>Ga0181560_10005973_pt1 | contig 10769 bp, 7 predicted proteins | sample 011ome_20_FD_133751 | JGI IMG/M metagenome (GOLD analysis project Ga0181560, IMG submission 133751) | Coastal salt marsh microbial communities from the Groves Creek Marsh, Skidaway Island, Georgia - 011509CT metaG (megahit assembly) | ecosystem: Environmental > Aquatic > Marine > Intertidal zone...
CGGCGGCTGCGCCGGAGCCGGCGGCGCCGCCGTCGCCGCCGCGGGTACCCACCCGCGCGACGCCCGCGGAGGCGAGCCTCGGTCGCAGAAAACGCGCGACGGCGTCTCCCGCGCCCGCGCCCGCGCCCGCGCCCGCGAACGCGACCGGGTGGAGGCTCACGGGATACGAGAGCGAAGAGGGAGAAGAGCGCGAGGAGGAGGAGGAGGAGGAGGAGGAGGGCGGCGAAAGTATGCCCTCGGTCAACCCGCGCGCGAAATCGCTCGACGGCGGCGGCTGCGTGAAGCGAGGGGCCGACGGCGACGCCGTCGCCGACGGGTGGGCGACGACCTACCCCGCGAAGCGCCGCGCGCGCATCGGGTGCATGGGGAACTTCGCGCCGGTTCGGATCGCGAAGCGGTTCCAGCGGAAGAACAAGACGGCTCCGGCGGCGGCGGCGGCGGCGGCGGGAGCGGCGTCGGGGGGGGGCGACGACGACGACGACGACGACGACGACGGCGCGCGGGCGTGAACGACGATAGACGAATAGCGCGAACGAACGCTTCGACGACGCGAGGCGACGATCGATCGATTGATTTTTTGTAACGAGCACGACGAGACGGTTACAGCACGCCGCGGGGGGGCGGGGCTCGGTTCGAGCGAGATTCCCTGCACTCTCGGCGAACGAAAGGAATGATCCATTTTTTCAAGTCTCGTCAGCGTTCGTCGGCGGGGTGGCGGCTGGCGTGTGTCTTCACACGTCGGACGCGCGAGCGGTCGCGGCGTGAAGCGCATCGCGCGACCTCGCGGTCGTCGCCCTCGCGTCCGTCTTCCACCCGCGTATCTTCCCTCCGCGCGCGTCGTTCGTCGCGTCTCGCGTCTCGCGCGCGTCGACGACCGAACGCTAGCCGCGTCTTGGCCGAGAAAAGACTCTAAAAACAGCGACAATAATTGTTCGCGGCAACGCGTCTTAGGGAGAGATAGAGACAGAGAAGCGCGGGATGTCGTCCGGGACGGACCTTCCGACGTTGACCGAGGGCGTCCCCGCGCTGAACATCCCCCCGCGCCCGGACTCCCCGGGGAGCGGCGGGAGCGGGACGCCGCCGAGCGGCGGCAAGCACGCCGGGCAGATGCTGACGAGCAGCGGCGCCGCCGCCGGGTCCGCGTCCGACGTGACCTGGGCGTCGACGAACAACCTCACGGAGCTCGTCGCGCCGCCCTCGGGCGCGTCCATCTTCGGTGCGTCTTCCCGCGCGTCCCTCCGGGCCCCGCGACCCGCGACGCGACGCGACGCGACGCGCCCGGCGGCGGCGCCGGCGTCTCGGACGAGATGACCCGAATTGGCGTCGCGGTCGACGGCAACGATTAGTATCCATCTTTTCCCCGCCCGCCAGACCCCTCTCGTCCCTTCCTGCGTCCATCCCATCGCGCGCCGACTGACGACCTCCCGCGACCTCCCTCCCGCGACGAACGCAACGACGACAGACTCGGTGCCGATGGACAGCGGCAGCGAGGACGACCGAGACAGCAACCGGCCGGGGACGTACGAGTTCCTCAAATACAACCAACGGCATCTCACGTCGGAGATTTTGTTTTGCTCCTCCATGGGTAACCTGCGACGACTCAAGATGGTTCTCACGCGCGCGGGGAAGACGATCAGGGACGAGCCGTACTCTGACTACGACCGCAGGACGCCTTTACACGTCGCCGCGAGCGACGGATCCGTGATGGTCACGAACTGGCTCATAGAGCAAAAGGTGGACCTGAACCCGCTCGATCGATGGGGAATGACCCCGCTCGAGGGCGCGGTGTTCGGCGATCATCAGGACATCGTCGCGATGTTACAAAAAGCCGGGGGTCTGATCAAAGACCGCGGGACCGGGCAGTTGATCCCGTTGGAGGAGTCGCACGTCGCCGGCGCGGACGCGAGCAACAACGCCGTCCTGGTGAGACTCGCTCGCCGCTTCCCGCGCGACAAAAAAAAACGAACCTTTTCGCGCGTCGAACGCCGTGTCCCAACACCCACCACACGTTTCGCCACGTCACCGAATCTGATAACACGCTGACCAATCAATCCAATCCACCCCCGCAGACCCCGGAGCTCATGGCGTGGGAGATCCCCGACGACGAGCTCAGCGAACGGACCGAGATCGGCGCGGGCGCGTTCGGGGTCGTCATGCGCACGCGGTGGCGCGGAACGATCATCGCGATGAAGCAGCTGCATCGGCATTTACACCACGACGAGGTCGCCAAGGCGGAGTTCAGGACGGAGCTGAAGCTCATGCGTCAGTTGCATCATCCGCACATCGTGCAGTTCCTCGGGACGTCCATCGAGACGGACACCGGGCTGGTGTCGCTATGCTTCGAGTTCATGCACGCGGGGTCGTTGGACCAGCTGTTCCGCAAGTCGGAGGTCCCGCTCTCCCTCGGCGTCGCGCTCGAGATGGCCCTGGACGTCGCGCGAGGGATGAGCTACCTCCACGGTCGGAAACCCCTTCCGGTGATTCACCGCGATTTGAAGCCGGGCAACTTGATGTTGACGCGAGCGAAGCGGCTCAAGATTGGCGATTTCGGTCTGTCCAAGACCCTGTCCGTGCGCAACAAGATGCCGCAGGACGTGGACACGAACTTCACGATGACGGGCGAGACCGGGTCGTACCGGTACATGGCGCCGGAGGTTTTCCGGCACGAATTTTACGGCCCCGCCGTGGACGTCTACGCCGCGTCCATGATTTTCTACCAACTCTTTTGCTTCCAGCAGCCGTTCGCGGGGTTAAATCCGGTCGACGCCGCGAAGATGGCGTCCGCGGAGGCTCTGCGCCCCACGCTCGCGCAAGGGTTGATGCCCCCGGAGCTGTCGAGGATCGTGCGGAGCATGTGGAACCCGGACGACATGGCGCGGCCGACGTTTGTGAATCTGATCGATCAGCTCGAGCCGTTGGCGACGTGGTATCAAGACGAGGAGGCGAAAAACGCGGGCGGGGGGAAGTGCTGCGTCGTGTCGTAGACGGACGCGGACGCGAGCGGGCTGCGCTCGTTACTTACATATTACGCACATATTACTTACCGAAGAGACGCTGGGGTATATTAGCCCCGGCCTGATGTTGTTGTATTACGCGCGGAGGGGAGAGGAGAGAAGAGGAGAGGGAGAGGGAGGAGGGGAGAATCAATCATTCGCCGTAATAATCAATCATTCGCCGCTCGTCGTGGATATTTTACAGACTCGTTCAATGATCGCGCGCCACCGTTCCGTCACGTTCACGTTCGCGTTCAAATTCGCGTTCAAACTCACGACGTCCCGGTCAACACCTTCATCACCGCGGCTTGAACGCCGCCGCCGCCGAGCCCCTCCGGCAGCGTCACCACGAACCGATTCTCCGCGACGCCCTCCCCCGTCGTCTCCACCGAAGCGCTCACGACGTGCGCGTCCAACGCGTTCAACGCTTTCAAGATCGAAACCAGCAGCCCCTTTCGATCCGTGCATCTCAGCGCGACGACCGCGCACTTCCCGGACTTGGTCAGCGAGCTGTCCACGACGGTCACGCACACGGAGGGCTCCACGACGCGGTCTTTCGAGTTGACGTAGGAAGCCTCCTTCGGCGTCGAATACGACCACTGCTCGATCGCCGCCTCCATCACCAGACGCTCGACCTTCTCGATCATCGTACCGCAGACGCCGCCGTCGCCGTCGACGAAGCACGCGTCGTCCGCGAAGTCGTGCCCGAAGTCGTCGCTGAGCTTGATCGTGAACTTGTCGTCGGCCGACTCGTCGGCGGTTTTGACCTCTGAAGAAGCGAGCCGCGCGGACGGAGAACGCGATGGGATCGGTCAGCGACGCGGCGTTCGTGGATGACGTGGCGGTGTATGGACCGCGAATTAGGTCATAGTAGGTGGAGAATACGATACGTGGATATATGCGTGCGTGCGTGCGTCGAAATGGGTATCCGCGTAAAGCCGCCGGCGCACCCGCGGCGGCGACGAGAAATTTGGCGTCGGTGAGCGCCGCGACGACGTCGGCGCACAAGCCGGGTCTGTCGGGCGCGACGACGCGCACGACGGCGGTCTTCGCGTCCACGACGTCCACCTTGACGGACGCGTGCTCGCTCCCGAAGCTGGTGGTCGCATTGGGGTTTGAATTTGGTCGAGGAGGAGGAGGGAAGGAGGTCAGACGACGACGACGACGACGACGAGAGGGCACGTAATGATGAGAATACAAAATAACGCGAGAGCGTGTTTCCGCCAAGCCAGCCAGCCGGGTCTGGAGGTTGGCGATCGACGCGATGGACGCGTCGCCGCGGGAGCCGCCGCGGCGTCGACGCGCGAACGCGAGAGAACCGAGACGAGAGGGGTCGCGCACTCGAGCTCGAGGACGCCGAGCTCCTCGGCCTCGTCCCAGGACAGCTCCGCGCCGCGCGCGATCGTCGAGCGGCGCGGCGGGCGCGGACGCGTCGCGACGCGGACGATTTCGCGCGACGACGACGACGAGATCTGCGGACGCGTCGTCGTCGCGTTCCTTCGAGGCGCCGCGGACGCGACGACGGCGGCGCACCGCGCGACGACGCGCGCGGAGGTCATGACGGGGAGAAGAGGGACGGGGAACGGCGCGAGGCGGCGAACCGCGGCTCGACTTGTGGACGCCGCGCGCCGCGGCGCGTCGATCGCGTCCTCCTCGCCGGACGATCGATGTCCTTTTCACCTCTTTTACGCGCGAAGAGACGGCAACGCGCTCGGCACCGCGTCGACGGTTGACCGTGGCCGACCCGCGTCAAAGTTGCGGCGCCTCGGTGAAAATTCGCGCTGACACCAGATCTCCAAGTTTTCGCTTTCGATTTTCATCGCGGCGAAAATCTCTCGCGGCGAAACCGAGCGAACGCCGAAAAAGCGACCGGCGGCATCGTCCGAGGCGCATCGAAACGAGCGCCGCCCCCGCGCGCACAACGCGCCGCGCGTCCACATCAAACGCAGGTGAGCGTCCCCCGCGACTTTCCCCCGATCGCGCGCGTTCGCGATCCGCGATCGCGTCGGATCTCGCGTCGCGAGATCCGACGCGGCGGCGCGCGCGCCCCGCGCGCCGCGATTGCGCCGACCCGTGGCCCTAGCTCCAGGGTTATCCTAGGGTTAGATTATAGACGGATCGATCGCTCGCGTCGCGAGGCTGACCCCGTCGCGCCCTCCCTCCGCGCTGTTGTCCTGACTTCGTCCTTCTCCCCTCCCCCCCCGCTCGCGTCACATCGCGCGCAGGCGAAAAGTAGATGACCGACTCCACGGACGACGAGGTGCGCGCAGAAGACGCGACGCGCGAATGCGCGCGTTCGTTGGCTCGATCCGCTCGAGGCTCCAAGATTCGTTCGTTCGCACGCGCTTCGTTCGATCGTCGAGGCTCTTGAGGCTCTCATCGTCGTTTCACGTTCGCTCGCCCACCACTCCTGACCCCCCGCCCCATCCCCCCTCGCCGCATCCCCCAGGAGTACGAGTACGACGAGACCGGGTCCACGAGCGAGCAGTACAGCGACGACTACGGGAACGACCTGTCCTCCGCGAGCGACGCGAGCGAACGCGACGACGCGAGCTCGGATTCAGGCGCGTTCTATACACTAGTCCCCATACGACCCCGTTCGCGAGGTGGACGCCGATCCTTAAGGACTTTTCCCGGCGCATCTCTTCGCCCACGCCTCGCTTTCAATCCCCGCCCTCGGCGCCTTTCAACTTCAACTGACGCCTTTGAACTCCACCCCGACGTTCGCTCGTACGGAACGACCCTCAGGCGACGCGCCGGTAGGCTCTTCCTCCGCCGCGCGCCCGCCGCCGCCTCCGGCCGCCGCGCGCCCGCCGCATCAAGCGGCGTCGCCGACGCGGCTCCAAGCGACCGCGCCTCCGTACCGGCCCCCCGGCGCGCGACCGATCGCGATGTCGAGCTCGGACGAAGACGAGACGAACTCGTCGTACGCGCCGCCTCCGGCGGCGGCGCCGACGCCCCCCGCGGCGCCGACGGCCGCCGCGGCGCCCCCCGCGGCGCCGACGGCCGCCGCGGCGCCCCCCGCGGCGCCGACGCCGGTCGCCGCCGCCGCCGCCGCCTCTGGCGGGGCGGTCGTCGCGGCGTCGTCCGTCGCGCCGCCGCCGCCGGAGGAGGAGGAGCCTGCGATCGATCCCGACGATAAAGACGCGAAGATGACCGCGGACCTCCAGAAGCTGCGCGTCAACCTTCTTCGCATCGCGACGCGGTTCGGGCAGTCCCCGCGGAACACCGTCGTCGCGCAGGTCATCTACCGCCTCGAGCTCGCGGAGCAGCTCAAGAGCGGAAAGAAAGCCGCGGGCGCGGGCATGGGCCGCGGGCAGACGAGCTCGTTCGACAAAGCCGTGCTCGCCGCCGAGGCGGCGGAGCGCCGAGAAGGCGTCGACTCGGACCTCGGGTTCACGTGCACGATCCTCCTCCTCGGGAAGTCCGGCGTCGGTAAGTCCTCCACGATCAACTCGCTGCTCGGCCGCGACTCCGCGACGGCGTCCGCGTTCGACGCGGAGACCAAGTCGGTGCGCGTCATCGAGCACAAGATGCACGGCATGACGCTCCGCCTCATCGACACCCCCGGGCTGCAGCCGTCCGCGTCGGACATCCAGTACAACTCGAGGATCATGGGCGAGGCGAAGCGCTTCACGAAGAAGCACAAGCCGGACATCGTGCTGTATTTCGATCGCATGGACCAGCCCGCGCGGACGGACGCCGCGGACCTGCCGCTGCTGAAGACCATCACGTCCACGTTCGGCGCCGCGGTGTGGTTCAACGCCATCGTCGTGCTCACGCACGGCTCCTCCGCGCCGCCGGACGGTCAAAACGGGCAGCCCATCTCGTACGAGATGTATTTCGCGCAGCGGTCACACGTCGTGCAGCAGATCATCCGCCAAGCCGCGGGGGACCCGAGGTTGATGAACCCGGTGGCGCTCGCGGAGAACCATCCGATGTGCCGCACGAACCGCGAGGGCGAACGCGTCTTGCCGAACGGCCAGGTGTGGATGCCTCAGCTTTTGCTGCTGTGCTTCGCGTCGAAGATCCTCACCGAGGCGAACGCGCTGCTGAACCTTCAGGAGCAAAACGCCAAGGCTGCGAAAGCCGCGGCGCAGCAACAGAAGGTGCCGCCGCTGCCGTTTTTGCTCTCGTCGCTCATCACGTCGAGGAAGCCGCTGAAACTCGAAGGCGGCGACGACGAGGACTACGACGAGGCCGAGGACGTCATCCTCGGCGCGCCGTCGCCGTACGACGTCCCGAAGGACCAGCAGGAGGAGCTCATCCCGCCGAAGCAAGTCGCGGTGCCGGCGCCCGACCCGGCGCTCCCGCCGTCGTTCGACGGGGATAACCCGAGCCACCGCTACAGGTTCCTCGAGCCGCAGTCGCAGTGGATGGTGCGACCGATCGTGGAGGCGCACGGGTGGGACCACGAGTCCGGGATCGAGGGCTTCAGCGTCGACAAAGGGTTCGTGCTCCGCAACTCCATCCCCGGGCAGATGTCCGGGCAACTCACGAAGGATAAGAAGGACTCCAACGTCGGCTTCGAGGGGCAGATCTCTATTCCGCACACCAAGAAGCTCGTCACGACCACCGGCGTGGATATCCAGACCGTGGGCAAGCAGCTCGCGTACACCGCGCGCGGGGAGACGCGATGGAAGTTCTGCGCCGTGAACAAGATCGCGGCGGGTCTCTCCGCGTCCATCGTCGGCGGCGCGCTCGCTCTCGGGACCAAGCTCGAGAATCGATGGAAGGTGACCCCCGGCGCGAAGCTCATCGTCTCCGCCGGCGCCGTCAGCGCCAACAAAGACGTCGCGTACGGCGGCAACTGCGAAGCGCAGATCAAGCACTCGGACGACCCGTCGAACCCGAACTCGAGCACCGTGGGGATGAGTTTCATGAACTGGCGCGGGGACGTCGCGCTCGGCGGGAACGCGATGTCGTCGGTGACGCTCGGGAAGGACACGCAGCTGACGGCGAGGGCGAATCTGAACTCGCGCGGGGCGGGGCAGCTGACGCTCAGGGCGACGACGAACGAGCGGTTGCAGCTCGCGGGGCTCGGGTTGGTGCCGCTCCTGTGCGCGCTCATCGGACGCGTCAGGGGAGACTGACGTGATGAGATTGAATCGAAGGAACAAACGGGAGGAAGGGAAATGCAGTACAAACACACAACACGAAACTCACGACGTCGCGCGCGAAGCGCGACGACGCGGGGTGATCCGAGCTCTTGTAATACGAAGAGACGACGCCGTGCGGCTCGATGTAAACGCTCTCTCTTTCGCGACGCGTCCGAGCGTCCGTTCGAATCCTTTCTATGGGATACAATCTCTCTACTAGCTAAGATACCTTCGTAGTAGTCTATTCTCTCCTTTTCACGCGTCGTCGACGCTGCCGCCGACGCCGACGACTTCCCCCCCCCCGCCGCGCGCGACCTCGTTCGCGCTCGCCTCTTTCGCGCGCTCCAGCTCCCTGCGGAACCGCGCCATGCTCTTCGCGGTCAAGTTCACCGTGAACGACGCGATCCGATCGCCCGCCTCCCCCGCGAAGACGTGCACCGTCGGAAGCTTACGCACTCCCATCGCGTCGCACAGCTCCGGGAGCTCCTCCATTCTCACCCTCAGGAACGTCACGTCCGGGTGCTCGTCGCGCGCCATCTTGTTGAGCTTCGGGTGTAAGCTTCGGCACCCGCCGCACCACCCCGCGAAGTACTCGACGACGACGACGCTCGAGGAGGAGGAGGAGGAGGAGGAGGAGGAGGAGACGCGGGAGGCGTCCGATTCCGAAGCCGATCCCCCCGCGCCCCTCCTTAAGCTTATCCCTCCGCGCGCGGCGTCCTTCAAGCGCGATAGGAAGTCCTCGTTCGACGCGACGTGATGCACGTTCGGCGGGTTCGGCTCTTTCAACCACCACGCGGTGACGCGCGAGCCGTTCGGGAGCGCCACGAGCGAGTTCGCGAGGTCCGCCGGCGCGGTGGGAATCTCGCACGGGGCGGCGGCGGCCTCGGCGCAGGGCGTCGACGGCGCGGCGTCGGCGTCGGCGACCGCCTCCTCCACCGCCGGCGACGCGATCGCGTTCGCCGCGGCGTCCTGGAAGTTTTTCTTCGCGCCCGCGCCGAAGCCGGCGCCGCGGTGGTGCGGCGCGCGACGGGGGGGGGTCGCGCCGGAGGACGCCGCGTTCGCGCGCGCTCGGCATCCGCGGCCTCCTTTCAGCGAGCGCCGCTCCGCCAGCTTCGTTTTTATCGGCGGCGCTCGCGCGGCCGCGGCGCTCGCGCGCGGCGCGAACATCGTATCCGCGACGCGAACGCTCGCGCGATCGCGATGCGAGGACCTCGCGACTCCGTGGGCGCGCCGCGTGCCGCGCGCGCGTGGAGTGATCCGCGCGTCGCGTGCTGCTGAGTCACGGTGTGCCACGTCTTTTTCTGCGTTCGGTTGCTTTCTGCCTTTGAAAATTGGCCAATCACGATTCGCCGTCGACCCGCCATCCTGAGTTCTGAACCGTCGTTTTCGGCGGGAGACCGTTCAAACCAGAGAAAAAACAAAGGCGCGGACTTCGGCTCGCGTTCGAAATTTTAACACTGTTCCAGTCTCGCGGGTCCAGTCAGGTCGAACGACTGATATTTAGACATGCAAAGCTAAGGAGAAACACCCCCCATCCCATCCCATCCCATCCCATCCCATCCCATCCCATCGCTCCCTCGCGATCTCTGATCCCACCCCACCGCGCCGTTGGAACGCGCGCGCGCGACGCCGCGTCGGCTGTTACCGTCGCCGCCGCGTCGTCGCGCGCGAAACCGAACCCGACGGCGAAAAAATGATCCTCCGTCGTCGCTTCCCTCTACGCCTTCTTCTCGCCGACGTAGAGGTAGTGCGTGGGGTAGTACGGCGTGTACGGCACCCGACTCTCCTCCTCGCTGTACCACACCTCCTCCATGTCCTCTCGGCTTCGCAGCCAGTCGGCGTGCGCGCGGTTGAAGTAGACGCCGTCCATGGCGAACCACCACTTATACAGCCTCTGATCCCACCGCTGATCGACGCCGTCGCGGGTGATGAAGTCGATCAGCGCGAGGTTCCCCCCAGGCTTGACGAGATCTTTCATCGTCGCGAGCGCTTTCTCCCACTCGGGAACCATCGTGAGGCAGTACGAACACGTCACGAGATCCGCCTGCTTCGGGAGCTTCTTACGAACCGCGGGGGACATGAAATCGCCCTCGACGAGGACGACGCGCGACGCGAGCCCGAGCTCTATAACCCTCGCGCGCGCCATGTCCAGCAGCGCGTCCGAGAGGTCGCAGAGATACACCTTGGTCTTCGCCGCGATCACGTGATCGACGACAAACTCGAGATCTCGTGCCGTGCCGCAACCCACGCTGATCCACGTCTTGGGGCGCTTCACCCACGGCACCGCGTGCTGCATGAGCAGATCGCGCCCGGGGAGGAGCGCCTCGCGGAAGCCGTCGTAGCGCGTGCCCTGAGACTTGTAGAACGCTTTCACGTCCTTCTTGGAGGATAACCCTTGCTTCGCCATCGCCGCCATCACCGCGACGTCGTCGTAGAAGGAATTTCTCGGCGTGTTCCCCGTGCCTTTGCACTCGAGCATCGTTGGGTCGTACGGCTCGAAATTCGGGACGGATTGGATGAACTGCGTGAGGTACCACCCGACGCGGTCGTACGTCGGCACGAGCTCGCCTTTGAGGTGCGCGAGGACTGGGGAGTGCACGCGGTCCGCGAAGGACCGCCAAAAGATTCGGCCGTTCTTCTTGTCCATGTTCGCGACGACTTTGCCGATGTTCTCCGC
>Ga0181560_10005983_pt1 | contig 10759 bp, 8 predicted proteins | sample 011ome_20_FD_133751 | JGI IMG/M metagenome (GOLD analysis project Ga0181560, IMG submission 133751) | Coastal salt marsh microbial communities from the Groves Creek Marsh, Skidaway Island, Georgia - 011509CT metaG (megahit assembly) | ecosystem: Environmental > Aquatic > Marine > Intertidal zone...
ACGCCGATCCTTAAGGACTTTTCCCGGCGCATCTCTCCGCCCACCCCTCGCTTTCAATCCCCGCCCGCGATGCCTTTCAACTCCACCTGACGCCTTTCAACTCCACCCCGACATTCAAACTCCGCCCCGAAATCGATCGATCGTCGTCGCAGCCCGGCATCCGACGATGCGCGAGGACGCCATCGTCGTCCGCGACCGGAGACGTTTCGGCGAGCAAGTCAAGGCTGCCGCGCTCGTCGCGAGCGGCGGCGTGAGCGACGAGTGCGACGTCGTGATGGACGCGGTCATGGGCGATTTCTTCAAGGGCGGGTGGGACAACCTCGCGAAGACGGGTCGGTACGTCGTCTACGGCGCCGCGGATCTGACCCCGGCGGGCGACTTGGGTTTAAGCGGTTGGGTCAAGCTCGCGTGGAAGTACGTCAGACGGCCGTTCGTGGACCCGATGAATCTCCCCGGGGTGAACAAGTCCGTGATGGGGTTTAACCTGATATGGATGTTCGATAAGATCGTGGAGCTCGGGGAGTTGCTCGCGGGGTTGGAGGCGTTGAAGTTGAAACCGCCGACGATCGGCCGCAGGTTTCGTTTCGACGAGCTCCCGACGGCGCTGCGGACGTTTCAAAGCGGCGGCACGACCGGGAAGGTGGTCGTGCTCGTGCCCGACGAAGAGGAGGAGGAGTGAGGAGGAGGAGGAGCGATGCGATGGACGCGCGAGGGTGTTCGTGGGGTGGATGACCGGGGGAGGTGCGGCCGCGCGCGGGCGGCGGCGGCGGCGGCGGCGCCAAAAGATGCGGACACGACGCGTGATGCTGATGAGACGAGTTCTGTTCGCTGAAGAACGTGTCTGGTTTCTTTTCGACCGACGACGAAAATATCTTCATCATTCCCGCCCGCGTCGTCGGCGGCGCTCTGCTTCGCGCGGACCCGCTCGCTCGCACTCGCGGAGGGCGTTGACGCGAACGCACGCGCTCGCGGAGGCGAGCAGCGCGCGGCACGCGCACCGCGCGCGAGCGAGCGCGCTCGTGGCATGTTCGATTTTTTCCGGCCGAAAGTTCGACGCTCGAAGGAGGAGATGACGGGCGACGGCGCGACGACGACGACGACGACGACGACCGCGCCCGCGCGCGAGCCATCGCGCGGTGGGGTGTCGTCCAAGCCCGCGCCCGGCGCGCCGCCGAACCGCGCGCCGCCGTTCGATAACAAGCGGCTCGCGGCGTGGGAGAAGCAGCGAGAGGCGTGGACGGCCGCGGGGCGAGCCGGGGGGTTGATGACGGAGGCGCGGCGACGCGACCGCGATCGACGGCCGGTGCTGAGCGCGGACGCGACGTACGACGACCTCCTGACGTCGTCGCGGCCGTTCTCCGCGCCGGTGCCGCTGCCGGAGATGGTGGAGTTCTTGCAGGAGGTTTGGGACGAGGAGGGGCTGTACGATTGAGCTTAGATACACTTAGATCGCGCGCGCGGGCGCGGGCGGCGGGGCGGAGCGGAGGCATGGCAATTGCCGACAACAGGCTGGCGATGGCGTTGCCAGCTCACGCGCGCGCGCTCGCGGACGAAACAACTTATTACTTCGACGCCTGCTAGCAATTTCGATGACTGACTAATACTACGACATCGGAGAACACCAATAACAACCGACTGATCGTCGACTACTAACTATCTTTGTGCGCGCTCATCCGCGCGTACCGCCCGCGGAACGACCCGCTGGGCTCGTCCCACGCGCGCCGCAACGCGTCGCAGTCGGCGTCGTCGGCGACGCCCGCGGGAATCTCGAATCCAATCTCGCACGACCGCGAGCCCGGGCCGTCGTCGCCGGGGCCGCAAAAGTGCGACTCCGCGCGAAGCGCTTTCGCCATCCGCGCGTCGAAACTGATCGCGTCCGTGCGTTTTTTGAACGTACAGAATGACGCGATCGCGGAGGAGACCACGAGGACGGGCTCTTTCGCGTCCCCTGCCGCGGCGACCCACTCGACGTCGGTGGGATACGCGTCGAGCGAGATCCTTCTCATCGCGTGATGAGCGCCGCGTGGCGTCACTCCCGCGACGCGCGGCACGCTCCCATTCCTCGCGTCCGCGTCGAGATTCAGCTCGACGAACGCGTGATTGGACGGATCGCGCATCGTGTCCGACACCCTGGAGTTATTCAGGAACGAATACTCGCGATGCGTCACCCCCGCGGCTTCCATATTCGGCAGGTTCATCACGTGATCGAGCGGGCACCGCGGAAACGGCGGCCTCGCGTCCGAGCCTTGGATGTAACACCCCGGGAGGACGTTCCCCCAGTACCGGTCGCACGCGCACGTCAACTCCGGCATGATCGGCGTCCGACGTAAAGCGACACCGATCGCGATGAGGTTGCGCATCGCGAGCCGGTACCACGCGGCGGCGGCGAGGTGATTCTCCACGCCCGCTGACGGTGTATTTATTGTGATCGATTTCGGGGTGATGGAATCGAAAGGCGTCAGGCGGAGTCGAAGGCGTCGAGGCGTGTCGGGATTGAAAGCGAGGGGTGATGGGCGGAGAGAGCAAAACGAAACGCGCGCGCGCGGGACCCAAAAGTAAAGTCCTCAAGGAACGGCACGCACGACGCGAACGCGGTCGTATGGGGACCGGCGCGAGTGATGAGAGGACGGACCCGACGCGAGCAACGCGCGCGGCGGCGCGTCCTCCGGCGACGCCATCACGAACCCTTCGCACCCCGGGACGTCCCTCCCCTCGTAGTACGCGTCGTCGTCGAGCGTCCAGAGCCCGTGCTCGCGCAGCCGCTGCCGCTTCCCTCGCGCCTGACTGAACTGATACGTCGTGTGCACCGCGAGGCACGTCCGCTTCGCGGCCGTTCCGTACGAGCGAACGTCGGGGTGGAGTTGAAAGGCGTCAGAAGCGGAGTTGAAAGGCGCCGAGGGCGGGGATTGAAAGGGAGGTGTGGGCGGAGAGAGACGCCGGGAAAAGTCCTTAAGGATCGGCGTTCACCACGCCAACGCGGTCGTATGGGAACCAGTGTATAGAACGCACCTTCGCGTCCCCGCCCCGCACGAAGAAGAAGTGCCCGCCGCAAAATCGAGACAGCGGCAGCGCGCCGACGACGACGCCTCTCGCCGCGGTCGCCGTCATCGGACCGGCCGCGATGGTCGCCGCGTCGTTCCCCGCGCCAGCGCCAACACCCCCCGTAACACCCCCTTCTCTAGTATTTCCGCCGCCGCTGCCGCCGCCCAGCGCAGCGTCCGCGCGCCTCCCCGTCCCCGGGCGAAGCGTCGTCGTCGAGCCGTCCGCCTCGGGGTCGAGGGTCCGTACGAGCGAACGTCGGGGTGGAGTTGAAAGGCGTCAGAAACGGAGTTGAAAGGCGTCGCGGTGTGTCGGGATTGAAAGCGAGGGGTGTGCGGAGAGAAACGACGGGAAGAAAAGTCCTTAAGGAACGGCGTTCACCACGCGAACGCGGTCGTATGGGGACCAGTGTGAGGAGAACGCACCGCGGTCCTAAGCAGCCGGTTGAAGACGTCCTGGTCGTGCTCGAACGCGTGCGTCGTCGCGCGTAACGCCTCACCCCACGCCGTTACAAACGCCATCGCGGTCTCCGTCGGGTTGACGTACATGATTCCCGTGTTGAACTGCATGTGCCAGCAGCCGCGGGTTTTCGCCTCGTCGATCGCGGAGAGGCAGTCGGTGCTGACGGCGATATCCGCCGCCGCCGCCGTCGCCGCGCCGTCCGTCGCGTCGAAGTACGACTCCGCCGGGTCTCGCAACCACACGACGTCCACGTCCGAGACGAGGACGCGCAGCCCTCGTTTCAGTAACGTCAATAAGAACTGCGTTTTTAGGGCGCCTATCTGTTGAAACGCCGTCGCGTTGAGCGTTACCGACGCGTTCGCGTCGTGCAACGGCGACCCCCCAGTGGCGACGACGCCGTGCGTGTATCGCAGCGAACGATGCGAGTAACACGCGATCGCGTGCCGCGCGCACGTCGCGTACGTCGCCTCGTCTAACGCCGCGACGACGACGTTTCGTATCCCGAGGCGTTTCACGTGCGCGTGCCAGTTCAGCATGAACTCGTGGAATCCGTCGGACACGAACGTCGCGTGCACGAGCTCGCGCGGGTCGAGCGATTCGAACGGATCGACCGCTCGCGATGGCGCGTCTTCTTCCGACGCGCCCCCCCGGTCGTCCCCGTGCGCGTCGTCGGCGACGCCGTCGGTCTCCCCCTCCCCCCCATCCCCCTCCTCCTTCGCCGCGTCGCCCGAGCGCGTCCCCTCGTCGTCCGCGGCGGCGAGCGGGCCCGCGACCTCGCGGTACCACCCCGTCGGCGTCGTCGTCGTCGTCGTCGTCTCGGGCGGGCCCGAGTGCCACGACGCGTGCGACTCCGAGCCGTGCCACGCGCCGTCGTCGATCGCGCCGTCGTCGTCGTACGCCACGTACGAGCACCACGCGATCGACGCGAGGAGCAGCGCGAGGAGGGCGTTCGCCGACGCCGCGCGGAGACGGCGGCGAGGCGGCGGCTCGCGCATCTCGCGCGCGCGGCGCGACTGGCGCGGAGCGTCGATATCGTGTGATATCTTCTGTTCGTGTTCGGACACGACCCGATCCCGGTGCTCGCTCTCGCGGTCAATTCTCGCGTCATCGCCGGCGCGGCCGCGCACTCCTCCTCGGCGCGAGCCGGCACGTCCTCGCGCGGGTTCGACCGCTCGACGCCCGCGACCGTCGCTCGAGAGACTCCCGTCTCGCGGGATCCGCGTCCGCGCGTCGCGCGCGCGGGGCGAACACCCCGCGCGTCCGAACGAGGCGACCGCGCGGCCCGCGCGGGTGTTGGTTGGACCTTTCGCGCTCGCTTCATCCCGCGAAAAAAGAGCCCTCGCGCGTCCTCCCTCGAGTCGACGCCGGCGGCGCGACCCCCGCCGCGAGAAGAGCGCCATGGAGCGGCAGAGCTCGCTGAACGCGCACCTCCCGGGGGACCTCCCGGGAGACGACTTCGCCGGGCACGTCGCGTCGATCGTGCAGAGCCCGAGCAGGGAGCCCCTCCCGGGCCTCGACCCGGTGACCGGCCGACGAACCTCGGACGATAACATGAACACCGCGTTCGACGACCTGCTCGCGGGGATCCCCGAGGGCGGCGGCGGCGAAGGAGGAGGAGGAGGAGGAAGCGGCGGCGTGATGCGCGGGCAGAGCGCGCTGGACCGGATGCCGTCCATCCCCGCGGACGCGGGGCGGTTCTTCGACGAGAACGACCTCATGCAGCTCGACGGCATGCTCGATTTCGACGTGGACGCGGACGCTGCCGCTGGAGGGTTCTCGCACGGCGCCGGTGGAGGCAACGGCGGAACGAACGCGCCGTCGTATCACACCGGCGGCACGAGCGGCGGAAATGGCGGCGGGTACACCAGCGGCGCGACGAGCGAAGGATCGCCCTCGCACGGCGGCGGCGGGTCGAGCGGGGGCCACGGCGGGGGGCACGGCGGCGGGTCGGAGGACTACGGCGACCTCGCGCACGGGCTGGACCCGAAAGATCCCAAGTACAAGCGGCGGATACAAAATCGCCTCGCGAGCGCGCGGTTCCGCGCCAAGGCGAAAGAACGCCAGACGGAGCTGGACCGCCTGAAGCACCAGGTGACGCAGCTTCGAAGGGAAAAGTTTGACCTCGAGTCGCAGTGCGCGCGCATGAACATCGCGATTCAGCGCGAGGGGGAGCGGCAGAGGACGTCCACCATGGCGTGGATCGTGGACCACTTTTGGCTGAGACGGAAAGTGCACTTCAAGACGCTCGCGAACTCGGTGCGGTGGATGGTGAAAGGGAACTACAAGCCCGGGATGACGGAGACGGTGTTGCGGGCGAAGGAAGCCGCGGACGCGCGGAGGAGGGAGGCGGGGGAGAGCGGTCCGTGCGCGCCCGAGGACGCCGCGGACGCGTCCAACGCGCGACCGAGCTCGAGCCCGGCGGGAGGGTGGCGAGACGCCGCCGCCGCCGCGAGCGGCGACGGCGACGGCGACGGGATGGACGTCGGTCGCGAGGGCGAGCCGCCGGAGTCGCCGAGGAGTTATCTGGGCGGGGTGTTAGATAAGCTCGACTCGTTCGTCCGACCGTGGAGTCGGTGACGAGCGAGGACCGATGAACGAGAGCCGAGGGTATCAACATCTCGTTTTCGTTTTAAGTGGACTATTTTCAAGACCCGCTCGCTCGGGTTCTCTTCTAGTAGCTCGGGCCCGCCCGCCTTCGCGCTCGCTCACGCGCTCACTTGCGAGATCGCGTGCGCGAGTACGGGCATCACGACGTCTAAATCGTCCCTCGCCGCGTGCGGCCGCCCCGGAAGATTAATCACCAAACACCGGTCGCGAACGCCCGCCGCGGACCGCGACAGCATCGCGTGCGGCACGCCTCTGTCCACCGCCGCGCGGTGCATCGCCTCGGGAATGCCGGGCGCCAGCTTGTGCAGCACGCTCGTCGTCGCCTCGGGCGTCACGTCGCGCGAAGACAACCCGGTCCCGCCCGTCGTCAGCACCAGGTTGCATCCGCTCGCGGCGAGAGTTTTGATAGCCGCCGCGATTTTCCTCGCGTCGTCGGGGACGACGACGCGCTGGTGCGAGAACAACGTGAACCCGTGCCCTCCCGGGTCTTTTGGCTCCGCGGCGGCGGCGGTCATCTGACACACGAGCGCGGGGCCCGTCACGTCCTCGTACTCGCCGTCGAACGCGCGGTCGCTGACGGTGACGACGCCTAATCGAACGGACGTCGGGACGCCCCCCGTCGCCGTCGACGTCGACGCGGTCGCAGCCGCCGCCGCCGCGAGCGCGTCCGCGGGTTCGCAGCACACGCTCGACGCGCCGCCTCTCGCCGCGAGAGGAGGAGGAGGAGGAGGACTCGCCGTCGGCGCGTTCGAGGTCGACGGCGTCGTCGTCGTCGTCGTCGTCGGAATCTTCTCGGACGGCGCGGCGGCGGCGGCGGCGGCGGGCGGAGGAGGATCCCTCAGCGCCGCCTCGTCGTGTTTCGCGTGCAGATGCTTGTTCTTCTCGAACGACTCCATCTGCGCGTCCGTCGCTTTCGTCTGATGCTTCTTCTTCCAGTCGCCGTACGGCTCGCCGTAGACGCGCTCGAGCGCGTCGTCGTATCGCATCGCGGCGTCGCCGTTCTTCCTCGCGCCGACGAGGTACCACTTCGCGAGGCAGTTCCTGCAGAACCCGGCGAGATTCATCTGGTCGATGTTGCTCACGTCCGCGCGCTCGCGCATGTGCGCGACGAGCGCGCGGAACGCGTACGCCTCGATCTTCTCCGTCGTTTGCGCGTCGACCATGGGTACGGTTGGCGGCGCGCGATGCGCGGCGTGCGTGGGTGGTGGAGGGCGCGCGGGCGCGAGAATGCGCCGCGAGGAAAACTTCCTCCGTTGGAACTTTTGCTGATGAGCGCGCAGCGAGAGCTGACTTGCGCTTGCCAGCTGTACACACTGAGTGCACTGCGCGACGCGCGAGAGCCCGCGCGCGTCATGGCGCGCGCGAAACGCCGACGCGACGCGGACGCGCCGGACGCGCCGAGCGGGCGAACGCCGCGCGGGCAGGTCGTCGTCGTCGGCGCGCGCGGGGCCGGGAAGACCACGCTCGTGAACGCGCTCGTCGCGTCGCTCCTCGAGCTTCCTGCCCCGTCTTCTTCGAACGCGGCGCGCGCGGCGCCCCCTCCGCGGCTTCGCGCGGAGGAGACCTTGCGCGGGCGCGAGGACCGCGCGACGTTCCTCACCGCGACCGCGCGCGCCGCGCAGGAGGGCGGCGACGTCTACGTCCACCCGGACGGCCCGCGCGCGCAGGCGAACGTCCTCGCGCAGCCCTCGGGGGAGCTCCTGCCCGTCGCGAAGACGGTCGCGTCCGTCGTCGTGAAGCCCGCGCCGCGCGACGCCGCCTTCCTCGCGCGCGTGACGATCGCGTATCGCGAAGAGCAAGACATCGCTCGCGTCGTCACGCGCGGCCGGGAGGCGATGCGCATCGCGCGTATCCCGGACGTGGACGTGGACGTCGGGGCGGGGGGTCCGGACGACGGCGACGGCGAGTGTTCGAGCTCCGCGTCGCCCCGTCCGGCCGCCGCAGCGGGTCTCCGCGCGAGGGACGCCGCCGAGCTCGCGGCGATCCTCGGCTGCGACGACGCGAACGTCGCGGCGGCGTTAAAAGACAGGAGCAAGGCGTACCTTCCGTCGCGGTTCCGCGACCTCCTCGGCGCCACGAGGACGTGGACCGTGCGCGCCTACGACGGCGCCGCCGCCGCCGCCGCGGTAAAAGAAGAAAAAGCGTCCGCCGCCGGGCCCGAGCTCGCGCTCGCCGCCGCGTGCGACGCGACGCGCGCGTACCTCCATCGCGTCGCGCACGGGCCTTGGAGCCACTGGGGGTGCATCCAAGGCGACGTGATCGTCGAGCTGCCGCTGCCGGACGACTTCGAGATCGTAGACACGCCCGGCCTACCCCGCGGCGGCGGCGGCGGCGGCGGCGGGTGGGCGCCGGGGGCGCACGCGCGAACGAGCGTCGCGCGAAGCCTTCGCTCGAACGTCATCGACTGCCTTCTGTGCGTCATGGACGGCGCCGCGGGACCTTCTCGCGACGCCGCGGCCGTGTTTGAGGACAGCAGGGTGTTCGACGCGATGGTGCGACGCGCGGACGGCGGCGCGCTCGCGCTCGCGTGGCCGTTGGATAATCCGTCGCTCGAGAAAGCCGCGAAAGCGCGCGGCGTCGAGAGGGACGCCTACGTCGCGACGCAGAGCGCGCTGGTCGCGTCCGCGTGCGTCGAAGAACGACCGACGACGACGACGGCGGCGGCGGCGGCGCGCGGCGGCGACGACGAAGGAGGGACGTTCGTCGCGACCGAGGAAGACGGCGGCGACAGCTGGATCGGGCTCGTCGAGAGCGCCGCGCGAAGAAACGGCGGCGTAGTCAACGGCGCGATGGCCGCCCCCGGGGCGAGCGTGCGGACCTACTTCGGTCGCGTTCGCCGAGGGGCTGGCGGCGAGAAGAACGCTCTCGCCGCGAGCGTTTTACCGCCGCCGCGGGACACGTTCGAGAGCCTCGTCGCGCACTTTCGCGGCGTCTGCGCGGCGGCGAGGACGCGACGGAAGGAGATTGAACGCGTGTCGCAGCCGCCGCGACGCGACGGCGACGACGTCGGCGGCGCGGCGCGGCAACGTTTGCTCGAGACAGACGACGACAACGCCGTGGAGACGAAGAAGAAGAAGGACGCGTCCTCCTCTCCCGACGTCATCGTGCTCGACGATACCGAGTCGGAGGAAGCGGCGGCGGCGGAGGCTTCGCCGTCGTCGTCGCCGTCGTCGCCGCCGCGGGCGCGTTACGCGACGCCGCCGTCCCCTCCTCCGCCGCCGCCGAACACGGAAGCGACGCCGGACGATCTGTCGTCGCCCATCGAGCGCACGCCGCCGTCCGTGAAAGCGCCGAATCGCGCGATGAAACGCTCGCTCGCAGTCGCGGTCTCCCCGCCCGCCGCGGCGAAGGTGGTCGACCCGCGGGGGTCCTCGTTTCCGTCCGAGTACGAGTTCAAGTCCCCGGAGCAGGAGGTCGCCGCCGCGTTAGTAGGAGGCTTCACGAAAGAGAACAACACAGCAGTCACGGACGAAGACGCGGAGGAGGAGGAGACGCAGGAGGAACGACGCGTCGAGGTGCACCCCTCTTCTTCTCGCGGCGGCGCGCCGCCGCGAAAGCCGCTTCTGGACATCTCTCAGGCGCGTTCTATACACTGGTCCCCATACGACCCCGTCCGCGTGGTGAACGCCGATCCTTAAGGACTTTTGCCGTCGTCTCTCTCCGCCCACGCCACGCTTTCAATCCCCGCCCTCGACGCCTTTCAACGCCAACTGACGCCTTTCAACTCCACCCCGACGTTCGCTCGTATAGAACGGCCCTCGCGCGCGGGCCAACCAGCCCCGGTCGCCGGAGCGGCGCTCGAAGTGGTTCGCCGCCGCGGAGGCGACGACGTGGCGCACGTCGTTCAAGAAACCGCCGCTGCAGCTCGTGCGCTCGGACAACGACTCCGACGCAGACGCGGAAGAACCCTCCTCCCCTCCGCGCGTCGACGACGAGGAGGAGGTGAAACCGACGCGGACGAAGCTCGGCCGTCGGGTCGCGCGCGCGGCGGCGGCGGCGGCAGCGGCGGAGCTCGAGACGCTCGCCGCCGAGGCGGATCTCGATCGGTCGGGCGCTGCGCCCCGCGAGTGCGCGCTCACGCGCGCGTGCGACGACGCCGCGCGCGCGAGCACGACGGCGATCACCGGGAAGGTGCGGCGATCGGCGCCGGAGCCGCCGTCGCCGATCGCCGCGGCGAAGCCGAAGCGCGAGCCCGGGGCGAAGAAGCCCGGGCCAAAGCCTAAGTGCGCGGCCGAGCCTAAGACTGCGCCGAAACCGACGGCGAAACCAAAGAAGGCGAACCCGCGACCGAAACCGAAACCGAAACCGAAACCGAAACCGAAGAAGGCGAAGCCGAAGCCGAGTGCGGCGGCGGAGAAGGCTGGCGCCGGCGCCGCCGCCGCCGCGGAACCGGCGCCGGCGCCGGCGCCGCCGCCGCCGCCGCTGAGAACGGGTCGGACGCCCGGGAAGGCGAAGCCGTGGTGGGTCGTGTGACGCCCTGTCGCGTCATGTGCACATTCCTCACGCATATTTAGCTCGAACGACGCGCGCGGGACGCTCGATGCACGCGCATCGAGCCTCCGTATTCACAAGGTGTACGAACAGCGTTATGATATCTGCGACAAAATACTGTAATCTCTCTCTTTCTTTTCGCGCGAGTCGTCCACCTGAC
>Ga0181560_10005984_pt1 | contig 10759 bp, 6 predicted proteins | sample 011ome_20_FD_133751 | JGI IMG/M metagenome (GOLD analysis project Ga0181560, IMG submission 133751) | Coastal salt marsh microbial communities from the Groves Creek Marsh, Skidaway Island, Georgia - 011509CT metaG (megahit assembly) | ecosystem: Environmental > Aquatic > Marine > Intertidal zone...
ATAGTAACGCAGGAACACTATGTATATTTGGTGGCAAAACCACTTTCCCGCCATTTTCAAGAATAATATAGGTTTGATTCGTCTGTTTATCTATTTGACGTTTATCAATACATATAAAACTTAATTTGTCACTTAGATTCCCCTTGACGAGAGTTTGTAATACTTTTTGAGAATGAGTACAATAATTACTATAATATAAAATATCCATGGTGTATATATTTTATACTAAATATTTCTTTATACGCTTCCTACGCACATAGAATGTAAAAGACGATTTTGGAAATAGAAAATAGCATATCCGATACCGACAGTTACCATTTGGAAGTAGAAATCAAGTCCCTTGCGCTGTGATATACCTACCATAAGAGAAGTCACGACTAAAAGTGAAAGAAGGAAAAATCCTAACATAGAAAGGAAGTAGAAGTAAAGACAATAGTCTTTGCTGAGGGGACCAAAAATAGATTGAAGAAAGCCGTCCATTATAGTTATAGATTATACAAAGAAAATAATTCTAAAAATAATTCTAAAAATATTACTAAAAATATTGTAAACAAACTGTATAAATATATGTTTCCATTTTATATAACCTCGTTATGGATAATTCCACAGTATGGAAATTAATGGATAAGTACTTTCAAGACAATCCTCAAAGTTTAGTAAGACACCATACCGAATCATATAACGATTTTTTTAAGAATGGTATTTTTCAAATTTTCAAAGAAAAGAACCCATTGCGTATAAGAACCAAGTTTGACGAGAAACTAAAAGAATATCGTTCTCAATGTACTATGTATTTTGGAGGCAAAGAGGGTAACAAAATCTATTTTGGAAAACCAGTAATATACGATGATAATAATACCCATTATATGTTTCCAAACGAAGCCCGACTACGAAACATGACATATGGTATGACAATCCATTATGACATTGAAGTAGAATATACTGACATTTTAGACGAGGGAGAAGAGCCAACTCTGGTAGGTCCCGACGAACTATTTAAAGGGGGTCAATACAAGGATGCGGTCGCGTTTAAGAACTTTAAAGAAGACACTGATATTGTGGATATAGATATAGATATGGATATAAATGAATCGAAGGTTACAAAACCAGAGAATGAAATAGAAGGTGGAGCACCAAAAAGGCGTGCTAAGCGTACGACTCAAGAAATGTCTACCGAAGAGACCGCATTAATTCGCGAACTAACCGAGAAGTCTTTAGTTGGTTCAAATAAACAGGTCAGAACAACGACAATTGAAAAAGTGTTACTCGGAAGGTTCCCGATTATGGTCCAGTCCGACTATTGTGTGTTAGCAGGATTACCTGCGGACGTACGTTATACAATGGGTGAATGTCGTAACGACCATGGAGGATATTTTATTATAGATGGTAAGGAGAAAACGGTTGTTTCCCAAGAAAAATTTGGCGACAATATGCTTTATATCCGTAAGTCGGGTGATGATAGCTATTTATATTCGGCTGAAATACGGTCGGTTTCTGAAAATGTATCAAAACCAATACGAACATTGTCTGTGAAAATCGTCGCTCCTACACCATCATTTACTTTTAAAAACATTGTTGTAAATATTCCAAATGTAAGAAAACCGGTCCCATTGTTTATTGTCTTCCGTGCACTCGGAGTAATTTCGGACAAACAGATAATAACATCTTGCTTGTTAGACATTGAAAAATACGAACACTTGGTAGATTTATTCATTCCTTCCGTTCACGATAGTGGAGGTATTCTTACCCAACGTACTGCGTTGAAATACATAGCCTCTCTAACAAAAGGAAAGACTATTTCACACGCACAGGAAATATTGGCGGATTATTTGTTACCTCATGTCGGTGAAACAAATTACATAGACAAAGCATACTATCTGGGTTATATTACCCATCGTTTATTATCGGTGTATACCGGTGTAGAGGAGCCAACTGACCGCGATAATTTCAAATACAAACGCATTGAGTTAGTGGGTTCCTTGATGTATGACTTATTCCGTGAGTATTACACCATGCAGTTACGCAAAATACATTTGGATTTTGAGTCAAAAATCACATTTAACAAGGCAATGTATGAAGATAATCTACAAGCACTCATCGAGCAGAATTATAAAAGCGTATTTTCCGATAAATTAGTGGAAGAAGGATTCCGTAAAGGGTTTAAAGGAAATTGGGGTGCACAATCCCATACAAAGCGTATAGGCGTAGTACAAGATTTAAACCGTCTTTCTTATAATTCCGCATTAAGTCATCTGCGCAAAACAAATCTACCTCTCGATTCAAGTGCTAAACTAATTGGTCCTCGTGTGCTTCATAGTACGCAATGGGGTATGTTTGACCCAATTGATACCCCTGATGGTGGTAATATTGGTATTCACAAACATATGGCTATAACTGCTTATATAACACAGGGTGTTTCACGCGAACCGATGATTAAATGGTTACGTGAGAAAGCTGAAATGAAACTGTTGGAAGAATGTACTCCTATGGCTTTGGCAAAAACGACAAAGGTGATTATAAACGGTTTATGGGCGGGTATTGTGAATACTCCAAATGAAACGGTTGAAAAGATACGTTTGTATAGACGTAATGGATTAATTCCCATTTATACGAGTGTTTCTTTCCAAATTTCCCAAAACACGGTATTTATTTATACTGACGCTGGTCGTATATGTAGACCTATTTTCTATCGTGACCCAGAAACAAACAAGATGTCATTCGATAAAACTATTGTAAAAAAACACCTTGATGAGGGCGATTACTCTTGGAATGATTTAGTTTCTGGATTTAATAAAAAATCTATCAAGGATTTTAACCCAAATGATTATAATATGTATGAGTTATCGGAATTGTATGATAATATTAATGGAGAAACTGCTCCATCTCGTATAAAGCGTTTCTTAGAAGAGAAAGCGATAATTGATTACATCGATACAAATGAAACCGAAAATTCATTAATCGCGGTCAATCAAGAAGAATTGGAAGCAAGCAATCAAGACAAACACACCCACTTAGAAATACATGAATCCTTAATATTCGGTACCATGGCGAACATCATTAATTTCCCTGAAAACAATCCAGCATCCCGTAATTCTTTTTCATGCGGACAAAGCAAACAAGCATGTTCTATGTATCATACGAATTTCCAAGTAAGAATGGATAAACCGCCGTAGTCTTATCTTACGGACAGATTCCCTTGGTAAAGTCCCGTTACCTGGATTATATTAACAAGGAAGAGAACACGTACGGTGAAAACACGATTGTAGCAATTATGTGTTATACTGGATATAATGTAGAAGATGCTATTTTAATCAATGAAGGTGCTTTAAAGCGAGGGTTGTTTCAAACTACCTATTATACAACCTACGAAACTCACGAGGAAATTAGCAAGGGAAGCGAAGAAACTACTGAAAAAACATTTACGAATATTGAATCTGAGATGGATGTAGTTGGAACAAAACCGGGTTACGATTATAGTAAATTAGATAAACATGGTATTGTTAGTGAAAACACCGAACTGAATGATAAAACTGTATTAATTGGTATGACTAGCAGGAGTTCTTCACAAGATAGTAGAATATCAGACATGTCAAAAACGCCAAAGAAAGGGCAATTGGGTACGGTAGATAAAACATTTATCACAGAGGGAGAATCCGGAAGTCGTATTGCGAAGGTTCGGGTTCGTGAAATCAGAATCCCTAATTTAGGTGACAAGATGGCGTCTCGTGCCGGACAGAAAGGAACTGTCGGTCTGGTAATTCCTGAAAGTGACATGCCGTTTACACGCGATGGTGTTCGCCCAGATATGATTATCAACCCTCACGCGATTCCATCTCGTATGACTATCGGACATTTGGTAGAATGCATAGTAGGCAAAGCGTCATCCATATATGGTGGGTTCACGGATTGTACTGCGTTTAACAACAAGGGTTCGAAAATAAAGGTCTTTGGTGAGATGTTGTCAAATGTAGGATACCATTCAAGTGGGAATGAACTATTGTATAATGGTATGACTGGAGAACAGATAGAAAGTGAAATCTTCATGGGTCCCAATTATTATATGAGATTGAAACATATGGTAAAGGATAAGGTGAATTACCGTGCTCGTGGTCCAAATACACAGTTAACGCGTCAACCCGTTTCTGGACGTGCTAATGATGGTGGTCTTCGTATAGGCGAAATGGAACGTGATGTTGTAATTTCCCACGGTGCGAGCGAATTCTTACGCGAATCGATGATGGATAGAGCAGATAAGTACCATATTGCGGTTTGTAACACAACCGGTATGATGGCGGTTTATAATCCTTCTAAGAATATTTTTATGAGCCCAATGGCAGACGGACCATTGAAATTTACAGGTTCGCTTGATGGAAAAGAACAGCACATAGAACAAGTAAGTAAATTTGGACGCAATTTCAGTATGGTAAACGTGCCTTATTCATTCAAATTGCTTCTACAAGAATTACAAACTATGAACGTTCATATGCGATTGATTACAGATGACAATATAGAGCAATTAGAAAGTATGTCTTATTCAAATAATATTGACCGATTAACATTCACTACCGATTTCTCTCCTCAAGACATAGTACGAAACACAAAATACAATATCAATGCCACTAACAAGCCAAAATCAAACATAGAATCAATTAAGGTAGCTCAGGATATTCCAGTAGATTCTCCAGCACTCCCACCAGGAAGTCCTGATTTCCCTCCCGGAAGTCCTGATTTCCCTCCCGGAAGTCCTGATTTCCCTCCAGGAAGCCCTGATTTCCCTCCCGGAAGCCCTGATTTAGCCGAAGGGTCTCCGTATCAACCAATAGGACAGGACTTACAGAACAGTGGTATATCTGATTCATTAAAACGAGAGATATATGGTTCCCCTACACAGGATAATAGTCCAGAGATTGCTCCAGGAACTCCGTATCAATCAACCAACGGAGACTCGTCGAACAATGGGATATCTGATTCATTAAAACGAGAAATATACGGAACATCCACACCCACACCAGAAAAACCCGAATTTAACGAACTATCTAAACAAGCACGTGAATATACAGTTGGAGAGCAAGTACATTATAGAGGTGATGAAATGCCTAGTCGAGCATGGAACATAACTAATATTGGTGACCGTTTTCTTAAAATAGAAACAAATACACCCGGATTAAAAGACCCCGACACTATAAAATTAGTAACAGCTTTAGACATATACAAATTAAATGGATACGAATCGTCAATGAGTCCAACCACACCCCCGCCCCCACCATCTGCCGATAGTTCGATTGAAGGGGGTGCGGTCAAATATGGTGATACTGCCACTCATCCGCCTCCACCAATTAACATAAAAATAATTAATAATGGAAATGACTTTTCAACTGACAATGATGCGCTTCCCAGCGACAATGTAATATCAAATTCTCCATACAATAACAATCGCGATGAAGAAATTGTATCATTCAATCCACCAATAGAACATGACAGTGCGATGGATAAGATAGAACCTTCAAATACAACCAAGTCGGGGAAACTGGATTTTGATAATTTAGTTGTTAGAAAGGTATAAAAAATTGAAAATGGAATAATATTATATAAAAGTATCAATCTTATTTATATAATAGAATGTCAAGCACCAATACATCAACAACCAATAGCAGGATTTTAAAGTTGTTTAAATCCAGAAATACATTGATAGACCAATTAGACGGTCTTGGCTATGATATCACGGAACATAGTGATTTTAGTATTAATGAAATAGATGCGATGAATACAAACAACCAGTTAGATTTACTCATAAAGCATAGTACGGATGAACGTAAAGTGTATGTAAAGTATTATTTAACGTCAAAACAAATTAATCGTGCGAATTTAGACAATATCATAGAAGATATTTATAATATCGACAATATCATCACCAAAAATGACACACTAATTATCATCATAGAAGATGAACCAAATGAAACAACGATAAACAAAATCAAATACCTATATAATCGCGATGGTATATTCGTTGTAATTCATAACATTAATAGACTTCAATACAATATATTGAATCACACCTTCGTGCCAAAATGCGAAATTTTAGGAAATAATGAAGTAGAAGAGTTGAAGAAGAAATACAATATTCTCCGTACAAAACAATTACCCGAAATATCTCGATTTGATCCTCAAGCATTAGCCATGTGTATGCGCCCAGGACAAGTTTGTAAGTTTAAACGCGAAAGTTCTACCGCATTATTATACGATTATTATCGTATTTGTGTGTAAAAATATAAAATCATACTATATTAATAATAACGCACCATTATGTCCAAGTTAAATGTAGAAGTCGGTTACGATATGAAGGATTTTTTTTATGTGAACGCGATAAAATCAAAGGATATGCCAACAAAGGACCGATGTGAAGAGATATTAAACAAGGTATATGTTCCAAGTACATGTGAAGGAGAAGAATTTGGTAACAATCGTAAGGATTGTTTAGATAGACAATTATGTGAAAATAAAAATCTGTCTGACACCATACTTGATATACAACAAATCCACAGCGGTTCAGTTGGTAAATATGACGACTCCCAAAAAATCTTTAATCGTGAATTATTCAAGACCGCAAACTTGTCTATAGGCATTGTAGGACTAATGGTTCTAATATATCGGTTTAGAGAAGTATAAAATCTACTATTATTGTAAGAATAAGATTACAATAATATGAATAACAAAGATACAGATAATAAATGGTTTAAAAACGTGCAAAAATCAGATACCGGTGTGAGTGTAACTATTCTCCCATCTGATAAAGTATCATTACGAGCATCCAGCAGTAGTACCAATAGTAATGTACGGAATGTAACCGATGGTAAGTCTTCTACAAAATGGACGAGTAATTACAATATACAAACCTATAAAGATGATTTTTATACGGATAGGAAAGTAACACGTGGGGATTATTCAAGAGGAGAAATTGTGAAAGATGGTATAAATAAAACGTTATTGAATGACAACCTGAAACGTAAAGATGGGCTGCGTGGTAAGATGACTTCTTTAAAAAATGAAATGAATAAAACGGTAGAAACTTATAATAAGCAAAAAAAAAGAATAGAAACAAAATCACCATCAGACTTTAAAAAAACAAGCAACGTACACATCGGTAATTCTGGTGGAAATACTAAACCAGTTCAATTGTCTCAACATGGTGTGCAGGCAATATCCCCAACAATTAGTAATCGTTATGGAGATAGGTTCGTTACTCGCGTCCAAAACTATATGTTGGTTGAACGACTCGACGAAAATAATGGATGGGGCGACAGGGATCTAGGTACACACGTAGTAAATGCTGAGGGTAAACGTACCTACATACATATAGGCAATCATAACGACCAACACTCAAAATGGTTTGCGTTAACAGATACCAGTATGCGACCCGAATCTAGTATTATAAGTAATCGTTATAATGATATATTTAGTGTAAGAACATTGAATTATTTAATAGTAAAACGTACAGATAGGGGTAGTGGTTGGGGAGACAATGCGCTATCAACCCAAGTATATTCGTTAGATAAGCCAGCATACCAGAGGTATTTAAATGACCGTAATAATAAAACAACGCACAATCGAAAAATAGACGAGAAAATAAACAAGATAAAACGAGACTTCAAATCCAAAATCAATGACGTTCAAAAACAACTTACTGACGTACCTCATGTAAATGTGAATGAATTGTCAGTTAGCATAATGAACGATGGAAATTATATAGGTGACAACAAAACAATATTAACAAATAACTCAACTATCAATGGAGAATGGATAGAAGTAGAAATACCTAAAACGTTAGTCGTAAAGAAATATGAACTATTGCCGGGTAAGCGTGATGGAACAAACGAATTCACCCCGTTTCCAAAGGATTTTTACATGGTAGGTTCAAATGATACTAATAAATGGGAAATAATAGATAGCCATTTTAATTATACCCCCGTATACAATGTCGACAATTCACCAATCGTATTTACTATAGACAACAAGAAAAAATATAAATATGTACGACTAGTAATATCAGCATTGAATAGTGCGATAACTGGATTTCATGGTATAGGTGCTGCATCTATATCGGTTCTCAATATAACCGGAAAAAGATGTTATACTATAAATAGTTCATGTGAAACTTTCCAATCATATAGTAATAAGAACAATATGTCAAAAATAGAAGGATTAACCATGATGGAAGAAAATATTAATGTTTTAGCAGATTTAAAAGGATTCAATCAAAAATACCAGAAGTATGTTAAATGCACTGATATTACTTTACCTGAAATGGCAAAGGTAGCATGTACGACAGAAGACACGAATATTCAAACTGTAAATGACGCATACAATACATTAATGGATAATGGAAGTATACAGAAGTTAAGAAATGCCCCTTTAACTAACTACATAAGTGTTGAGGAAAGTAAAAAGAATCATAACAGTATCGTAAAAACACATAACGAAATAATACCACTAAGAAAAGAATTAGATGCAAAAATGAATCAATTAATGGATTCAGAGAACAACGTTCATGACGATTATAAGAAAAAATACGATAACACTATGTACTCTAGTTTAGTACTGTCTGTTGTATTAACATCATCCTTGTTTTTCATTTTTAAGAAACTATAAATTATGACATCGTTTTGTAGATTTACGAAAAGTTTTGTATACATATAGTATAAAACGATGTCATCTACAAACATAATACAGGCAATACCCATACCAAATATAACATTGAAATCCATGGAGTCAAGTCAATCTGGGATAGACGATAAATCGATTGACGGATATCAACCAAATGGTAAATATGTAATCAAAACTTCCTCTTATTACAATGATAATACCCTGGGATTTAATGCTTTTAATGCGAATACAAATACTTACTGGGAATGTGATAACGTAAACAATAATAATTACATAAATGGTTCAAGGAGCTATAATAAATATAATCAAACCCCTTACTCTGGAATTACTCCATCAAGTTATTTAGGTGGTGACCCAACCGATAAATCAAATACATGGATTACAAAAGTTGGACCTAACGATAACAAAACTGACATCCCAGGAGAGTGGATAGAGATTAAATTACCATATAAAATCTATTTAACCAGCTATTCTATAACCACACCTACATTTGAAGCTAATAATACATTTCCTAAGAAATTTACACTGGTTTCTTCTACGGATGGAGAATCATGGGAATATGTTGACCAACAACTCGTACATAAAGACAAATTACCTACTAAAACTTCCCCTACCAAAACCTTTTCTGTAACTTCATATAACAAATTTCAATATTTTCGGTTAATAATAACACAAGCGGGAGATAATCTATCAAGATTGCGTATCAATACAATCAATTTAAACGGAACACCCAATTTAGATAGCGTGCCAATGGAAACGTTTTCTACATTACAGCGTTCAGTCGACGGATTTACGAATAAATATAAGAAAGTAAATGATTATCAAGTACAAGGCGCTGACCTTTATAGACCTACGTATTCTAAATACCTAGACAATACTTTAGAATCACTGGACCATGTATCCAAAGAACGCCTCCCTCAAAAAACGCCAAATATGTTCTTAGACCACATAAAGAATACAGCCCCAGATGTACTTTTATATACAGGGTTACTCACCGGTGCTGTAGTGACTGGATTACTTATTACCAATATGTCACCCCGGTAATTTCATAAAAATATATTATCCATTCATAGTATAATAACATCTATACTATGAATAAGTTTAATGAAAATGGTAAAAAGTTACGAGAGAGTATAAATACCGCAATTGATAATTTTAAGATAACGTATATGCCCGTTGAAAATAAAACGGTAACCAAATTAGAAGGTGGATGTTACATAAAAGACGAAACTACTGGAAACTCAACCATAAACATGAAAAAAATCGACGATAATATGCATACAGAAGAGAGTTGTAAAATGAATGCAGCAATAAAACAACATAATCATTTAAAACAACAAATGAAAGACAAACAAAATGAAAATAAAGAAGCGGTTTATTATTCTTTAGTAGAAAATGAGTCATCGTCACCCTCAAAGGGGTATTACGATTGCTATGTTAGTGACGCAATTTCTGAAACAATAGAAGAGAAAAGCGACACTTTAAAAGTAGTGACATTATGGAAGGCATTTAACGACAATGAGAAACATTTAATAAAACCAGGTAATTATGCATATTATCGCAATGGAGCATTGTTTGTATGTGATAGTGGAGGAAATGTATTAAAACAATTAGGAAATACTATTGATGACAACGCATATGCTAATCCAAATTCATATTATATTTTAAAAGATAATGAAAAAAAATGTTATGGTAGTAGATATAGTGATATTCAGTAAAAAATAAATATATATATATTATAGCTTATACATGGGACCTTATGTTTCGAGACCAACATCAGAAGACTTATGTAGAGGAAGAGGTTATCAGAGTTGTGCACATGAAAGACAAGTTAATATTTATAGAGCGGCTGAGGCGGCAAGAATCCAAAAAATAAAAGAAGAAGAAGAGAGAAAAGAAAGAGAACGAATAAGAAAAGAAAGAGAACGAATCAGAAAAATAAAGGAAGAAGAAGAGAGAAAACGGTTAGCAGAAAAACGTAGAATTCAGGCAATACGAAATGAAAAACATAATAAACATTGGAATCAAACCGGAAAGAATCAAAAACGTACATTTGAATGTGATGATGTAAATGGAAATAAATTAGGTGGTAGAAATC
>Ga0181560_10005985_pt1 | contig 10758 bp, 7 predicted proteins | sample 011ome_20_FD_133751 | JGI IMG/M metagenome (GOLD analysis project Ga0181560, IMG submission 133751) | Coastal salt marsh microbial communities from the Groves Creek Marsh, Skidaway Island, Georgia - 011509CT metaG (megahit assembly) | ecosystem: Environmental > Aquatic > Marine > Intertidal zone...
AGCGTTTTAGCCAATGTTTTTGGCGGCCCGATCGCGCAGATGGAGGGTTCGGACGTAGGCGCCTGGCTTGATGGCACGGTGCTGAGCTGGCTGTTCAGTGGGCTGGAGTGGGCCACGATTGAAGGTTGGCGCGTGGCTTTTGTTGTCGTCGGGCTCCCGGGGGTACTGGTTGCCCTGCTGGTTTGGCTCACCATTAAAGAACCACCGCGAGGTTACTCTGACCCCCCGGATCGTGGCGCTGATGCGGCGCCGGGGTGGAGTGAGTCCTTTGCCGAGCTCAAACGCAAACCCTCATTCTGGTGGATGGCGATTGCCGCCTCACTGGTTGCCTTTGTGGGTTACGGTCTGATCAGCTTTCAAGCACCGTTTTTGCAACGGGAACACGGATTGAGTGTGAGAGACGCCGCCTTGCAGTTCGGTGCACCGCTCTCCCTCATGGCGGCAGCAGGGACCTTTCTGGGCGGCTATTTTACCGAACGTCTTACGGCACGATTTCCAACGGCAATGGCATGGGTGCCGGCGGTGGGCATCGCGCTTGCAGTCCCGGCGTATATCGCCGCGTTTTTTTCGACAGACTTATTCTGGGTTTTTGTATTTTGGGGCATTGGCGCTGTCTTTCATTACAGCTACCTGGGTGCGCAATACAATATTGGCCAAGGCGTTGTCAGCAATCGCTCACGGGCCACGGCCATCGCCGTGTTACTCATTCTGGTCTCACTCATTGGCAATGGCATTGGCCCCTACTTTGTGGGCTTTATGAGCGACTTCTTCATGCAGCAGGAGTTGCTCGTCCTCGACACTACTACTTGGCTTTCGCCGGAAGCCTGCAAATCGGTATCGGTCACCCGTTCAATGGCTGAGGAGACCCTCTGCAAAGCTGCCAACTCAACCGGGCTTAAATGGGCGATGGCGGCCACCGCCAGTATTTTCCTGATCGCCGCCGGCGGCTTCCTGATGTGCGCCAGAACACTGCAACAGGATTTCGTGGCCGAGCTCTAAAGGGCGCACCCACCCATCCTTTACGGCGTTTCGGGGAGCGCTGGGAAAAGGACAAAAAAAACAGAGGCTAATGGCCTCTGTCTTTTTATTCGAGCCTCCCAGGCGTCCAGACCGGGATTCCGTCTGGCCCCTCGGGTGGTATCCCTTCACCCTCGGTGGGTAGCGAACTGCTATTTGTGCCGGCTCTCCGCTACGCTTTTCTACCTGAGCACTCTTCCTCCGGTTCCCCCCTCGCTCCCGTCTGCAGTTGGTCGCTCGTCGGTCCCCGTTGGCATTGGTAATATTACCAATACTGAAAAAGGCGTCAACTCGTTTTTTTAAAAACTCTAAAACTTTTCTTTAAGTCCTCCATTTTTAGCGTTGAGTTCGGGTTGAGGTCTCAAAAGCGCAGGTTCGATCTGCACGGCAGCGCCGAGACAAAAAAAGCGAGCTATTCATCGGTTCATTCGTTAGAGTCATAGGCCACGGTGTGAGAGACAAAACGCCCCGGTTTGGCACGCGACCGGCACTCTTTCAGTGCAACCCGCCGCCCTTTTCATCGGTTCGCTCTCAGGCCCATTAAACATAACTGCCGTATCGCTCTGCCAAGGCATTGTATTTCTGCTATTGGCATACCGATTGCGTCGTGTACGTGCACAGCACCAATTAAAAAGTGAGGAGTTTTCCCTTGAAAAACCAAAGTCTGCTTCCCCTTGTTATCGGTACGCTCGCCGCAGTTAGCCCAACGGTAGTTTGGGGGCAGGAAGCGCCTGTTTTTGAAGAGGTGCTGGTAACGGCCGAGAAGCGCACCGAGAGCCTTCAGAATCTCTCTCAGGCGGTGACTGCGCTCTCTGCAGAAGACGTTGAAAATCGTCAGCTGAACTCATTCGTTGACCTGAGCGCCATTGCTCCGGGCGTCAACGTGGCAAAAAACGAAGGGTTCAAAACCGTGATCACCATTAGGGGCATTGGTAATGAGGCGAATCAAAACGCCATTGCCAACCCGTCGGTCTCTTATCACCTCGATGGCGTTTATGTTGCTTCACCGTTTGCGTTACAGACCGATTTTTTGGATTTGGAGCGCATCGAGGTATTGCGGGGCCCCCAAGGCACACTCTTTGGTCAGAACTCAACCGGTGGCGGCATCAACGTTATCACCAAAGCACCCACCTTCGATGAATTCTACGGCACCGCCGACCTCACACTGGGTGAATACAGCCTCGTGAAGGCGCGTGCCGCTTTCAATATCCCCATGACCGACACGATGGCCGCGCGGGTGTCTGTCATGAGCCACAAACATGACGGATACACGGAAAACGTGGGCAACGGCCAGGACCTCGACGACGCCGACAGCTTTTCTGCCAGAGCCAAATTTCTCTATCAACCCAGCGATACGTTTTCAGCAACTGTAACGGCACAGATTTTTGATGAAGACGTGAATGGTCAGGCCCAGAAGGGTATTTACGACCCCACACCCGGGGAGCGTTACCTCGCTCAGGATTCGTTGTCGAGTTATGAATTGGAGTCGCAACTATACAGCTTGACCCTCGAGTGGGACTTGGGGGCAGCGACGCTGAAATCGCTAACCAGCTATCAAAATGATGACATCGCTATCCAGCGGGATAATGATCGGCATGACTATAGGACCCTGCCGCCCTTCTTTTTGCTGCAGAGCTACTTTGACCCCGAAACTAACGAGCAGAAGACCACGACTCAGGAATTCAATCTGATCTCCAATGAACCTGCTTTCGGCAGGCTCGATTGGGTTGCCGGTGTTTTCTATTTGGATACCGAGGTAGATATCAGTATTCTCGAGCGCCTCGACTTTGGCTTCGACGGGGTTTTTGATCCTTTCACGATTGATGATATCTATGCCTACGGTGGGGATGTCGGCTTTATCTCCGACTCCAAGCCCGAGCGGGAGTCACTCTCTATCTACGGCCAGGGCACATGGTCTTTCACGGACAACGTGCGCATGATCGCGGGACTGCGTTACACCGAGGACGAGGTCTACAGTGCGGTCACGAATTTCTATGGCCGGGAAGGCACCGAGATCCCGGAGATAGAAAGCGAGAAAGTAACGGGGCGTCTCGCCTTTGAAGTGGATCTGGGCGACGCCACGATGGCCTATGCTTCCTATACCCGCGGATTCAAACCGGGGGGATCTAATTTAACCTTTGGCCGGGAAGACATTGTTTCGCCTATCGTCGTGCTGCCGGTGTTTGAAGAGGAAACCATTGATGCCTACGAGCTGGGGCTCAAGACCGATTTGGCAGACGGCAGAGTCAGACTCAACGGCGCTGCCTTTTTCTACACGTACGACAACCTCCAATACCAAGCCACCGACCCCGAGGTCTTTCAAGGGGGGGTAGGCAACATTCCCGAGTCAGAGATCATGGGCGCAGAACTAGAGCTCGGGGCGTTCCTGAGTGATTCACTGATTTTTGACGCACGGCTAGCCTGGCTCGACACGGAAATTACGGCGGGCCATCTGGCGCTGGATAACGTGGCCTCTGAGGCGGCGACCAACGCCCTTCTGGCTCAGGGAGTGAATCTGTTCAGCCCCGAGGTCGAAATCGCTAGGGCCGCACAAATTGCCGATGTGCGGGGTAATGAACTGGCGAAAACACCTGGCTTCACCGCGAATCTGGCACTCACCTATAGCCACACCATGGCCGCTTGGGGCGACGTTGAGGGCACGCTCAGCTACACCCATCGTGGCGATTTTCGGCACCGTATTTTTAATAACCCCCTCACCGACGAGGTCGACGGCTATGACACGATTGACCTACTAATCAGGTTTATGCCGACCAATGCCAACTGGCGCTTAGAACTGATCGGAAAAAATTTGACTGATGAAGACGGCATCAATGCCCGGTTCACCGATGTGTTCGGCGTTGGGGCAACCGGTGATCAGTTCATACCACCCCGCCAACTCATGGTGAGAGTTGGCATCGACTTCTAGCACCGCACGCCGGGGAGAGATTACACTGGCCGCGCTCTCCCACCCGCTGGGGCGCCGGCGGTTGACCCGTCGTCTCGCCAGCGCTTGGGCAGCATTGATTAGCGAAAGGTAGTGCTATGGAGCGACTGTTCGGTCTATCGATATCAAACACGAGCATCGGCAAAGAGCTGGGGGCTGGCCTGACTACGTTCATGGCCATGGCCTATATTGGATTTGTTAATCCCCAAATGATGGCGAGCACTGGCATGGACCAAGGCGCGAGCTTTGTCGCCACCTGTCTGGCAGCAGCGCTCGCCAGCGTATTGATGGGACTCTATGCCAACTGGCCTGTCGGGCTCGCGCCAGGCATGGGGCTCAACGCTTTTTTCACCTACACCATCGTTGGTGACATGGGCTACCCATGGCAGACCGCGCTGGGCGCCGTCTTCATCGCCGGCATCTTATTCGTAGTCCTCACCGTGACCCGACTGCGGGAATGGATGTTAATCAGCATTCCCTGGAATCTCAGGATTGCGATGGGCGCTGGCATTGGACTGTTTGTCGGTCTTATTGGGCTCAAGAATGGGGGCATTATTGTCGATCACCCAGCTACCCTACTCTCTCTCGGGGACTTCAGAATTATTGAAACGGGACTCGCTGGGCTGGGTTTCCTGATCATTATCGGGCTTGCGATTAGGGATTTTCCGGGAGCCATCCTGATTGGCATCCTCGCCGTTACAGGGATCGGTCTGGCTCTGGGCGTGGTGAGCTATCAAGGGATCATGTCCTTGCCCCCCTCTGTGATGCCAGTGCTGGGCCAGTTGGATATCTTTGCGGCACTGGATATTGCCATGGTCAGCGCCATTGCTTCCATTCTCTTTGTCAATTTATTTGATACCACTGGCACCTTGGTGGGCGTAGCGTCACAGGCCAGACTGGCAAGCCCGGATGGAAACATTCAAAACCTCGACAAGGCGCTGGTGGCAGACAGCACCAGCAGCGTCGCGGGTGCGCTCATCGGCTGCGCCCCGGTAACCTCCTATGTGGAGAGTGCTGCGGGTGTCGCCGCAGGGGGCAGAACCGGCCTGACCGCCTGCACCGTGGGCATGCTGTTCCTCGCACTGATATTTTTTGCCCCGCTTGCGGGCATGATTCCACCCTTTGCAACTGCGGGGGCCTTAGTCTACGTCGCTCTACTCATGCTCTCCGGATTACAGCACCTTAACTGGGAAGACCACACCGAATCGCTACCCGCCCTGCTGATCATTGTGATGGTGCCGCTGTCGTTTTCCATTGCGAACGGCATTGCTGCGGGATTCCTGAGTTACGTGATCCTCAAGGTCGCGGCAGGAAAGGCAAGAGAAGTGAGCCTTGCCGCCTGGGTCATGGCCGCTATTTTTACTGCGCGGTTTGCGCTGATTTAAGATTGCGCGCGATGCAGGTCATTGCCCTCCGGTGGGTTCCACCGCACCTACGCGACTTTTGACAACATCGTACAGCGCCGGGCGATGCTCTCTGATCTCATCTAGCGAGAGCCCCTCGAGGGAATGGGGATACATCAGCCAAGCGTCAGTCTCCTCCAAATAGTAGTCAGGTAGGCGGTCGACCGCGCGCCGCCGAGGCTTGAAGTATGGCACTGCAACGCGAATATCTGACGGCGTATTCAGTCGGGCCAACTCAGTCAATCGCGCGATCACTGCGTCAACCGTGCGCCCCGTATCGAACACATCATCTACAATCAGGAGGCGGTCTTGGGCCTGAACGTGCTTAATAAGGTAGTTGAGGCCGTGGACGCGGACGCCTCCCAAGTGCAGGTCGATACCGGTGTCGTAAGAAGACGTGCGAATGGCGATGTGGTCGGTCTCTACGCCACTAAAGGCAAAAAACTCCTGCACTGCGATACCAATTGGCACACCGCCCCGCCATATGGCGATAATTATCGTGGGCTCGAATCCACTGTCGAGCACTCGCTTCGCCAGACGAAAAGAGTCCGTGAGGAGTTGCTCGGCAGAAAGGTACTGCTTGTCAGTCATCGCTTCGGCTTCTCATATCCGACAGAGTATAGTGCGACTTGAAGAGAGCCAAGATCCCCGGACCGAACCTGCCGTGAAAAAGCAATTCATCAAGGAAGACCAGCTGCTGCAAGCCTCTTTCCAGCTGGCAGCGCACATCTTTGATAGCGGCTTTCGCCCCGACTTCATCGTGGGGATCTGGCGCGGCGGCTCCTCTGTGGGTATATACGTGCAGGAGTGTCTGCAATTTCTCGGCATTGAGACCGACCATATCGCCATCAGGACATCGTACCAAGGACAGCCCAGCTATCGGTCGCTCATCGATAATCCCAAGGTAATCCGGGTACACGGGCTGCAATACCTTTTCGAAAATCTCAACCGCGAAAACCGGCTACTTATTGTCGATGACGTATTCAGCACGGGCTATAACGTCGAGGCCGTTATTCAGCGACTCGAGCGCCAATGCCGAAACAATATGCCCAACGAAGTGCGCGTCGCCGTTCCCTACTACAGACCCAAAAGCAATCGTTCGGGCAGAAAACCGGATTTCTATCTGCATGAAACGGACGCTTGGCTGGTGCTCCCCTACGAGTTGCAGGGGCTTACCCCCGAGGAACTCGCCACTCACAAACCCGAGGTCGCCGCTCTGCTAATGAGCCGCGAATAAACCTCTTAGATAAGAGCGCATCGATACAGGAAACACGCATTTTTGAACGGAGCTTTTAATGCTTCTGCCCTTAGCGCTGTTTGCCACCTGCTGCCGATCTTGATGCTCGCCTCGGTTTTGGTCGGGGCGCATGTTTTGCTGACCGCTTTTTCTTGGCCGGCCGTTTACCGGCGGTTTTCACAGGTTTGGTCGGCAATTGGTGCTCCGGTTCGAAGCCCTCTACTTCTTCACGTCGCAGATTTCGTTTGATCAACTTCTCAATTTTCTGAAGCTGCACCACCTCATCAGCGCTGACTAAGGAGCGCGCGTAGCCGTCTTCTCCTGCGCGACCTGTTCGCCCAATGCGATGCACGTAATCCTCAGCCACGTATGGCAAGTCAAAGTTCACGACCATCGGCAATTGCTCTATGTCAATGCCGCGGGCCGCAATATCGGTGGCTACCAGTACTTGCAAGCTCCCGTTTTTGAATTGCTTCAAAGAGCGGGTGCGCGCCCCCTGAGTCTTGTCGCCGTGGATCGAGTCGCTCTTGATCCCCGCCTTACTCAGCTGCCTCGAGAGTTTATCTGCACCGTGTTTGGTTCTCGAAAAAACCAGCACTTGTCCAGATTGCTCGTGCTGTAGCAGGTGCTTCAACAGGTCGCCCTTTTTCTGCTTATCCACTGGATGCACCACTTGCTCAATACGACTCACTGTCGTATTGGCGGGAGCTACCTGAACCCGCTTCGGGTTCACCAAAAAGGCCTGCGCCAGGCTCTCAATTTCTCTCGAAAAAGTGGCAGAGAACATCAAGGTTTGCGGCTTCTGTGGAATTGCAGCATGAATGCGTTTGACGTCAGGAATAAATCCCATATCAAGCATGCGGTCCGCCTCATCGAGGACCCACAGTTTCAGGTGGTCAAGGTGCACCGCATTCTGACCCAGAAGGTCTAATAGACGACCCGGCGTCGCCACTAAAATATCGGTTCCTTTCGCCAAATAGCGCATCTGCGGCCGAATGTTCACGCCCCCACAAACCATTTGACTTTGCAGCTTCAGACCGGCGCCGTATTGGCGGATATTCTCGGCGACCTGCGCGGCGAGCTCTCGTGTTGGAGTCAAAACCAGACAGTGAACGGACCTCGGCGCGGGGCGTCCGCTGTTACTGAGCAAGTGCAAAATGGGGAGCGTAAAAGCGGCGGTTTTTCCGGTCCCTGTCTGCGCCGACGCCATCACATCTTTTTTGGCGAGCACCAGGGGAATCGCACTTTCCTGTACCGGCGTGGGATTTTTATAGCCTTTGGCCTCGAGGTTACGTACCAGACGGCCATTGAGACCCAGCCCCTTAAATGCGGTCATGCAATTCTCTTCAAAGCGTGTTTCGGACAATAATCACCGCGCAAGTCGCGCTACGGCGGATTGTTGAGTTCGGATCTCGAACCCGGGTGCGCGGAGTATGGGCGGTGTGGCTACCAATACAAGCGCCTTAGTTACGAAAAAATAGGGTCCGCAAAAAGATGGTTACGAAAATAGAGGTTAACGAGAAGAGCGCTCAACCCTTTTGACACCCTCCCGCGTAACGGGGTGAACGTGATTTAGCTACCCCCGTCATCGACTGGAGAGCGGGATAGCGCCTGTTGTGGTCAAAAACCGGCCCTGGGCGGGTTTGACAAAAGCAAAAAAGAGAGCGATTTTGCGCTTGTCCGAAATAGACGCCAAAAATCGACTCGCCAATGCCCGAGGGACCAGAAATACGCCGCGCCGCCGATCAAATTGAAGCCGTGCTGAAAGAAAAAACGGTTGAGCACATCCAGTTTGGACTGCCAGGACTTAAAAAGTTTGCCCGTTCACTGAAGGGCAGCAAAGTGTTACGTCTGGAAACCCGTGGCAAGGCGCTTCTCACCCATTTCGACGCAGGCCTTACCATTTACTCCCACAACCAACTGTATGGCGTGTGGCGAGTGGTCAAGCGGGACAAACTGCCCAAAACCAACCGCCAGCTGCGGTTGGCGATACATACCGACCAACACAGTGCGCTGCTATACAGCGCCTCGGATATCAGCGTATGGGAAACCCGACACATAGAGTCGCATCCCTTTTTAAAGCGTATTGGCCCTGACATTCTCAACCCAGATCTGACCTGGCGGATGGTGGCTGAGCGACTGCAGAGCAAGGCGTTTGCCGGAAGAGCACTCAACTCTGTCTACCTTGATCAGGCGTTTCTGGCGGGATTGGGTAATTATCTCCGCAGTGAAATTTTATTTATTGCCGGCATACACCCCGGGCAAAGGGCGCGGGATTTGACCAAAGGACAGATCGGCAAACTTGCCCGCACCACACTGGACATAAGCCAACGCAGCTATGCCTCTCAGGGCGTGACCTTACCGGAGCGTCAATACAAAGCTTTGAGGCAACAAGGCGCGACTTATGGCAAAGCGCGCTTTTTTGTCTTTGGGAGAGCCGGTCAACCCTGCCGCAAATGCTCGCAAAAAATCAGCCGCTCTACCGCCAACTCGCGGAGGATATATACGTGCTCCCGTTGCCAGCCGACTTAAAGCGTAGCGCTTTCATCAAGCCCAATCGAATTCACTGCGACGTCACCTCGCAGGGGGCTAAAAATTGATCGCCGTCATTCTCATGCTGGCAGTTTGGGAGGCGTACTGGACCTACCACGCGTGCTGGCTGGCATCGAAAAAGAACGAAAGAAAATGGTTTCTGTTTTTTTTGGTGTTCAATCTATTGGGCATCCCAGAAATCATCTACATCCGGAAAAATAAACCAGATTCAGCGCGAGGAATGAGCACCACTGTTTCTTGCGCTGGAGAGAGGAAATAGCCCAACAGGTTGGTTAGACTGGGGGCGCCTACCTAACGCAGTCGGAGGAGCGCAATGCATAAGACAATTATTGGACTACTGGGTTTAGCAGGGTGTATTTCGCAGTCTTCTGTGGCCTGCCCCGAATTCCTGAATACGGAAATGCGAAAGCTAGCCTCAACAGAGGTCATCAACTTTTGCGAAACCTACCCCAACAAACCGTTGCTGATCGTCAATACCGCCAGTAACTGTGGCTATACACATCAACTCGCGGGACTGGAACAGGTGCATCAGCGTTATCAATCAGACGGCTTGGTCGTTATCGGCTTTTCCAGCGACGATTTTTTTCAGGAAGAAGATAACGAGGAAGATGCGGCCGAGGTCTGTTTCGATAAATACGAGGTCACCTTCCCCGTGATGGCAACCAGCTCTGTGCGTGGAGAAAATGCCAACCCTGTTTTTAAAGCGTTGGGTGACGCGAAAGGGTACCCGCGATGGAACTTCAGCAAGTACATCGTCGATGCTGAGGGTGAGGTAGTCGCTAAATTTCATAGCGACATTACCCCCAACAACCCAAAACTCAGAGCGACCTTGGCTTCAGTGCTTAAAGAAGAAACGTAGGCGGGGTAACCGTGTAATTTGGCTCCTTGCGGAAGGCGCAGGGGGCCGTCGGGCCACCACCTGACAGCAACCTCCCCTCCCCTCAAGAGTCAATCTGTGGCGTAATTTCAAAGCAGGCGCTCCCGCCCTGCTATAGTCGCTCATCAAGCTATCGTGTTTGGCACTGGATATGAAAGCGGAACTTCAAGAAGTAATGAATAGGTTGCGGAGGCTTCAGGGCGCAATCGACTTCGGCAATGCGCCAATGGCTGAACGAGAGGAACTCGCCGGTGACGTGACAGACATCATGGATGCTCTGTTCGAGGTGATGAAGAAACTCCCCGACGAATAGCGCCAAATCGAGTCTGTTGAACCCAAATGTTGGGGAGTCAGTTGGGGAGCGACTGTATCTTATCCAACCTAAAAAATTGATTTTTATAGGCTATTTTGTCGGATGTTGGAGGCTCGGGTCGGAATCGAACCGGCGTTGACGGATTTGCAATCCGCTGCATTACCACTCTGCCACCGAGCCTTGGGAGACACTGCTTTCAGGAACTGCGACGCGCGAGGCGCCGAGCGGGCGGGATTATACACACCCCGCGCTAAAATCGGAAAAGCCTCTAGATCAAAGCCGGGAGTGACATAGGCGGTCTACGCGCTATGATTGGCGCCCTCTAAGCATAAGAAGAGTCAGGCCATGTATCGATACCGTCAGTTTACGACAGCCCTTGCCGCGTCCATCGTGCTCTCACAGTCACCAACACAG
>Ga0181560_10005986_pt1 | contig 10756 bp, 4 predicted proteins | sample 011ome_20_FD_133751 | JGI IMG/M metagenome (GOLD analysis project Ga0181560, IMG submission 133751) | Coastal salt marsh microbial communities from the Groves Creek Marsh, Skidaway Island, Georgia - 011509CT metaG (megahit assembly) | ecosystem: Environmental > Aquatic > Marine > Intertidal zone...
ATTGAAACCAATCGCGTAAAGTCAACTAACTCTTGGCGTCGAGCGCGAGCCATACCTCCCGGCACCTCGCCGCCGCGCGCCGCACCCGGCGCTTGGGGTCGTCCAGCGCCGCCGTCGCCGCCGCAGCCACCGCGCGCCTGTGCGGGTACACCGCCGCGAAGGGCAGCGAGGTGGCCGCCACGAGCGCCTCCAGCGCCGTCTCGCGAACCTCCATGCCGGCGATGAGCCTCTCGGGCTCAGGCTCATCTCGTAAGGCCCCGCCCGCGTCTTTGCTTTTGCCCTCCCCGCCCGCGCCCGCCAGCGCTCGGAGCGCGCCGAGCATCGCGCCGGCGTGCGCGTCCGCGTGCGCCTCCAGCGCCCTCCCGCCGCGCGGGTCGGCGAAGAACGACGCGATGAGCACCACCGCCGCGGCGAGCGCGTCCGCGTCGGCGAACGGCGAGCCCCGCGCCGCGAGCGCCGCCGCCGCCTCGGGGAGCAGAGGCAGGGTCCGCTCGCCGAACTGGAACGAAGCCGACGCCGGCGCGTGGCGCGCCAGGTGCACAACCGCCGAGAGGTACGCCGCGCGGCGCGGGGAGGAGCTCGAAAGCTCCGCGGACTCGCCCGCCGGCGCCGCCGCCAGCGCCGCCAGCACGTCGGGAAGGGTCTGCGCGAAGAAGCGCTGCCGGAACAGGGGTCTCTCGAAGCCGTGGCACGCGCGCGTCGCGCCGGCGCCGCCGCCCCGCGGGGACATCGCCTCGCCCAGCGCGCGCGCCGCGCCCGCGGCGACCCGCGGGTCATCGTGCGCGAGCGCCGCCACCAGGCGGCGCGCCAGGGCCCGCTCGGCGGGGTCGCCGCGCGCGGCGAGCGCGCGAAGGACGCCTCCGGCGGCGCGCGCGCCGATCGAGCCGACAGAGTCTCTCAGCGATTCCGGCGACGCCACGCCCGCCGCCGTCGCCGCCGCCGAGCCGCCTTCGGCGCCGAGCGCGCCCGAGCCGCCGCGCTTGAGCACGAGCGATGCCAGCGCGTGCGCCGCCGCGAGCGGAACCGCGACGTCGCGCGCGTTTTGACAAAACGCGTTTTGTTCGCGCCCGGACGTATCGCTCTGCGCGCGGTACGCGCGCCTCGCGGCGAGTCTCGCGAGCGCCGAGGCCACCGCCGTTCCCGCGTCCGCGTCGCGCGGGTACGCCGCGTCCGGGCGCGCGCCGACGAACACCGCCGCCGCGACGCGGAACGAGACGTCTCCGACGGCGGTTTTTTTTTCAACGTGAGCGCCGAGGCTGTCGCCTTCGCGGCGGAGCTCCGTCGCCGCGACGGAGCTTCGCGCGTCCGCGGCGAGCGCGACGGTTTCGGCGGCGGCGAGGAGAGGCGCCTGCGCGTCGGCGTCGCACGCCGCCGTCGCCGCGCGCGTCAGGCGGCACGCCGCGTCGCTCACCTCGGCTCCCGCCGCGGCGAACGCCGCGGCGAGCGGCTCGGCGGCGAGCGAGGTCACGAGGGTCGCCGCGCGCGCCGAGGTTTCCGCCGAAGCGGCGTCGTTCACCGTCGCCGCCGTCTGGAAGATTCCGGCGGGGCGGCGGTTCCGATGGATCGGAACGAGCGCACCTCCAGAAACAGGCGCGGCGTCCCCGTCCCCGCTCGAGCCGGCGAGCGCGTCCGCGAGCGTGCGAAACGCCTCCGCGGCGGCTCCGTCGGCCGCCACCGCGCGCGCGCGCGAGGCGGCGGCGGCGCACAGAGGCGCGAGCGCGCCGCGCCGCGCCGCCGGCGCGGCGGCGACGACGCGCGCGATCGCCTCGAGCGCGCGCCGCGCTTTCGCGAGCGCATCCGCGGACGATTCCTCCGTCGTCGCGAGGGAGAGAAGCGCCGGCATCGCCTCGTTCTCTGCCGCCGCGGCGACACGCGCGTCCTTCGCCGCCGCCGCCGCGCCCAGCGCGTCCCCGGCGCGTCGCCGGAGATCGGCGGCGCGCGAAGGCTCTGTACCCGCCGAGCTCGCGCCTTCGTCCGGCGCGGTCGCCGCGGCGACGAGCGCGAGCGCGGCTCGGCGCGCGTGCGCGTCGGAGGTCAGTCCGGTCCCCTCGGGGAAGGAGAGCAGCGTGCGCAGGCCGGCGATGCCGAGCGTCGCGGCGTCGTCCGCGTCGATCGCGGCGGCGGCGGCGGCGGCGTCCTTTTCGTCTCCCCCGGCGGGGTTTTCTCTTCCTTCGCGGTCAGTCGCCGCCTCCGCGAAGAGGCGCACCAGTCTTCCGCCGGTGGTCTCGAGCACGCGGACCGCGGAACCCGACCCGCCGCTCCGCGCGCTTCGCGCCGCGCCGTCCAGCGCGCCGCACGCCGCGGGCGTCGCCAGGACCAGCGCCAGAGGTTTCGCGGCGGCGGACGTGATCGCGGCGTTTCCGTCCTCCCCGACGCCAGCGGCGTCCAGAAGCGGCGCCAGGCCTTTCGACATCGCCGCGGCGGCAGCCTCCGGCCCGGCAGCCCCGATCGCGCCGAGGACGCGACCCGCGGCGGCGACGATGGCGTGTCCTCGACTGGACACTTCCTTCGCCGAGGACGCGCCGTTCGCGGGACCGGCACCGTCGTGCTCTTCCCCGCCCCCGCAACACCCGCCGCCGTGCTCGTGCGCGCGCTCGCCCGGCGCTTCCTCCTTCGCATCGCCGCACGCCCCGCCCCCGCAGCACCCCGAGGCCGAGGCGCGCGCGGAGCCCCCTTCCGGGGCGAGCGCCGCCGCCGCGTCGCCGAGGCACGCGTCTTCGAGCGCGAGCGCGGCGAGGCCTCCGGGATCCGCCGCGCCGCGCGCGCCGCCCGCCCACTCCGCCGCGAAGAGGCGCGTGGCCCACTTGGCGGCGCCCTCCGCGCCCAGGTCCTCGCCCGCGGGCGGGCGCAGCAGGACGCCCCTCAGCGCGGACCAGACGGCGCTGAGGTGCGGTCGCATGGTTGTCCTCCCGAACGCCGCGCCGCAGGCGGCGAGGGTGGCGAGCGCGTCGGCGACGCCGCGTGCGGGCTTCTCCGGGTCGACGGATTCCAGGACGTGCGGCACGGCCCACGGCGCGTACTCGGGCGACGCGCACATGGCGTCCCTGAGCGTCGACGCGAGCTGCTCGTGCGTGACCTTGATGGCGTCCCCCGGCGGCGGGCGGAAAGACACGGGGAAGTACGCGGCGACGACGTCGTACAGCTCCTCGGCGGCGGCGGCGAACGCGGCGCGGTGCGCGTCGGAGGGACGGTTCCGCGCTTCTTTTTTATGCTCGGAGTGATTCTCGGAGTCTCTGAACGGAGACTCTCCGCAGAACGCGGCGGGGATGTGTTTCCACAGCTCGCACACCAGCAGCACGTTCCGCGGGTCCTTCTCGCCGTCGCAGGCGGCCACGAGGCTCTCTATCTGCTCCGCGGGCGAGCACGAGCCCAGCGGAGGGCCGGCGGGCGACGACGCGGCGGGGTGGCGGATGAGCGCGACGAGCATCTCGTAGCTCCTCTGCCGGTCCGCCTGCGCCAGGCTCGGGACGTGCACGGCCTCGAACAGGCGGTCCGCCATCGTCGTCGCCGTGGCGTGCGTCACGACGGCCTCGCTTTCGCCGGAAGAAGCGCGCGCGTTCAGCAGCGATGTGCATCCCATGAGCGCGGCGCGGATGACGGCGAAGTCCTCCAGCTTGGACGCGAAGAACTGCGCGAGGAGCTCGGCGGCGGGCGCGGGGAGGCTCGCGCGCGGCCCCCCGGTCCGCGCGCCGTACCCCGCCACGGCCTCGGCGAGAAGCAGCACGCCGCGCGCGCGCCTCGCGTCGTCCGTGGTCACCAGGCACGACTCCATGCCTCGCAGCAGGTCCAGGAACGTCACCGACCCGGCGTCGAGCAGCGCCGCGATCGCGCCCAGCGCGCGCGCGCGATCCGCCTCGGGCGTGTTTCGGTCGGGGGACGTGAACACGTCCACGTGCTGTCCCCACGCGGGGGGCGCCGCGTCCATCGCGTCCATCGCGACACAAACCTCGCACCGGCGACCGCGCGCGTGTCCGACTGCGCGCGGCGAGCCGTTCGCGCTGGTGGGGACGAGCTCGAAGGTGCCGTCCAGATCCGAGAACGCGAAAACGCAAAAAACAGCCGAAAACAACAAAACGCGTCGCGTGAGTTTCGCTTCCAGCCCACACCACGTCGCGCACATGCTCGCCACCTCCGTCCCCCTCAACGTCGCCGCCGCGCGGCCCAGCCTCGTGCCGGCCTCGCGGCGATGCGTCGCGCCCGCGGCCCGCTCCGGTACGCCCTTCCCGCACGCGACCCCCTCCCCGCGTCGCCGCGGTGAATCCGCCACGCTGGCCCCGAGGCCGCTCGCCCGACGCGGCGACGCCGCGCTCGTTCGCGGGCTGAAGGACTTCAAGAACCTCCCGGATGACCTGAAGTCCGTGAACGCGGGCGAGATGGGCGAGGCGCTCGCGGGGGACGACAGGCAGCAGCGCACGGACGCGGTCGTCGGCATCGGCGGATGCGTGTCGTGCGCGATCATGACGTGGAGTCTCGTGGTGCTGAAGGACACGGGCTGCGGCTTACCTCCGGGCCCGGGCGGCCTTTTGGGCGCCGCGGAGGGCGTCTCGTACCTGTACGTCGTCGGGCTCGTCGCGTACAGCGCGGTGAAGAAGGCCAAGACGGGAAGCGGCCTGCCCGCGGGCCCGGGAGGCGTGCTGGGTTTGGCGGAGGGTTTGGCGTACCTGCTCGTCCTCGCCGGCGTCGGGGTCGGCGCCGCGCAGTTCGCCGACTTCGGCGCCCTTCCCAACGCCGTCCCGGTGGAGAGCGGAAAGTGCTTCAGCCCGTGAGCGTTGTGAAACAAATGTGTGAAACTGCTGGTAGTACCAAGGTGATGCCGTGGTATTCCTTCGCGAGGCGTCACCTCACGACGCGGCGACGCTTTTTACGGAATCGCCGAACGTCTCGCGCTCGCCGCGCGCTCACTCGCTCGCCCCCGCCGCCTCGCCCGCCGCCTTCTCGTCCGCCTCCTCCTTCAGCCTGTCCGCGCGCGTGTACAGCTTCTCCAGCACGAACACGAACGCCGCGAACGCGGCGCCGCGGTACAGCCCGATGTCCAGCGTCGGCCGCGCCGTGAACGTGAACGCCACGGTGACCCACGCGATGAGGCAGTCGCGCTTCACCGGCCACGGCTGCGCGAAAAAGTTTTCGAACAGCGGCTTCATCACGCCGGTGGGTTTGAGCAGCGGCAGCACGCCGCACCCGACCAGCGCGCCCAGCACGGCTTTGGGCAGGTACGCGAGCAGCGCCCCGCCCCCGGTGATGACGAACAGGATGAGACACAGACCGGTCACGCCGTGCGCCAGCCGAGTTTTGGCGCCCGCCTGGATGCCGAAGGAGGATCGCGAGATGACGCCGGCGACGTTCATGCCCCCCGCCAAACCCGCGCAGATGTTCGCCACGCCCTGCGCGATGAGCTCCTTGTTCGAGTCCCACTGCTCGCCGTCGTTGTCCGCCCAGAAGCGGCACACCGCCGCGCCCTCCAGGTACGTGATCACGCCCATGGCGATGCCGGGAACCGCGAGCGCCTTTAAGAGCTCGGGCGGCGCGCCGAACGCGGCGGGGGGCCAGAGCGACGAGACGTCCACGGAGATGGCGCCCACCACGCCGCCGATGTCGAAGCCGTTAAACGCCAGGACGCACCCTAAAACGCAGCACACCAGCGCGGAGGGGAACAGCTTGTGGATCTTCATGCCGTTGAGCATGATCACGAACGTCGCCGCGGCCATCGCCGCCGTCCCGGGGTGCCACGCCGCCGGGTGCGCGCCGAGCCAAAACGCGGCGGTGGCGAAGTGACCGGCGAGCGGCCCGCTCGCGCTCGCGCCCACCATCGCGGGAACCTGCGAGAAGAACACCATCCAGGTGGCGGCGCTCACGAAGCCCTGCAGCAAAGGCACGGGCAGAGAGGTCATCACGTTCCCGAGCTTCAGCAGCCCGCACACCACGCGCGTCGCGCCCGCGTAGAGCGCCAGCGTCGCGGCGCCGGCGACGTACGTCTCCGACGCGAGCGGTAAGCCGAGGTTCACGAGCGCGCCTCTCGTGAGGAGCGCGCCCAGGGACAGGCACCCCACCTGCAGGTACCGGCTGCTCCCCAGGAGCGCGCACGGGATGGAGGACGCGGCGGCGGCCATCACCGCGCACTTGACGCCCGTGCCCGCGAGCAGCGCGTACGCGCACGACTGGGGCATCGCCACGCAGGCGGTGGAGATGCCCGCGATGATGTCCTGCGTCACGGCAGCGTTGGAGCCCGCGCCCGAATCGGCAGCCGCCGCCGCGGCGACGGCGACGCGGCGCACGCCGCGCGCCGCGGCGGGGCCGCGCGTCCGCGCGCGGACGCGATCGGTCAGGGGCGAGGCGCGCGCAAGCCTCGCGATGCGCGGCGCCCCGCCGAGCGGAGAGGCGATCGCAGACGCGGTCGATCCGCGCGGTGCTTTTCGCGCGGTGGCGCGACAAACCCCCGAACGAGGGGATCCAGGCGCGGAACGCGGTCCCGCGCTCGCGCCCGCGAGGACGCTCGCGGACGCGATCGACACGAACGCCATCGCGACCGTGGTGTCCCGCGGGGCGAGAACAGCACGCGCGCGTGTGTGTATGCTGCGCGGCGGCACCGCCGAGGCCCGAGCCGCGCTGATGAGCTTCGATTCGGATAAAAAGCGCCTCGGCGAATCGAAGGCGAATCGGGGGTTATGAACCCTCGGGATTTCGTTCACCGGAGATTTTTTATGACTGAGACTGGGTGCCGAAGCGACACAGACAAAGCACTCGAACGAAACGCCGTCGGTCCGGCATGCGTCGAAGCGAAAATACCAAAGCGTGCGTGGCTGCGTGCGGCAAAAAGGCGAAAGAATAATAAAAGAGCGCGTCCCGAAATCCCGGGTCGGTCCTCACCGGGGCCGCGGTCGGCTCAGTCGTCGAAGCGGAGGCGATTCGACGCGGGTGCGTGACGGGAGCACCCGCGAGCAAACGGACGAGGGAACGCGCGTGGGCTCACTTGACACGAGCCGGGACCGCGCGCGTCTCTGGGGAGAGGGCGCGGCCCGGAAAAACGTGTGCTGCTTTTCGGACGATCGCGTGATTCTTCTTGCCAACCCTTTCGTCGGCACCGCGCTCGCGTCAGGAGGCGACGGGCGCGCGCGCGATCGCCGATCGCGCCTCGCGCTCGCGGCTGACGCGTTGGAATCGGTGAAGCTCGGCCCGGCCCGCTCGGGGGACCGCGCGCGGGTTCGTGACGTGACCGTTCGCACGCGTGACCCGTGACCTGCGCCGCGACGGGGATGGATCACCCGAGACCCCCGCCCCGGCACCACGCCGGGCGCGGCGGGTTGCACGCGTCGATCCCCGGCGGTGGTGGGAGCGACCCGGACTTGAGAGACGGGGACAGCAAAGCCAAGAGCAAGGGCCTGAAGGGGGGCGTGGAGAAGATGAAGCGGTACCTCGCGAACCTCTCCTTCGTGGAGATGTCAGTGGTGAAAGCCACGAGCGCGGTGGATGGCCCGCCCAAACGAAAACACGTCGCGAGGCTGGTGGAGGAATCCTGGCGGGACCCGCAGCTCGCGCCGGTGGAGGCGATGAACGCGCTCGGGCGGTGCCCGATGCTCAACTCGCCGTTGATATCGCTCAAGGTGCTCGCGACGGCGCACGAGCTCATGCAGAAAGGGTCGCCCGGCGCGCTGCCGGCGTCGTTCGAGTGGCGCGACCACTTCGTGATGCTCGACGCGCACTGGACCGCCGCCGTCGCCGACGCCGGCGCGAAAGCCGCCGGCCACGGGCTCGGACGCGCGTGCGCGGGGCTGGTGGTTGCGTACTCGCGCGCGCTGCTCGGAAAAGCCAGGTTCCACGACCAGTGCCGTGGGTTTGAAAACAACTACTCGTTCCCGGGCGCGGCGGACGGCGGAGCGGCGCGCGACGAGCGTCACGAAAAAAAATGCGCGTACGACATAAAGAGCCTCGACGCGATGCTCGCGCTGGGGCGCGCGCTGCGCGAGACGCTGGACGTCGTGAGCGCGGCGTTGCCGCGTAACCCGCCCCTGGCGGCGTTGCAGTGGCACAGACTCGTCGCGCACGTGGGCGTCCTCGTCGCCGTCGAAGCGCACTTGTTGCACGGCGCCACGGTGTACGTCGCGGCGACGGTGGCCGCCGCGCCGCCGGGGGGCCTCGACGCCGAGCGCGCGCGGTGTTTGTCTCGCGACCACGACGCGCTGCGCGGCGCGTTCGCCGAGGCGCGCGCGCGGCCGGCGATGAAGACGGCGTTCATGGAGGAGGGCGCCGGGGGTAGTTTCTCGTTCCTGGAGCTGCCCGAGTCCGTCCCCGACTTCGCGTCCGGCGGGGGCGCGGACGCGATGGCGAGCGCCGTGGCGTCGTCGTTCGGGGCGCCGAGCAGCCACCAGCGGCCGTCGGCGCCGCGCGCCCAGGACGCCGTCGCGAGCCCGTTCGACGACGCCAACTCGGACGACGAGCTCGCGGCGGCGACGGAGGAGCGGAGCGCGCTCGCGGAGAAGGCGGAGACGCCGACGATCGACCTGCCACCGCTCATCGACTTCGACGCCGAGGAGGACGCGTGGGAGCCGCCGCGCGCCGCCGCCGCGCCGCCGCCGCCGCCGCGGCCGCCGCTGTTCGGGGGCTACGCGCAGACGCCCGCGCAGGGCTCGGGCGCGTCGGGCGCGGCGCCCGTCGGCGCGCACCGCCCCGGCTTTCCGTCCGCGAGCGGGGGGGGAGGCGCCGGCGCGGGAGGCGGGTACGGAAGTCCCTCCATGGCGGCGTCGCGCGCGTCCGCGCAGAAACCGAGCGCCAACCAGCACAGCCGCTCGCCCAGTTTGACGCGCGAGACGAGCGTCCCGGCTGCTGGACAGCTGGACATCGACGCGTCGCTCGCGGCGTTTGAGCTCACGGCGGCGCGCCCGTCTACGGGCGAGGAGAGGAAGGTGGACGGCGCCGCGCCCCTGATGTTCGCGGATCTGGCGCCCGCGGGCGTCTCGAGCGTCCGGGTGGCGCCCGCGCCGCGCTCGATGCTCGCGCAGCGCGGCGGAGGCGCCAACGGCAACGGCAACGGCAGCTTCCCGTCGTTCGCGACGTCGCAGCGCGTCGCGTACGGCGCCGCGCCGCCGCCGCCGCAACGCGCCGGCTTGGCGCGGCAGCTCTCGGGGGGCGCGCCGGCCGCGCCGCAGTACGCGCCCGGGCACTTCAACCAGACGCACTTCAACCAGACGCAGTTCGGAACGCCGAACGCGGAGCAGCAGCAGCAGCAGCAGCGGCGGGCGTGGATGCCCGCTGACCAGACGCAGAGGCGGCAGTCGCCGTCGCCGCCGCCGCCTCCCGGCTCGCCGCCGCCGCAGGACTGGGCGAAGTTCGACGACGACTCGGCGGTGGCGCCGAGGCGCGCCGCGGCGCCGTTCGCGCCGGCGCCCCCTGCCGCCCCCATGAATGCGATCGTTCCGATGCCCGCGGCGCAGCGCGACGCGGCGGGGGGCCGCGGCGGTTCCCCCGCCTTTTTCGGCGAGCCCGCCGCGCCGCCCCCGTCGGCGCCGTCGTTCGACGAGATCCCCATCGGCGCGATCGTCTTCGGGAAGCGCGTGGGCACGGGCGCGTTCGGCGACGTGCTCAAGGCGAGTTACCAGGGCACGGACGTGGCGGTGAAGCGGCTCCGTTTGGACCCCTCGCAGCCGCAGGCGGCTGAGGATTTCCGGCGCGAGCTCCGCGTGCTGTGCGGCTTGCGGCACCGGCACGTCGTGCAGTTTTTGGGCGCGTGCACCACCGGGCCGGATTTGTGCCTCGTGATGGACTTCTGCGGGTTCGGGAGTTTGTACGGCGTGCTGCACAACCGGCGGCAGAACATCACCGCCGCGCACGTTTTGCGGTGGATGGCGGACACGTGTCGCGGGATGATGTACCTGCACTCACGATCGATCATCCACCGCGACGTGAAATCGGGAAACCTCCTTCTGGACGACTCGGGGGTGATCAAAGTGGCGGATTTCGGTTTAGCGCGCGCGCACGGGCCCACGTCGAATTTGCTGACGCTCGTCGGGACGTACCCGTACATGGCCCCCGAGCTGCTGGACAGCCAGCCGTACAACAAATCCGTGGACGTGTACTCGTTCGGCGTGGTGATGTGGGAGTGCCTGACCAGAGACGAGCCCTTCCGCGGGTGCTCGCCCATGCAGATCGTCGCCATGCTGATGCGCGGCGAGCGGCCCAAGCTCCCGGACCGCCCGGCGCTGCCGCAGAGCTACGTCCGCGTGCTCACGGAGTGCTGGGCCACGCAGCCGGAGCGCAGGCCCACGTTCGGGCAGGCGCTCGAGAGGTTGCTGGCCATCACGCAGGCCATGCGCGCCGCGGAGGGGGAAACCAGGTAGGCATGAGGGAGACACGTGCGCGTGAGGCGGCGCGCGCGCACAGACAATCAATCGTTTCATGTTTCGTGTTTCTGCGCGCGTTTCACGTCTCATCAACGTCCACGCGTCATCTCGAAGCTGCGCTCGCCGAAATCGAACAGTCCGTGCCACGCGTCGCATTGTCCCCGTCTGGAGATCTCGGACGGTTGGGTTCCGGAAGAATTCACTCGACGCGGCGCACGACGGCACCATGTCGCACGCGACCGCGCTGGCCGCGATGGCGGCGGCGCCTCGGGCGTCCCGGGCGCATCGTGCGCCCGGGACGGCTCGGGCGTCGTCCCGTCCGTGGCGCCGGGCGTGGGCCGTGCCCTCCGGCGGGGCGCGCGGGCGTCCCCAGACCTCGTGCGCGGTCGAGCGCGAGGCGGGCGACGCGAGCACGTCCGCCCCCG
>Ga0181560_10005991_pt1 | contig 10751 bp, 7 predicted proteins | sample 011ome_20_FD_133751 | JGI IMG/M metagenome (GOLD analysis project Ga0181560, IMG submission 133751) | Coastal salt marsh microbial communities from the Groves Creek Marsh, Skidaway Island, Georgia - 011509CT metaG (megahit assembly) | ecosystem: Environmental > Aquatic > Marine > Intertidal zone...
ATCTCAGAGGTGAGGCGAAAAGCCGACTGCGAGGCGATGAAGATATATGAAAGGCGTCGTCGCCTCGTCGCGCGCCTCACCCCTCGATGCCGTTCCCGCTCCCCTCGCCCAGCTTCACGACGCAGTCGTACACCTCCGCGCCGAGCCGCTCGGCGTTGATCTGCGACTTGACCATCGCCAGGTTCAGCGTGTTGACCCCCGGGGCCATGGCGCGGGCGACGTCCCAGTTGGACTCGAGCGACCGCCCCATCCCGTCAAACACCACCAGCCACTCCTCCCCCGCCGGCACCGCGCGCAGCTCCGTTTCGACCCAATCGTTGAGCTCGGGGCCGCAGCGGTTCAGGTCCAGGAGCGTGGACATCTGCCCCGAGGAAACAGCCGTGACGGCGCCGCGCTCGATCTGGCGACGCAGCGTCTCGTCACCCGAGAACGCAGGCTCTTCGTCGAGTTCTTCGCACTGAACCGACGCGGGAGACTGAACGACGGTTTCGAGAAACGCGCGCGTCTCGCGCGCGGTGACGTCGTTCAGCGCCGCCCACTCGTTCGCCGCGAGCGCCACCTTCGTGTCCCGAAGACCGCCCAGCTCGACGAGCGTGCGCGCCAGGAGCGCCATGCCCATGACGTCCGCGCCGGCGTTGTCGCAAAACACGACGACGCGACGCCACGGCTTTTTTCGCGCGCGCTCGGCGACGGCGTCGAACGAGTCGAAGCGCCACCCCGACGTTCCCGCGTCTTCGTTCGCGTCGCGCGCCACGCGCCTCCGCGCCTCCGCGAAGGTCTCCGCGAGGCGCGCGGCGTCCAGGATCGAGCCGCAGGACTCGTCGTCCGCGGCCGCGGCCGCGTCCGCGACGCCTTGCACGGCGGCGGCGGCGCCGGCGTCGAACAAGTTACCGGCCAGGCAACATTCCAGCGCGGTTCTCGCGGCGGCGACTCTTTTCGCGGCGACGTCTTCTCGAGACGGCGATCGTTCGCCGGCGCACTTATTAGTCTCAGTCTCGTCAGCTTTCACAGCTTCCAGCTCGTCGCTTCCATTCACCGACGGAACGATCGTCTCGTGATCCGCCGCGCTCCATATGGCGTCGATCTCGTTCGCGAGCGCCGGGAACAGCGCCGCCGCGACGGCGTTCTCCTGCGCCTTCATCCCGGCGAACAGATCGTCCAGCCCGCGCGCGCGCAGCAGCCGCTCCTTCTCGTCCACCATGTCCAGCAGCGTCGCGCCGGCGTCGCGCGCGACGTCTTCGTCCTCGTCGCGCGAGACGGACTCGAGGTACGCCTCGTAGTCCGCCTCCCAGGCGAGGTAGCTGGCGTCGAACGCCGCCGCCTCGGCGCCGCGCAGACCGAGGTGCGCCTTGGTGCGCGACGCGTTGGCGCGATGCGACGGGAGCTGCCCTGCGAGCAGAGCCACCCACGCGCGCCGCGCCTCCGCCGCGTTCGCGCACGCGTCGCACACGCCGGGGGAGACGTGCGAGTACGACGCCGGGTCGCGCAGCAGCGGGAACGGACGCGCGCCCGCGAGCGCGCCGCGCGCCGCGCGCGCGCGGATCGCCTCGGAGGTGGTCGCCGCGCCCGCCGCGCCCGCCGCGGAGGCGGACGCCGACCGCGAGGCGACCACGCGGGCGGGGCGCGTCCTCGCGAAGACGCGCACGCGCGGCGCGAGGGGCGCCGCGCGCGTCGTCATGAGGGCGCGGCGCGTGTCTCACGCGGGGTGTCTCGAGAGGCTGCCAGGCGGCTCGCTCGCTCGCGTCGGAAACGAATGGCGTTGGTTGGTTATTGTCGGCACCTGAGCATCGCGCGCGCGCGCGACGATGACAAATCTGAAATCTGACGTCTGATCATGATCACACCGAGGCCACGTGGCCAGCTGAGAGGCTGGTGCAAAAACACTTTTCTGGAAACTTTTTGGAAACTTTCCGATTTTCCTGTTTGTTGTTCGTTCCCGCGTGTTCGCGATTCTACGCGCGACGACTCCGGTTCCTGCGCACAGCGCCCCGCGCGACGCGCGGCGACGCCCAAGAGGGGTTCGGCTCGGCGAAAGACGTACCCCCGGGCGCGATGGCGCCCAAAGCGCTCGAGTCGGCGCCGCCCTTCCTGCGTAAAGTGTGCGTGCGCGCGTCTAGAACGGATCAAACAATAACGTCGGTGCTGCGGGGACGGATTGCGCGGTTTTCATCACGCGAAGGCGCTCCGGAGACTGACCCCACCCCCTTTCCGATGCAGGTACCACATGGTGGACGACTCGACTTGCGACGACATCGTGTCATGGACCGAGAATGGCACGCAGTTCACGATTCACCAGACGAACGAGTTCGCCAGCGAGCTGTTGCCGAAGTACTTCAAGCACAGAAACTTCAGCTCGTTCGTGCGGCAACTCAACTCCTACGTAGGTGCACTCGCGATTTTACCCGCGAACCGCGGGTCCCGAACGGCCCGGGGGACGCTCCCACGCGTTTCTCGCGGCGCACACGCCCGCGTCCGACTCTTGGCACGACTGTGCGCCCGCGGTCGGGGGCGGTATCGCCGGCCCATTCGCGTAATTCGCTCGGCGCCGCGGTGACCCTCTCGTTTTAATCGTTTCTGCAGAGACTGACCGGCGTGCACGTTTCCTGTTTCCTCCGAGCGCAGGGGTTTCGCAAGGTGAGGAACACGTGTTGGACGTTCGCGAACGCGTACTTCCAAAAAGATCACGAGGCGGACTTGGTGAACATCAAGCGGCGGAAGGGCGCGAAGGATAAGGCAACGCCGGACCCAAGCGCGGGGGTACGTCTCGAACTCACACGTCCCGCGTCAAATCTTTTTTTCCGCGAGAGTTTCTAGAAACATCGCATCGCGACCCGGAGCTGACGCCGCCCCTCCCCACACTCCAACTCCGCAGGGAGCCACGTTAGGGAGCGATCAGAGTATGCTACAGGGCAGGCAGTTGGCTTTCGAGGACAGGGTGCTTAAGGAATTCCAGGTACGCCCGCCTCCACCACCCCGGAACGAAACGTCAAAATATCTTTCTCAGCCTTGCGCGCGGAGACCGCGCGTAGAACGCCCGTTTCGCGGGCGTTTTCTGGCCGCACACGACTTCTTTTGTGTCTACACTCGACTTTTTCTGGCGCGTGCGACGCGAGCGACCTCCTCCCGCCGCGCACGTCGCGAGCGCCTCCTCCGCGCCCACGCGTCTCGCGGCGTGTCTCTCGAGACACGCTTCCCATCCCCTCCGCGCTTCCGTTCGCGACGGTCCCTGACCGCCTTTCTCCTCGCTCTTCCCGCCCGCGCAGAACTCCAAGCTGGAGATCACGCAGCTCTTGCACCGCCTGACCAAGGTGGAGCACGTGCAGGAGGAGCTGCTTCGCATCCTGATGCAGCCGACGGGGGCGTTGGACGGCGCGGCCGGGTACGGGCACGCGCCCGCGGAGTACGATTCCTCGCCCAATGTCATCAAGAGCGTTTTGGAGTCCCTGTACAAACAGGTGCGCGAGGGGAGCGCGATGCGCCACACAAACGCCGCGAACCTCGTGGCGGCGACGCAGGCGGGGCTCGTCGCCGGCGGCTTCGGCGCGCACGATCCGGCGCAGATCGAGGCGATGTACGGGAACTTGGCCCGAGGTGGCGCGGGAGAGGCTGGTGCCGGCGGGCAAGCAGGCGGGTACCGGGGACCCGACCCGGGAGGGCACTACCACTGACCGCGCGCCGGAGCGAGCGACGACGGAGACGGCGCCGAGGCGCCGCGTTTCGTTTTTTTTTCGTTTCTTTCGCTTCCAGAAACGACGCGCGACGCTTCCGGGTTCGAGCGCTGAACTTCCCGAGGAGCAGAGCACGTCGAGCAGCAGTGTATTGCGGTGTATTGACCGCCGCGCGTCTCGGTGACGGCGCGCGGCCACGTATTGATTGACGTATTGAGAGACGGTGACGGATGAAGACGTCTTGAGGCGGAATAAGCGCGTCTTTCGGAGGAAGACGCGCGACGTAGCCCATAATAACGCGCGGCGTCGAGGGCGGCGCCGCGCGCGTTGACCACCGATTTGGTCCCTAGCATTAAAAAAGCACTCCGCGCTCACTCTTACAGGGAGCGCGGTGAAGACGCGTCGGCGCGAGCCGCCGAACGAGGTGGACAAGAGAGCGCGCGCCGCGTCGACGCGAATAAGTGTAGCTACGAAATAAAACCATAGATAGGCCATAAATGCAGAATCACCCGGGCGCTTTCTCTACCAGGACCAGCGGGTCGCTCTCTTTCACTTCGTCCCCGACTGAGGCGAGGATCTCCACCACACGCATCGTGCGGGCGCCGGTCGCTTTAACGTTCAAGCACGCCTTGTGGGTCTCGATGATTACCGCGACGTGGCCTTCTTCGACGACGTCGCCCACTTCGCACCCGATCTCGGCGACGTCCCCAACCACGCCGTCGGGTATACTTACTTGGTCGCTGATTATCGGTGTCAGGATGTGCCACGACGGGTCACCCCGGCGGACGGCCGCTTCGTCGTGGCTCCGCGCGGCGAACCATGAGGAGGAAAGCGAACGACACGCGGCGCGTCGCACCGAGCACGCGCGTGCCGCCACCGCGAACATGGAGATGACGATGGGACCGCGCGCGTCGCGAAGTAAAAGCGCGACGACTTCCACGTCAGCACGGGCGTCTTCAGTTTCGGCGTGCTTTTTTCGTTCTTTCGAGACGCGCGCGCGCGAGACGCGAACGCGAACGCGAACGCGCACCACCGCGCGCTCGCGGCATGCCCTCCGCGTTTTCCTGGCCCATCTGGGCCTCGCTTCTGGCGAACATCGCGCTCTTCAGCGTCAAACTCGCGTGCTTCTTGCGCGCGAAGTCGCTGGCCGTCGCGGCCTCTCTCTTGGACAGCACGTTAGACCTTCTCGCGCAGTGCCTGCTGGCGGTCGCCGCGGCGCTCGGCGAGCGCCCCGACCCGCGATTCCCCGTGGGCGCCCGCCGGCTCGAGGCCGCGGCGGTCATCGTGGTCGCCGCCGTGTTCGCGGTCGGAGCGGCTGAGGTGGCCACCGAGTGCGTGTCGAGGCTCGCGCGGGGCGCCTCAGCGCCGACGCCGACGCTCACGAAGACCGACCTCTTTTTGTTATCCGGCGTCGTCGCCGCCAAACTCGCGCTCTTCGCCGCGTGCGTCGCGTTCACACGAAGCGAACGCGCGGCCGACCGGCTCGTCTCGCCCTCCATCAAGGCACTCGCCGCGGACCACGCCGCGGACGCGCTGACTAACGGCGTGGCTCTGCTCGCCGCGTTCGGAGCCGCCGCCGCGAAAGCGAAGCGTTGGTCGACGCTCGCGAGGCTCGCCGACCCTTTGGGAGGCCTCGTCATCGCCGTCGCGGTGTTCGTGGGGTGGGGCGTGCAGGCCTGGGACCACGTCTCGAAGCTGGTCGGCAAGCGAGCCTCGAGGGAAACCCGAGCGAAGATTCGGGCGAAGGTGGAGGAGAGGCGACGCGCGTTTCTTTCGTCGGCGGGAAGCTCTGATGACGACGAACGCGGCGAGAGTCTCGGCGAGAGTCTCGGTCTCGAACGTTCTCTTTCGTCCCCTCCTCTGATGGAAAGGAATATCGGAAACATCGGACCGTCTCGGCGCTTCGTTTTCGACGTGGACGCGATTCGCGCGTACCACGGTGGCGAGCGCGTGGTGGTCGAGGCGGAGGTGGTGATGGCGCCGGAGACGACCCTGCGCGAGTCGCACGACGCGTGCCTGCTGCTCCAGCAGGACCTGGAAAGCATGGACGAGGTGGAGCGCGCGTTCGTGCACGCCGACTACGCGAAGCGCGCCGCGCCCGAGCACGCCGGGGACGCGTCGAGAGCGACGGAAGCGCGAATCCGTCATCAATCCGCGCGGAGTCATGGTGAGGCATCGCGATTCGTGCGATTCGTGGAAAGATGGTTTTCCAGGTCCTGCTGCCGTCGCCGCGGACGGTCGCCGTCGCGCTCGCTTCCCTCTTCAATCGTCGACGTCGCCGAAGCGCGTCCGACGATCCCGGACGCGCGCCGGGAAAGACACGTCTGTCCGTCTCAGGAAGGACACAGGCGTCTGGGGAGCAACGTCGCGCTGACGTGCGAGGAAGGCGAAGGGCCCGCGTTCGACACGATCGGCGCGCCGTTGCTGCCGGAGCGATGAAGAGGCGTACGACGCGTAGAGAGCGCGTAAAGATTTCGTTTTTTGAGTCGCGAGTTTTTCACTACTTTCGTAAAAAAAAACGTCAATACGTCAAAACGTCCGTACGCCTAGAACTCGTCCCCGCTCGCGACGTGCGCGAGGAACCGCCGCGCGAGGATCGCGGCGATGGCGAAGAGCAGAAAAGCCGCCGCGACGTCCAGCTTCTGCTTCAGGCGCGCCACCTCCGGCGAGTCCGGCTCGCGCCGCCTGCGGCGACGCGCGCCGACGCCAAACGGAGGCGGAGCCGCCGATGACGTTCCCGACGCGGCGTCGCTCTCTCTTCTTCCCGAACTTCTTGTCGAGTCCGCCTCCGCGGACTCGACGGGCGGAAGCCGAGCAGAAGGTGTGTCATCAAAGAGGAGTGTCGAGGATCGCGGCGTCGTCTCGGTCTCGGTCTCGGTCTCGGTCTCGGTTTCCGGAGCGGCGCGGTTCTCCGAACGACTCGGCGTCGTCCCCGGGAACGTCGTCCGTTTTCCAAAACCGGCGGTTCGGCTTCGCGTCGCCTCCGCCGCCCCCGCGTTTTCTTTTTCTTTTTTATGAACCGGGAGTCCCGCTCGCGTATACGAACGTCCGTCCGCCTCCGCCTCCGCCTCCGCCTCCGCCTCCGCCACGCACGACTCGTCACGACTCGCGTTTCGGATGTCGTTCGGGGAATCCTCCGACGCCGAAACGGGATTCTCGGGATTCTCGGGATTCTTCGTCCCGAGACGTGCGGAGACGCGCGTCGGATCGGAACGACGATCGGAATCCGCGTCGGCCGGAACGCCGCCGACGCTCGAATCGGAAGAGTTCTCACGGTTCTCACAAGAGCTCTCGTCGTTTTGGGAGCTCTTCCCCGGCTCGTTTACCTCAGCGTTTACGAATGTTTCGGAGGCGTTAGGGCGACTGTCCGCCCACTTGCGCAGCGCCGCGGCGTGCGCGCGGCGCGCGACTTCGCGGCGCTCGGGGGACGCGCCGAACTCGGGCGCCGCGCGCCGCGAGCGCTCGGCGAGCTTCCTGCGCTCCTCCTTGGAGTAGTCCAGCGAGCCGACGGCGCCCTCGGCGGGGGAGGGCATGAACGCGCGGACCGCGGTGAGCGCCGTGCGCACAGACCAGGAGGGCTGCCAGTGCTCCGGGTGGTGCTGCGTGATGGAGAGGCAGATCTTCGTGTTGGTCTCGAACCTGCCGCTCGGGGTGAGCAGCACGAACGAGGGGGGCTTGAACGGGTACTCGGGGGGCAACAGCACGCGTCCGTGGTAGATCCCGCCCTCGAACTCGGAGTCCTCCGGGCCGAGGATGGCGAAGTGCCACTCGAAGATGTCCTCCTCCACAGCCTCGGCGTGGAACGCCGGCGACGCATCCTCCGCCATCTCGCGCATCTCGCGCAAAATACGCTTCACCGCGGGGTTGCGCTGGTTGTACTTCGAGGCGGTCGCGTCCGTGCGCGCGGGGGACGCGCGCGACGGCGCGCCGTCGCCGGCGGTGCCGTCAGAGCCATCCGACATCGCCCTCGTATGGACGCGTTGCTGGGCGGACACGCGAGGGGAGGCTCGCGCCGCGAGATCTGAGGGCCACGAAACCGGACCCTCGCTCCGCGGGCGCTGACTTCTCGAATCTCATCTTCGAACCACGACGAGCGCGGCATTGGTTTCGGCGCCGGACCGCAGCGATGTTGGGGGACGGCGGCGATGACGACCCGTTCACCACGTTTCGCGGCAGGAGCCCGAGCCCGGAGAGGAGCCCCCGCGGTCGGTCGCGGTCGAGGGACAGAGGGGGTGGAAGGGACGTGAGGGCGTTTCGTCGCTCGCGGTCGCGTTCGCGCTCGCCGAGGCGGCGTCGGTCGCGGTCGAGGTCCCGCGACCGCCGGCGGTCGCGCAGCCGCAGCCGCAGCCGCGACCGCGACCGCGACCGCGACCGCCGCGATGTGCGGGACGACCGCCGACGCCACGAGCGGGACGACCGACGCGGTGACCGACGCGACGACGACCGCCGTCGCGACGATCGATTCGACCGCCACCCCCCGAAGGACACCGCTGCAGAACTTCGACCGGACTTCGACCGAACAAATCTCCCGCCGCCGCCTCCGCGCGCCGCGACCGCGCACCACAACCCCCCCCCTCCCCGCGGCGGCGACCCGACCCCCCCGGAGGTGACGTCCATCGTGCGGGGCGTCGTGAGCTCCGTGCGCCCCTTCGGGGTCTTCGTGCGGCCGGCGGGCAAGGCGCGCGACGGCTTGGTGCACTGCACGCAGGTTTCGGACGAGCTCACGTTCGCGCGCGAGGACTCGGACGACGCCAAGGTGATGGCCATGGAGTACTTCTTCCCGCGGGGCGCGGAGGTGTGGGTGAAGGTGCTGGACGTCCGCGTGGAGGGCGGGACCGGAGGCTACGCCGATCCGAACGACCGATCCGAACGAGCGGGAGCGGGAGCGCCGAGCGCCGAGGGCGGCTACCCGCTCCGCGGCGGCGGACGTCCTCCGAGCGCGCCCAAAGTCTCCCTCTCGATGAAGCTGGTGGACCAGGAAACCGGCGAGGACCTGGACCCGGGCCACGCCGCGTGTCACGGCGGCGACCGCGGAGGCGGCCACGGAGGCGGCGATTTCGGCGATCGAGGCGGCGACCCGAACCCCCCCGCCCTGCACTCCATCGCGCGCGCCGTCGTGCGCGCTGTGAAGCCGTACGGCGTCTTTGCGCGGCCGGAGGGCCGGGCGCGCGACGTGCTGGTGCCGTCGCACCAGGTGAGCGAGCACCTGCGCTTCGACAAGGAGGACGACGACGCCGCGCGCGTCGCCGGCGTGGAGGGCGTCGTGACCCGAGGCGACGCGGTGTTCGTGAAGATCGTCGAGATCAAGGACGACCCGCGCGACGCCGCCGGGCCGCCGAAGGTCACCGCCTCGATGAAGCTCTGCGATCAGGGCTCGGGCGCGGATCTGGACCCCGACGGCGCGCGGTACCGGCCGGCGGGCGACCGCGGCGCCGAAGGCGACGCCGGCGCGCGCGACCGCCGCGTCGGCGCGGGCGCCGGCGACCGCGTGCGCGCCTCGGGGGTCATAGACTGGGGCCACCACGCGGGGGACGTGAAGCAGATGCGCCTGCTCGGCGACGGCGAGCCGCCGGACGGCGCCGCGCGCTACGACCTGCTCGAGGACGACCCGGAGGCGGACCGCGAGATGCGCGGCGCGCGCTTCGACGGGCGCGGGCCGGACGGGCGCGCGCCGCCGCCGCCGCCGCCGGGGGGCCCGCCGCGCGGCGGCGGCGGGACCTTCGAGGTGCCTCCCCCGCCGGGCGCGCCCGGGGGTGGCTCGCGTCAAGTGAACAGCGTCGAGGAGGCGTTGGCGATCCTCGCCAAGCACAAGCGCGAGAAGAAGGCGCGCAAGGCGGAGAAGAAGGCGCGGAAGAAGGCGCGGAAGAAGGAGAAGAAATCGTCCAAGCGGTCGCGAAAAGAAGCGCCAGGGAAAAGAAGAGAACGGAGCTCGAGCGGTTCGAGCGGGTCGAGCTCGGAGAGTTCGGACGACGCGAAGCCGAGCCGAGACGGGAAACGCGAGCGGAGACGCGACGACGCGTAAGTCGTCACCTCGTTCGGCGCGGTAGTCGCGCGTAGTCTACGAGACGACTCATATTAGCTACGGAGAAAGGCGCTCGCTCGACCACCTTCATCGACTACCTTCATCGACTACCGTAAGCGCTTCAGTCGGTTCGTCGACGGGTCACGGATTCGTTTCGAACAATCGTCTCGCGGATCGTCTCGCGGATCGTCACAGATCCTCCCTCTCCGCGTCCGCCTCCCCGCCGCGCTCGGAACCACTCGCCGGTTCGCCCTCGCAGTCTCGCGGCGCGTACGCGCGACACATGAGCTCCTCGACGCTCTCGTTCTCCAGCACGCCGGCGTACAGCGCCTCCTGCAGCGCGTCCTCCTGCGCCTCCACCAGCCGGTGGCAGTACCCCTCCAGCTCCTTCTTTCGCGCCTTGCGCTCGGCGAGCTTCCCGGCGGATTTCGCGCCAGCGGTCCACGCGCCGAGCGAAGCGTCGAGGCCGAACTTCTCGCCGACGTCGTCGCACAGGGTCTCCAGGAGCTCCACGAAGCGGAGCTCGCTCACCTTGTAGTCGATGAGCTTGCCGTACCGCACGCCCTTGGAGTCCAGGCGGCCGCGCATGTCCAGGTGGTTGCGCGGGCGCTCAGCCTCCAGCGCGGACTGCAGCTGCGTCGCCACCGCCGCGCACGCCGAGCACTTGGCGTCGATCGCGTGGACCGCGGGCAGATGCAGGAGCGCCGCGATCGCGGCGAAGAGGGCCAGCGGGCCGAGCGCGCCGCGGGACGGCATCTCGCGGCTCGGAACCGCTCGAACCTCGGATCGGGGCGGGAGGCGTCCCGGGGACGCGCCGTGGGGACACGCCGGCGCGGCAACCGCGTGCCGCGTGCGACAGTGGGGGAAGAAGGTCGAGGAAACCGGAGAACGTGGAAAACCACCACGAAAACGGTTTCGGGATGGATCTGCATAGAAACGCGACGAACGTCTTTTCGTTTCTAAAACGCGTCACGTGATAAAAGTCTAAAAGGCGTCCGAGAACCTGGCGGAGTCCCTGTCCTCCCCCTCCCTCTCCGACTCCGCGGCGCTGTCCCCCGGGC
>Ga0181560_10005994_pt1 | contig 10750 bp, 8 predicted proteins | sample 011ome_20_FD_133751 | JGI IMG/M metagenome (GOLD analysis project Ga0181560, IMG submission 133751) | Coastal salt marsh microbial communities from the Groves Creek Marsh, Skidaway Island, Georgia - 011509CT metaG (megahit assembly) | ecosystem: Environmental > Aquatic > Marine > Intertidal zone...
CGACGGTGGCGTGCGGCGCGTGGACGCGGTGCGGGTCGCGGTGCGCGAGCGACGGACCCGCGGTGGTGGCGCGCGACGGGCGCGCACCGCGATGGACGACGAGGACGAGGACGACGACGAGGATGACGAGAATGACGCGGTCTTCGAAGGGGTTCATCGTCGTCTCGGCGGTGCCGACGACGACGACGACGACGAGGATGAGGACGTGCGGTGCGGTCGGTGGGGGTGTGGTTTCGTCGGTGCGATGTCGGCGCGGCGCACGCGTGTGCGTCAGGGCGGAAGGGGGAGATGCCGTCGTCGGTGTTCGCGACGGCGACGGCGACGACGGCGGCGCGGATGAGGACGAGGCGAAGACGCGTCGCGACGACGACGGCGTTGATGGCGGTGAAGAAGAAGGTTCTACGATAAAAGCGACAAAGACGACGACGTTCTTCGGGGCGATTAAAGAGAAAGCGTCGGATGTGGTGTCGACGTTGACGTTTGTAAAGAGTAATAAAAAGTGGGAAAAGTTGTACGCCGAAGCGGACGCCGAGGGGTTGGATGCGAGCAAGCAAGACGCGTTGATGCGAGAGTTGTTATCTTTTGACAAAAATGAAGACCTCATTAAAAGATTTGAGACGAGAAAATATGCGAGTGGACCAGTTTCGGTGTTGGCGTACATCACGGCGTTGGTGAGGACGAATCGATTGGAACATTTTGTCGTCGGCGGAGACGCGGGCATCGGCAAGCCGCTTCCGAAAGACGACGGCGTGAACAAGTTACCCAAGTTGCTTGAAGACTTGAGCGAGCGTTCAAAGGGTGCGAACGAACTCGTGCCGTTGGAAATTGGTACGAGCGCGCAAGCGCCTTTACACATTAATGTCGTAGGTGGTGTGGGCGCGCCGCGCGTGAGCGGCGTACGACGCCTGTTCAACGCGTTGCTGTACTTTTTTCTCTTTATCAGCGGGTTGATGTATCTTAGCTCTTTCGTCGTGCGGCACGTTGCCGTTCGCGTCATTCAAGACGGTTCACCTTCGTCGTCAAATCAAGCTTTACCAGGGTCGGGCATCGATTCGATGTCGCCTACTGGCGGTTTAGCGCCGTCAAACGGCGGCCCATCGTTTGACCCAAAGCAATACAACAAGGAAAATATGCCCGAGAAGAGCACGAAGTCGTTCGACGATGTCAAAGGGTGCGACGAAGCCAAGGAGGAATTGCAAGAGATTGTCGAATACTTGCGTAACCCCGATCGATTTACGCGTCTTGGTGGGAAATTGCCAAAGGGTGTGTTGCTCACCGGACCTCCGGGGACGGGCAAAACGTTGCTCGCTCGCGCCATCGCTGGCGAGGCGGATGTACCATTTTTCTACCGAAGTGGGAGCGAGTTCGAGGAAATGTTTGTCGGTGTAGGTTCGAAGCGCGTGCGACAACTGTTCGCAGCGGCCAAAAAGCAAACGCCGTGCATCATCTTTATCGACGAAATCGACTCCATCGGTACGTCACGCAAGTCCATCGAGAACAACCATCGTAAAACGCTCAATCAATTGCTCACTGAAATGGATGGGTTTGAGCAAAACGATGGTATCATTGTCATCGCTGCGACAAACATTGCTGAATCGCTTGATCCGGCGCTGACGCGCCCTGGACGTTTTGATCGTATGGTGCACGTACCCAACCCCGACATCGGCGGTCGACGGGAAATCTTAGACTTTTACTTGAGCGACAAACCTACGACGGATGACGTGGATGTCGATAGAATTGCGCGAGGTACCGCAGGGTTTAGCGGCGCAGAGTTGTACAATTTGGTGAACATGGCGGCGGTGCAAGCGGCTATGGCGGACGCGCCTTCAATAACCGCCGCTGATCTCGATTGGGCGCGCGATCGCGTGTTGATGGGCGCCGAGCGTAAATCTGCAGTATTGAGCGAGGAAAATCGCAAGTTGACCGCCTATCACGAAGCTGGTCACGCGCTCGTCGCTTTGAAATCTGACGCCGCGCTACCGATTCACAAGGCGACAATCATGCCTCGCGGCTCGTCGCTCGGCATGGTGACGCAACTTCCCGACAAGGACGAGACGAGCGTGAATAAAAAGCAACTCATGGCGCGTTTAGACGTTTGCATGGGTGGTCGTTTAGCAGAAGAGCTTATTTTTGGCCCCGACGAAGTCACCACGGGTGCGAGTGGAGATTTACAGCAAGCCACCCGTTTGGCGTTTTACATGATTTCTGACGTCGGCATGAACACCAACCTCGGTCCGGTGCATTTGTCGAGTATTCGCGGTCCAAATCGCGGTGCTTCTGGGTCTACCGAATCCGCCGTGGATACTGAGGTGATTAAGTTGCTCAAGGACTCGCAAACTCGTGTGCAAAAGCTGTTAAAGTCAAACTTGGGCGATTTACATACCATCGCCAAGGCGTTGATTGAACGCGAGACGTTGACTGGGAATGAAATTCGCGAGCTGATTGGCATGCCTCCGGCGAAAGAGCCCACGCCGATACCATCTCGTCCCAAACCAACGGTGACGCCCAAACCAAGGCAGCAGGAAAAGGAAAAGGAAGCCGAGACTGCGGCGGAAGAAGAGGATGAACAGCCGACGATTATCGTCATTCAATTGAACGACGAAGACGACTCGCCAAAGTAGAAACAACACACACACAAACACATTGATTGATTTACATTACTACAGTACTACTACAATACCTTGCTATTATCACCCACTATGCGCGCTTTAACGCTGCGAGCGCGACGGCGATGCGCGCGCCAACGACGGCGTTGTTTTGCACCAGAGCGACGTTCGCCGCGAGCGAATGCCCACCCGTGAGCTCGGCGACGCGTTTAAGAATGAATGGCGTGACGTCTCGACCAGCGACGCCACGCGCCTCAGCTTCCTTCAGCGCCGTCGTAGTTGCGCGTTCTATTTCTTCGCCAACTGCTTCGTGTTCACTCGGAATAGGCACCGCAAACACGCACCCGCTCCCTAACCGCGCGTCCAACGTCGCCTTGACGATTTGCGCCGCCGCCTCTGGCGTATCCACCCTTTGTGGGCATTTACACCCACTCTTTCGCGTAAAGAACGCCGGGAACTCATCGCACGTATATCCACACACCGCCACGCCGTGTGTCTCCATCACCTCGAGCGTACGCGGGATATCCAAGATAGATTTCGCCCCGGCGCACACCACGGCGACATCTGTTCTGCCGAGCTCCGCGATATCCGCGCTCACGTCCATCGTGCGCTCGCCTCCGCGATGAACGCCCCCAATACCGCCCGTAACGAACACATCAATCCCTGCTAATCTCGCGAGCAACATCGTCGCGCTCACCGTCGTCGCCGCGGTCTCTCGACGCGCTATAACACCCGCGACGTCGCGTCTCGAACACTTGGCGCACGCGGCGCCCATGCGCGCAATCTTCTCCAACTCCTCACGCGAAGCGCCGATGACGCACGCGCCGTCAATGATCGCGATCGTCGCCGGCGTCGCACCGTTCGCGCGTATGACGCCTTCAACGTCGAGCGCGCATTCAATGTTAGCCGGGTACGGCATGCCGTGCGCCACGATGGTGCTTTCGAGCGCCACCACGGGTTCGCCGCGCTCGAGCGCCGCGCGCACGCGTTCGCCCAGCACGAGCACGGGCGAGAGTGCGGGCGATGATGACGCATGGGCCGCCTCGCGCGGCGGCGCCCGCACGTGGTGCGCGAGCGCGCGTATGCGTTCGAACGGCGCCAACGGCATGCGTCAGTCTCTGACGCGCGACATCCGACGACAACCTTGGACGACGACACGACGACCGACGACACGACGACACGACGACACGACACCGTGACGGTTGAGCTCGCACGCATGGCCGCCGAAGCGCCGTCCATCGTGGTGTACACGTCGCGTCACGCGCGTGTTTCGATTGAAGATGCGCACCTCGAGACGTTGGTGCTCCTGGCGCGCCGAGCGCACGTCGTCGAGCGATGTACGAGCGCGCGTTCGAGCCCGAGCGGGGCGTTGCCGTGCGTGGAGATCAATGGCGATGTCGACGGCGACGGCGCGTTCGATGGTATCGCGCCCGTGGGGGAGAAGGAGGCGTGTTACCGCGCGACGACGGGGTTCGCGGCGCGGTGCGTGGATATCGACAGAGACGCGAGCGCGGATGAAAAGTGTGCGATATCGATGTTAAATGCGATGTGCGCGGGAAATTTATCGGTTGCAAGCGAGTACTTTACGTTTGTCGATGATGAAGGCTACGGAATGGCGAAGAAGGAGGATGTAATTGGCGGCGGCGCGCCGTGGCCGATGAATCGATGGATGGCGTACGCGAAATCGAGAGACGTTTCGCGAGCGATGCGAGCGAATGGTATCGATGCCGAGCGCGCGTGTGCCAAAGCTGTAGATGCATACTCTTGTTTGAACAACAAATTGATCAATTCCATGGCGAAGCATGGCGAAGATAATTATTGGTTATGCGGAGACAAGCCGAGAAGTTGCGACGCGGCGGCGTTCGCGCAGCTCAATTACCACGCGAGATCCCCAGCGTGCGAGACGTTGCGCACGGAGATGAAACGCTTTCCGAAAGTTGTCAAGTATATTAACGATGTTAGTGAGCGATTGGTGGCGTTAGAGGAAAAGTATAGGGGTCAATCGGGCGAAGCGCCGCCGACGGTGGATGCGAGCGCGTGGGGCGACAGATACGACACCCACCACGCTGAACGTCGACGAGGATGGAAACCGCGCGCGAAAAAGAAAGAAATGAGTGAAAAGGATAAGGATATGCGCCGCAAAGCTTGGTATTCCGTAGGTTTGGCCTTAGGGTCGGTCTTTTCGTATTTGATTTTGGGTGGCGTGGTTCAACTCGATTTCGGCGAAGACGAAGACGAAGACGAAGACGATCAAGTGGACGAATGAAAGTCGCTCGCTCGCGTACGCACGCGTGAAACTGTACCGTAGCTTGTGAAATACACACATCTTGATTGTTTTGCTTTCTTTCTCATATAATATACATTATGTCTAAAACGATTCACTACTACTTGCCTCTTCCCATGCAGCACCCAAACATCATGGCGTGCAGGGACCCGAAGAACGTGTTGGACTCCAGTGGGCGTGCGTGCGACAGCCTCGCAGCTTTTTTATTTGCATACTGCGTCTTGTAGTCCATTTGCTTACGAACCTTACGTTCAGTGCCGTTTATCGCGTGATTGAACTGCGCGGCTAAGTCGTGCACGGCGGATGCCCGAGGCGTCTCGTCGCCATCCAACGCGCGCCGCTGTGCAGCCTTCTTATCCTTTTTCGCCTTTAAAGCGGCTTCGTAATCCTTTTTAGCCTTTTCATATTTATCTATCACCTTTTGCGGAACGATTGCCGATCCAGCGTGCGCACCCGTGGCGTGAGCGCCCTTTATCGCCGGATCATCCAACTCGTCGGGCGTCCACACCGACGTCGAAGTCTCCATGCCTAAAAGTCCCCCGATCATCCCGAGACCAGCCCCGGCTTCGCTATTGCCTTCACCAAACTCGCTCGCGGAATCCGACGCATCCATCAAACTCTGCCTCGAAGAAAACCGTAAAGAATGCCGCGAAGAATTCCGCGAACCGTGCCGCGAACCGTGTCTCGACGACCCGCGTGACCCCGCCCTCGATAACGACGCACTCGAATACCCCGCTTCCGACCGCGCTTGATCAATCCTTTCTCTCAAACTCTCAAGCTCCGCGCGAGTAATCTCAATCGCCTCGTCTTCCGCCTCAAATTCCGAATGCCGCCCCACGCTCGCGTCTCGCGACCGCGACTTGGAGTACACCCGGCTCAACCGCTCACCCTCCATCCGACGCTGTGCGCGCGACGCATCTCGCGAACGCCCGCGACTCTCGCGCCTAGCATCTCGCGCATTCTCATCGTCATCATCCCATTGCGAATACTCTTGCGATACCGCGCTCGATTGCGTCGAACGCGCCTCAAACGCGCTCAAATGCATCATCCTCGCGCCACCAACACCCACACCGTCTCAATACCGCTCGCCTCGGCGACGCTCGATGACGGCGACGACGCACCGACGACCACACCCACACCCACACCGAACCGAACCGAACCGAACCGAACCAAACCGAACCGAACGCGACTGTCGGCCGCGACTGTCGTCGTCGACGCGCGCGAATGCGTGAAATGGCGCGCCGCGTGTGGGGGCCACAGTCATCGGACATACGGCGTGTTGGGCCGTGTTTGAATGGTTCACGCCCGACAAAAAACGCCCGAAAAAAACGCACATAACTACATATTCACTACACTACGTGGATATCTTTTACTGCCGTGTTTGAATGGTTCACACCCGAAAAAAACGCCCGAAAAAAACGCACGTTTTTGTGTGTGTTTTTGTGTGTGTGTGTGCGTGCGTGCGCTGTGTGCGCTCGTCGTCGTCGGCGTCGTCGTCGGCGACGCGATTGCGCGACGCACCGACGACGAGCTGTGGTGCATTCATGGTGCAGATTCAAGACGCCGACGCCGCGGCGAATGATGGCGAGGCACGAACGCGCGCGCAAGAAGCCAAGGCGCTCGAACGCGTGGGCGAGGCGCTCGAGCGCGTTCGGGCGAGCGACGAGAGCGACGAGAGCGACGAGAGCGACGAGAGCGATGGGGAGTTTACCGCTGGTCCGACGGTGTGGGAAGCCGCCGCGGATGAAGAAATTCCCGAGAATCACTGGGAGTATCACATGCGTAAGAACATGAATGATGGTAAGGGAGATTCGGTGTATCGAAACTTGTCGTACGTGCCCGTGTGCAACTGCGCTCCGGTGTGCGACGGGGAAAAGTGTCGCAATCCGTATTGGATGTGGACGAAGAAGCGATGAGCACGCTGAAGAATGGAGAATAATGATGATGATTAAGATTATTAAAGTACGCTTACAATGCTTGTGATGTTGTAATGAAAAGAATTACTGCTGCTCCGCTTAGAAGTTTGTGGGCGTCGCTTCGACGGGGTCGCCGCGCTCGTTTCTTCGCATGATTTCTCGCGCCAGTCGAACTTGCCGCCCGAGCACGAGCACGGACACTCGACCTTGACCGAGTGCGCCGCGCGCAGTTCGCCCAACGCGGCGCACGTATTCGCTAGGGTCGCGAGGGAAATCAAACAAGATGACGTGCTTGACGCGAGACGCGTCCAAACCTCGAGACGCGCGGTCGGTGCACACCAAAATGAGCGGTGTTCCAGTCTGTGAAGACATGAATTCCTTCAAGTTACGCTGCTGTTGCTCGCGAGATAACGCCGCGTGATAGGGTAAGATGCGGTATTTTTGACCATCACGGTCGGCGCGCGTCAGCATGTTTTCAATCTTTCTGCACGTTTCAATTTTGTTGCAGAATAACAGCGCGCGGTCCGCCTTGTCCACTTCGAGCAAGTCCATCAACGCCTTGAATTTGCGATAGAACCCAGACTGCTCGTCGAACGTGTCGCCGCCACTGCAGTCGATTAAACGTTCGAGCATGCCTGCGGACGGACGATGCAAACCAGGCCCTTGTACCACGCGAACGTCGCTCTCGAAAAAGTTTTTCAATTGCTTGAGCACTTCATCCGGAATGGTGGCGGTGACGAGAATAAACTGCGCCGACGGCGGTACGGCGTTGCGAATGGGCGCTACTTGTTCGGCAAACTCAAAACTATCGCCAAGTAAAACGTCGCACTCGTCGAGAACCACGGCGTCGACGTCATCGGTATCCATCTTACCCTCTTGAATCAACCGTGCGACTCGTCCGGGCGTGCCGACGACGATGTCCACGCCCTCCGCGAGCGCTTCAATTTGCGTTCTCGATTTGCTCACGTTGTTCGCGAGAAGTGATCTCGAGCGCAAGCCACCGAAGGAGAGCTGTTTAATCACCTCGCGCACCTGCGTCGCGAGCTCGCTCGTCGGTGTTAAGATTAACACGCGTGGTTTCTTTGAACGACTGCGACCCTGTTCGATTTCAATTTGCGCCACGCGTTGCAACAACGGTAGACAATACGCCAACGTTTTACCACTCCCAGCTTGATCAGCGAGCAAAACATGTCCGGTGAAACGCTTGCTTTCTCCGGTGGATGCATCGACGGACTCACCCGTGAGCACGCGGTACGATTGCGCTTGAATGTGAGACGGCCTGTCGATGCGAAACGCCTTCTTCAACGCCTCGCGTACGTCGTCGCTCGCGCCGAGCTGGTTGAATCTTGCGCCAGAAAAGAATGAATACTCATCTAAATCATCCGGTTCGCGCGTGTACACAATGGGTTCGAAGTCATCCTCGACGTACTTGCTGAGTAATTCAGGAATGTATCCACGCTTCTCGCGCGACCATTCGCGAGCGCCGTCGCCGTCTTGCAAGAACCAGTCGTCGTCGTCGTCGTCGTTAAAGTACTCATCATCATCTCTTTCATCGTACACGTCATCCCCACCCTCGTACTCATCCCGAGCGTCATATCCAGAACTCTCGCGTTCCCGAACGAACGATGCGTTCTCATTGAACCCCCGCCCGCGCCCACGCCCGCGCCCAAATGTCGATTCCCGACCGCCGCCTCGACCGCTCGCTCGAGCCGCGTACTCGCCGACTCGACCTCGTCCACCATCACCATACCCGCCGCCATCGCGCGACGCATACGAACGCCCACGACCTCTCCCACTCTCGCGCACATTCTCCCGTCGGGTATTCTCATACATACGATCATCGTCGTACTCGTTGTCGTACTCGCGTCGACGGCTCGCCTCTCGAAACTCGTCCCGTTCGCGTCTCGCGCGAAACTCATCCCTTCCTCCGCGATCTCTTCGCTCGTACCCGTCTTGTCTCGGTCGATTGTCGTCGTTGGAAAATCTCGAGCCGAATGTATTCGAGCGCTGAAACGACGTCTCGCGTCCGCGACCACCGCGACCGCCGCGACCGCCGCGACCGCCGTCGCTAAACCTCGGTCGAGCGTCGGCTGATGAAGACGACGTTGTCGACGACGACGGTGCAGGCGCGCGACCATCGGCGCGGCGAATGATAGTAAACCCTCCGCTCTGTTCGGCATCGCGTTCATCGCGCGTGCGCGCGCGTGCGCTGCGTCGCTCGTCATCGTAATCGTCGTCGCGCGCGCTGGCGGCGGCGACGTGACGCCGGCGCAGCGTTGACGGCTGCCGCCGCGCGCGCGTTGAGGGCGACGGGGCGAACGACGCGCGAGGTGCTATGCATGACATGGCGCCGCGAGTGCGTGCGTGCGGTGTGACGGCGCGTGATGCGCGTCGGCGTGTGATGTCGTGGGGAGACGCTTTCTACCGACGACTCGGCTCGACGAAGGCGTCGGCGAACAATGTACGCGTGGAGAAAAGAAAATGGTGAATAAATGAATATAGAAACACATTGGAAAAGAATATTGACGATGGTGGGCGGGCGGGCGGGCGCCACGCGCTAATCGTCGCTCGTGGCGTCCAAACCAAAGGTGGAAATTTCGGCGTCGAATTCGTCGCGCGGAACGAGCTCGTTTTCGTCGTGTTCGCTCACGGTGAATTCGACGAAACGATAGAATCCCTCCATCGTGCCTCGAGGCGTGCGTAATGGACACGCCGAGGCGTACGTAAACGACTGACCTTTACGTAGCGTCGGTTGTTGGCCGATGACGCCGGCACCCTTGACGGTTTCGCATCGCCCCTGCCCGTCGGTAATCAACCACGAACGACTAAGCAACTGCACCGCATCCGCATCATTGTTTTCATTCGTAATCGTCACCGTGTACGTATGAAAGAATGCGTTCGACGCCGGCGCGGACCTCAACCGTTGATACTCCGCCTCAACGTCCACGCGAATCCCGCGCGTGACGCAACTCGACCTCGACGGCGCGCGCTCCAGCGCATCCTCCGCCGCCTCAATCGCTCGAATCTCATCTCTCGCTCTCGCTGCATCCGCATACCTCTCCTCCTCGATCGCCAACGCCATCGCGCGTTCGTATCGCGCCTTGGGATCCGCGTCCAGCAACTTGTCCCGAACCTCGGCGCACCGCGCGAAATCCTCCTCAGCCACGCACCGCGCGAGCTCCTCGCGCAGTTGCTTTACAACTCTCTTCGTCGACGGCGTCGGCACCGCGCGCGTGAGCGCTCCGCGCGATGCGTCGCTCGCGCCAGCCTCATCCTCGCCACCAGGTTTTCCAACCGCCATCGTGCGCGTCGTCTTCGCGAACAACATCGGACGCGCGCCGCGCCTCCACCGGCGGTGACCACCGCCGTGCGCACGACCACTGACACCGACGACGACGACGACGGCGGCGGCGCATCGCCCGTGCGCGTGCGCCATCGCGGCGGCGGCGGCGGCGGCGGCGGTGCGATGACGCGGCGCGAGGCGTCCGCAGAGGTCCAGTCAGCACGTTCGGACATGTGGATCATCAGCACGACGTTCGGACATGTGGATCACTGATCCGTGTCGTGCGTGCGCGTCCACATGTGACTCCACGCATAGTGTAGTCCATGCGTAGCTCTCTATAGGAATACACGTCAAAGGTCTAGATATATATGAAGAAGGGTAGAGGATTCAACGCGTACTGTGCACGGTACGATGCCGATGATCTGCGTGCGACGGGCGCGGAGGGACCGCCAACGCAGGAGGTCGGCAGTGCGCGACGCATGCACATCCGTTCGATTCGATCGATGGGGGCGACGACGACGACGACGATGACGTGGGAAGAGTTGCGCAAAGATGCGCGACGATGCGAGAGCGCGTGTGAACGCGAACTCGGGGAATTGAGTGCCATGGGTGCGTACGCGCGCGATAAAAGACGAAAGTGAAGACGGTGAAGATGCGACAC
>Ga0181560_10006001_pt1 | contig 10740 bp, 9 predicted proteins | sample 011ome_20_FD_133751 | JGI IMG/M metagenome (GOLD analysis project Ga0181560, IMG submission 133751) | Coastal salt marsh microbial communities from the Groves Creek Marsh, Skidaway Island, Georgia - 011509CT metaG (megahit assembly) | ecosystem: Environmental > Aquatic > Marine > Intertidal zone...
AGGCCGCATTTCGATACACTTAGAAGAAGCCCAATTTATTGGGGCTATAACTCACCAACAAGTTCTTGGTTTGCTGGTAGTGGTCCAGCATCATCTTATGGTTTTCACGACCAATCCCCGATTGCTTATAGCCGCCAAAAGCAGCATGCGCTGGATAGGCGTGGTAGTTGTTAACCCACACGCGGCCCGCCTCGATGGCGCGACCAAAGCGGTAACAGGTGTTCATGTCACGCGACCAAACGCCAGCACCGAGGCCATACATCGTGTCGTTCGCGATTTCCAAAGCTTCGGCTTCATCCTTGAACGTGGTGACAGACACGACGGGTCCAAAGATTTCCTCTTGGAAAACCCGCATCTTGTTATGCCCCTTGAGGATCGTCGGTTGGATGTAATTCCCGCCTGCCAATTCACCGTTGAACCGCGCTGAACCACCACCAGCCAGCACTTCCGCTCCTTCTTCGCGACCAATGGTGAAATAGCCCATGATCTTGTCGTGTTGCGCTTTGCTGACTTGTGCACCGACCATGGTCTCGGGGTCCCGAGGGTCGCCGTGCTTGATCGCAGCGACACGTTTGATGCAGCGCGCGATGAACTCTTCGTAGATATCCTCTTGGATCAGCGCACGTGACGGGCAGGTGCAGACTTCGCCTTGGTTGAAGGCGAATAGAACGAAGCCTTCGACGGCCTTGTCCAAGAACGCATCGTCCTTTGCCATCACGTCAGAAAAGAAGATGTTAGGCGACTTGCCACCCAGTTCGAGCGTGACTGGGATGAGGTTCTTGGTCGCCGCTTCCATGATCTTGCGACCCGTGGCGGTGGACCCTGTGAACGCGATTTTTGCAATGCGCGAAGAGCTGGCAAGGGCCGCCCCTACTTCCCCGCCAAAGCCGTTGACGATGTTCAGCGTGCCGGCAGGCAGTAGGTCGTTGATAAGTTCGGCAAAGACCATGATCGCGGCAGGTGTCTGCTCGGCCGGTTTCATCACGACGCAGTTGCCCGCAGCCAAAGCAGGTGCCAGTTTCCATGCCGCCATCAGCAGAGAAAAGTTCCAAGGAATGATCTGGCCTACAACACCCAAGGGCTCGTGGTAGTGATAAGCGACGGTGTCGTTGTCGATTTCGCTCATGTTGCCTTCTTGAGCACGCAAGACACCCGCGAAATAGCGGAAGTGATCGGCGCAAAGTGGCACGTCAGCGTTCATCGTCTCGCGGATCGGCTTGCCGTTGTCCCATGTTTCGGCTGTCGCCAAAAGCTCTAGATTCTCTTCGATCCGGTCCGCAATTTTAAGCAAGATATTCGCGCGATGTGTCGCAGAGGTCTTACCCCAAGCGTCTTTTGCCGCGTGGGCTGCATCAAGTGCGAGTTCGATATCCGCCGCATCAGAGCGGGCGCATTCGTTTATCATGCCACCTGTAATGGGTGTCACGTTCTCAAAATATTTTCCATTGACTGGTGGTACAAACGCACCACCGATAAAGTTGTCGTAGCGCAGCTTAAACGGCGACACATATGTGCCTGCCTCTGTGTGGGTCATATCATTCATTTGAAGTCCTCCTTTGTAATCCGGCTTCTCCTCCCGGATTACAAAGAGTGTGACGAGTGCTGCGCGCAGCGTCTTGTAGGGACATCTTGTCGGCGCGCCAAAGGTGTCTCACAGGTGAGACAGTTCGCCCTAACTTTCGTCAAGGCCCAGTCGCTTCATTCGCCGATAAAGCGTCGCACGACCGATCCCAAGCTGCCTTGCCGCCTGAGATACATTGTTTCCAGCTCGCGCCAACGCACGAATCACAGCGGCCTTTTCAGCCTTTTCAAATCCCGTCGGACCATCTTCGCGTCCCAATATATCGGCCGCTGGACGTGCGATCAGATCACCCGTCCGTTGCAACCCGAAGACACGGCGAGCCTCGCGGGTAGCCCCTATGACCAAATCGCTTTCATTGATTGCAAGCAAGGTCGCAGCCTCGGCGTCATCGCTTTCGGCCACTATGATCCGTGCTGATGAGTAGGCGGCTCTGAAATTGGCAGCTTCAATCGCACGCGCCGTTTGTGCCACTTGGGCCGCAATTAGTCGGTTAAACGCTTCGGTCTGATCCGCGCGGGCAGAGGATAAATCAAGCGCCGCCACAAGTTGCCCGTTGCTGCCGTAGATCGGTGCGTCGATGCAACTCATGCCTGTGTTGCGTGTATAGAAATGCTCATCTTGATGAATGATTACATGACGTTGCTCCGTCAGGCAGGTGCCAATCCCGTTGGTTCCTTCCTTCTCTTCACTCCAGTCCGCACCAGCCGCAAGTCCCCAGCCTTCAAATGTGGCGGCATCAGCATCAGACAATCTTTGGTCCAAGATTATTCCGTCAGTATCTGTCAAGAAAACTGCGCATCCTGATTGTCCGACCAGTGAGAAAAGTGCGTCCAAGCGTGGGCCTGCGACGGTCATGAACTTTTCGAGTGCGTCCACCCTGAACTGCAAACTCGTTTGCGCGATGCGGTCAGGTGCCCGATGTTCGTCAGGGTTTAAACCATGCTTAACTACCGAGCGGTGCCAACTAGCGGCGATCCGTGACTTTGCGGCAGCCGAAGGCGACTGTGTTGCTTCGATGACAATATCTGCATGCGATGCCTTCGGTCTCATCTTGCCCTCCCATTGAGCAATATTAAGACGAGTTAAGTTCGTTTTGTCGACCACTGTTCTCGTCGCCCTCTCATGCCACCGTAACGCCGAGCTGCCACCCGTGCATGCAGAGGCTGGTCACACGAAGAGCATCATATTGTCGAGCGCGAGGCTCGACGACCAAAAGAATTGCGCCTCCGCGTGGGCGGCGTCAAAACAAGGGTGAGGTTCGCTTAGGCATGTTTGTGATCCACAACCTATGCGACCGCGTCATGCTTAGGCTCACCTGTAAGTCTAATCCCTGACATCCCTGTCTCGTCGCTTCCAAAATTACCAAACAAGGCATCTAAAACTCTAGGGGCTATTCGGCATGGCATTTTATGCGGCCATGTCAGTGCCAATGGCTGGGTGTTCGAACATTTTTGACACATCAATTTATCTACTTGTGGATCGCCGAGCGTTAAGACAAGCAGCGAGAACACCATCCACGCACGGTTTTTGACCAGACGACAAAAGCTGCAAATCGCGGCACCGTCAAAGTCATTGAGCTGAATGCCATTGTTTAGTCAGCTAAAGTTTTGCCCCACACCGCCCCCTTGATGCGCGTTTGAACCTTGAACTAGCTGCCGTATTCCTCCCTCAGAATATTCTTTTGCACCTTACCCATGGTGTTGCGGGGCAGGGCGTCGCGCAGAATATATTTACGCGGATGTTTATAGCGAGCGAGAAATGGCTCGACCTTAGCTGCAATGGCCTCTGGCGTGATGCTAGCACCCTTTTCAAGGATCACCGCCGCCAAAACGCTTTCGCCGAAATCAGGATGCGGGACTCCAAAAACCGCGCTCTCTAGCACGCCGTCGATGTCATTGATCACATCTTCTATCTCTTTGGGGTAGATATTGTAGCCGCCCGAAATGATCAGGTCTTTTTGACGGCCGACAATACTAATCCGCCCGTCTGCCGACTTGATCCCCAGATCGCCCGTCATGAAAAAGCCTGTCGTGCGCAACTCTTCAGCGGTCTTTTCAGGCATGTTCCAATAACCTTGAAACACGTTATCGCCCCGCACTTCGATCATGCCAATCTCACCAATGGGAAGCGGCTCGCCAGTCTCGGCGGCGGTGATTTCAACTTCCGTGCCTGCCAAAGGATAGCCCACTGTGCCCGCAATCCGATCGCCGTCAAAGGGGTTCGAGGTGATCATATTCGTCTCGGTCATGCCGTAACGCTCAAGGATGCGGTGGCCCGTGCGGTCGTAAAATGTGGTGTGCGTTTCGGCCAGCAGCGGGGCTGAACCGGACACAAAAAGCCGCATGTTCGAGACGTGCTCTTTCGTCAACCGGTCGTCATCCAAGAGACGTGTATAAAACGTCGGCACGCCCATCAGCATCGTTGATTTTGGCAGCTCATAAATGACTGCATCTTGGTCAAACGCCGCCATAAACCGCACCTGCGCGCCGGCAAGCAAGCTGGTATTCATCGCCACGAATAGCCCGTGGGTATGAAAGATCGGCAGCGCGTGGATCAGGCGGTCGGCATCAGTAATTTGCCAAAGGTCAGTCAATGAAACCGCATTGGAAAGCAGGTTTTTATGCGACAGCATTGCTCCCTTCGAACGGCCTGTCGTGCCGGACGTATAGAGCAATGCGGCAAGGTCTTCAGGGCCGCGCGGACGTGTCTCAAACTGGTCAGTCGCTGCATTGGCTGCCAGCGACAGCGTGCCAGTGCCAGCCATATCCAATGTCAAAACGGTGGCATCAAATCCCTCCATCTTAGCGCTGTCTTTTGCATCGCAGACAATGACACGCGGGGCGGCATCACCGATGAAATACGACAGCTCCGCTTGCGTATAGGCAGTGTTCAAAGGTAGATAGACCGCGCCAATCTGCACCGAAGCCCCATAAAGCGCGATGGTATCGGCAACTTTTGGCGCCTGCACGACAACCCGATCCCCTGCCTGAATGCCAGCAGCTTTGAGCACATTGGCAAGTTGTGCCACACGCCGCACAAATCCCGCATAAGTGATCGTCGTCCCATCGTCACAAATTAGAAAATCATCATTATTCTCCGCGTGCGGCGCGATCAGGGCGTCGTAGAGTGTATTGATCAAGACGCTTGTTCCTTTGTCTTTGTGTCGGGCTTTGCTATCGACAATGTTGTACGTGGCGCGAGGCAGTCACCGTGGACCTTTAAGCAAAACTCTCGTGGTTTCTTTCCGTTTGGTCAACATCGTAGAGGTAGTTCACCGCCACACGACGTGACTGGGCTTGCCCTTTGTCAGAGGTATCGGCGACCGCGTGGACCCCATGAACCTCCGCACCATTCCCTGAATGAAACTGCGCAAAGGGGGGCAAAAGGCAGACCATCACTCCGCTTTGCCTTCAACAGATACCTTGCGGCCATCGTGCGGACCATCCCAAAGGTATCGATGTTGGGGCATTCAAACGACAGTTTGGCCACGACCTGCTTGGTCAGCTCAACAAGCGTGTCTGACTTGCGGCCAACTCACCTGTCAAAATCGTGTCGCGTGAGGGTAACCTTGAATATTGCGAAGACACCGCATGCCGGAAGGGCAGGTTGCAAGGGGGCTACTGCGAGTTCGCGGCGCGTGCGCTGGGCCTGGATGCGGGCGCGAAATCTGGGTCTCAAACGCAACAAGAATTTTCGCAGTGGTAATCGACCACGCTACCCTGACCGTGCCCTTTGGGTACTCGCCCTTCTTCATTTCCGAAGTTGACCGCAGGCGAGCTGATACAGGCAACTTCGTGATGGACTGTCAGCAGAGCAATGGTCGCACTATCGCAAAGCTGGGCGACGTGCTTGAGTGCGTGCAATTTGGACTGGGGGATTTTGGGATTGTGCGACGATATTCCGCTCCTCGAAATTACCTCGTCAGGTGATTTCTGCCGTGACGCCATTTGTATCGACGAATGCGTGCACCGTGGCGAACTCCCTCGTGCTCGATTTGCTACCCTTGAAGGCTTTGAGGCCGCAGGCGCGGGTATGAAACTGCGATGCTTCGAACGGATCAAAGATGCGGGTGGCGTGCATAGCGGTTTGACCGCCCGTGTTGATCCACGCCCCAGAACACGAAGAAACCTTCAACGGTAGCATTATGCTTGCCGCAATTTGGACCATAAATATCTTAGGTTGCCCATCGTCGAAGACGACGAACGGATGTCCGCGCGCGAGATTGCATCCAAAAGCCCTTATTCCCCATTACCGTCTTTGGCCCGCGCCAAGATTTGGTTGTGAAGTATCAAGAAAGACCCGCCAGCGAATTTTCACAAGGGATGGTCTTATCCGACAAAGTCACAGACCCTCTCCTCTGCGTGAATTTCGATGTGACCCTCGCGGCAGAAAAGAAAACAGCGGAAACAGATTTGATACACGTTCAACCACCGAACCAGATTTAGGCAGGCAGGTAAATGATCGCGGATAACACAATCATCTTCGGTAACACGCGGCGACGGATTCTGTTGGGCATTGCGGGGGCATCACGCGCCGCTTGATTTGGTAAAAGTTGCCCATTGCAGAGGCGCGTGCAATCACAGGCCCCGATCCACTCGCGATTTTTCGTTTCGATGGAGATGCCTTGCCTGGCGTATAACAAGATAATCCGCAAGGCAGGTCACCCACCGTCCTTGCTCTATGGTAGACGATGGAGCCGTTGGCGCAGGCGCACTTTTTTACCCACGGGCCGGTGGTCAGGGGTTGTGGGAAACCACTTTGGCTACAAATGTCGGCGCTTAAAGTGCGGGTGTTTTCCATTTGTCCGGGGTCACGTAAACGATGCTGTCATCAACACTGATCATCACATCGCCGTCCTGAATGTTCACCTGCAACTTCATCGAACGGTTCGCCAGCTTTGCCAACGCGGTCGTGTCTTTCTCCGTGAAATTGATCACCTGCAAATTGTCAAACCGAGTGGTGCCGTTTTTGATCTTCTCCCACCACATCTCGGCCGTTTTGCCGCCGTAACAATAGACAATCACCTCGTTGGCTTTGCTACAGGATTGGCGAACAACCTTCTCGCTCGGAAGCCCCAACGCCACCCATAATTCCAGCTCGCCACTCAGGCTTTTTTGCCAGATGTCGGGCTCATCATCCGTTGAAAGCCCCTTGGCCATCTCCAAATGTTCATGAGCATTCAGTGCAAATGCAAGAACGCGCACCATCAACCGTTCATCCGTCTCGGAGGGATGTTTGGCAACGGTCAGCTTATGGGTCTCATAGTAGTGACGATCCATGTCGGACACGGAAAGTTCTACTTTATAGATAGTGGCTTTTTGCGCCATGATGTTTCCCATACTGTGAAGATAGGGATGCCTAATGCGTCTGGAGACATTGTGAAAGCAGATAAAAACGACGCCAGAATTGATTTGATCCGCGCTTAGCGATGGCGCCGCAGAAACGCGTCTTGTTCCGCCTGCGTCGGCGGCTCGCCCGCAAAAATCGCTACATATTGGCACCCCGCAATAGCGCGTTGCAAGCGAGGCTCGGACACATGCATGGAATAATACCCAGTCTGGGTAAGGATCACGGTCAATGCGCGATAATGCGCGGCGTCGCCAGTTCTGCCAAAGCGCGCGAACAACGCTTTAACAGCGGTCAAACGCACATCGTCAGATTGATCGACAAGCTTTTGCAAACGCTCATCGTTTCGCGCCCAGTTTCGGATTGCTAGGTCGAGCGGTGCATCAAAAAGATCATTGTCGATCCAGCAATCGATCAGATTAAACAACCCTTCGCACAGGCTTTGCGCGGGGGCGGCACAGCGTTCTAGGATGATGCCCGTATTGCGGGTCTGCCAGATATCTATGATTGCGTTCTGTAGTTCGGACAGGTCTTTGAAATGCCAATAAAAACCGGTGCGTGTCAGGTTGAGCGATTTGGCAAGCGGCATGATTTTTACCGCCTCAATTCCGTCGTTGACGAAAAGGGTATAGGCGGCGTCAATCCATGTCTCGCGATTGGCGCGGCTCTTTGTGATATCGGCCTTTTTCATAAAGGTATTACTAAAGAACTTGACAGGTGTGTCAATTCTGGAAAATGTGAACTTGACACACATGTCATGATTTAATGCTCCAGGATGCCACGATGTCCACCGACCCCCTGCTTCAGCCGTTTCAGCTTAAACACCTCACATTGCGCAACCGTATCATGACGACCAGTCATGAGCCGGCATACCCGCAAGACGGCATGCCAAAAGAGCGCTATGCAGCCTATCATGCCGAACGTGCGAAGGCGGGTGTAGCCCTTGCTATGACCGCAGGATCGGCGGCGGTCAGCCGCGATAGCCCGCCGGTGTTTAACAACATCCTTGCCTATAAGGACGAGGTCGTGCCGTGGATTCAAAACCTTACGGATGCTGTGCATGAACATGGCTGCGCGGTGATGATCCAACTGACCCATCTTGGCCGCCGCACAACCTGGAACAAGGGCGATTGGTTGCCCTCTGTCTCGTCTTCCAAGCACCGCGAACCTGCGCACCACGCCTATCCCAAGTTGATTGAAGATTGGGATATTGACCGCATCATTTCCGACTTCGCGGATGCCGCCGAGCGCATGATAGCGGGCGGCATGGACGGCATTGAATTGCAGGTTTATGGCCACTTGCTCGATCAATTCTGGTCGCCGCTAACAAACGATCTTGTCGGGCCATATGGGGCCGATACGTTAGAAAACCGGATGCGTTTCCCTCTTGATGTCGTGGCGGCGATCCGCAAACGCGTTGGCGCCGAATTCATCGTTGGGCTGCGCTATACGGCAGACGAGGCGCAAAAGGGCGGCATAACACATGATGAAGGCTTGGAGATTTCCAAGCGCCTTGCCGCGACGGGACAGATCGACTTCCTGAACGTCATCAAGGGCCGCATCCATACCGACCCCGCCATGACCGATATGATCCCGATTCAGGGCATGAAGTCCGCGCCTCACCTCGATTTCGCGGGCGAAGTGCGTAAGGCAACTGGCATGCCAACTTTCCACGCCGCCCGCATTCCCGACGTGGCAACGGCGCGGCACGCGGTGCAAGCAGGGCTACTTGATATGGTTGGCATGACCCGTGCCCACATGGCCGACCCTCATATCGTGCGCAAAATCATCGAAGGTCGCGAGGACGACATTCGCCCCTGCGTTGGCGCGACCTATTGTCTTGATCGCATCTATCAAGCGGGCGAAGCGCTTTGCATACATAACGCCGCCACAGGCCGCGAGTTATCTATGCCACATGAAATCCCTGCCGCGACAGTCAAGAAAAAAATCGTCATCATCGGCGCTGGCCCCGCAGGGCTAGAGGCCGCGCGGGTCGCAGCCGAACGTGGCCACGACGTGTCTGTATTTGAGGCCTCCTCAGAGGCTGGCGGACAGGTGCGCCTCACCGCCCAATCTCCCCGACGCCGCGAAATGATCGGCATCATCGATTGGCGCATGGCACAATGCGCGGCGCGGGATGTGGCCTTCCACTTCAACACTTGGGCAGAGGCGGACGACGTGATCGCCATGAACCCCGATGTGGTGATCGTCGCAACTGGAGGCTTGCCGAACTTGGAACTTTTCGAGCAGAAAGGCGAACAAGCGCATGTCGTATCTGCATGGGACATCATCTCAGGCGATGTAAAAACTGCGGGCAAGGTGCTTATCTACGACGAGAGTGGCGATCACCCCGCACTGCAAGCCGCCGAAGTCGCCGCCGCTGCAGGCAGTCAGGTCGAGATCATGACGCCCGACCGTACCTTCTCCCCCGACGTTATGGCAATGAATTTGGTGCCCTATATGCGGTCGCTACAAGACAAAGATGTGACCTTTACTGTCACCCGCCGCTTGCTGGGGGTCGCGCGGACTGGCAACAATTTGACGGCAACAATAGGCACCGACTACAGCGACCACACCTACGACGCAGAGTTCGATCAGGTCGTCGTGAATTACGGCACCTTGCCGCTGGATGACCTTTATTTCGACCTCAAGCCATCGTCGTCAAACTTGGGTGAGGTGGACTATGACGCGCTCATCGCAGGCACGCCACAAACCATCCAGCGCAACGAAAACGGGACCTTCCAGTTGTTCCGTATCGGTGATGCGGTCTCTGCCCGAAACACCCACGCGGCCATCTTTGATGCCCTGCGGCTGGTTAAGGACCTCTAAGTGCGGAACGGCAAAACCATCCATGTCATCGTCGGCGGTGTCGACCCACCCCTAATCTAGATGCTCTGGGAGCAACGCACTTGGATCGCGAAAAATCAAAGACTGCGCAATTTTAGGCTCAATGAACCGAGGGGCGGGCTGTTTCGCCCTGTAAACCTGCAGGTGCCACCCGTGCATCCAGAGGCCCAAATTGGCTGGATCATCATGGAGACTGGAGGCACGCCGCCGACGCGGCCAATGATCAGTTGACCTTCCCTCACCCGATAACCCCGATTGGCGTCACTTCTCTTTCTGTCTCTTTGCAGAAACGACCACCGTGGGCGATAGCCGCGCTTAGATCACTGGTACGCGTCAACACTTGCGCGATCCTGACGACCCGTGGCGCGACTTGAAAGGCCATTAAAATCGGAGGTGCTGAACATTTAAGTGGGTAACGCTACGGAAGAGTCGCGTGGAAACCCTTCCATTGCTGCGTCATCATAGCCGACGACAAATTCGCAATCAATTTCCACCAACTTCAGTGCAGCCACCAAGCGTCGATGATCTAGAGCAAACGCCGCGTGACCGCGGCACAATTGCACCACGCGTTTTCCTTGCTCGGCCGCAGAAATAATGACGCTTTCCATCTTGTCTTGCGGCCAAACCAGCGTGTCAGGTGTCGCACTAAAATTGCACCGCTCCGCATCGCGGCGCGCCAATTCCAGCAGCTCGGGATTAACGGCATCGTCGTAGTAAATGACGTCTGCCTCCTGCAATCGTTGCACGCCCCGCAATGTCATCAAATCAATTGGACCCCGCCCCGCGCCGATAATCGCAAGCGATCCTTTCTGATCGGCGATTTGCCCTCCGCCATTGATGGCGTCTTTGATCATTTGGGCCGCTTCCCGTTCTGCGCCTTGCGCATGGGTTCGCCGCACTGGCCCCGCGAAAACCCAGCGCCATAAATCGCGGCGCTCTCGTGGCGCGAGCCTTTGTGCTGCGAG
>Ga0181560_10006005_pt1 | contig 10736 bp, 9 predicted proteins | sample 011ome_20_FD_133751 | JGI IMG/M metagenome (GOLD analysis project Ga0181560, IMG submission 133751) | Coastal salt marsh microbial communities from the Groves Creek Marsh, Skidaway Island, Georgia - 011509CT metaG (megahit assembly) | ecosystem: Environmental > Aquatic > Marine > Intertidal zone...
CTTCTGGTGGGGCTGTTTCTCGTCGCGCGCTGGTTCGTGAACGCACAACCGGCCGACGTCTTTCGTGCCTTGCGCTGGGTGGCGGGGGTGATTGTGGTCGTCGGGGTTGTTCTCATTGCCGTGACCGGCCGCTGGAACCTGCTCTGGGCGCTCGCCTTTCCGGCACTGCCCCTGATTACCCGCTGGCGCGCCCTGCGCAGCATGCAGAAGAACGCGCAGGGTCCGAGTTCGGGACAGACGAGCCAGGTCGATACACGTTATTTGCGTATGACCCTCGATCACGATACCGGCGATATGGATGGTGAAGTGCGCGAGGGCGATTTCGCGGGCCGGCAATTGTCAGACCTCAAACTCGGTGAACTGATCGAGCTCTGGCGTGTTTGTACCCGTGAGGACGAGCCATCCCGCACCGTGCTGGAGAGTTTTCTCGACCGTGCACACCCTGAATGGCGCGATGTGGTGGGAGAGGGGGCTCAGCAATCGGGCGAACGCCGTTCCGGCAATCCCGAGAGCCCCTGGACCCGCGATGGGATGAGCGCCGAGGAGGCCCAGGAAATTCTGGGTGTGTCATCCGAGGCAACCGACGCCGAGATCGAAAAGGCCTATCGCCGGAAAATGAAACGCGCCCATCCCGATCAGGGCGGATCTGACTGGATGGCGGCGAAGGTCAACCAGGCCAAGGACGTCCTTCTGCGGGACTAGTTGCACACGCTTGCACCGCATCGAACCGCTATGGCAAAAGTGCCGCCTCTGCCGCTCGGCGCACCGCAAACGGACTTCGTCCCAAATCGATGGCAAACCGCGTACGCAAGGCGATTTTTCCGGTTGGCGGTATGGGAACGCGCTTCCTGCCCGCCACCAAGGCTATGCCGAAAGAGATGCTTCCGGTCGTGGACCGGCCGCTGATCCAGTACGCGGTCGATGAAGCGCATGCGGCGGGTATCGAACAGTTCATTTTCGTCACCGGGCGCGGAAAGAGCGCGATCGAGGATCATTTCGACCACAGCGTGGAACTTGAGGGGCTTCTGAAAGCCCGGTCGAAATCCGAAGCGCTGGCCGATCTTCATGAAACCCTGATGTTGCCGGGCAACATCGCCTATGTCCGCCAGCAGGAGCCTCTCGGGCTGGGCCATGCGGTCTGGTGCGCCCGGCATCTGGTCGGCGATGAACCCTTTGCCGTGCTTCTGGCCGATGACCTGATCCAGGCCGATACACCCTGTTTGAAACAGATGGCCGATGTGTTTGCCGAAACCGAAGGCAATGTGATCGCGGCTATGGAAGTACCCGATGTGCACACCTCCCGCTACGGGATCATCGATGCTGGTGGTGCAAGCGGGGCCGTGCGGCCGGTTCACGGACTAGTGGAGAAGCCCGAGGCCGGAACCGCACCCTCCAATCTCGCGGTGATTGGTCGCTATATTCTGATGCCGGAGGTATTCGCCGAGCTGGAGAAGCAGGAGACGGGCGCTGGCGGAGAAATCCAGCTGACGGATGCCATGGCGCGTCTGATCGACCGGCAACCCTTTCACGGGCTCGCGTTTGAGGGACAACGGTTCGACTGCGGGGACAAACTGGGCTTCCTGGAGGCAAATATCGCCTTTGCCCTGGCCCGCGAGGATCTCGGGCCGGGCACCCGCGAAATGATCCGGCGACTGGGAGAGACATCCGCATGAAAATTGCGATGGTTGGGACAGGATATGTCGGCCTGGTTTCGGGCGCCTGTTTTTCCGAATTCGGCTGGGATGTTGTCTGTGTCGACAACAATGCCGACAAGATTGAGATGCTCGTGGATGGCCGGATGCCGATCTATGAGCCGGGTCTTGACGACCTGGTGTCTCGCAATGTGGCCGCGGGCCGCCTGAGCTTTACCACCGACCTTGCCAGCGCAGTCAAATCGGCTGATGCGGTCTTTATCGCTGTGGGAACACCGTCACGGCGCGGGGATGGCCATGCTGATCTCAGCTATGTGTTCCAGGCCGCTGAGGACATTGCGCGCCATGCCGATGGGTATACGGTGGTGGTGACCAAATCGACGGTCCCTGTGGGAACCGGTCGCGAGGTGATGAAGCGAATCAAAGCCGTCCGGCCCGATGGCGAGATCGAAATCGCTTCAAACCCCGAATTTTTGCGTGAGGGGTCCGCGATCGAGGACTTCAAACGGCCGGATCGGGTTGTCATCGGGGCCGACTCCGAGCGTGCGGCCGAAACGGTTGGCGCGCTCTATCGGCCGCTCTATCTCCGCGATACGCCGATCATTCACACCAGCCTCGAAACCGCCGAGCTGATCAAATACGCCGCCAACACGTTTCTGGCGACCAAGATCACCTTCATCAACGAGTTCGCCGATCTTTGCGAGAAGGTCGGAGCCGATGTGCAGGACGTGGCCAAGGGTATCGGGCTGGACGGCCGGATTGGATCGAAGTTTCTCCATGCGGGCCCCGGATATGGCGGATCGTGCTTTCCCAAGGACACGGAAGCGCTGGTACGGTCGGCGCGGGATGTCGATGCCCCGATTTCCATCGTCGAGCAGGTGATTGCGGTCAACGCGAACCGCAAGGAAGCCATGGCCCGCAAGATTATCGACGCCTGCGGCGGCGATGTGAACGGCAAGACGATCGCGATCCTGGGGCTGACGTTCAAGCCCAATACGGACGATATGCGGGACTCACCCAGTCTGGTGATCGTGCCCCGGCTGATCGAGGCGGGGGCCACGGTCCGCGTGTTTGATCCGGTTGGTATGGAAGAGGCGAAGAAGCTTCTGGACGGACCGGTCTGGTGCGCGGATGCCTATGACGCCATGGACGGCGCGGATGCAGTGTCCATTGTGACCGAATGGAATGAGTTCCGCGCACTTGATCTGGCCCGGGCCAAAACGCTGCTCACAGAGCCGATCATGGTTGATTTGCGCAACATCTATCGACCCGAGCAAATGCGCGAGGCCGGATTCACCTATGTTTCTGTCGGTCGGACACCGGTCACGGCTGAGAATTGAGGCGATTGCATGTCCGCTCCCCACAGCTTCAATCCAACGATCCTGCGCGAATACGACATTCGCGGGATCGTCGATGACACCCTCACCGCTGACGATGCGTACGCGGTCGGGCGTGCCTTCGGAACCTGCGTGGTCGAGAGCGGTGGCGATCAGGTCGCTCTGGGCTTCGATGGCCGTCTGACATCGCCCCGGCTTGCAGAAGCTGTTGCCGAAGGCCTGATGGCCTGTGGACTGCACGTCAAGCGGATCAATATGGGGCCGACCCCGATGCTGTCCTTCGCCATTCGGCACCTGGACACCGGTTCGGGGATCATGGTCACCGGGAGTCACAATCCGGCTGACTATAACGGTTTCAAGATGACCCTCGCGGGCAAGCCGTTTTTCGGTGAAGCCATCACCCGGCTGGGTGCGATGGCGGAAAGTGCCAGTTATGCGTCCGGAGAGGGCAGCGTCGAGGATATCGATGTCCGGAAGGACTATGTTGATGTTCTGGCGCAGGAACATCAGCCGCTTCGTATGGCGCGTATCGCCTGGGATCCGGGCAATGGCGCGGGAGGCGAAGTTCTCAATATGCTTTGTTCCCGTATGCCCGGGCACCATCACGTGGTCAACGGAATCGTTGATGGAACCTTTCCGGGCCATCATCCCGACCCGACCGTCGCGGAAAATCTGGTTGATCTGCAGAACCATGTGGCCGAACACGATTGTGAACTGGGCATTGCCTTTGACGGCGATGCAGACCGGATAGGGGTCGTGGATGGACGGGGGCGTATCCTCTGGGCCGATCAGCTCATGATGCTCTTTGCCGAAGACGTCCTGCGCGACGATCCCGGCGCCACCATTATTGCCGATGTAAAATCGAGCCAGGTCCTGTTTGATGAAGTGGCCCGTCTGGGCGGTGTCCCGGTCATGTGGAAGACCGGACATTCATTGATAAAGTCGAAAATGTCCGAGACCGGTTCGCCGCTCGCCGGTGAGATGAGCGGCCATATTTTCTTCGCGGATCGCTATTTCGGCTTTGATGACGGCTTGTATGCGGCCGTCCGCCTGCTGGCACTGCTCGAACGTCAGGGCGTGACCCTGGCAGAATTGCGGGACCGTATTCCCGATGTCGAGAATACGCCGGAACTCAGGTTCGCCTGCTCGGAAGAGCGCAAATTCGCGGTGATCGAGGAAGTGGCGGAAAGGCTTGCCGAGGCCGGTGCCGATGTCACCGCCATTGACGGTGTTCGGGTGAACACTGATGACGGGTGGTGGCTTTTGCGCGCATCAAATACGCAGGATGTGCTTGTTGCGCGATGTGAGGCACATGATTTCGACGGTTTGGTGAGGCTCAAAGAGGCTTTGGCGAATCAGCTCTCGGCCTCGGGTATTGCAGCACCGGACGCGCTTTAAGCGCGGCAATTCGGTCGATTGACCCGGATCACCCAACCACGGCACAAGATCATTTCCAATTGAAGGTTCGCGGATTTGGTCCGAAACCGCTAAATTGCGTATAGCTGGTTGAACAAACCGCAGTCATTAAGAGAGGTCGCGATGAGACTTGGATATTTCGCAATGCCGGTTCACCCGTTGAACCGAAACTACACCGAGACGTTGAAGGAAGATCGCGCGGCGATCATTTTTTGTGACGAACTCGGATTTTATGATGCGTTCATGGGCGAGCATCTGTCCGATGCGGCTGAGAACATCACCAGTTCCATGCTGTTTCACGCCACGCTGATCCACTCCACAAAGCAGATCAAGCTGGCAACCGGCACAACCAATCTCTCACATCTGCATCCGACTCTTGTGGCGACCCATGCGGCCATGTTCGACCATCTCGCCGAGGGCCGCTTCATAATGGGCATCAGCCCGGGCGCGCTGACATCCGACGCCGAAGCGCTAGGCATTCTGGATGAAGATCGCAACCAGCTCTTCGCCGAGGCGATCGACGTCATTCTGGAAATCTGGGAACGCGACCCACCCTACAACATCGATCTTCCGGGCAATCGCTTCAAGGTTTCGACCGAGAAGACGATCTTTGCCGAGACCGGTGTCGGCATCATGCCGAAGCCCTATCAGAGCCCCCGTCCGGAAATCGTCGGGACGGTGGTGGCCCCGTTCTCCAAGGGCGTTATTGCCATGGGCAAGCGGGACTTCCACCCGTTGTCGGCGAACTTCCTCCTCGACAAGTGGGCTGCGACCCACTGGAAGAACTACGCCGAGGGCAAGGAAGAAGTCGGTATCAAGGCGGACCCGTCGGACTGGCGCATTGCGCGTACGGTCTTTGTGGCCGATGACGCGGCGACGGCACGCGCCTATGGCCGCGACGATGCCAACAGCCCGTATCGCTTCTACTACAACCAGATCTTCTCGAAGCTGAAGAAGGCCGGTCGTCACGCCGTGTTCAAGCACGGGCGGGACGAGCCCGATGAGGCCCTGAACATTGAGCGGATCATGGATGACCTTGTCATTCAGGGCACGGTCAACGATGTGGTGGACCAGATTCTGGCCTTCCGCGAAGTGACCGGTGACTTCGGTGAACTGGTCTATGCCGGCATGGATTGGGTTGACGAAGATCTCGGCCGCCGTTCGATGCAGCTTATGGCGGAAGAGGTCATGCCGCGTGTGAATGAGGCCATCGGCCAGTCCGAAGCCGCGGAATAATTCGTTACAGGAAACATAAGAAAGGCCCCGTCAGCTTGGCGGGGCCTTTTTTGTTGTCCGTTTACGGACCTCTGATTGGGCTAGCTGCGTCCTGCATCGGCGATCTGCAGGTCGCCGCTGGGTGTGACCATGACACAGGGAGCGCCGGACCGGCGTAACTCGCGACAAATGGTGCTGGCCGCGCTCTGATCCATCCCGATGATCCGGGCGCGGTAAAGTGTTTCCCGCTCACCATGAAGCGGTGTCACTTCCACGGTTGCCGTGACAGGCAAATCCGAAAGCCGCTTAGCGGTAAAGCCGGCCGCTGCGCGCGCCTTGCTGAAACCACGAAAGGCTCCGATCTGGACACCCCAGCGCACATCCGTCGAAGGGCTGGCCAACGCGAGCTTGGGTGTGGGGACCTTCTGAGCCGGGGTTTCGCCGGAAAGCCCCGGCTTGGGACGTGGCAGTGCCGCCATGGTCGAATTGGACCGCGCACGGGCCCAGGAGCGGTTCAGAATGGATGCCATATGAGCATCGCGCGATTGTCCGGTTTTCCCGCCAAAGACCACGCCAATCAGGCGCACACCGTCACGTTTGGCCGAGGCGACAAGGTTGAATCCGGACGACCGGATATAGCCGGTCTTGATGCCGTCCATACCCTCATAGGTCCGCAACAGCTTGTTATGGCTGCGATAGGTGCGGTTTCCGTGACTGAAGGTCAGCTTCGAGAAATACTTGTAGTAGCCGGGAAAGTCTTCCAGCAGTGCCTTGCCCAGGCGGGCCATATCGCGGGCCGTACTCTTTTGACGGCTGTTGGGCAGGCCCGAAGCATTCATAAAGGTCGTACGCTTCATTCCCATGGCACGTGCACGCTTCGTCATCAGGCGCGCGAAATTGGCTTCCGTCCCGCCGATCGTTTCACCGACAACAGTGGCCACGTCATTCGCGGATTTGACGGCCAGCGCATTGATGGCCCGTTCAACGGTGATGGTTTGTCCGGCCTTAAGGCCCAGTTTGGACGGGGCCTGACCGGCGGCGCGGCGCGATACCGGAAGCGGCTGATCAAAGGTCAGTTTGCCGCTGTCCAGGGCCTCGAAAGCCATGTAGAGGGTCATCATTTTCGTCAACGATGCCGGATAACGTCGGGTATCGGCATTGCGTGCGAAATAGACCTGCCCCGTATCGGCGTCCATCACAAAGGCGGAATATTTGGAGTTGGCCGCGGCCGGCGATGCGGTAAGGAAGATGGCAAGCAGCATCAATGTGAGTGCACTGGTCCATGCGGAAAAAGCCGCTTTGACCGGCAGCACAAACGTTTTGCGCAGGCTCTTGAACACCACCAGAGGCTCCATCAACTCAGCCCAAGATTGATTCTCTCAATTGAATCAACCAGATTCTAGTCATTGCTTCGAAACCATGTAAATAGCATGTCTTGATCAACTCCTCACTAAACCAGGTCCCATGCTCACAAAAAGTTGCCCGACAGCGAAACTCGCACTGTTCCTTTGCGCCGGTCTGCTGGTTTCCTGCACGACCTACAGTGGAAGCGCCGACAATCCCATTGAGCGCTCGTTGACCTGGTTCAGCTATGTCGCGGGCGACGATATCAAGGCGTCTTGCGCGGCTGGCAGCCGGGATCACTTTCGGTTCGTCTATAACGCGGTGTACCAGAAACAAATTCGTGCCTATGACATGAAGGGGGTTGATGCCGGTGCGGACCTGGTCGCGCGCGTGCGCAATGAACCCGGGAATGTTTCCGGGTTTCGTATTCAGGACCCTCTGGGACCATGGGCGCTGGCGGAATCCCGCGCCAGCATCTCGAACGAGCAGGCATCGGACATCGTGGATGCACTTTCACGCGATGCGGAGCGGGCGCCGGCTTCTGCTGGCCAGCAACTTGCCAGCAATGAATTCTACTGGATCGTGTCAGGATGCTCTGCCGGATCATTCCGAATTTGGGCGTTCGATCAGGACCGTGTCGGTGTGAACGCGCTCGAATTTGCATCCGAACTTCGGGCTCTGGATGGCACGGACATCGACTTTCGCGACGCAATGCCTGTCGAGGGGTTTGATGACGGCGTGTTTTATATCAAGATAAATCAGACAGGCGACGGCACCGTTCGTGGCTTTTGAACAGGACATTACCGGGGGAATGTGATGCCGCTATTGAGACGAGAAGACTATCCGCCGCAGGTGCCGCGCCCGGAACCAATTCTGGAATTCCAGAGCGAGCTCTGGGAGCGGAGCCGGGATGTCGAGGGCGTGGATATCGCCTGGGGTGACGATATCTACCAGCACATCTCGATCTACCCGGCGGACGACCCCAACGGAACGGTGTTTACGTTCATACATGGCGGGCGCTGGTCGAGTGGCCACAAGGAGGCCATGGCGTTTATGGCGCCGGCTTTTCACGATGCGGGCATCACCTTCGCGAGTCTGGGGCACCGGCTGGCTCCCAACCACTATGAGCAGGGTTTTTCGGATATCTGCAACGGCATCGCCTGTCTGGCGGCCAATGTGGACCGGCATGCCGGGGATGCACACCGAATCTTCGTCGGAGGACACTCTTCGGGTGGGCACTACGCGGCCCAGGCTGCGGTCACTAGGGACTGGCAGGCTCGTCACGGACTGCCACGGGACGTGATCAAGGGCTGTCTGCCGATCTCAGGGGTTTACGACGTATCCTCCAATGCCGACATGGACAGCTGGCCGCCGCCGTGCCTGGAAGAGGGGAATGACGGTCGGGAGAAAAGTCCGCTCTATCGGCTCGCCGAAACCCCGCCGCCCTTCTTGGTGTCCTGGGGCAGTGACGACTATCCGTTCCTGATCCCTCAGGCCAAGGAGTTCGCCAGTGCACTTGCGGAAGCTGGTGCAGATGTTGAAACGCTGGAGATGGCGGGAGAAACGCACTTTTCGGTACTTGGCGTCGGTGCAAATCCGGGTGGCGAATGGAGCCGGCGGGCCGTTGATTGGATCGGCGCACGCTAATCGCGACACCCGAGAGCCGATAGCTCTGGCGCGTACCGAATTCCCGGTGTAGGGAAAAGCTTGGCAATTTTGTTCGTTTTTATACGTTTTGTTCCGGGGTTCAGCGCGCAAGCGTGACAGGAAGCGTGACAAAATCCGCGACCGACTGATCGAAACGCGTACCCGAATGTGCCGCGCGGCGTCTGTTAACTTGCGTCGGGCTTTCCGTCCACGACCCAGAGCGGTGCGGCCAACAGATCGTCAACCCAGGGTCCATCGGGCATCTCGCGCGCGAGCCGCGTGATATTATCATTCCACCAATAGCGCTGCGCGCGAACATCGTCATCGATGTACTGCGCTTCGCGCCATGTCTGGTCATCATTGCTGAAGGTTATGATGTCGATCGGGAAGCCCACATCGGACGCGCTTGCCCGGGTTGAATCGAACGACAGATAAGACAGTTTCAGAGCTGTGGAGAGCGGGGTGTCGTAGTCCAGGGCGCGGTCGAGGACCGGTTTGCCGTAGGGGGTTTCCCCGATCACCTGATAGGGGGTGCGCTCTCCAACCTCGATCCAGTTCCCTTCCGGATATACGAGGTAAACGTGGGAGTGTCGGTCTTCGGCCAGTTTGCCTCCGATAAGTGCATGCAGGTTGAACTTGAGATTTGAGTTCTGAAGGTATTCCAGGTCGGATCGGGCGACGGCGCGCATATGCCTGGAAAATGCCTCCACGGCATCGAGCATCGTGGGAAAATTGTCGACCTCAAGATCCTTCATCTCGCGCTCGAGAAAGGACAGGGTCTTGTCGCGCAGCGACCGGAGGCCGGAGGTGGCGACAAAGAACTTGTTCTGTTCGCCATGCAGCGTGATCTTCCGGCCAACGGTCACCTGGGTGCCCGAGGTGAGACGGCAATCGGCGAGAGCTACAATTCCTTCGCGCACTTTGATGGCTACACAATAGGTCATTTCGTACTTGCCCGCTCAAAAGTCTGTCAGCCATCGAAATCAACGGTCCGGCACAACATCTACGCATGCCGCCCTTTGAGTCAAAAGACCATCGGACTTGAAAAGCCCGGAAAACCGCCAATATTGCGATTGCGAGAGAAAAATGGTGCAACGCACAAAAATATTGTTGACAGTTCGGCCTGCCACGACCATATTAGGACCATGTTGCAGTGCAGCAATTTAATATATCAAGGGCTTGGTATATTTTTGGATCGCGAGCCCAACACCCATTGTGTGATGCAGCGCACAAAATCAGAAGGAAGGTCTATCATGGCTACCACGAAGAAAAACAGCGCGGCGACGACGGCTCAGGAAACCCTGGAAGCAGTTGCCGAAGCTCAGAAAAAGACGTTTGACGAAGCTCTCAAGGCTGGCGCGGATGCTTTCGCGAAAAGCTACGAGGAAGTTTACAACCAGGCTCGCGAGCAGATGGACAAGGCCCAGAAGTCCGCGTTCGAGAATTTCGATCAGGTTTCCGATTTCAACCGCGAGAATGTCGAGGCGATGATCGTCTCCTCCAACATCGTTGCCAAGGGCTTCGAAGTTGTCGGCAAGGAATTCGCCGCTTACGCCCAGAAGGCTGCCGAAGCCAACATGGCCGCTGCGAAAAACCTTGGTTCCGCCAAGAACCCGCAGGACCTGATGGACATGCAGGCTGATTGGGCGAAGAACGCCTTCGACGGTTTCCTCGCGGAAACGGCCAAGTTGCAGGACATCTCGACGAAGGTCTCGAATCAGGCAGCCCAGCCGATCAACGAGCGTATCAACAAGGCTGTTGCCACCTTCTCGAACACCATTGCCGCGTAACTCTCCTCCCAATACGTCGGCCTTAGACGGCCCGGCCCAGTATTTCTGGCCGGGCCGTCGCCTTTTCGGGGCTTGCTTTTCGCAGGCCCCGGACTCATTTAGGAAGGAGGCCACCGAGCCGTACGGCTTTTGCAGTGGCCCCCGGCTCGGTTAGACTGTTGGCCGAGTGAACCGGTATCCCGACGCAGATGATGTTACGCAGACTTCAAATGATGATCGAAGAGCGGCATACCCCGCCCAAAGCGGCCGGGGATGATGATTCCGACGATGCGATTGGTGGTGACGGGGACGGCCAGAGTGGTCTGGCCACCAAGACCAGGACCCGGACGAAAAAG
>Ga0181560_10006015_pt1 | contig 10720 bp, 5 predicted proteins | sample 011ome_20_FD_133751 | JGI IMG/M metagenome (GOLD analysis project Ga0181560, IMG submission 133751) | Coastal salt marsh microbial communities from the Groves Creek Marsh, Skidaway Island, Georgia - 011509CT metaG (megahit assembly) | ecosystem: Environmental > Aquatic > Marine > Intertidal zone...
CGCGCGCGCGAGGGACGCGGGCGAGACGCTCGCGCCGCGTCGCGGCGTCGACGCCGGCCGAAGCGCGGCGGCGACCGCGGGGGCGAGCCCCGCGGCCGCGATCGCGCTCGTCATGTCTCCCGAGCGCGCGCGTGAAGAGCGCGGGGGCGAGTGCGGCTCAGGATAGCATTTTGCCGGGTCGAGATCGACGACGCGACGTGGCACGATTCACGGGCGAGCGATCGCGCGGTCGATGAGAAACGTCCTTTTTCATCGCGAACCGCGGGTCGAGAGGCTAAGATTTCAAAGCAGATTTCACCCTGAACTTTTCCTTCCCGTCCTCTCTCCTCACTCCGCCGCCGCGGCCTGCTTCTCCAACCCCGCGGTCGCGTCCTCCCACGTGTGCGTCAGCGCGCACATCCTCTTCACCAGCGCGAGCACGTCCGCGCTGAGAACCCGGACCTGATCGCACGAGTCTCGCTCGCGCACGGTCACCGTGCCGTCCTGCAGCGTCCGGTGATCCACCGTCACCGCGAACGGGATCCCGAGCTCGTCGTTTCGCGCGTACCGCTTCCCCACCGTCGTCGCGGTCGTGTCCAACTTCGTGGAGACGCCCTCGGAGGACAACTCCCTGGAGAGCTTCTCCGCGTGCGCGTTCATCCCGGAGTCGTTCACGAGCGGGAAGATCGCGAGCTTGATGGGCGCGATGAGCGGGGAGAACTTAAACACCGTCTTTTGCTCGTCGTCCCCGCGGACGTAGAACGAGTGCTCGAACATGCAGTACATGATGCGGCCGATCCCGAACGACGGCTCGATGACGGACGGCGTGAAATTCCGCCCGCTGAGCTTCTGCGTCTCCATGCGCACGCTGACCATCCCGGGGAGGATCTCTTTCTCGCCCGCGGCGGTGGCGAGCGTCGCCGCGCCGTCCGCGTCGATTTTCGCCGCGAGCGCGAACGCGTCCTCTTGGGATAACGCCATGAGCGCGTCCGTCACCGCCTTGGCGTCCTTCTTGAACGCCTTGCCCATGTCCTTCTTGTTCGGCTCGCACACGAAAACCTCGGAGATGACCGGCTCGTCGTAGCGTTCGTACGCGGTGAGCTCAACCTTGCTCTTGTCGCTGTGCGCTTTCAAGTCAAACGCGCTCCGGTCCGCGAGGCCGACGCACTCGATCCATCCGTACGTGCACTCGATCTCCGCGTCCCAGCAGTCCTCCGCGTAGTGCGCCATCTCGTGCTGCAAGTGCTGGCGGAACCGCAGACGCTTCAGGTCGATGCCGATCTTCTCGAGGAACACGTGCGTGCGCGCGACAAAGTACGCCAAGGTTTCGTTCGCGACGATCCCCTTCGCGACCGCCTCTCTCGCGGTCATCAAGAACGGCTTCTTCACCGCCGCGAGCTGCGCGTCGCGAGAGAACAAGTTGAGCTCCACGTCCGCGACTTCGTTGAACCGCGCGTGCTCTTTCTTCTCCGGATGCACGAAGTGCTCGATCTCCGCTTGCGTGAACTCCCTGACGCGTAACAAACCCGCGCGCGGCGCGATCTCGTTCCGGAACGACTGCCCAACCTGCGCGGCCGCGAACGGAAGCTTCCCGCCGTTGTAATACAGCAAGTCGCGGAAGTTCACGAAGATCCCCTGCGCGGTCTCCGGTCGCAAGAACCCCTGCGCCGCGCCGCTGGGGCCGATCTGCGTCGGGAACATCAGGTTGAACGGGTACGGCGCCGAAAGGTCGTTCTTCGTCTCCGGGGCTTTGATCCCGAGGTTCACGATCGCGGCGCCCATCTCTTCCGCGGTGAACTCCTCGATCCTCGCGAGCATGTCCTCGAGCTCTCTTCTTCGGTCCGCGGGCGTCATGGGGTCCGCGAGAATGCGTTCCAAGTTTTCCTCGACGAGGTGGTCGGCGCGGAAGCAGTCCTTCGTGACGACGTCTTTCACCATGAGGTCCGTGAACTTCTCGACGTGCCCGGAGGCTTGAAGCACGACCTCCGGGGTCACGGACGGGCACTCGAGCTCGAGCATTCCTTCGTTCAGGACGAAGTGCTGCCTCCAGAACGCCTGCAGGTTCGACTTCACCGCGCAACCGGGAGGGCCGTAGTCGTACAGGCCCGCGACGCCGCCGTAGATCTTGAACGACGGGATGTAAAACAACCTCTGTTCGAGCGCGCCGGACATCTTGTTCCGGAAGTTTTCCTTCTCCGCGAGCTTCTCGTCGCCCGCGGCCATCGCGGCCTTGACCTCGACGTCGAGCGCGATCTTCAGCTCTTTCAGCTTCGCGATCGCGGCGTCGATCTCGGTCTTGTCCGCCTTGTTCGCTTTCAGCGCGCGGACGTCGTCCCCGGCCGCGGTGCACGCATCCTGCATCGCTTGCAGGCGAACGGCGTTGTCCTCCGACGACGACATCGCGCGAATGGCAAAGCAGACGCGTGCGGTTGGCGGAGACGCGGTGCGTCGGACGATGCGCGTCGCGGAGAAAATTGCGGCGAAGACGAGAGAAAACACGCGCGAGCTCCTCACGCGCTCGGGCTCGGCCGGTCGGCGCGTCTGGTCGCCGACCGCGGGATCCCTTTCAGCGCGACCGACTTTGTGCGCTTTTTCAACGGTCGAGAGATCGTGACGAGGCACGGTGAAACGCTCAGAATAATCGCGCCGTGTACCCGAACCATCGTGACTAAATGCCCACTGCTGAGCTGTACGAAGAGCTGGCGAACGGAAAAATTCCCGAGAGTCGTTTGGTTTGGGACTTTTGAATCTTGTTGTATACCTCCGCGCGCGAGACGGCGGACGGAGCGCCTTGAACGTCGAGTAGCGACGTCGGGCATACTCAACGGAAGATCGGAAAGACTTTCCTTCCGGTCACGGCCACGATGGCGTCGTCGCAGATACGCGCGCCGAGTGCGACCGCGCGGTCGATGAGGCAAGGATCCTCGTCGTTCGCGCGGCCGATGGTCGCCATCGCACCGTTGCGCGCTCGAGCGTCGATCACGCGAGCGAAGCGCGACGGCGACGTCGCCGTCGCGGCGTACGGCAACGACGGATACGGAAACGGGTCCGCGCCGAACTCTCGCGCGTCGCCGTACACCGCCCCGAGCGGGCGTGATATGCCGCGCCCGCGCGACATGTACGAGGGCACGACCGGCATCGACGTCCTCGCGCTTCAAAAAGACTTGGTCGCGGAGGGTTTCCTCTCCCCGCGGGACGCCTCAGGGTGCGTTCATCGCACGATATCACCGTGGCATTCGATCGATCAAACCTTCCTTCGTCCCTTTTCTTTCGTCTCCCGTGGCGCGCGCGCGCGTTCGCGCGCGCGATCGACGCCGCGCGTCCGCGTCGTCCCCCGGCGCGCATCTGAGAAAAGCTACAACGTTCCTCACCAACGTCTTTCCCACCATCTCGCGCAGGGTCTTCTCCCCCGCGACGCGCTCCGCGATCGAGCGCATGCAGCAGCAGTACGGCCTCCCGATCAACGGCGTTTGGGGATCTCTCGAGCGCCAGGTCTTCGACAACGCGCGCGCGACGACCGCGCCGCCCGCGAGCGCGCTGTCCTTGCTTCCGCCCGCGTCGAATAAGACGACCAAGTACGCGAAGGTGTCCTCCGCCGCGGTGAAGGATTTCGTCCCGACCGCGGTCAAGTCCACGCTCGCGGGCGCGGACGTCGGCGGGATCGTCTCCATGGCCGGTCTCGGTCTGTTCACCGCCGCGGTCGTGTGCAAAGCGGACGCGATCCGACGCACGGGCCGGAGCGAACGGATGTTCAAGCCGGGCGCGACGCAGAGCGCGTTTGAAAACATGTGGAACGCCGTCACCGGCGGCGGCGAAGACGCGCGCCGCCAGCGCGAATACGAAGAGCAGCAGCGCCTCTACTACGAGCAGCAGATGTACGATCAAGGCGCGGGATACTACGACGAACACGGAATCTTCCGCATGAACGCCCCGGCGCCGAACCAGGCGGGCCCTCGCGGGGGACCGCCGCCGCCGCGACAAAACCAAAACGCGCGCGGCGGCGGCGGCGGGTGGTACGACGCCGCGAACGGATACCGAGAGGAGTACGACGCGTTCCCGGGCGGGTACCCGATGCCTCCTCCGAATCAGATGCGCGGGGACGACGGGCACCACCCGCGCGCGCCGGTGAGACCTGGTGATCGGGTGCGCGCGGATGCGGACGCGCGCGGCGGCGTGGACGACGCGCCCGGGTATCACCCGGCGTTCGACCGACCGGACGGCCCGGCCGCGCGAAGGGCGCCGGCGCAGCCGCCGCGGGGTGGGATGCAAAACGCCCAGAACGGCGGCGCGCGCGCGCCGAGCTGGGATGGCCGCGATGACGGGTACGCCGCGCGCCAGATGGACGACCGAAGCGATTTCAGACGCGGCGGCGGCGGCGGCGGCGGGTACGCCTCCATGGGCGGCGGCCCCGCGCCGTCGTCGCGCACGACGGCGTCCGTTCCCCCGTACGGCGGGTGGGCGAACGACGGCGGCGGCGCCGGACCCGCGGCCGTGCCCGAGTACGGCGGCGCGGAAGACCTGCGAACGTTCGCCGCGCACCCGAACCTCGCCGGAAACGCGAGCGGCCTCGGCGCGAAACACAACGGCGTCACCGCGATGCAGACCGCCGCGTCCGCGACCGCGACCGCGACGCTCTCTCCGCCGGCGCCGCCGAAGCTCTCGCGCCGACCTAACAAGGAGTCCGCCCTGGAGGTTATCCGCGGCGTCGCCGGCACCGTCGGGGACGGGATCCGGAACCTCGCGGCGCCGAACGGCGCGGTGTCGAAGGAGTCGTCCGAGTTCACCGTGCGCGCGGCGCGCGAGCGCGAACTCTTAGCGCAAATCACGGAAGCGCAGGAGTACGCGAAGATGGAACAGAAGAAGCGCCAGCAGCTCGAGGCGGCGTTCCAGTCCACGCGCAACGCGCTGAAGGACGCGGAGGAGGCGCGCTCCGGGCTCAAGACGCAACAAGCGCTGAGCGCGGAGATGAAACAAAAGATGGCCGAGCTCGAGAAGGCGCTCAAGGACCGCGACGTCGCCGCTGCGAGCGCGGTGTTCACGCAGTCCAACACCGCGAACGGCGTGGACAAGGGCCTGAAGAACCGTATCGAGGCGCTCGAGACGGCGCTCGCGAAGGTTGGCATGAGCAGCGCCGCGGGGCCGGGCTCCGCCGCCGCCGTCGCGGCGATGACGCACCTGCAGGAGAAGGTGAAGATGCTCGAGGAGGCGTTCTCGCAGAGGAGCGCGTCCGCGGACGTCGCCGCGACGGCGGCTCAAAAGGTGGACGCGATCGCCGCGACCGTGCAAGCGGACGCGGACGCGGTCCCGGAGCTCCGTCAGCAGGTGAAGGAGCTGAGAGAGGCGATGCAGAGCGGCGGCGCGGGGGGCGCGGCGTTGAACCTCGGCGACGTCAACGCGCGCCTCGCGAAGCTCGAGGAGACGCTGGCGAAGACGGTGGACAACCCGCTCTCGATCGACGTCCTGTTCGCGAAAGTCGCGGCCGTCGAGGAAGGCCTCGCCGCGGCTGCGAACGGCAGCGCGGGGATGATCCAGGAGCTGTCCGACAAAATTGTGCGACTCGAAGGCGGCTTGGGCGGCGCGGGCACGGTGACGAACAACATCGTCTCCCCGATCTCGTTCGCGCCGCCGGCCGCGCCCGCGTCGCCGCCCGCGGCGCCGCCGACGCCGACGCCGACGCCGACGTTCGACCCGCCGAAGCCGCAGACGGACGTCCCGGTGAAGAACCCGCTGCCGCCGACGTTTCAGCCGTCGATCACGATCACGCCGGAGAAGGCGGCGTCCGACGCCCCCGGCCCGGCGCGCCCGCCCGAGAAGGAAACCCCCGCCGTCAAGAAGATCGAGACCCCGGACCAGGAGATCTTGGAGGAGCACCCGCTCCCGAGGATCGCGACCGGGAGGGAGGTGATGATGCAAGGGTTCAACTGGGAGTCGCACAAGTTTGAGTGGTACAGCGTCGTCGGCGAACGCGCGACGCAAATTCGCGACGCCGGCTTCACGCAGATTTGGCTCCCGCCGTGCACGGACTCGCTCGCGCCGGAGGGTTACCTCCCTAGGAACCTCCGGTCGCTGGACACGAAGTACGGGACCGAACAGCAGCTCCGGTCGCTGATTGGCACGCTGAGGGAGAACAACATCCTTCCGGTGTTGGACGCGGTTTTGAACCACCGCTGCGCGACGCACCAGGGCAACGGCGGAAAGTGGAACCGGTGGGAAGGCACCGGGATGGACTGGGGCGAGTGGGCGATCACGAACCGGAACAAAGACTTCATGGGCGAGGGCGGCGACCCGACCGGGGATGAGTTCTGGGGCTCGCCGAACATCGACCACCGAGAGCCGAGAGTGCAGGAGTCCCTGTGCGAGTGGATCAAGTGGCTGACGCACGACGTCGGGTTCGGCGGGATTCGCTTCGACTTTAGCAAAGGCTACGGCGGCGAGTTCACGGGGAAATACGTCCGCGCGTGCATGCCGGAGTTCGCCGTCGGCGAGTTCTGGGACACGTTGAACTACGGCCAAGGCTTGGAGTACGACCAGGACGCGCACAGGCAGAGGATCGTGGACTGGATCGACGCCACCGGCGGCATCTGCACCGCCTTTGACTTCACGACGAAGGGCATCCTCCAAGAAGCGTGCGGCCGCGGCGAGTTCTGGCGGCTCGTGGACAAGAAGGGCCGCGCCCCGGGCGTGATCGGGCTCTGGCCCGCGCGCGCGGTGACGTTCATCGACAACCACGACACCGGGTCGACGCAGTCGCACTGGCCGTTCCCGTCGAACAAGGTTGGCATGGGGTACGCGTACATCTTGACGCACCCGGGGACGCCGTCGGTGTTTTGGGACCACTTCTTCGACTGGGGCTCGGACCTGCGCAAGCAGATCACCGGGCTGTTAGAGGCGAGGAAAGCGATGGGGGTGCACGCGCGGTCGAAGCTCGAGATTGTCGCCGCGACGGACAGCGTCTACGCCGCGCTCGTGGACGACAAGCTCGCGGTGAAGCTCGGGCACGATAACTGGTCCCCGAGCGGGGACGGATGGAAGGTGTCCGTGTCCGGCGACCAGTGGTGCGTGTGGACGCGGGGGTAAGAGTGAGCGAAGGAGAAGAGAAAGAGGAGGAAGACAGAAAACAGCACGTGGTCCGCAGCGGGCGCGCGTTAGTGCGTTGACCGCGGGGAGGGAGTGTATCAGTTATTAAGCGCGCGTGGGGCTTCCCCGGCGCGTAGTAAAAGGTTTCAATTCTCAGCAGAAGTTACAAGCAACACAACACGTCTGTCACCACCCTCCCGCGGCGGCGAGCTGCGACAGCGTCAGGAAATGCAGCGGCAAAAACGCGTTATCGAGCTGCTCCGTCGTCGCCTCCAACGCGGCCGCGCCGGCGCTCGCGACGAGTATCCTTCCGCGCGGCGCGGCGGCGCCTCCCCCCGCCGCCCACCGCCACGCCGCCGCGGCCCCCAACGCGTTCGCCAACGCGCCCGCCATCGTTCCCTCCACCGTCTTGCGACACCCGCGACATATCCGCGTCCTCCCCGCCATCGTCCCCACCACGCTCGCGACGGTATCGCCTAACCCTAACGTGATGATGCCCGCGAACGGAGACAGCGCGAACGCGTCCGGCGCGACGCCGCTCCCCGCGTCGCCGTCCGCGCGCCCGCGCCACGCCTCGCGCGTCAGCCACAGCGGCACCGCGCAGCCCAACAGCAACGAGAAGTGCGACATCACGATCCCATTCCCGCCTCCCGAATCGCGCGCGTCCAAGAACCTGCGCGCGTGTCTGTCGAGGATCCCTCCGACGTCGACGCCGAACGCGGTAACGCGCGTCGCTCGCGCCACCTCTGCGGCGGCGAACGCGAGCGTCGCGCCCGCGAACGCGACGGCGAGAAACGCGGCGCACTCCGGGCGGTCGTTCTCCGCGCCCGGAGTGCGCCTCGCGACAAACCGCGGCGCCATCGACGGGGCGAACATGAAGACGACGAGGACGTGGTACGCCTTGCGAAGGAACAGCACCGGCAGCGCGCGCGAGGACGCCAGGCGTTCGCACAGAGGGAGCGCGACGCATAGTGCCGCGAGCCAGTACGCCGCGAGAGGACGCGCGCCTCGCGCGTTCCACGCGAACGACGTGACCCATATCAGCGGGTCTTCGCCCCCGAACGCGCCGGCGAGGGCGAGGACGAGCCACGGCGCGAGCGCGGCGACGGCGGCGGCGCGAACGATCGCGGCGTCGTCGCCCCGCGCGCGGCGTTTGAACCGCGTCTCGTGCGCGTTTTTCCTCCTCGCGTCGTCGTCGTCGTCGTCGTCGTCGTCGTCGTCGTCGCGGACGTCCGACCCTCGCAACCCCGGGACGACGCAGACGCCCGCGACCGCGGACAGCACGCACGCGGTGACGAACGCGCGCGGCTCCCCCCCGAGATGCGGCGGGAGCCACCGCCGCCACGAAGCCGGCCCTCGACCGCCGATCGCCGCCGCTGCCGCGTCCGCGACGCACGACGCCACGCCCTGCGACAGAAGCAAGCTGTCCGCGCGCGTGAACACCCTCGAGAAACTCTCCCACGCCCAGTGCGCGAACTCGACCGCGAACGCGGCGGCGAGCATCGCGAAGACGAAGCTCTCCTGGACGCCGCTCGGCGCGTCTTTCGCGCGCGACGCGACGGCGGCGACTGCCGTCGCGAGCGCCGCGCGCGACGACGCCCACGTCGCGCCTCTGTCTCTTCGCGCGGACTCCAAGACGTAGAGCGCCGACGTCGCGACCGCGGTCCAGAACGCGACCTGGTCGTGGCGCGCGTCGTCGTCGACCGTCTGATGCGCGAGCCTGGACGCGCGCGCGCACGGGAGGACGAGAAGCCCGAGGTGGACGCCGGTCGTGATGTTCGTTCGACTGAAGTTGCACGTCTCGCCCCAGCGTCCCGTCAGCTCGAGCGTCGCGGCGACGACGAGGAGCGTCAGCAGCGCGATCGCTTCGGCATCGCGCGCGCGCGGCTTCGAGGCGTGGAGCGTCCACGCGGCCCAGAGCGTCGTCGCCGCGACCTGGGTGGGGGACGGAGGGTGGGTCGAGAGATGGAGAGAAATGATCGCGTCGTTGTCGGACGTTGGAGCGCGGGGCGGGCGGACGGCGCGCGGGGAGGGAGACCGCGGGAGGACGCACCACGAGCGTCTCCAAGATCCCGCGCGGGGTTACCCGCGGCGTCCTGCGAAGTTTGCGTTTGGGAGTCGGCATCCACCCCGCGGCGCGCGCGCGACTGACGAGCGAGCGTTCGAGTTATTAGCACGCTCGGGATTTTTTTTTGGACTGACTGGACGATGACGAGAGCGAAGACGCCACCGACGCTTCACTGACGCGGCGCCTCCGCGATGACGCGCGCACCGGTCGACCCCGAGGTCGTGCGCCAGAGGTACGCGCGCGCGCATCGCTCGACGCGCCCTCGAGGCGACGCGACCGTCGTGCCTCGCGCGCGTCGGTCGTCGGCGGACGACCCCCTCCCCCCCGTCTCTCATATTTATTCCTTCGTCGGACGGATGTTACCCCCCGCGCGCGCCTCACCGCGTCTCGTCCCTCCCCGTCCATCGACCCGCAGGGTGCTCGAACGGCTGCAGTGGAGCGACCAGGAACTCGACGACGAGCTCGAGGACGCGCCCGCGAGGCGAACGCGCGCGCCGGGCCCGACGCCTCGGCCCCGTCACGTCGTCGCGACCGGGCCGGGATCTCGTCGACGCGTCTCCGCGGGCGCGCGCGATCGCCCGCCGCGCAACGACGGGAGGCAGGTCGCGTTCAACTCCACCGCGGCCGCGCGACCGAACACGTCGTCGTCCACGCGCGGCGCGTCGCTGTCGCTCCTGAAGCGCGAGGTGAGCTCGCGCGCGCCCGCGGCGCGACGCGCGACGAGCCCGTCCCCGCGCCGCGAGGACGGCCGAGACGCGTCGTCCGACGGAGGAGCCTCCGTCTCGCGCGGCGGCGGCGCCGCGCGTCACCACCGCGCGCCGTCGCCGGCGACGCGCCCGCCGTCGAGGAAGCGCGACGCGAATCAGTCCGTGTACAACCGCCTCCTTCGCGAGTCGAGGTCGAGGACGCCGCGCGCGCGCCCGCAGTCGCCGCCGCCGCCGCCGCCGCCGAACGCGCGCGCGCCAAATCATCATCACACCGGGCACACGACGACGGAGGACGAGGGCGGGTACTTCGCGAACACGGAGCCGGACGACGGCGGGACGACGGACGCGTACGGAGGCACCACGGACGTGAACGACGAGGCGAACGCCTTTTTGGCGTCGGCGCGGAGAGCGGCGGCGCGAAGGGAGTGGAACCGCGCCGCGGGGACGGACCCGACGTCGACGGGCCGGAGCGCGGAACGCGGAGGCGCGCGGCATCGCGCGGCGGCGGACGCGAGAGGGCTATCGCGGGGGCTGTATAGGGTGCTGAACCCGAGAGCGGGCGGCGGCGGCGGCGGCGGCGACGACGACGACGCGGCGGCGGAGGCGAGGCGCCGCGCCGCGGTCGAGACGCTCGCCGCGCTCAGCGAGGACGCGGAGGCGTCGAGCGACGCGACCGCGGGCGGCGTCGACGAGGGCGTCGGCGAGTGCTCGTCCGCGACGAGCGACGACGACGCGGTGGACGAGGGCGAGGTGGACATGAGCACCGGGGGCACGGAAACTGGGGAGACGGACGACGACGACGACGACGACGACGACGACGATGTAGACGAAGACGAAGACGCCGCGATGGTCGACGTCCTGCGCGCGCAAAACCTCGAGCTCAGGGCGA
>Ga0181560_10006019_pt1 | contig 10716 bp, 6 predicted proteins | sample 011ome_20_FD_133751 | JGI IMG/M metagenome (GOLD analysis project Ga0181560, IMG submission 133751) | Coastal salt marsh microbial communities from the Groves Creek Marsh, Skidaway Island, Georgia - 011509CT metaG (megahit assembly) | ecosystem: Environmental > Aquatic > Marine > Intertidal zone...
CGTCGACGAAAACCGGGACGGTTTCTGCCGCAGAAGGAGGAGGAGGAGGAGCGCTAGACGACGCCGCCGCCGTCGCGCTGGTGGTGGTGGTGGTGAACGACGCGCCAGCACCGACGCTTCCTCTCAAAAAGCGAGAAGAGATCGCAGAGGAAGAGGAGGAAACCGCTCGTCTCATGGTGGTGCAAAAAAAATGTGAATCGAATCAAAATCCGCCCTCTCTCTCTCTCTCTCTCTAAAAATAACAACGCGCTGTCGTTATAAAATTAACCAGAGAGAAGAGAAAAACTATCCTCCCGCTCGATTCTATCCTTCGATCGGTCTCGATAATTTCGCAACGTGACGGAAGAAAAGTATTTACGCTCTCTCCGCGTAAAATTTTGTGTCTCCTTGTGAGAGATTTTTTGCCCTTTTTTTTGGTCAACTTTTTTTCCCCAAAAAAAATACGAATTTTAAGCGCAGTAGAGCGAGAAAAAAATGTCAGCGTCAGCAGCGATGACATCGTCGTCGTCGTCGTCGTCGTCGTCGTCGTTGCCTCGTCGAAGAAGTTCCAACACTAATCATCCTGTCTCTCGTTCCAAAAAACGAACGACATCGCGCGTGGTGCGAAACGTGTTGTCGGGACAGATTGGTTTTCGATTGGATGATGAAGATGGTGCGTCGTCTGATGGTAACGGCTTCGGCGGCGGAAAGCGAACGACTTTGCGAGCGGAAAAAGAGGCGGAAACTTTACTCGCCGCGGCGAGCGACGTGCTGTTGCTCGCGGACGTCTTCGGCGACCCGGTCGCGAGAGCTCTTTTGACGCTGTGCGTGTCGTGCGTGAAGAACAACGGCGCGAGCTCGAATAACCCGCAGTCGCTCAAAACGGCGTACAATCAGTATTTCAGAGCTTTGATAAAGAGCGAACGGAGGACGAGCGGGAAGACGTGGCGAGAGATTTTAGCGCTGAACGCGTTCGCGAGCGAAAACGACGCGCAAGACGAACGGTTGAGAGAGACAGAGCGCGTGCAAATGGCGTTTCGGTCGGATTTAATCGCGCTGAGGGAAATGTTAATCAGCGAGAGTCGAATCGCGAACATGTCGCGAAGCGCGCAAAGAACGAAGAAGAATGAGTTTTGGGTGCGAGCGACGAGCGGAGACGAGGAGAAAGCGGACGAGAAGAATAAGATGATTTATTTTGATAGCGGTAAGTTCGACGAGTTGATGCCAGAGGAGAGAGATTTCATCGCGTCTTCTTCGTCGTCGTCGATTATATCGCCGCCGAAGCGAGCCTACGAGTTTGAGCCTTGGTTTTACGCCTCGATGTTCAAAGAACCCGTCTTGAAGAAATGTTACGAGAAATACGGTGGGAGCACGTTTGCACTGTCTTCGATTTGTGAGTTTGTGTCCGCGCAAGAGTCGTCGAAAGAGAGTTCCTCAGTAATGCTTTCGTATGCGCTGAAGAATGTGGAAGACGTCGAGAAATCGAAAGCGTTGGGAACGCCCTTCGTCGACGAATCCTTTGAATTCGCGCCGCTGCCGAGACACGAGCAACACTTCGAGACGATCAAACGCATCATTCAAACGCACGCCTCGACGGAAGATATAGAGTCTGGGTATTGTCCCGAAAATATAGTCTTATACGGTCAAGCGGGAAGTGGTAAACGTTCTCTGGCGAAGCGAGCGTTTATGGATTTAATCCAAAACCAAAACTCCTCCATCCGCGTCCTGATTGTCAAAAGAGAAGAACTGCGTTCGGTCGCTCGAATCGCCGAGATGTGCAAAAAAAGAAAGAACGCTCGTTTCTTGATTTACTTTGATTTTCAGTTCAACTTGCAACCGTTCGCGGAGTTCCACAATCATCTGGTCAACTGCGAGTGGCCTCGAAACGCGTTGTTGCTCGCGGTTGGAAACGAACCGTCGCTTGTGAAAAGCGGTGCCACCGACGCGGAAAAAAACGCGTTAGGCGTATCTTTCCCGCGCAAACTAAACATGTCGTACACCCCGGGTAAAGAGCTCGAGGAGTTTGAATCCGACGTTCGCGCGATCCATTCGCGTTTGAGAAGAAGAAGAAATGAGACGGACGCTCGCGAAATCCAAGACGGGGCGATTACGGCTTGCGCCGAGGAGCGCGTCGCGTTGGGACATCCTCTATCCATACGAGCGGCCGAGCAATGCGCCTCGTCCTTGATATAATAGTTAGAGAGCAATGCATGTAGTAATAGCACGGGCGCGTTAGAATAATAGATATTCATATAAACGTTTAATCTTTGACGTAAACGTTTCCACGTCTTCAGAATATCTCGCATCCCACACGTGTCTTCATTTCACAGACTTTGCTCGCTTAAAACAAGAAAAACGTCATCGACATGATTCTCCGATCGTCTCCCGCGAGAGAGAAGAAGACGAAGAACAAAAACGGACGAGAACGGAAGAGATCGCGCCGGGGCGGCGGCGGCGGCAGCAACAGCGGCGTCCTTTTCGTCGCGCTGTTGTTTTTCGTCGGCGTCGTTTTTCCCGCGCGTTCTCACTTTGAAGTCGACGACGATGGTGCGATTCTCCTTTTTCCGAAAGCTTTCGCGCGCGCTGCTTCTTTGGACGACGACGACTCGTCGTCGTCGATGAGTAGTGATAGTAGTAGCGGCGATGGTGGTGATAAGATGAAAGCGATTTTTAACGTTTTGCTGGAACGGTACGCGTCTCGGCACGAAGGAGAAGAGATGGATGCAGAGGTGAAAAGGCTGCTGTTTCCATCTTCTTCTTCTACGACGACGACGACGACGACGACGGATGATGATTTCGACGCGATGATGTTAGGAGGAGATGAGGTAGGAAGTAGCAATAGCGGTAGCAATTTTCAGACGAAGAAGAAAACGACGACACATAACAACAACAACAACAACAACAACAACAACATCGAGGCGACGACGACGAAGAGCGCCGACGAAACCGAACACGTCTCGCACGAAGAGCGATACATCGACCATCAGTCCTCCGTCGAAGCGACGGCGATGAACCACGACGGGGAAACGGACGACGCGAGTCATTTGCAGAGGGAGAAGGAAAGAGACGAGAAGGAGTTGAATACTAATAATAAGCAAAAACAGATGAATTCTGACGTGCCGTCGGCGTTTACTTCTTCGATGACGACGACGAGCGAAGCCGTCAACGCAACTTTTAAGAAGAAAAGAGCGTATAACTACTGGCTCGATCGTGAATTAGATCCAGCGTTAGGTCAAATTGCTTGGAGAGCGATGCCTGGAGACGCTTACATTCTTCGCGCGCAAAAGCGAGCGAAGGAGAATCCGGCAAACTTGAACTTCCAAGAAGAATTCACCAAAGCCATGGAAATCGACTTTCCAGACGCCAAGAAAAGAGCCATGTTACCCATCTGCGATTCTCCTCCGGATCGATTCGACGAAACTGCTCTACCGAAAACTATGATCTCAGGCAATGCCGTTTGTAAACCGCGAGATATGCACCCAACGCCGCACTGTTTTGATTGCGATTTAGCGTCGGATGTGTCCGTTTCTGCGAGTTGCATATCGCACGCTTGGGTGCAAAAATCCTCCGAGGAGATGAAGTACATGCACATGGCGTCCATAGTGAGTTTAAAAAACGGCGACTTGCTCGCCTCTTGGCAACAAGCGAAGGAAAGAGAAGGTGACGGAGATCAACACATCGCTTTGTCGATATCCAAGGACGCCGGGATCACGTGGTCAGCCCCGAATCGATTGTTTGAACTTCACTCTGACTCGGCGCGCGCGGGCGGTGAAGGTCCCATGTGGGGACCGTCCATGTTGAAGGACGAAGACGGCGTCATTTCCTTGTTCTATTCGCAATCGAGCAAATGTCGCGTGAATCCAGAGTTGAGAGACGACGGATGGAACCCCGGAGGAGACATTCTGATGACCCAATCCGAAGACGGCGAAGATTGGTCCTACCCGGTCGTGCTCTCGGACCAAGGCGATGGTTGGCCGTTAGTTACCGCGAACCCGCCAGTCGTCATGCGATCTGGATCGGGAGGTACAAACTGGGCCTTGCCGGTTTGGAGAGAAAGCCCGCGAAAATCCACCTGCGACCCGCAAGCGCAAATGCAAGCGATGAAAGAGTTGAACCCGTTGGTTAACGATGCGCTCTCCGCGGGTGTGTTGCGAGGCGACGTATCGTGCACGGAGGACAAGAACAGAGCCAGACGTCTCTGTAAAGCGTGTAAACACGAAATGTCTCAAAAAGGATTCGACATGTGCTTATCCTTAAAATGTCCGTCCGTGGCGAAACAAAACCGCAAGTGCGAAGACCGCTCGTGGACAGAACAGTTGTCGTTATCGAGCAACAACACGTGGCTCATCGAAGGTACCATCGTGCGGTACAAGGAACGCGAGCTCGTTCAGTTCTTTCGAACGGCTACGGGAAAAATCTACCGCTCAGAATCGGACGACGGCGGTAGCAGCTGGACCTCCGCCGCTCCAATCGAACTCCCGAATCCAAACTCAAAAATCAACGCAATCGTCCTCTCGGACGGCCAAACTGCCATCGCCTACAACTCCCACGATCGACAATACGGATTGAAACAAATGCGCGTCAACTTAACCGTCGCGGTCTCTCCCGATCGAGGTAAAAATTGGGCCGTATTGGCGCAAATCGAAGAGGTCCCCGGCTCACGCGCCTACTACGCCTCGGCCCCAATAAACAGGCCGTTGGTCCACTACCCGACCATGTTACAGCGAGGATGCCACTTATACGTCGCCTATTCCGTCGCCTTCAAAGAGTGGGAAAAAAAAGAAAACGCGGAAGCCGGCATACGCGTCGCGCGGTTAGATTTGAATTTCGCGAGGCGGCGGTGTCAACACTCTCGATGCGTCAAGGAACGCGCGAAAAAGGAGCAGGAAATCGCGGCGTTGGCGGAAACGCAAGCGATACCATCGGTATCATCATCATCGTCGGTAGCAGCATCGACTCAGAGAGAGTACTAGTCGTAAAATGTAGAAATAGGTTCATATATATATTCAACGCGTTTCATCCGTCGGGTTGACTCTCTGACTCTCAGTAAAAACGCTTCATTTCTTTCCCGAAAAACGCGAAAAATCGCGCCGGAGAGAGAGAGACGAACGGAAGAGCACCCCGCACGCGCCACGCATCACGATGGAGAGCGGTTCGAACGGCACTACCGCTGAAAACGACGCCGCCGCCGCCGCGTTCTGGTGGTTCCAAAAGAAGAAGAAGAAGAGCGGAGAAGGAGACGGAAAAACCGTTACCGCGACGGCTAAAATTAGACCGCAGCCGCGTCACCCCCGGCGGCAAACGACGACTTTGATTACTACGGAGACGAAGAAAAAGAAGCGCGAGAAAGTTCTCTCGGCGGCGCCTAATCTTTCTCCGACGTTTTCTTCTTCCGTCGACGACGACGATGCGTTAGATGGCGCGAATAAGAAGAAGAAGAAGACGAAGAAGAGCGGCAACGGCTTCGGAAGAAACACCAGCGAGAAGAAGAAGAATACGAGCGATAAAAAATTCAAGAAGCAAACGACCACGAAGGACGGGATCGAAGTCTGGACGCGGGAAGACCCCGACGCGAGAGAAAATCCAATCAAAGAAATCCGAGCGACGGTGACGTACGAGGACGTTTCGCCGTTGAATTTTTGGCGCGCGGTGGCGGATTTGGACGAGTACGCGAACTTCGTGCCGTACGTCGGGAAACATAAAGTGTTGAAGACGAGAGGGAAACTGACGGACGGATCGGCGACGTTTTACGTGTACGGAGTCGTGACCGCGCCGGTGGTGAAGAACAGAGACTATACGATTCGGATCGAGACGAAGAATAACCGGAAGAAAGGGTTCGAGAGCAGGTGGACCTTGGATACGGAAAACGTGGGACCGAAACCAAAGAAAGGCGTGGTGAGACTATTGGCAAACGACGGGGGATGGACGATTCAACCGTCGAAGAAAAACCGGGACGGTTCGTTGACCGCTGACGGCGTTTCGGTGACGTACGAAATTCTGACCGATCCAGGAAGTAACATTCCCGGATGGTTGATCGATAAGGTGAATCGAGCGAGCGTGCCGGACGTTTTGAGGGCGATGCGAAAAAGAGCGCTGAGCGGCGAGAGCAGCCACATTTTACCGGACAGAGAAGAGAGGAGCAAGATGGCGGGAGGGAGATTTCACTTGCCGCATTTTGGGTTTTTAGACGTCGGCCAGTTGAGAGACCACAAACGTCTGGACTCTTTCGCGGATGTCGTCTACAAGACGTCCAAAACGGTCGGAGTGAAAGTGAACGAGTTGTTTAGCGAGATCGCGAGGGACGCGAGCGTAGTGTTGCGCGCATAAAACAAGTACTACTAAAGCGTTTCATATTGTGATTACATTTGTAAACGAACACGCGTCTGACGACGAGAGAATAGGAAAAAAAAAAAGAATCACGTCTCCCACCACGGCTTCTCTCGACGCATCACGAACACGTTCTTCGTCAGCTCTTCCTCCGTTCTCCCCGCGCGAACGATTCTCCACTCGTCGTCCTGAAACGTCGTCAACCACTCTCTCGTGGTCCCTTTCGGAAACTCCTTCACGAAAACCGGATCTTTCTTCTCGAACAGCTCGACCTGAATCGTTCGAAACGTCACCGTCCATCTCGCGCCATCGCCCTCCATAATCTCGTACGTCGCTTTCAATCGCAACGTCAGCCAATTCCCGAGCGCGAGCACGTTCTCGTACGTCTTATTCTTCATCTCTATCGATTGAAACGCGGTGCCAATAATCGGCCCGACGAGTTGCCCGTTCGACGGCGGTGGCGCCGTCGAATATATCACTCGCCAACAACCGCTCGCGAGACGTTCGATGTCCTCTTCTTTGTCTTCTTCTCGATATCGCTCGACGCTTCGTATCAGCGCTTCCACCTCCTCTTTTTCTTCTCTCGAAACGTCGATCCCTCGGTTCCTCTGCACGCACGCGACTTCGAGCCGATCTTTCGCGTTTTCGAGAGGCGAATTTCGGTTGTTGTTCGTCCCCAGGTAGGACGTTTTCGCTTCTTCCGCGCTGCTGCTGCTGCTGCCGCTGCTGCGCACGGACGGACTTCTTTTCCGAACGACACCGCGAGTCGTCGTCGATGGTGTTTTCCAACGACGACTGATTTTCCCCGTCGCGACGATGGACTTGTTTTCCGAAACGGCGGTGACGCCGCAAAACATCATATCATTAATAATAACAGCAGTAGTATTATCTGCACGTGCACGTCAACCACATCTTCGCGTACCACGGCAACAACGCTCGAGCTCTTTTCCGCGCCGCTTCTTTCGCCTCGTTCGCCGCTTCCATTTCTTTTTTTTTTCTATGCGTGTCTTCGTATCTTTTGTACGAAGAGCTTAAAAAGTTGTTTAGGGTTTTTGTGAAAATGTTGGTACAAACTTTCTTTTACAACAAAAAACGTTTTACGCTCGCTCGCGCTCAAAAGCCTCTTCTTGATCCTCATCGACACAACGTGAGCCTCGAGAAGGCGCGTCTCACTTCTTCTTCTTCTCTTTCTTCTCATATCGTCCGCCGATGAAGCACAAAAGAAACAACAACTCTCGATGTACTTTTCTTTATAGTTTCGCGTTCGTCTCCGCGATCCACCACGGCAACTCGTCCGCTTCGTCGACGGAGTTCAACTGCGATTGCTCGTACTCGACCAACTTCAGGGACGTTTCCGATTTCCAAAACGGTTCTAAGCACACGTCGAGGGAGCTTTTCGATACGCCGCCGTTGTCCTCTCGTAAGCCAGACTCGAAGAGGCGAACCATGGATTCGGACTCTAAGCGAGGCGATTTCGAGTCGGTGTAATCGATCAAGGCTTTTTCGACGTCAGAAGCGGAGAGTAAGCCGTCCTCGTCGTAGTCCAAGTTTTCAAAGCTCGAGCACTTGTGTTGGAGCTCGCGCCAGCGCCAACGACAGAGGTGCCGGATGATCAAGGTTTTGAACGGCGTTCCTTCGTGGAAAAATCCCGAGGTCATGAGTTCGTCGAAATCGATCAACGCGTCTTCGCCAAAGTGTTCGCGAGCCATTCGTTCTCCGGCGCGTTGAAATTGGGGGATACCGTCCGTGCCTTCTAACAAACCACCCCAAGTGACGACCGTGTACATTTTGTTCATGTCGATGGGTTCTTTGGCGATGTGCGTGACTTCGCATCGGCCGTTGGATGGATTGATAACGGTCTGACACCCGATATCCCATTGCAAATAGCCTCCCCAACTCGCGTGTTCCGATTTCGAGCGTTCGCTAAACGCCACCGCGTTCGCGAATTCGCGACCAGTCATTTTGAGCTTGACGATAGAGTTTTCAAACGGCACCTCGGCGACTAAATCGCCGTACGTAAACGCTTGCCTTTTCAAATCGTACGTCGCGTTTGCGCGCATGCCTCCAGAGTTGTACAAACACGCGTTCGCCGCATGCTCGTCTCTCAACATCGTCGCGAATAACGTTCCGAGAGTGCACTGTTGTTGCCTCGCATCTTTCGAGGAAAGCGGGTGCAACGCCAAACGCTCGGCGTGGATGTGCACTGGCAAGATGAACTCGTGCAACTCTCTCAGAACTTTCGAACGCTCGTATATATCCGCGTCAATTTCCGGGTCCGTGTGTGGATACTTCGTCAAATCAATCAGCTCGGCGGTTATTTGTAAGTTTGCGGCTGATGATGACGATGACGGCGATCCGGTAGATCTTTCCACCGTAACAAACGTCTCGTTCGGCACCGCGTCCCAGCCTGGGTAATCATCCGAGATTGGATCGGAAATCGCGTCGATTTCCCACCTTAACGATTGACACTCCTCGTCGCACTCTTCTTCTTCTTCGTCGTCGTCGTCGTCGTCTGCTATTTTTGATTTTGATGTTGTTACATACGTAGCACCGTTCGAGATGCTACTGTTATTGTTACTATATTTGACGTCTTCGTCTTCTTTCAAAGCGTTCCCATCCCACTCTCCGGCGGAGGTGGACATCGCTCGGGCCACGCCGCTGAAACCCTTCCTCGATCCGGGACCGCTGAAAGTATTATTATTATTATTAACCGTATTAGCGTCGTTTGTGTTATTATTCTTCGTCGTCTTTGTTTTCTTTTTACTTCTTTTTATGGTAACCACGACCACGTTTTCGGCGTCCATCCCGGCTTTGACGCACAACACGCCTTTCTTGGCATCTTTGCTCACGTCTTCGTCGTCGCCGACTAAACCGATGAAAGGCTGGTGTTCGTGCCCGCCTAAAATCAAGTCCAGTTTGTCTTCGCCAACTTTGCGGATGTATTCGTCGTCCTCGGACAACGTTTGGTGCGTCAATGCAATCGTGACGTCGATCGGAGCTCCTCCAGCTGCCTCTTCTTTTTTATTCAATCGATCGATTTCCTCTAAAGTCGTCAGCGTCTTCTCCGCGCAATTCGCAAAGTGCACGCCTTCCGGCTTCTTCGCGGCAGACAAAGGCGTGGTTGTCGTGCACAACCCGAGCAAAGCGATTTTCAATCCACCAATCGTCGTCACTTCAAACTTTGGCGTTTCAGATATAAATTGCGCGACGTTTGCGTCGTATTCGCACTCCTCTTTATCCTCGTCTTCTTGCGCGTTTTCACACGTTTTCACTTCCACGTTTGTGTTCAAACACACGGAGTTAAGCTCAGCTAACCTCGCCCCTAACGCCGCGGTCCCGTGATCAAACTCGTGGTTCCCTAAACACACGTAATCTACTGGCACTTTATTCATCACCGACACCGCCGCTCTCCCAGAATCCAACGAAGACAACAACGAAGGCGACAAAAAATCCCCGCACAACACCACCGCGTGCGGATCTTTCAACCCGTTCGTGTTCTCGCGCACAAACGCCTTCAGCTTCGACACGTTTTGAAGCTCGTACACGTCGTTTATGCTAAAAATTTTAATCGTATCGAACTCTTCTTCGTCGTCCTCGTCTTCACCGGCGACCACGGACGACGACGAAGAAGAAGAAGAAGAAGAGGAAACCTTCGTCGCCGTCCTCGCGCCTCCTCCTCCTCCTCCTCTCGATATCAAAACGTTCCCTTTGATCGTCGCGCCCGGGCCTCCTCGACGAGTATTCCCTCCTCGACTGGTACTCCCGCGAGCGGTGGTGTTTCGTCGCAGCACCGTCCGTCGCTTTGCCGTCGTTTCAGAAATAGATGTCTTCGCTTCTTCCGCCGCGTCGTCGTCGTTTTTCGTGGTATTTTTTTCATCTTCTTCTAAAAATCTCTCTCCCTTTTTCGAAGCGAAGCAGAGCGTTGGACGCGTCGTTCTTCGCCTTCTTCCGTTTCTTCTTCCCGAACAAAGAGAAGAAGAAGAAGAAAAGAACACCAGCGAAGAAGAAGAAGAAGACGCGATCGAAGCCATGATCTCTCCTTGTTCTTTCTCTCTCTCTCTCTCTCTCTAAACGCGCGCCGTGTCGCGTCTCGCGGAAATAAGATTACGCGGAGAGATCGTTCGTTCGTTCGTTCGTTCGTTAAACGCACTCTCTCGACGTTTCGGGAAAATAAAAAAATGCGTATGGAGTGCCTTCTTCTTCTTTGTCGAATTTATTTATATATAAAAGCGCGCGCGCGGAGAAGACGAAGACTCTCTCTCTCTCTCTCTCTCTCGCACGCGCACTCTCTCGCTCTCGTCTCGTCGTCTCTCTCGTCAAAAAGAAGCGCGCACCGTGTCTTCTCTTTGTTTCCTTTTTTTTGTAAAGAGAATATCTCTTTCTTCTCGTTTGAATCTTAGAAGACACTTC
>Ga0181560_10006025_pt1 | contig 10708 bp, 8 predicted proteins | sample 011ome_20_FD_133751 | JGI IMG/M metagenome (GOLD analysis project Ga0181560, IMG submission 133751) | Coastal salt marsh microbial communities from the Groves Creek Marsh, Skidaway Island, Georgia - 011509CT metaG (megahit assembly) | ecosystem: Environmental > Aquatic > Marine > Intertidal zone...
CGCCATCGCACGTCGCGCTTTTAGGGTTCTCGCGGCGGTATTTCTACCGCGGCGAAGAAAGCGCTCTCGTCACGCCACAGACCGCGTCGAACGCTCCGCGAACGCGTCCTGACCGCCTCCCTCCCCCCCCCATTATACGCTCGCCATCGTCAACAGGAAGACTCGTGGGCTCGGAGCCGGCCGTAAGCTTCGCAACCTCCGCCGCGAACAGCGCTGGGCGGACAAGGATTACAACAAGGCGAACCTCGGTTCGGAGTGGAAGAAGCCGTTCGCCGGGTGCTCGCACGCCAAGGGGATCGTCCTCGAGAAGCTCGGCATCGAGGCCAAGCAGCCGAACTCCGCGATCCGTAAGTGCGTCCGCGTGCAGCTCATCAAGAACGGCAAGAAGATCGCGGCGTTCGTCCCTCGCGACGGTTGCTTGAACTTCGTGGATGAAAACGACGAGGTCCTCATCGCCGGTTTCGGACGTAAGGGTCACGCCGTCGGTGATATCCCCGGCGTTCGTTTCAAGGTGGTGAAGGTGGCGGGTGTTGCGTTGACCGCGTTGTTCCGCGAGAAGAAGGAGAAGCCGCGTTCGTAAGCGGGCGGTGGGGCGCCGGGACGCGATGATTCCGGGGTGAATGCAAAAAAGCGCTTAGCAGCGCGTCGTCGTTCGCCTTTGTGATCGGGAATCCTATTCAAAACTACCACCTAACCAGCGCGCTACTACCTACCCGACGATCGTCGCCGCCGCCGAGCCCGGCACGTCGCATCGCGTCGCGTCGCGTCACCGCACGTTCCTGCGTTCGTCCACCTCCACGACGAGTGTCGGCTTTTTCCCGCTCCCGCCGCCGCCGCCGCCGCCCCCCTCCCCGCCGCCGTCCGGCCCTCGCGCGTATAACCCCGGCAAGTACGCGACGTACGCGGGCATGAACCTGTCCACGAAGTCGCTCACCTCGTCGTCGCTCAGCGTCGGCCTCCCCTCCGCTCTCGTCTGACGCTCCGCCTGCAGCCGCCACGCGCGGACCCACTCCGCGTCCGCCACCTCGACGACGCGGTCGTTCCGTACGAAGCGACGTCGGGGTGAGGTTCAAAGGCGTCAGTTGGAGTTGAAAGGCGTCGAAGGCGGGGATTGAAAGCGAGGGACCCTGGGCGGAGAGATGCGACGCGCAAAGTCCTTAAGGATCGGCGTTCACCACGCCGACGCGGTCGTATGGGGACCAGTGTGTAGAACGACCCACCTTCACGACGACCCACGCGTCGACGAGCGCCGAAAGCGCGTCGTACCCGCCGTTCGACAGCGACGCGTCCACGGCGACGAGGTCGGGGTCGATCGCATCGCACGCGTCGGGGCCGATCGGGGTGAACCCGAGCATCCATCCCTGGGTCGCGGAGGGGGGTCGTTGGGGGGGTGGGGAGGGGTCGGCGGACGCGGCGGCGGCGGCGGCGCGACTCTCGTCGCGGCTCTCGTTCGTCGCGGGAGGGAAACGAAGGTCGAGGCGGTCGAGCGGGGACGCGCCTCGAGCAGGACGACGTCCAGCGGCGCTTGAACTTCCGGCCACGCGTCGACGGGCGCGCGGTCGCCGCGGCCGCCGCGCATCGTCTTATCGTACCGCGGCACTCTCACCGCGCCGCGCGCCTCGCCGCCGTCGCCGCGAACGCCGTTGACGTCGCGCAGCGCCCGCAACGTCTCCACGCCCAACCCGACGTCGTGCGACCCCGCGTTCCCTCGGAACCGCAACAGCGCGTTCGTCGGGTTCGCCGCCGCCAGCGCGTCCTGCTCCGCGCCGGTCAGGTACACGTCGTCGATGGACAGCGACGCCGCGCGCGTCCCGCGGCGTTCCAAGAGCTTCACCAGCGTCGAGACGACGGTCGTCTTCCCGCACCCCTGCGGCGCGCTGAGGCCGACCACCAGCGGCGGCGGCGGGTCGCGCGAACGCTGCGGCGTCTGGTACGCGTCCACGTGCGCGAGGATCCGCGCCTCTGTCCACAGGTACACGGGGAGGTAGTATCGATACGTCCGCGACGCCTGCGCGTCGTCCATCGAGTGCGCGTCGAACCCGAGAACGTCGCACAGCTCGGCGACGAGCGCGATCCACTCCGCGACGCGCGTCTCGGTGACGTCGCGATCGCGCATCTCGAGCTGAGGGAACAGCGGCCCGGTCGTGACGTACGCGCGGACGGCGTCGACGTCGGACGGCGACGGCGGCGTCTCGATCTCATCGCCTCCGGAGGACGACATCATCGACGCGACGAGCGACGAGAGCGCGCGAGGACGGGCCGGGGGACGACGACGCGCGGCGGCGGCGACGGCGGCGGCGGCGGCCTCGCGTCCGACGCGGTCACGCGACGAGCGCGCGGGGGGGACGCAGACGCGACGCGGCGCCGCGCGCATTCCCCGCGCGTGGCGCTCTGGACGGGAGCGCGTCGCGTCGGGGTCGCGCGAAACTCATCATTCTGCTGACGATGACGCGAGCATTCTTTTCTACAAATTCTTTTCTTCACTGATGCTCGTAGTGACCCGAGTAGAGGCCCCACAACGTCGCGCGCGCGACGCGACGGTCGTCATGGCGACCGCGATCGGGGAAAACATCGTCGTCGTCGACCACGACGACGACTTCATCCGAGCCGGGTACGCGAACCCGGAGTACGGCCCAGGCGTGCTCGCGCCCGCGTCCGTCCGCCTCGCCTCGGACGCCACCAGCGACGCGATCCCCCCGACGCGCGTGATCGTCGACCGCGCGGTGACGGACTGGGACGCCCTGGAGGCGATCTACCGTCATATCTTCTACAAGCAGTGCGGTTGGATCGAGGGCGAGGAGGGCGCGGCGCTGATCACGGAGCCGCTGTTCACGTCCAAGGCGGATCGCGAGCGGCTGACGCAGCTCATGTTCGAGTCGTTCAACGTCGCGGGTCTGTACATCGCGGAGCAGCCCGTCGCGGCGCTGTACGGCGTCGGGAAAACCTCCGGCGTGAGCGTGGACGTCGGGTTCAGCACCACCGACATCGCGCCCGTGGTCGACGGCGTCGTCGTGACCGCGGCCGCGACGCGCTGCGCGCTCGGGACGGTCACGACGCGCGACGCGACGCGATCGCTCCTCGGCGACGCCGGCGCCGCCCTCTCTGACGACGACGTCGACGCGGTCAGGGACGCGACGTGCCACGTCAGCAGGAGCCGCGACGACGCCCTCGACGCTTCGGACTCGAAGACGCACGTCCTGCCGGACGGGAACGTCGTGACCGTCGACGGCGCGGCGAGGAGGGCGTGCGTGGAGTCGCTGTTCGCGCCCGACGCGGACAAGGGCGGCGTCTCGGAGGCGTCGCTGCGCTCAGGTGCGTTCTATACACTGGTTCCCATACGACCGCTTTCGCGTGGTGAACGCCGTTTCTTAAGGACTTTTGCCGGCGCGTCTCTCCGCCCACCCCTCGCTTTCAATCCCCGCCCTCGGCGCCTTTCAACTCCAACTGACGCCTTTCAACTCCACCCCGACATTCGCTCGTATGGAACGACCCTCAGTCGACGCGTGCACGCCGGACCAGCGCAGGAGCGTGTTGGACGCGATATTCACGCACGGGGGGTGGGCCGGGGGGGTGGGCGCGAGGAGTGGGGTCGGGTTGGGGAGGAGGATAACGTCAGATCTGCACGATCTGATGCCGCCGACGGCGCGGCCGGTGGAGGCGGGCGCGCCAGAGTACGCGCACGCGCTGACGGGGCAGTACGCGTCGTGGTTCGGCGGGGCGATCTTAGCGAAGGTGGTGTTCCCGCTGAACCAGTACGTCACGAAGGTGGACTACCAGGAGAACGGGCCGACGGTGGTGCATAAGAACCGGGTCGGGTGAGGTCGCGGGCGTGGAAAACTGACGAGACGAGCGAGCGGGGGCGTCGCGTCGCGTCGGCGGTTGAACTTTTTTTTCATTAAAAACAATCGCTGAGACGAGCTATATCTCACTACCGAGTAGTTAAGCTACTCCAATCCGTAAAAAATGAATTGAAGCTGTCAAAGGATGTCGTGTGTACAGACAAGGTGATGATACGAAGCGCTCGTGGCGGCTTCTTCTTCTTGGTGGTGGTACTCTTCGTAACGTTCTGTTGAGACAACATTTTTGAGAGACGGCGCGCGGTTGGTTTACAGGGCGACAGCCGTCCTCTCTTCGCGACGAGGGGGGATTAATCACTCCACCCCTCGTCATCGGAGAGCTCTTCGCCGCGCGCGAGCTTCGCCTTGCGCAGCTTGTCCGCCTTCTTCTTCTCCTTGTTGGACATCTTATCCCTGGACTTCTTCTGTTCTTTGACCTCGACGATGTTCCCGAGCGCGTCGGTGACTTCGTCCATCTTAATCGCGCCCTTGACTTGCTCCTTGGCCTTCTTCGTCATCCACTCCGCGTCGCCCTTGCAGTTGCAGCGCGCGATGCCGTCGTCTTCCTTCTGCATGAGCCACGTCTCCGGGCACAGCGCGGAGCAGAACTCGTTGTTGTGCGTGATCATGACGACGCCGCCTTCGTACGTCTGGATCGCCCCCGCGAGCGCGCCGAGGGAGTCGCGATCGAGGTAGTTGGTCGGCTCGTCCAGGATGACGATGTGCGGCATGTTCCACATCGCGGCGGCGATGACAACCTTGACCTTCTGGCCGCCGGACAGCGCGGACATGCGCGTGTGCGTTCCAAACTCCTTGTCGAGACCGACGTCCTCGAGGTGCTTCTCGACGTTCACCGTCGTGAGCGGCGTGGAAAACGCCCCCACGCGCTGGGCAACCTTCTCGTCGACAATCTTCATGTGCTTCTCGAAGCCCCACTTCGCGAGCTTCGTGGCGGAAACGTAGCGGTTCGAGTCGTAGGACATGTTCACGAACTGCACCTCGTACTCGTACTCCTTCTTGACCGTCTTCCTGCCGCCGGTGAGCTTCTCGATGCACCACTTCACCTTGGTGACGTTGCCCTTGTCGTCCTTGAGCTCAAACGTCACCGGCTCCTTGCACTTCTTAGCCTCCTCGTCCGTGAGCGTCATGGAGTCCTTCACGAGCGCCTCCTTGTCGTCGCCGTGCTGGAAACGCCACCTGATGTACTCGTTCGGGGTCTTATCCAAGTGCTGCTCGATGTGGTGGAACGCGTGCTGCGCGACGTACGCGACGCGCGCGTTCGGGTGCTTCCACACGGTTCCCTCCTGGGGGATGACCTCGCCAGTCAGGAGCTTGATCATCGTCGATTTACCGACGCCGTTCGGGCCGACGCACGCGACGCGCGACGCGAGGGAGACTTGCACGGTGACGTCCTTCACCGTCGGCTCGGAGTTCACCGGGTACGTGTACGTGCACCCGGCCATCTTCATGAGCGGCTTCCCCTTGGACTTGACGCCTTCGATGAACCCGGGCTGCGGGAAACGCATCACGAACCCGGTCGAGGACTTGAGCTCGAAGAACGACTTCGCCTTCGGGTTCTTCTCGACGTACTGCGTGAGGTTACCGCGGAACTGTTTCAGCTTCAGCGTATCGATCGCGATGATGTTGTTGCACACGCGGTCGAGCAAGCCGGTGTCGTGCGACACGATGATGCACGTCACGTTTTTGAGCGACAGGAGGTACTCCTCGACCCACTTCACGTTCATGACGTCGAGGTGGTTCGTGGGCTCGTCCATGAGGAGAATGTCCGCGTCGAGGCACATCGCGCGCGCGAGCGCGAGCTTCATCCTCCACCCGCCGGAGAGGAACGTCACGAGCGTCTTCGCCTTGTTTTGCATCTCGCCAAAGCCGACGGACATGAGCATCCGCGTGACAACTTCCTCGGTGATGCCCGCCTTTTTAATGCGCGGATCCGCGAGGATGTAATCCACGCACGGGAGGTCGGACAGCTCGCCGATGATGTCCGCCTCGACGAACACCGTTCGGAGCTCGCTCGCGGGAGGGAACCCGTCCACCTGCTCGTTCGCGATCGCCCGCATCAGCGTCGTCTTCCCGGAGTCGTTCCCGCCGAGAAGGCCGTACTTGTGCCCGCGCTTGAGCTTGAGCTTCGTGTTGTGCAGCAGCACCTTGCTGCCGTACGCGAGCGTGAACTTGCAGTCGCACAGCTGCTCAGCGTCGTCGTCCTCCTCTTCCTCGACCGCGTCCGCGAAGTACAGCGCCGCGAGAGCCTTGAACGCCTTCTTCGCGCCCTCCTCGGAGACGCCGTACGGCTTGAGCTCGTCCGCCCAGTCGTCGTCGTCCATCACCTTGCAGTTCACGAGCGAGCACACGAGCGTGGCGACGTACTCGAGCTTGTCGTCGGAGAGACCAAAGGAGACCTTGACCTCCTTCTCGACGACGCCGCGCACCGCCTTGCACGACTTGTGCGTCTTGAGCCTCTCCTCGATGGACTGGAGCTGCTCGAACGCCTTGCCGCACACGGTTCTCGCCTCCGGGTCGGAGATCTCCTCCTTCGCCTTCTCGAGCGCGGGAACGAGCTTCGGGAGGAACGGCGCGGCGTCCTCCGGGTCTTCGACGAGCTTGGACATGTTGTTGATGATCACCGCGCACATGCGCTTCGTCGCGGTGGAGCGCACGCGGAAGCCGAGGAGGAGAAGCGGCGCGATCAGCGCGAGCGGCGCCGCGGTCACCGTCTGCACGAAGGTCGTCGACGCCAGCTTCTGGACGCACTCGATGACTTCCTCGTGGTCGATCGTCGCGGAGACGAGCGCGGGGATGAACGGCTCGACGTCCCTGTTGTCGATGGACTGGCAGATCTTGCTCAGGCACTCGCGCGCGGCGACGGACACTTCCTGCTTGGAGTCGTTCACCATCTGCGTCACGATCGGGATGATGTCGTTCAACGCGAAGGACGTCGACAGAGGCGAGCACTCCGCAAACTTGGAGACCATGTTCAGCGCGCCGACCATGGTCTGCCACTTCTCCTTCGGGTCCATCGCGGTCAGGAGCGAGGGAAGCACCGCGTCGAGGCCGTACGCGGACGAGGTCTTCGCGAGCGTCAGCGTCGCGGCGGCGGCGGCGGACTGCACCTCCTTGGAGTGCTTGTCCGCGCAGCATCGCACGAGGTCAGCCACGAACGGCATGAGCTGGTGCTCCGCGGTCGTCTTAGCGACGGACGCGATCGTGTCGATGGCGATGCAAGCGCCCTCCCTCGCGGCGGCGGTGCCTTTGGAGCCCTCTTTCAGCGCGTCGCTCAGGGCGGCGACGTCTGCGGGGTTCATCCCGGCGGGGGAAGACTTGACCTGCTCGGCGATCTGCGACGCGGCGGTCCGGGCCGCGTCGCCGCCTTGGAAGACCGATTGAATAGACATCGTCGTTGTGTCTAGTTTTTAACGTTGGTCAGATAGCGGACGACACTCGAGCTGCGGGAGGAGGGAACAGACGGTGTTATATGTTAGTTACTCTTGCACCGAAAACCGACCGTCCGACGGGGGAACGCGATCGCGTTCGAACTCGGGGGGACCGAGGGTAATTGCCTCGACGCGCGCGCGAGAACGCGCCGAGCGGTCGAACGAGACGATATCGACCGGACGCGATCGAATTCGCGCGTCGATCGCGTCGTTCGCGCGCGAACGCGGCTTTGGATATACCACGGGAAAGAACCACGTGGACGGAGTCCTCTGCCAGCGCGATTAAAATCGCGTCTCATCACCCGGCGAGATCCGACGCAGATCTCGCGCCCGCGACGACGAAAACGCGCGACGCGACGGAGAAAAACGCGGAACGATGCTCAGACAGAAAGCATCCGCGCGATCTCGGCGGGAAACGACGCGCGCGCGATCGCGCGCGGGTCGTTTCCACGCGGACGCGACCGATGTTCGTTCGCGTCGGGACGGGAAAAAGCGTCGAATTTTTCCCGCGTCGCGCCGGCAATCGCGCGGAGGGAGGGGGAATTCGGGCGAGAAAAGCGGATCGTGCGCGTACCTTTGATGCTCGTGCGCGATTGAAAGAAGTTTTGAGAGAAAAGGGGCGGAGACGAGTTCGTGGCTCGTGCTCGCGCGGAGGCTGAATGGCGCGAGGATACGTCGAAGCGTCGTTTTTGGCAAAAGCGCAAAAAATCCACCGGATCGCGGGGAGTCGAGGACGTTGAGGGTTCGTCAGACCGTCGAAAAATAAAAAATCTCTGCTGACGAGGACGGTACGTTCGTAGTGGATGTGGACGCGCGAGAAAATCTCGGAGCGCGCTCTGCCGCTGAGTCGTATGATTTACCGAAGAAGGTATGAGCAATTGTAGAGATCGTCACGTACACGTACTCGAAAGCAGCTTCGAAATTACAAAGTAACTTTATATTTCTTTGATTCACGTGAGTCTCCATGTCACCTCTACTACCTTACCTGGATTATTCCGGGTTGCTCGACATCGTGGCCGAGCGGTCTAAGGCGCAGGATTAAGGCTCCTGTTCGAAAGAGCGTGAGTTCGAATCTCACCGATGTCATTCTTTTGCGTAATTTTGCATATAATTTTGCATGTAATAATCGTCCACATGATGCGAAGCACCTCTCCACAAATTTTCAGGTCAACCGGAGCAGTGTTGAGGCGGCGGTGGTCTCATCATCGTCGAGCATGAAACGGCGGCAAAAACGGCGGCAAAACCTTTTGCCGTTTGTTCGAGGGGTTCACGAAGCGCGTCTCGTCGTTTGGAACGTCGGAGTAACGCGATTAATATCTATTGTAACATCTATCGAGACTCCCCCATGCTCCTCAAGATCGCCTCCGCGATCGTTCGCACGAGAGGCGGCACGACCGCGTTCCCGAGCTCGTGGTACGCCCGCTCCGGGTCCGGCTGGAACGTCTCGGGGAACCCCATCACGCGCGCAGCCTCCCTCGGGGTGTAGTACCTCGGCCGCGCGCGTCGGGTCGTCGTCGCGTCGGACCTGACGAGCTCGGCGTTGTACGCGGACGACTTGCGGTAGGACGCGCACAGCGTCCGCGCGACGCCGCCGGTTTCCGCGAACAAAAACCCCGGGTGGTCCGGCTCTCTGTGATGCACGCGCTTAAAGTACGCGCTCGCGCGATCCATCTGGTACTCGGACACCTCGCACGACGTGAACACGTTCGCGTCGTCGTCCTCGACGTCCGCGTCGTACCCGTCATCGGGGGATTCTTCTTCTACTTCTTCTTCTAAGATGTCGTCCACGGTGCCGCCGCAGTCGTCGCGGCGCGGCGGCCACCGGAACGGCGTCGCCAACGCCGCGTCTTTCCGGAACCCGACCAGGTACACCCGCTTCCGGCTCTGCGGGACCCACCCTTTCGCGTCGTACACGCGCGAGTGCACGTCGTACCCGACGTCTTCGAGCTCTTTCAAGATGATCTGAAACGCCGCGCCGTCGTCCAAGGTGACCAACCCCTCGACGTTTTCGAGGAAAAACGCGGTCGGCTTCCTCGCGCCCAGCACTCTCGCGATCTCCCGGAACAGCTGCCCGCGCGCGTCCTCGAACCCTTTCCTCTCCCCGCGCTGACTGAACGACTGGCACGGAAACCCCCCGGTGAGGATGTCGTGCGGCGGGATGATATCCTCGCACACGTCCGTGATGTCCCCCACGATCAACGCCGGCGGCGCGTCGCCGATTTCGACGACGTTGTTCGCCGCGTAGGTGCGTCGCGCGTGCGGGCACATCTCGGACGCGAACACGACGGACCCTCCCAGCGACCGAAGCGCGATCCCGAACCCGCCGACGCCGGCGAAGAGCTCCGAGAACGTGAACGGCGGGAATTCCGGGACCGGGACCCCTCCGTGTCCGTGTCCGGCCCCGGCCCCGGCCCCGGACCCGGCCGCCGCTCCTTCGGCGCCGACGACAACGCTCGCGAGCGCGTCGTGCGCCTCGGGCTTCCACCGCGGCGGTCGCACCCCGCCGCGCCTTCCTCTCCGCGCGCGCGCGAAGGCTTCCTCGTCCCGCCGCTCTCGAATCACGCGCCGCGCCTCGTCCGTCGTGATCGTCGGCGTCCGCGTCCCGAGCGGGCGGTCGGCGTCGTCGCCGCGTTCTGCCGCGCCGTCGTCCGGGTCCCAGTCGACGTAACACGCCGGGTGTCCCAGCCGCACGTTTCGCACGAACGTGGCCTCGCCGGACGCCGCGAGCGCGAGAAGCTCGGGGAGCTCGGAGCCGGGGTCGAGCGGCGCGAACGCGTGCACGGCCCACGACGCCGCGGAGGGAGGATGAGGATCCTCGGATCCTCGATTCGCGCCCCCATTCGCGTCGTCCCCTCGGCACGCGTCCCACACCCTCGCGTCGAACCTCGTGACGCCGTCGCGCTTCAGTCGGCCCGTCCCCTTGAGCGCGGCTCGGACTTTTTGCACCGCGTCCGCGCGATCGCACACGTACGCGCCCACGGGCACGCCCGCGCGGTTCTGCTCCGTCCGGTCGTCGTCGTCCGGGGACGGCGGGTACGCGCACGTCGGCCACCGCGGCTGCCCGCCCCTCGCGAGGAGTTGCGCCTCGTACGCGCGGGGGGAGTGACGACGCGGCGACGCGGCGGGCGGGGGCTTGACCGCCGCCCTCGCGACCGCCGCCATCGCCACCCTCGCCGCCGCCCCCATGCGTCGCGCCCTCTGGCGCGCGAATCGAATCGTCTGCGAATCGTGCGCTCCGAAACGGAAAGTGATGCGTTCTCTCCTGTTCTCTCCGTTCATTCGTCGAACGACCTCGCGCGTGATATTCGAAGCACTACGCCTACGCCTACGCCTACGCCCCCACGGGCTCGACCATCGCGTTCGCGACGACGTCATCGTCCTCCCCCTCCACCGGCGACGGCGTCCTGACGTCCCTCCCCCGCC
>Ga0181560_10006027_pt1 | contig 10704 bp, 7 predicted proteins | sample 011ome_20_FD_133751 | JGI IMG/M metagenome (GOLD analysis project Ga0181560, IMG submission 133751) | Coastal salt marsh microbial communities from the Groves Creek Marsh, Skidaway Island, Georgia - 011509CT metaG (megahit assembly) | ecosystem: Environmental > Aquatic > Marine > Intertidal zone...
AGATTTGACGTCCGTCCGTCCGCGTGAGCGCACGGCGTTCGCGCGAACAAACGCCTGAATCAGCCTAAGACGAAGCCGAGCGACCTGATGTGACGGTCTGTGACTCATCATGTGAGCGAGGATCGATGCGTGAAAACCACCGCCTTTTTTATCCACATCTCATCCGATCTTTCGCCACCACCTCCGCATACGACCGCGCGCGCGAGGCGATGACGTCCTCCGTCTCCCAGCAGGCCTGCGCCGCGGCTTTCTCCGCGCGTCAGCTCGGCAGCGCCGCCCGCAAGCGCGCCTCCGCCGCCCCCCGTCGCGGCGCGATGCGCGTCGTCGCCGCGGCCGCCGCCTCGCCTCAGGCGCACTTCTCGGGCGAGTCGTGCGCGCTCACCACGAGCGTGATCGCGCCCACGGTGGAGGAGGCGCTCGCGGAGATCGTCGAGGCCGTGGAGGGCGGCGCGGACATCGTCGAGCTCCGGGTGGACTTCATCGACGGCCTGGACGCCCCGGTGGACATCCCGAAGATGCTCGCGGCGTGCGCGGTGCCGTGCATCGTGACCTACCGCCCCACGTGGGAGGGCGGGCAGTACGCCGGCGAGGAGGAGCCCCGCCTCGCCGCGCTGTGGGCCGCCGTGGACGCCGGCGCCGCGTACGTGGATTGCGAGCTCCTCGCCGCCGAGCGCTTCTTCGCCGCCGCGCCCGCGCACCTCGCGGAGAAGGCGCGGCGGTGGTCCAAGATCATCCTCTCGTCGCACAACTACGAAACCGTCCCGACGGAGGCGGCGCTCGCCGAGACACACGCGCGGTGCGTCGCCGCCGGCGCGGACATCGTCAAGATCGCCGCCATGGTGACGGACATCACGCACGTCGCGCGGCTGGAGAAGCTCCTGCGCGACGCGAACGGCGCGAGCGGCGGCGCCGAGGCCACGGTCGTGCTCGGTATGGGCGAGGCGGGGCAGACCTCGCGCCTTTTGGCGGCGAAGTTCGGCAGCTTCCTCACCTTCGGCGCGCTGCGCTCGGGCGCCGAGTCCGCGCCCGGCCAGCCCACGCTGGGCCAGCTCCGCGAGTTGTATCGCGTGCCGACGCAGAGCGCGCGGACGAAGGTCATGGGCGTGATCGGGAACCCCATCGCGCAGAGCAAGAGCCCGGCGCTGCACAATCCGTCGCTGCGCGCGGCGGACGTCGACGCGGCGTACGTGCCGTTTCTGGTGGAGGACCTGGGCGCGTTCCTGGCGTCGCCGCTGTTCGGCGGCGACGACTTTGTCGGGTTCTCGGTGACCATCCCGCACAAGGAACGCGCGCTGGAGCTGTGCGACGACGTCGACCCGGTCGCGGCGAAGATCGGCGCGGTGAACACGCTGGTCAAGCGCGAGGACGGGACGCTCAAGGGGTACAACACGGACTACGCCGCGGCGATCGGCGCCATCGAGCGCGCGATGGGCGGGCGCGGGGAAGGCGACGGCGACGGCGCGTCGACGTCGCCGCTGAAGGGCAAGACCGTGGTAGTCGTGGGCGCGGGCGGCGCGGGGCGGGGCTTGGCGTTCGGCGCAGCGTTCGAGGGCGCGAACGTCGTGGTCGTGAACCGGGGCTTCGAGCGCGCGGAGGCGCTCGCCGCGGCGTGCGGCGGCGTCGCGCGCACCATGGAGGATCTGCGCGGCGGCGCCGTGCGCGGCGACGTGCTGGCCAATACCACGTCCGTGGGGATGGTCCCCGACGCGGACGCGAGCCCCGTGCCCAAGTCCGCGCTCGAGGCGGGCGGATTTGAGGTGGTGTTCGACGCCGTGTACAACCCCCTGGAAACCAGGCTGCTGCGCGAGGCGAAGGAGGCGGGGTGCGCGCAGGCGAGCGGGCTGGACATGTTCGTCGGACAAGCGGCGAGGCAGTTCTCGCTGTTCACCGGGGAAGAACCCGCGCTCGACCTGATGCGCGCCGCTGTGCTGGACAGCATGTGAGACGAGAGAACCGCGATCGCGCGGCGACGGCGTCGTGTTGGTACATCTGTGATACAAGCGGCGAAACGGCTTCGTCCGATCCGGCGGCGATTTTTTCGTCGCGCCTCAGGCTCGCGCCGCCGCCGGCGCCACCGCCGCCGCCGCCGCGCTCTCGGGCTCGTCTTCCGTGGGCCCGGATTCGCCATCTTCGCTACCTTCGCCATCCCCGACCCCGTCCTCGACGTCGGAGAGGTCGGGCAGGCCCGAGACGCCCTCGTCGAGCGTCTCGACGCGGTTCGATCGCGCAGCCTTGGCGCGCGCGACGGAAGCCGCCATGTTCTCGGCGCGCTTCGCGCGCCGCGCCGCCTCCTTCTCCTCCTTCTTCGCCTTCGCCTCGGCGCGCTTCAGAGCCTTCCTGCCGCGCGCCGCGCCCGCGGCGGCCCTCTCCCTCTCCGGGGTCTCTGGGGTCTCTGGGGTCTCTGGGGTCCCGATCTCGCCCCCGAGCTCCGAGGAGAGCGCGGCACCCGAGGAGCCCCCCGGAGCGAACGGGCGCGCCTCCGCCGCCGCTGCGGGGGTCTTGCCCTTGCGGTCCGCGAGTGAGCCGTCGGGGGACGACGTTTTTGACGCGCCGGCGGCGCCCTTCGCTCTCGTGTCGCCGACGGGCCGCGCGAACGTCCTGTGCCCCTGCGCGATCTGCCCGTTCGCGCCGAACCGGCGGTTCCCGAGCACCACCACCGGCCGCGAACGGTCGCGGCCGGCGCATTTGTTTCGCCCCCGAAAGTCCCCGGACCGGCGGCCGGCCATGTACCGCTCCTCCTCGTCGGCGTACGCGTCGAAGTGGTCGTCCCGGTACGCGGACCCGGAGGTGGGAAAGTCGCGCATCTCCGCCTCGAGCGCCGCGGAGATGGCGAAGTCGTTCTCCCACGCCATGTCCTTGCGCGTCGCGGGCAGCCACCGCGCGCGGCGGAGCAAACAAACGCTCTCCTCGCGCAGGTCCGAGGTCACCTCGCCGTCCAGGTCGCGGTAGACGAGCAGCGAGTCGAAGCGCGCCTTGCAGCACGGACACGTCGAGTGCGTGTCCGGCGCGCCGCTCGGCCCGAGCGCGCCGCGCCTACGCGCGGCGTCGTGCTGAAACGTGGTCCAGCGCACGATGCACGGCGTGCAGAACGCGTGCAGGCACTGCTTCACGAGCGCGACGTCCACCTCGTCCACCGCGTCGAGGCAGATGGCGCACGCGCCCTCGTCCGACGCGGCGTCCGCGCCGCGCAAGGCGGCGCCGGCGAGCGAGTCAGCGAGTCCGGCGACGTCGGGAGCGAGCTCCATGGTGCACCGGGGAGGAAACGCACGGCCGGTCGGCGCGGGGCGGTTCGCGCGTCGCGTCTCCCCGACCGGGCGGGGGCGGGCGACGTTTCTCGCGTACAAGGGACACGCAACGAATACGCGAAGATGGGTGATGTGGCGCGAGAGACAGTGCGACCGCGGAGGGGAGACTCAGCGCGCGCGCCGGAGGAGGCTCCGAGCGCGAGCACGGGGGTATCGCGGCGTCGCCGTCCGGCGGGACGCGGGACCCCTCGCGCAGGGATGTGGCCCCGGGAAGACCGGAGGCCGGAGGAATATGCCGCGTCGATATCCGGTCTTTTCGGCCACCAACGTGCGAATGTCGAGGACGAGATTCGGTGAAAACGGAAGTTGGCATCTTTTAGAAAAATCCCCTGGTCCTCACCGCGCGACGATATCGGGCTGCTCGACGGGCGCGTCTTGGCACGGCGCGACGCACACGGGCACCGCGCACGCGGTGGTTTCGTGCCATCCCGGGATGACGAATCCCGGCGTGTAGCTCGGGGGCACGAATTCCCCGGGGATCACCACGCCTTTTTTGGCGGGCACGATCGTCGGCCTCACCGCGCCGACGTAGCGCGGCGGTTTTCCGGGCGTCCAAAACCCGGGCGTGTAGAACGGCGCGCGACCCGGTTCCCAAAACGCCGGCGCGCCCGGAACGAACACGGGCGGGGTCCCCGGGATCTTCACGCTCGGCGCGCGCTTCGGGGGCGTGAACACGCCGGGCACGTACACGGGCTTGTGGTGGATCGTCTGCGTGCACGCGGCTTTGGCGTACGACGACAAAAGACGCTCCGAGTCCTCGGCGTTTGCGCCGCCCGGGCCCGCGCCGTGCGCCTCCGCCCACGCCTCTTCCCGCGCCGCCGCCGCCGCCGCCGCGCCCGGGTCGCCGCGCGCGCGCACCTCACGCTCGGCGCGCGCGCTCGCGGCGTCCGCGGCGTCCGCGGCAGCCTCGAGCGCGCGCTCGGATTCCGCAAACGCCGCCATGGCGGCTTCGTACTCGGCGAGGATCCGCGCCTCGTGCTCGGCGAACGCCGCCGCCGCCTCCGCCGCCGCCGCCACCGTCGCGGGCTCCGCGTCGGGCGGAGCCGTCGCCGTCGCGCCCGCGCCGACGTACGTCTCCAGGTACGTCTCCGCGACGCCTCGGGGCCTCACGGGGCTGTCCGCGGTGTCGTCGGCGAGCGCGTCGCCGCGCGCGTCGCCGGCGGCGTCCGCCGCGCCGAAACGATCCACCACAACCTCGGTATCCCTCTCCTCCTCGGCGAGCGCGTCGCCGCGCGGTCTCGCGTGCCTCGCCCCGACGCGGAGGTCCGGCGAGGAGGACAGGCTCTGCGCGTCGAAGCGCGTGCCCGTGCTCAGCGGCAATCGCAGCGCCTCCGCCGCGGCGTCCGCGGCGTCCGCGGCGAGCGCGTGCGCGGAGAGCCTGTCGACGAGCGCGGCGCCTCTTTCGGACGGACGAGGAGGCAACTCGGGGTCGCGCGGCTCGGCGAAGACGAGCGCGGCGGTGGGTCGCTCGAAGGTTAAGCACGCCGCGATCGTCGCGGCTGCCGCGCTGGCAAACGCGGTCCGCGGACGAGGCATCGTCGCGCGCGCGAACGCGCCGCGCGAAGTGCGTCTCGCGCGCGCCCACGGCTTTGGACAACGCCTCGAAATCACCGTGTCATGTGGTCGCACGACGATCGTTGCGTCTTCAGTCTGAAAAAAAGTCATTGGCGTGCACAGTCAGCCCTGAGATCTCCGAATCTCTGCAGCGGTTTGCGGTCGCTTTTTGCCGCACTGGCACTTTCGTCCCGAAACCCTTCCAGAGGGTTCTCGTCATCGCGCGCCACTGTCCTTGACACCGTGCACACGATGTCTGGCTCTCTCCGCTCCCTCGCCAGGCGCGCGTTCGCCGCCGCGGCGGTCCGCCCCGTGGCGCCCGCCCCCAAGGCGCCCTACGCCCACATGGCGCTCCGCGCCATGGCCACGGGCCCCGCCGCCTCCGCGGTGAAGATCAGCGACGAGCTGCTCGAGAAGCTCGGTTCGCTCTCCACGCAGGCTTTGATTGACGGCCTGTGGGTCATGGGCTGGCCCACGTCGCACATCATGGGCGCTCGCCCCCTGACCGAGGGCCAGAAGAAGATGGTCGGCAGAGCCGTGACGATCCAGTTCGCCGCCACCCGCCCCGACATCGCCGCGGACAAGCCCGGTGGCACCGAGTCTCCTGAGTACGAAGCCTTCGAGCTCGTCAATGGCAAGGAAGTTATCGTGATGTCCTCCGTCGGCCCGTGGGAGTCCGTCGGCGGCGACATCAAATTCCTGCGCCTCCACCAGAACGGGGTACGTCCCGCGCGGTCCCCATCTCCGGGCGCGATCGAGGCTTGCCGCGATCGAGTCTTCTCGACGCGACCGGTCGCGTTCGCGACCCGCCGCCGAAAACCGACTTCCCGAACCTTCGCGCGTGGATAACCTCCGCCCGCTTTAACCCCGAGTTTCGTGAGTTTCGTGACTCGTCGCCTCTCGGCGGAAAACGAAATCGAAAAACGAAAACGACGCGCGCGAGGCGCGTCCTCGAGAGCGTCCTCGAGAGCCTCAAAAAAGCGCGTGGGTTCTTTCTTCTCTTTGAACGCGCCGCGAGCCTACGCGTCGTGTCCCGCGACTGACGACGACTCGATCACTCGATCGCCCCTCTCGCTGCTGTCCGAAAAACACGATCAGGTTCAAGGGCTCGTCACGGACGGCTCCGTGCGCGACACGGGCGTGCTTCGCGAGTACGGCTTCCCGGTGTTTTCCATCAGCACGACGCCCCGCCAGGGCCCGCACGTGCACCAGCCCTGGTCGTGCAACACCGTGATCAACTGCGGCGGCGTGGTCGTGCGCCCCGGCGATGCCATCGTCGGCGACGACGACGGCTGCGTGGTGATCCCCGCCGCGGTGGCGCAGGAGGTGTTCGACATCGCGCACTCGCGCGAAATCGTGGAGGACATCGTCAAGACGGAGCTCACCGAGAACCCCGGGCCGCCCGGGAAGTTCTACCCGTTCATGTCCCGCAAGATCAAGCCCGACTCGCCGCTGTGGAAGCTCATCGAGTCCAAGGGGCACGACCCCAAGAAGTTCAAGCACACCGCCGCGCGCCCCGGCGCGAGGGCGGGCACGGGCGTGCCGGGCGCGCCCCGCGCGCGCGGCCGCGTCGGCCCGGGCGCGCCGCGCCACATCTCGAGCTACACGCAGTCGGGCGCTTCGTACGACGCCGTGCTCCAGCAGTTCGCCGAGCACAAGGCGTGCGCGGTGCTGCGCACGCCCATCGAGGGCGCGTGCACGCCCGCGATGGACGCCGCCGTCGCCGGCGGGTTCAAGCTCGTGGAGTTCACGCTCACCACGCCCGGGTGCCTGGACTCGGTGGCGGAGTACGCGCGAAACCGCCCCGACGTCCTCACCGGCGTCGGCACCGTGATGTCCGTGGACGACGCCAAGCGCGCGATGGACGCGGGCGCCAAGTTCATCGTCTCGCCCGTGATCGTGCCCGAGGTGGTGCAGTGGTGCGCGGAGAACATGATCGTGTGCGCGCCCGGGTGCCAGACCCCCACGGAGATGGTCCAGGCGTGGAAGCTCGGCGCGCCCATCCAGAAGCTCTTCCCGGGCGTCATGGGGGGGCCCAACTGGGTCAAGGCGGTGGCCGCCGCGCTGCCCATGTTGCGAATCAACCCCACGTCCGGCGTGGAGATCGACACCGCCGCGGACTACCTCCGCGCCGGCGCCGGCTCGCTCGGCTTCGTCGCGCCCGCGTTCCCCCCGGACATGGTCGCGAAGAAGGACTGGGACGGCATCTCCGACATTGCGCGCAAAATCCAAGCCGCCGTCAAGTCGGCGTGAACGCGCGACGTTCTTAAAAAGAGAGAGACGGTACGCCGCGCGCGCGGCGACTCGAACCACCGCGCGGTATCGTCATATGAATATCGTATACTACATCCATCAACGAGACGCGCGTGAAAGACCGCAGTAATACCCCCGTCCCGCGCGCGCCTCCCGCGACGCGTACCCGCTTCCGCGTTTAGAAGACTCGCGTTAAAACGCGAACACCGTCGGCCTGTATTCCGGGTAGTACATGGACGAGCGCACGTACCGCTCGATGCCCTCCATGCCGTCCAGCTTGAGGATCTCCGAGATCTTCCCTCCGCGCCCCTCCCGTCCCTCCTTGACCGCCTGGCGCATCACCGCGCTCGCCACCAAGACGGAGATGTCCCGGATCTTGGCGATCCGCGGGTACACCTCACCCCGCGCGAGCGCGTCGGCGTCCAGCGACCGCGGGATGGCCTCCGCCGCGGCGTTGAGCATGCCGTCGCTGATGTGGTCGGACCCGACCAGGATGCTCCCCAGACCGAGCCCGGGAAAGACGTAGAAGTTGTTCCCCTGGTTCGCGTGCATGTACCGCCCGTCCACCTTCTGGTTCTCGAACGGTGACCCGGAGGAGAAGATGGCGCGCCCGCCCGTCGCGCGCGCCGCCGCCGCCGAGGTGCACTCCGCGCGGCTCGTCGGGTTGGACAGGGGCATGACGATCGGCCGCTCGTTGAACTCGCCCATCATCCCCAGGATCTCGTCCGTGAACAGGCCCTTCACCGTGGACGCGCCCAGAAGCACCGTGGGCCGCGCGTGTCGCACCACCTCCGCGAGAGGCGCGCCCTCGCGCAGCGCGCTCTCGCCGGAGCCGTCGGAACTTCGTCGGCTCTCCGCGAACGGCCGCAGATCCTCCGCTCCCGGCGCGTCGTCGTCCAAAACGCGCTCGCTCGTCACGAGGCCGTGTTTGTCCACGACGAAGAAGCGCGCGTGCGCCTGCTCCGGAGTCAGGCCGTGGTGTACCATCGCGGTGTGCAGGAAGTTGGCGATGCCCATGCCCGCGCTCCCCGCGCCGCACACCACGAACGTCTGCTTCGTGATGTCCGAGGGCTTCCCCCCCAGCGCCGCCATCGCGCCGTACACGCCCGCCAGCACCACCACCGCCGTGCCCTGGATGTCGTCGTTGAAGCACAGCACGTTGTCTCGGTGCCGGCGCAGGATGGGCATCGCGTGCTTGGTCTGGAAGTCCTCAAACTGCACGAGCGCGTTCGGCCACCGGTTCTTGACCGCCTGAATGAACTCGTCCACCACGGCGTAGTACGCGTCGCCGCGCAGCCGTCGCCGGTTCACGCCAAAGTAGTACGGATCGTCGAGGAGCGCCTCGTTGTCGGTGCCGACGTCCAGGACGCACGGCAGCACCTTCCCCGGGTCGATCCCAGCGCCCGCGACGTACAGATCCAGCTTGCCGACGCTTATACCCATGCCCTGCGCGCCCAGGTCGCCGAGCCCGAGCACGCGCGAGCCGTCCGTGACCACGATCACGTTCACGTCGCTCTTCCAGTTGTACATCATGGCGTTGAAGTGCCCGACGTCGTCCGCGGAGAAGTACATGCCGCGCGGCCGGCGGAACAGCCGGCTGTACTGCACGCACGCCTCCCCCACCGTGGGCGTGTAGATGATGGGCGCCAGTTCTTCGATGTGATCCACTAACAGGCGGTAGAACAGCGTCTCGTTGCGGTCCTGCAGCGCCTGCATGGACCGCCACTTGAACATCGCCGTCTTGCCGGGCTCGTTCATGCTCTCCCAGATCTTGTCGCACTGCTGCTCGATGCTGAAATACCGAGGAGGCGTGAGCCCGCGGACGCCGAGCCGCTCCTTCTCCGCGATGGAGTACCCCGTGCCTTTGTTGTAGATGGGGTTCAGAAGCACCTCGATGCCGCGGTTGGTGTCCGAGTGCATCACCTGCACGTCGTGCTCGGCGAACCGGCACGAGTGCTTGCGGTTCCACCCGGTGGAAAGAGGCGCCGCGCCGCGCTCGGGGGGCTTCGCGTCGTCGGACGCGCCGCGGACGCCGCCCAGCGCGAGGGGCGAGGCGGCGCGGGACGCGGGGATGGCATCCAGGAAGTCTGTGGCGCGCCGGCGCGCCAGGTGGCGCGTCAAGTCCACGGCGCTCCGCCGCATGACGAACTGACGCGTCGCGGAAAAAAGCGCAAGCCGTTCACTTCGAAGGTGCTGGGACGCCAAAATCCGAGTCATCGCACGGCGCACGTTGGCCGCAGAAAATAGAAGGTGCCGTTCGGGTCGACCGCGTTCATCAGTCCGCGGGGACGCGGAGTCGGGGCGCGATGGGCGCGTTGTTCAGCAGCCTGGCGGCTCTGTTCACCAGCCACAGAGAGTATAAGCTCATCATCGTGGGGCTGGACAACGCCGGGAAGACAACGGCGTTGTACAAGCTGCACCTCGGATCTGTTGTGATGACTTCCCCGACGATCGGAAGTAATGTTGAAATGGTGAAACACAAGAACGTGAGCTTCGAGGTGTGGGACCTCGGCGGGCAGACCACTTTGCGGCAGACGTGGTCGTCGTACTACGTGAACACCGCCGCCGTGATCCTGATGGTGGACTCCACGGACCGGGAACGAATCGCGGCGGTCAAGGACGAGCTGTTCCGGTTGCTGGGGGAGGAGAGCCTGCAACCGAGCTCTGGCGTTTTGATTTTGGCGAATAAGCAGGACCTTCCCGACGCGATGACGGTGATGGAGCTGACGGACGCGTTGCAGCTGCACGCCGTGAAGGGCAAGCAATGGCACGTGCAGCCGAGCTGCGCGCTGACCGGCGAGGGGCTGAAGGAGGGGCTAGATTGGGTGTGCGCCAGGTGCGCGGGGACGTAGCTGCATCCGACGATGAACGTTTTTTACGAAAGTACTTTTAGCAACAGAAGCACTCGCGAAGCGACACTTTCAAAACGACGACGTCACCGCCTCACTCCTACGCGCGGTGGCATGATGCTGTGCCAAACCGCCGCCCCCGCGCGCCCCCCGCGCGCGCCCTCGCGGCTCATGAGGAGCGCGCCCGCCTCCGGTCGCGTGCGCCGCGTCGCGCAGTCGCGCGCGCTCGGCTTCGATCTCGGCGAAGCGGCGGCGGATAAACTCCGCCCCGAGGCGGAGGCGCAGGCGCTCGTGGAGGACGCCGCGTCGCTTCTGTTCGCGCAGGACGCGCTGCGCGGCCCCGCGGCGCAGGCGTACCTCGCGCTGCTGCAGCAGATCTCCCTCAAGGCGTCGCCCACGCGCCTGTTCACCGCGTACGGCGCCTTCTTCCGCGCCCAGCAGGCGACGGGCGCGCGCACCTTCGCCGACCATGTCGTGGACGAGGTGATCGCCGGCAAGGGCAACCCGCTCGCGGAGACGTGCGCGCGCGGCGCGCGCGAGCCCTCCGCGCTGGAGCTCGCGGCCGTGCGCGCGGACATGGACCTGCTGCAGCGCCTCTGCGTCTCCGAGGCCACCGTGCTGGGTTGGTGCGAGCGCCTCGCCGAGAGCGCGACGCCGCGGCGCAAGCAGCCGGCGTCCTGGCTCGCCGCCGCCGAGGCGCTCGGCGCCGCTTCCTCCTCGGCGGCGGCGAGCGACGGGGGTTC
>Ga0181560_10006029_pt1 | contig 10699 bp, 6 predicted proteins | sample 011ome_20_FD_133751 | JGI IMG/M metagenome (GOLD analysis project Ga0181560, IMG submission 133751) | Coastal salt marsh microbial communities from the Groves Creek Marsh, Skidaway Island, Georgia - 011509CT metaG (megahit assembly) | ecosystem: Environmental > Aquatic > Marine > Intertidal zone...
AAAGCGACGACGACGACGACGGCGGATTCGACGATTTGATCGACTACGAGGACGAGGAGGAGGAGGACGACGATGATTACGACGATACGTTCGTCACGGACGAGGATTCGTTTTCGAGCGACTCGCACGACTCGATCGATGAGACGCAGGAGGGTGAAGTGCAGCGAACGCAAGAGGCGTTCGAGACGGTCGTCCCGGAGACGCAAGTATTGATTTCGCAGCAGGCGAACGATGATGTCGTCATCATTCCGGACGAAGACGCGGACGAGATTCCACCGGGCGTGAACGACGCGATCGAAGTGCGCGATGCGAGCGCGCTGCCGACTGAGGATTTAATCCGGTTGCTCGAGGAACGTATGAGGTCTGGCGATGCGAGGGAGCTCGAGGCGAGGTTGGAGAGTGTTGGCTTCGTTCGGGCGGATCGCGATGTACCCCGTGCTACGCCAGCGCAAACGGAGCCGATACGTCGGCGCGGACGTGGCCCCGACCGTAGACCACGAAAGAGGAGACGCCGCGTCGTCGAGCCTGGGCAACGGACGCTTCACGAAGTTGGCTTCGGGACGGGCGCTGAAAACGGCGCCGAAAGGGCTGTCGACGATGACGACGGTGACATCGTCGTAGAAGGTGTGTCGCGTCACATCCCACGACTCGATCGACCTCCCGTGCCATCGACTGTTGATGAGCTTTACGATGTTTGGGAGCGCACGGCGAAGGATCTCGTTCCGCGAGACGCATCTATTTACAGTAATTTTCGGTATGCGTTCGGAGACGAAAGCGAACGCGGCGAGCGTTATCGCGAGAAAGAAATGAAGGATATCGGAAATCTGCTGTTCAAATATAAAGCGGATAAAAAGCCCGGACAGCACGCAATGCTCAAAGGCCGCGAACGCGAGGGTAAGACGGGCGCGTTGTTTTCCATAACTCTCGCAGCCTTACTCTTGAACATCCGCGTCGTCATTCTTTGCGCGCCTCTGAAGGTTGCGCCGATCTGCGACATGGTACGAAAGCTCAGACGTGCTGGTTTCGGGCGTATGTACGACACGCAGCACACGCTCGGACCGGCGCAAGCCAAAAGAAATCAGATCCCCAGCGCTCAAATGGGACAAATATACGTCGCCTCTCTTTGTACGTTGGGAGATTTGAAAAAAGTGAAGAACTGGATCAACTGTCAGAAACGAGACGGTCATTTGACGTTGACGCTCATGGATGAATGCGACGAGCTCACTCAAGGAAAGGGGCACAGTACAGCGGAGATTGAGCACAGAGCAGACCCAGACACGTTTGCGCAGTACATCCCTCAAGAAAAACGCGGTGAAGATTATGAAGACGTGCCCGATGTACCGAGCGATCGAAAGGCGAGAGGGAAGAATTTCAAAGCGCAAATCGCAAAGGCATCCCAATATTTTCAACAGCACGTGCATCCCGAGACGCAAGTGATCGCGTGCTCTGCGACTCTGAGCGGCTACGTCTTGAATCCTATCGGCGTCTTCCGTAACGATTTGCCGACGAGTATTTTCAAAGTGTTTCCAAAGGATGGATACTGTGGCATCGAAAGATTCAAAATCCCCGAAGGCTGCGAGCTCGAACACGACGGCAATTTATCATTGGAGGCTTTCAGTGAGTCGAATGCTGTGGGAAAGTTACTACAACGCTTTTATACGCGAAGAAACGAATGCGATGGGCAACGTCTCCAACCTTTGCCAGGGAGCTCAGCGACCGAAATCGCACTTCGTGGTATGCTATTTTTATCGTGCACCCCGAAGGTGAACGTGCACGGCGGCGTGCATGATCTCGCAAAAACGGTGGCACAAATGGTTGATTCTTGGGGCACCGGCATCAGTTCACAGACGACTCTATTTATTTGCTACGTTGGATCGCCGCGGGTACTTTTCGCGGGTAGTTGGCAGTCGATGACTAGTGGATATTCGTTTGAAGATATTTACAACGAAACGGTGTCTCGCGTGCGAAAAGGCAAATTTTCGAACGTTTCCCTTCGAAAAGACGAGCCATTCAGCAAAGTTTGCACGCACGTCATTCTCATCGGCTATAATCTCACGCGTCGCGCGATGACAGCGGCATTCACTCCGAAAGACGAGCCTGGTGTTCTGTGTAAAATTCAATATGGCATCATCACTGCGCCGAAGACAACGGCAGTCGATACCACGAGCCAACGAGTGAATCGTCCATCTCACGAGTTCGCGCAACACGTGGTGCCTGAAAACTATAGCGTCGACGTCGCGATGTGGCCTGAAACTTTGGAGGTGTGCCAACGTTATCGAGAGATGGAGGACAAAATGGTGGAAGAACAACGTGGGTCGCCGAAAATCCACGCCGAGTTCCGTCAAGCGATCGACGTCTATCAACAAGGCTTGGATAGTCACAAAGTTTCCAAACGGGGCATTCCTCTCGCTGATATAAGCAACACTGGCCGCAAAGAGCGATATCGCCAGCAATCGGCCGTAAATCCGGACGAAATCGAATATCTGAAGGCCTTCAAAGTGTGGCTAGAGAATCACGAATACGAGCCAGGCAAAAAGTACGCACGAGCCTCAGTGGAGAGCTACTACACAATCATCAGACGGTATTTCGTGAACGACGCTGACATCGAAGAAATCGTTGAATTGGTGCGAAAATGGGTAGAACGTCCTCCAGAAGGCTCGCGCTCTGAGGAGAACGAGCGCAACCCGAACACGCATCATAACGAGCTCGTATCAAGGAAGCATTTCCTAAGTTTTTGGGAAGATAGATCTCGTGTGTAGAACTTGTGTATGTATTGACGAAAGAATTGAATATTAAACAACGAACGCGCCGCGACGCGGCCTATGACGACGACGATCACGATTTGAAGTTGACGTACGACGACGTGCGAAGGGCGTTGACGATTTCGTCGCTGTACCCCTTGCCGCCGTTGATCGGCCGCACCGCGCGCACGGGGGCTAGGACTTCTTCCGAGTAGTCGCACTTGAACCCGCCGATGACGGCGTCGAGAAGTTCTTTATCTTCGACGCACGCCATGAGCATGCGCGGCGAGCCGTACACCTCGCTCACGAGCTCGAATTCGTTCGCGTCGGCCGCGCTGAGGTTCTGCACGTCCCACGAGAGCGTTCGCATGACGTCGTCCACCAACGCCGGCGGACATCTCAAACCCATCAAACGCTGCGCCAGGGCGACGCGCACGCCCATGGAATCCGGCGCGCCCTCGGGCGCCGCGTTCAGCTCGGCGATTTTCGCGTCGTTCTCCGCCGCCGCGAAGTTGTCTCGGTAAATGCGCGACACGCCCGCGATGTGGTCGACGCCGATGACGGCGACCACCGTCCCGTCGTCCGTCTTCTCCGCGCACTCCTTGATCGTCGACGCCATGACGCAATCGCGCTCGTCGATGATGATTCGCTCGAAGCAATCGTCCACGCGCTCGTTCGCCTTGGCCGCTAACGGGTGATCCTCCGGTAACAGCAGGCGATAGTTCCGCTCGCTCTGCGCCGCGAACGTCCCGTCCAATTCCTCCAGCGTCGGCGTCGCCATCAATCGCTTATACGTCACCGCTTTCGGTCGATCGCCGTAAATCACCGTCGCTCCGACCGCGAACGCCGCGGCGTACACCAAAACCTCGGGCGGTAACTGCGCCTTCATGTTTTCCCACTGCGGCGAGTCCGCGATGGGTCCCAGCTCCCCCTTCAGCGCCCCCGCCAATCGCGTCACGAACACCAGCGCCTCCGGCGCCGTCGCCGCGTCCACCATCATCGCCGTCACTCCTTGCTCGTAATTCACCGCGTTTCCCGTCGCGTCGCCGTGTTCGCTCGTCACCGCCGTCTCCACGACGACGACTTTCGGCCCTCGTCTCAAAATGTACTCCGCCGCGTCGTGCGCCCCCTCCACCAGGTGCGACACCCCGAACGCGACGCACCGCTCGTCGAGCGGCGTGAACGTTCCCGTCGTCCACGCGTCCGGCGTCGCCGTCGCCGTCGTGGACGGCGACAGATCGAAGTCGTCCTCCTGGTCCTCGAAGAACGCCCTCGGCGCGCGCGCGACGCGAGCGGGACGCGCGCGGGACGCCGTCGATCGCGCGATTCGCGCGCGCGTCGGACGACGCGCGTTGGACGACGCGTTCGCGCGCATCGTCGACGCGCGCGCGATCGAGGCGCGCATGACGCGTCGCGCGGGCGTGTGTCGAAGCGATGTGTCACGCGTTGAGGGTTTGAGACTCGTCTCGCATTACGCGCCGCTCGCGCGGCGAGCGTCGATATCGTGCGCCCACGCGGACGTCTTGACGTGCGACGTCGTGGTAAACGTCTTACCGGCCTCACCGCCGACGACGTCCTTATCCTGCGTCGTCGCGCGCCGTCGTCGTCGTCGTCGTCGTCAGTCGGTCCGTCGGCGCGTCCGCGCGCGTCCCGACTCGCGTCGCGCGTCGTCCAATCCTCGCGCGCTCGCGCGCCCGCGTCGTCGTCCGCGGCGCGCACCTTCGGCACGTCGTTCCCCTTTCGCGCCTTTGCCTCGCTTTTGGCCCTCGCGACGTCTTCCTCGCGTCGTCGCGCCTCGGCGAGCTCGCGCTTTCCCGCGCGTCGCGCCCTGTTCTTCTTGTTGTTGCTCCGCGCGTGTCTCGGCAGCGCCGCGGTCGCCGCGCGCGACGCGCGCGACGGCGCTTTCGTCGGCGTTTTTCGCGTCGTCGCCGTCGAGACGCCGCGTCCGAGCGCGCGTCGCAGCAGCGCGAACGCGACGGCGCCGACGACCGCGAGCGGCACGAAAAGATTCGTCGACGCCGCGTCGTCGCGCGTCGTCGCGCGTCGTCGCGACGCGTCCGAGCGCGCGCCGCGAGCGTCGCGTCGCGTCGACGCGCGCGCCATGCGAGCGCGCGGGCGCGCGCGACGCCGCGCGTCGACGATTCGGTGTCGCACAGTGACGCGCGTCGATGCCGACGCGCGACGGCGACGCCGCGCACGCGCGCGCTCGAGCGCGACCGTACGCCTCGCTCGAGGGCGACGCGCGCGATTACGCGGCGTGGGCGCGCGCGTGCGCGGCGTCGCGCGGCGACGCGACGACGCGCGACGCGCGAGACGCGCGACGCGGACCGCTGCGCAGGCGTTTCGACGTCGCGCTCGACGCCCTGCTCGCCGAGCTGCGCGCGCACGAGGACGCGGAGCCGTTCGCCGTGCCGGTGGACGCGCGGTACGCGCCGGATTACTACGCGGTGATCGAGCGGCCGATCGACGTGGCGACGATGCGCGCGCGCGCCGGCGCGAGCGCGTACGCGAGCAAGGACGCGTTCGCGGAGGATCTGGCGCTGATGGAGGCGAACGCGGTGGCGTACAACGGCGCGGGGTCGACGGTGGCGAAAATGGCGCGCGCGGTGGTGGGCGCGGGGGAGGAAATGCTGCGGCACGTGCCGCGGGTGGATTTCGAGACGTGCGAACGCGTGGCGGCGTACGCGGCGCGCGTCGAGCGAGGGGAGACGCTCGAGGGCGAGGGCGAGAGCGAGAGCGAGAGCGAGAGCGAGAGCGAAGAAACGCGCGAGAACGATGCGGACGAACCGGGAACGAAATCGTGGAGGAAACGGACGCTGGAGACGCGCGTGCGGCGAGTGCTTCGGGCGAAGGCGCTCGCGGACGCGCCCGTGGGAACGCGACGCGCGTGTCGACCGAGAAGCGCGCGCGGTATGCTCGAGTTCATGCGCGCGAGCGAAGATCACGTCGATGCATGCGTCGGTGCGCGCGCGTTCGACGACGACGACGACGACGACGACGACGACGACGCGCTTCCCGAGGACGAAGGTTTCGTCGCCAACGCCGTGCCGACGCTTCCGAAATATTCCGCCACCGCCGAGTGTGTGAGCGCGGAAGCGCTGGACGACATGATGATGCGGTCGATCGCCGTCATCATCGACGCGCGCTCGCGCGTGGGCAAAGCGTCGATCGAGTATTCGATGACGAGCGCCGCCGCGAAGCTGCTTCTCTCCGTCGCCGACGATTTCACCGCTCGAATCTCCGTGGACGTGGCCAAGGCCCTCGCCGCGCGAGAGCTCGAACGCAAACGCGAACGCGCGCGCGCCACCGTGAACGCGTCGGGGATCAACGTTCCCGAAATCGCCCACCGCATCGGCCTCCGCGCCGACGTCGCGCGCGTCGCCGCGCGAGCCATCAAAAAATTTCTCGAGCGCCCGCTCGGTCCGCATCCGCGCTCGCGCTCGAAAACATAGTTTCATATCGTTACAGTAGGATATTAGTTTTAGCATTTTCATTCCACACTAGCGGCGTAGCCTCGAGCGCGCGACCCGTCGCGCTCGTCGCGCTCGCCTCGCGACGTCTGTCTGTTTCAACTGTCCGTTCGGGTCACCGTCAGTCCGCCGCGCTCACTCCATCGCGTCCGGCCGCGCTCGCGCCATGTCGCCGTCCGGGTCGCTCGCGCGCGCCGACTCGGCGTCCTCGAGCCCCCTCGCGAGCGAACGCGCGGATTCCGTGGGCGATTTACCGCGAATTCCCCTCGGATTCGGCACCCCGACGCGAAATCACGCGCGCACCGACAGCTCGTGCAGCACCGACGGCTTGATCTCGCGCGACGTCGACGTCGAGCGCGCGCTGGGTGATTTCGCCGAGACGTCGGACGGCGGCGTCGCGCGCGCGTCGACGTCGCCGCTCGCGCCGCGCGTCTCGCGGGGGAAAGTATCGCGAGCGCTCGCGAGCGTCGGCGACTACTTCACCGAACGCGCGAACCGACGGTTGAAGTTCGCGGTCGCGATCGCGCTGGTGCTGGCGCTCGTAGTGTTGATCGGGATGCCGCTCCGAGCGTGGACCAAGGGCTGAGCCGACGACGCGAATCGACGCGCGTCGCCGCGGCTAATAATACCGCGCGCTCGCCGAGTCGCTCGCGACTTTTAACGCGCGTCTCGCGTCTCGGCGCGCGACGTCGCACCGCTGTAACACTACGCGTTGGATTAGTTTCGAGTTCGACGACGTCCGCGCACGACGCGTCGCTCGTTCGTATGCTACAAATCGCGTCGCTCCGCGCGTCTACGCGTTCGGCCGAAACCCCATCAATCGCGCCGCGCTGCTCTGCGTCGCGTACATCACCCCGAACGCCAGCCCGAGTCCCCCCATCGTGACCGCCGTCGGCGTTCGCATGCACACCTTCGCCCGCGCGCCGCCGCCGACGATCCATCCCAATCCACCGCCCGCGCTCGCGCCCAGGAGTACGTCCCGGTAGTCCGTCGCGTTAAAGTTGCTCGCTGCGCGCGCGCGTCGTCCATCGCGGCTTCCGTCAGTCTCCCGTCGCTTTGTCGCGCGTCGGTCGTCGATGCGCTCCGATCGCATCGACGGTTCGCGCGTCGTCCGCGCGCGTCGTCCGCACGCGTCGTCGCCGCGCGGCGTCGCCGTCGGTGTCACCGATCGACGGGCGCGCGGCGTCGCGCGGCGTCGCGCCGTCGCGCGCGTCGCGTCGCGCGCACCGACGGCGCCGAAACTCGGCGCGCGATCGACGACGTCGTGCGTCGGGCGATCGGCGATGACGCCCATGGATTCGCGCGCGTCGACCACTGCGGGCGAAGGTCCGCGCGAGGGATCGATTCGATCGCGCCGCACACGACGTCGCGGCGACGCGCCGACGACGCGCGCGATCGAACGCGCGCGTCGCGCCGTCGGACGACGACGCGCGCGACGGCGGCGGCGAACGGCGCCGCGCGTCGAGGGAGGGAGGGATCGATCGCGCGCGCGATTTGAAAGTCGACCTCGCGAAGACGCGGCGCGAGCGCGCGGGCGCGCGGGCGAGGATGACGCAGGGCATGGGGGTGTCGACGTCGGATCCGTCGTCGCTGCCGCCGCTCGTGGAGGCGAAGAAAGGGACGACGGCGGGGTGGTTGGGACGGGGACGCGCGAGGGAGGACGCGAGCGGGACGCGGGACGACGACGACGGGACGAAGGGGGAAGCGAAGGCGAAGGAGGCGCGCGAGGGACGGTACGAGCGGGTGAATCCGATGAATTACGCGTCGGTGAACGATACGACGAAGCTGCTCGTGTGCGGAGGGATCGCGGGGGCGTTTAGTAAGTCGTGCACGGCGCCGTTGGCGAGGTTGACGATTTTGAACCAGTTGCAGGGGACGAACGCGGTGCCGGGGTGGGAGGCCGCGGCGGGACGAGCGTCGATCGTGAGCTCGCTGCGACGGATCGTCGCCACGGAGGGAGTGACGGCGCTTTGGAAGGGGAACGGGGTGACGATCATACATCGCCTGCCGTACAGCGCCGTCAACTTTTACGCGTACGAGCAAATCATGAACGTGCTGGATGAAGTGATGACGACGTTACACTTCGACGAGAACGGCGACCCAGCGGTGGGGGCGTTTAAGTGGGGGTTCGCGCAGCGCTTGCTCGCGGGCGGGAGCGCGGGCTGCATCGCGTGCACGCTGACGTATCCCTTGGATTTGATTCGCACGCGCCTCGCCGCGCAAACGACGGTCAAGCATTACAACGGCATCGCCGACGCGTTCATGAAGATTTTGCGCGATGAAGGCACGAAAGGCTTGTACCGCGGTCTGAAACCGACGCTGATCGGCGTCGGGCCGAACTTGGCGCTCAACTTTGCGGCGTACGAGACGTTGAGAAATCACTTGCAATCGCTCGATCACGGGATGTATCCGATGGCGGTCGATTTGGCGAGCGGGAGCGCGGCCGCCGTCGTGAGCGCCACGGCGACTTTCCCCATCGATCTCGTGCGACGCCGAATGCAGATGCGCGACGCCGTGCGAGGTGACAGTTTTGTCGGTGTATTTAAGCGCGTGTTGGCGAAGGAGGGCGTCACGGGACTGTACCGCGGCATCCTCCCTGAATTCGCCAAAGTCGCGCCGGGCGTCGCGATCACGTACACGTCGTACGCGTTTCTCAAGCGACTGGCTGGGGTGGACACGGGTCGTCTTTGAATCGCGCGCACGCTGGAGAAAGTAGTTGAATCACGTTGTATTAGGAGAGAAAGTAGTCTGCGAAATCACGTCGTCGTCGTATTCGTCTCGGCTGTCGGCCACACGTACTTGGGCTTGATCGGCGCCGCGCGTTCGATGATTTCCACCACGAGATCCGTCGGAAGCGCCCCGAGATCGCGTCCGTCGCCCTCGCGTTCGAGTCTCTTGTGCGCCAACAAAAACGCGCGCGTCGCGAGTTTAAAAGCGTCGCAGAACGTCGAATGATTCTCGATCGACCACGTCTCCATCGTCGGTCGGCGAATCTCCACCTCCTCCCTCTTCGTCCAGATTTGATCCCACTCGTCGTAATCCATCTCATCCTCGCGCGCGACGACGCGATAGATGAACGAATCGTTCACCACGCATCGCTGCCTCGATCGCGAGCACGAAAGAAACGTCCACGGATGCGAATCGTACGTCCTCTGCTCGTGCTTCTCGCCCGGCCGCAACACGTTGTACGCCTTCACCCGTCCATCGTACGCCAGCCAATACGCCCGCACGGGTTCGTCCGTCCTGTTCGAGCGTCGATCGTGGATTCGTCAGTCCCGTCGTCGATTCGCCGTCCCGTCGTCGATTCGCCGTCTCGTCGCGCCGCGCGTCGTACACGTTCAAAAACGTCACGCGAACCGCCCGGTCGCTCCGAACGCTCCGCATCGTCTCGGGAGCGACTTCTCGCGTTTTTTCGAGGAGCTCTCGAAGCGGATCGACCGCCGTCGCCTCCTCGACGCTCGTCGGCCACTCCGACGCGCCGGTTCGAGTTCTGCGAAATTTGGACGGCAGACACGACGGCGCGTCGCGCGCGACCGCGTCCGCTCGACGCCTCCGCGCGACGCGCGTCGCGCGCAGCAAAAAACATCCGATCGCGCGCGCGAATCGCGCGGCGAGCATCGCGATCGCGCGCGCGACTGCTCCAATCATGCGCGCGGGCGAGTGCGGCGCGCTCGGACGAACCGTCGGCACTTCTCGACGCGCATGGACGCGCGCGAGGCGGTCGCGCGCCTCGCGCCGACGCTCGCGATGCTCGCGGCGATCGTCGCGGCGCGCGCGCGGGCGCTGACGCGCGCGATGTACGGCGCGATGACGACGAACGCGCTCGTGAGCGGTGGGTTGATGTTCAGCCTTTCGCGTTACTTCGCGAGCGTCGGGCGCGCGCTGGCGCGGCGCGCGGTCGTCGCGGTCGATCGCGCGGTGTTCATGACGTTCGTCGTCGCGCGAGGGGCGTACGAGGACGACGACGACGAGTACGAGGACGTGCGCGCGTTCGTGGAGGAATACTTTTCGCGCGAGTCGTCGACGTGCGAGTTTCGCGCGAGGTACGCGTACGAAGGATTTCAATCCGCGCGGGCGAGCGAGGCGCGAAAGGGTGACTCCGGAACGCCGCAGGATCGATCGCTGCGCGGCGTCAGACTGGATGCGCTCGTGGGGGGAAGCGCGATTCGAACGCGCGTCGACGGGAAGTCGGTGCGCGTCGCGCATCGATCCGGGAACGCTTCGAGACGCGGCGACGGCGACGAGACGGATGGTTCCTGGTACGACGACTTCGTGCGTCAGCGAGAGAGGAACGCGCCGGGACGCGGGGACGGAGACTCGTTGGGCGATCAGTTTGAGGTGAAGATGTATCGGCTTTTCCAATCCGAGGCTCGCATGAAGGAGCGCTTGTTCGAGTTGATGAAGAAGGGTCGAGCCGCGAAAAAGAAGCACCAACAACAGGGCTGCAGCGAGCACACGCTCGTGTACATGCCGAAGACGGTGACGCAG
>Ga0181560_10006034_pt1 | contig 10690 bp, 13 predicted proteins | sample 011ome_20_FD_133751 | JGI IMG/M metagenome (GOLD analysis project Ga0181560, IMG submission 133751) | Coastal salt marsh microbial communities from the Groves Creek Marsh, Skidaway Island, Georgia - 011509CT metaG (megahit assembly) | ecosystem: Environmental > Aquatic > Marine > Intertidal...
ACGCGAAGCTTGACGTGGAGCGAAAACCCTCGTTCTCGCATCGAAAGCATCGAAAATGCCCCCACGCGCACCGCTTTACGAGAAGAATGTCTCGACATTGCGCTCAAATTCAACGCCTCGCGCGTCGCCTCCAACGCGCTCGTCGTCGACACCGATTCAATGTTCGTCGCCGACCGTTTCGCCCGCGCGCTCGCCGACCGCATGGGCGCCACGTACTACGCCTTGCCAAAACTTGACGATCGACAATTCGCCGAATTCATCTCACGATCGTCGTCATTGTAGCGTTGTAACACGCGGATGTCGCTCGCGTCCCGGCGCCAATGTCGCCTGTACCCTACTTTGGATAAGCCCACACGGCGACCAAGACTCGGCACATTGCGACGCCAGACGACGGTTACGCGCTCCAGAAACCATGTCCGCTGCATCACTCACGTCCACTTTCATCGGCGCCGCGCATTCGCGCACGACTGCGGCGTCGCGCGCGTTCGCCAAGCACACCAACTACGCCCGCAATGGCGCGCGCTGCACCGCGTTTTTCAATCGCTTCCGTCAAGACAGCACGAGCGCTGGGATCGTCGGTTCGCAAGGGCGCGATGATTATGACGTTGATGACGTCGAGCACTATTTCAACTACATGGGTTGCCTCGCGGTCGAAGGGACGTACGACAGAATGAATGCGTTGGTTGAAAGCGGGAAGCACCCGGTGGACATCATCTTGTTATTCGCGAGCGCGGAAGGGGACACGCCGAAGATTGAAGAGATCTTAGCCGCTGGGGCGGATAAGAACGTGGAGGATTTAGATGGAAACTCGGCGCGTGATTTAGCGGGTAAGGCGAACCCGGCGAAGCGCGATGCGGTGTTGGAATTGTTGAAGTAGGCGACCGCGAAGACGCGCGGGGGAGGATATTTTTTTCAAGATTCTTTGACGCGCAGCTCATTGCAAAAGTTAAAGAAAGTAATATTACACACACGAACAGACACACTCAAGACACTTACGACTCGAACCCAGTGCGCGCTAGTCGCCATTGGCGCCGTCTTCGCTGACAACGATTGGGGCGTGCGTCGACCAATACTTGACGCTCGCGTCGTACTTTTCTCGGTCCAAAGGCACGCCCGAACCGCCTTCCTCGCGCCCGAGCGCGTTGCGCATCATCGTAATTGGCTGCATCGGAGTTTCATAATCCTCGCTCTGCGCTTTGATGGAAATAATTCCCCAAGGCGCATCAGGAAGCGGCGGACGCTCGCCTTTACTCGGCACCGCCGCGCGTTCAAGCTCGAGCTGCTCGCGCGAATACAAAATCACATCCAAGTGCGTGGCTTCGGGAATCTCCACATCAGACGCCTGAAACCATCGCGTCAAAACCGCGAGCTCGGCTGGCGAGCGCGAACTATACCCACTCTTCAACTTGTGCGCGTTCGCCTCGGTGATCGACACGCAACCAACCTTGGCGCCGACGAAATTCGGCACAAACACGTGCTTACAAAACGGCGCATAGCCATCCACCAGAGGCGACGCCCCACTCACGTGTGCATCATGCACGCGTTTCACAAAATCCGCCTTATCGAACGCAATTCGTGTCCCAGAGTACCGCTCGTCGTCCCATTGCCGAATCGCAAAGTCATCCAAAAAAAACACATCCGTCACCAGCCCATCGGCGTGCGTTGTCGCCGCCATGCGCGTCGTTCGCGCGTGCGCCGTCGCGCGGCTCGGCGCGTGTCGTCCACTGAACGTTCTCGACAGCGCTCGGCACGCGCGCATCGACGAATGGCGACGGCGCGCCACGGCGACGGCGACGATCGCGCGCGCCGCGGCGACGGCGCATGGTTTGACGCCACCAATGTAAGACGCCGCCGCCAGCGACCGCGTCGTCGTCGTCGTCGCGTGCGCGCCATTACGCGCGCGAGACGGCGACGGAGGCGACGACGACGACGACGCGCGCGCGCGTTCGAACACTGACGTGCATCGCACGCGGTTGACGACGACGACGCGCCTGAGCCGCGGGACCGACAAGGCGGATGGAGTCGCGGTCGCGTAACCCGCGAGGCGATGCCGGCGGCGTGCTCGCGCAAGGTTTGGGGGAGTATCGCAAGCTCGCCCCGAAGCGATACGCGCCTGTGGCGTCTCGAGAGACTGCGGAAGGACGGTATTGGCGTGAGTATAAGTCTACGGCGCTCGCGGAGCAGGTGAACGCGGTGACGTCGGTGTCGTACGGCGGCGCGGCGAATGACGAGGGCGAACGCGGGCGAGCCAAGCTCGCGGCGACATCAGGCGCGCGGGTGACGTTGTATTCTCCTACTGGGGTGAAAAAGTTGCGAACGTTTGCGCGTTTTAAGGATGTGGCGTACAGTGGGGTGCTTCGTGACGATGGTCGGGCGTTAGCGGTGGGTGGACAAGCGGGCGTCGTACAGTTGTTTGACTGCGCCTCTCGCGCGGTGTTGCGAAAATTTACCACACACGTCGCAGCCGTGCGCGCCGTGCGGTGGTCAATGGATAAATTACATTTAGCCAGTGCGAGTGATGATGCGACTGTGAGAATTTGGGACATATCCACCGGGTCGTGCGTACGCAGACATGACGGGCACACGGATTACGCTCGAGCGCTCGAGCGAAGTCCGGCGTCGGCTGAAATGTGGGCCAGTGGGTCGTACGATCACACCGTGAAGCTTTGGGACGCCCGAGTCGGTCGAGAAGCGGTGATGACAATTAATCACACCGCGCCTGTGGAAGATATCGCGTGGTATCCGAGTGGGAACTTGTTGGTTTCCGTCGGCGGCGAAGACGTGTGCGTGTGGGACATTTTGAGTGGCGGTCGAGCGTTACAGCGTATGCGCAGTCATCAAAAGACAATCACCACGGTTAGCGTGCACGATGACGCCGGTCCACCCGCGTTTGCTTCTGCGTTTGATATCGTTGGCAGTGAGACTGCGTTATCGTCCAAGGCGCCGCGTATGATTACTGGCTCGCTCGATGGCTTTGTCAAGATTCACGAGCTCGACACGTTTACGGTGACGCATTCTATCAAGTATCCTGGGCCTGTGATGACGTGCTCGTTGTCTCCTGATGCGAATTGTTTGGCTGTTGGTATGGCAAATAAGGTATTGAGTGTGCGGCGACGTACAAAGCCTCGACAAGGTGGAGACGAGTACAACGGATACCAAGGTGTGCGCAGCAAACGCAAGGGATTCACCATGAAAAAGCCGCGACGATTAGACGCTGGGCATTGGCGTTATTTCATTCGCGGACAAAACACAAAAGCCGCGGCAGATGCGACGAAGATCTTGCGACAGCGACGCATACACTTAGCCGTACACGATCGCATGTTGAAGCAATTTAGATATGGCGATGCGCTCGACGCGGCGGTTAACCTTGGACGTACAGAGGTCGTCGCGGCTGTCATCGAAGAAATTGGCCGTCGCGGTGGTTTGCAAAAGGCGTTGGCGAACAGAGATGGTGATTCTTTGATTCCCATATTAGTCTACGTCGAGAAGAACATCGCTAAACCTCGTCATACGGCGCAAATGGTGAACATTGTGAACCGTGTGATTGATTTATACGGCGGCGACGTCGGCGCAAGTCCCGCCGTCGACAAAGCCCTGCGTCGCATCCAAGAACGCATCAAGGCGCAACTTAAGTTGCAAGAAGTACTGGTACAGCTTCAAGGTATGGCCCAGATGATTTTAGGAGGGAGATAATGATACATGTAGGATGATTTGAAATATTGCACGAGATATATACTAGATCAAATCCAACTCGCTAGTAATGATGCTATCGCTACTATTTTGTACAGTACTGGTGTGATCAAGCTTCCCCACATCTAAAAGGCATTTCAATCTTATCAATCGTGCCCCTCAGCGCGAGCGCAAGCTTGTGTTTCTCTTCTACGAACCACGCGCCCTCGAGCGTAAGTTCTAATCCACACAGTTCATCCGTAAGCGCTTGAGACATGCGCTTTGCGATGCCGTTACCGTCCGCATTGGCAAATGGTGCTCCGACGATACGCGCGAGCGTCGTGTGTAATATGTACAGGTCACTCACGAGCTGATTCTGCGGCGCATTGGGTAGCGCTTGACGCAACTCGCGACGTAGTTGACTCGGCTCGCCTCGGCTCGTTTTCTCCACGTTCCAGCCGGCGACGACAACGCCACCCGTCGTGACGAACACGCGCTCAAGAATAGCGTCAATCGGACACGAGTCTTGCGTTACGTTACCAATACTTTGTGCTTCGATGCGATATTCATCCGCATCGACCGTGTGCTCCTCCAAATGGTGCGACGCGTGAAAAACAGAAAAGTGAAATACGTTTGGATCTTGCAAGTACACGTCGACATTCGGCGTGAATCCAAACGCTCTCAGATGTTTCACTGTTTTTTCGTGCATTGTGCGTGAGACCGCGCCAACTGGAACGGGCATCACGATGGCTCGCACACCAGTCTCCAAAGGCGTGAGCTTTGGAAGCAGTTTTCCATCGACGCCGACGGCAAACATGTCATCCACGCTCAAGCCTTGCGTCGTCGTCGCGCCTCGATGAAACACGTCGATACCATCGCGCACCGCCGCGCGATACATGCGCTCATACGTCATCGTACGCGCGACAGTACCTTGCACGTTTGCCGCGCCCAAGCGCATTTCACGAAAATCCACTGGTAGTCGATAGGCTAAACGTCGACGGCACTTTCGCGGTAACCCACGCCATTCGCTCGGATAACGATGCGTGTCTGGTATCCAAGGCGCGACAAACGCCTTATGCGTCCATCGCACGACGCATATGAACACACCGAGCACGCACGCGAGCACGCACGCGAGCGCGGCACAGCGCCGACACGCGCGTCGACGCCGAACGCGGGACGAACCGCCACCGCGCGCCATGTCTTCTTAATCTTCCGCCTCGACCACGACCGAGTCTAGCGCGCGCTGAATGATGGATGTTTTACTCCTGTGCACGACAACCTCGGTGTCCGTCACCGGGTCGCGCACGGTGATGGTTTCGTCTGCGGGAACGTTTGGAGCGACGTCGCGCGCGCGTCGGATGCGCTCGAGCGCCGCCGCTCGTACGACGACACAGTCTTCTTCGAGGTTACGCGTCGGTCGTGCGTTCGAATGGTTCATGTGTCGCCTCGCGCGTCGTGAACTGACGTTTTCAACTCCTATCGTTTTTACAAATCCAAACAAAACAACAACTTTCTACTTTTACTCGTCATCTTCGTGCACGAGCTTGAGCTTATGCGTGAGCTCGTCTTCTTTCCAACGCGCGCCTTCGTCGCCTTCGCCGACGTCGACGTGTAAGGGTTCGTGAGGTCGAATATCGGATTCAGGTCCTTCGCAGTCGCTGCCACCTAAATCGATTTCGTAATAGCACGCGCTCGGCGGCCTCGGGACGGCGTCAAATGATACAATTTCTGGCTCGCACCAGTTGGATTCTGGCTTAAGTATGGCAAATGATGCCGTGTTATGGTGTCGCAGATCATCTACGTCGATAAACTGTGGATAATTCGGCGCACTGAACAGCGTGCATAGCTTGCCGGCGTCGCCGCAGTCATGGTCGACGCAAAAGCCTGACATAATCGACGGCATCTCTGGCCTATCATGCCGCGCATCTGGTCCCTCGTGAGAACGAATAATGAGCTTTAGATTTTCCGCCTGTAAAAATTCGCGAGTTTGCGCAGGGCCAAACTGAATACCAATCCCACGAGCTTCGTTGTGACGTAAACCGTCTTCGGCGATTGGGTCAGACCACAACACGTCACCCGCAATCATCGACCGTCCTTCACCCACTGGATCTGCGCCACCCTTTGACGCTTTTTCTAAATCACTTAAACTTCCTAGACGTGGATTATGCATTGCATCGTGTTTCTTCATCCCCGCCGCGCGAAACAACCCACCGTGTAAAATTAAAGTCGTGTCCTGAATCACGCACGCCAAAGGCATCGCTGCGCACAGCGCCAAAAACGATGGATACAACACCCGCCCCGCGGTCTTCCCATACTTGACGCTCAATTCCCGCTCGAAACCGTAACATTCAGTGCAAAACTCAGTCTCGTGATTGCCCCGAATAAGCATAAACTCTTCCGGAGCTCGAAGTTTATGCGACAAGAGCAACAACAACGTCTCCACCCCCCACGCCCCTCGATCGACAAAGTCACCATTAAATACAAACATTCTCTTCGCGCTCGGCTCACCAGCGAGGGAAAACAACTTCAAAACATCATGGTACTGTCCATGCGTATCACCGACGACGATGATCTCCTCTACATCCGTGCTCGGCGCGCATCTCACCAAGGTTTTCTCCTTTTTCAACACAGCCGTCGCCCGCGTCAACAACATCTCCACCGACGACGCGGAGAGTATTTTCGAAATCCTCCTCGGCACCGAGCAATGCGTATTCGCTTCCATCGCTTGCGCGAGTTCATCAATCCACGCCTGCGTTATCGTCGACGCAACCTCGAGCATGGCGAATTGAAAAAAGCAGTTATCTCCAAAACGTCACCTCACGCGTTGTCGCCGCGGGCGCCGTCGTCGTCGTCGTCGTCGTCGTCGCCGCCGTCGCCGTCACCGTCGCGCACACGCTTCAACGGTCTCCGCGCGCGCGAACGACCCGCGAACGATGCAACTGGCGACCGACGTGTCGCGCAGTGACGCCACTTTTCGCCCTCCTCGCCGCCATGCGCCGGAGCCGCGCCGTCCTCGCCGCCGTCGCCCTCCTCGCCGTCGCCTCGGCCGCGACCGCGCGCGGTTTAACCCCCGTGGCGCAGTGCTACGCCGCACCGACGCCCACGAGCGACCGGAGAAGCGATGCGTCGAGCTCGCGCATCACCATCGGCACATTCAACGCAATGTTCTTATTCGACGGCGTCGGCGACGTCGCGGTGTCACCGTACAGCGGAGGCACCGTCGCAGACGTCGCGGCGGCGGATGCGCACATCGTCGCCGTGCGTGATGGCGTGGTGCGGGCGCTGGATGTGGATGTGTTGGTGGTGGCGGAGGCGGAGACGTGCGGGACGCTCGCGCGCATCGCGGCGGCGAATGTCAACTACGCCGCGGGCATGATTGATGGTACCGATACGTACACGGGTCAAGAGATTGGGATGTTAACCAAGGTGGATGTTGAGGTGGATTTTCAGCGCACGGAGGTGCGTGGGGAGTACTCGGCGGGGACGTCGAGCTGCGGGTACGTCGGGAGCAAAGACAGCGCCGTGTCAAAGCACTTTTGGACGCGTATTAAGATTGTCAATCGCCATGTGTCCATTATCGCGGCGCATTTGAAGGCAAATCCCACCGAGGCGAGTTCCTGCGCGCAGCGAGAGGCGCAGGTTGAAGTGTTGAGAGATTTGGTGAAGACGCGATACGCGGCGGGCGACGCTGTTGTCGTACTTGGAGATTTAAACGATTATTCTGCCAAGTATGTAGACGTTTCGGGGAATGTGCCGACGAGCAGAGTGATTGCAAACTTGCGTGATTTCGATGGCGATGGCGTGGATGAATTGGAAGAAGTGAGTTCAGTCATCGCGCAAAGCTCGCGGTACACGTACCAGTCGTCGAGCGGCTCGTCAAAGTCAATGCTCGACCACATTCTAGTCTCCAAAGCGGACATTGATATCGTCGACGCGACGATTAGGCACGACGTTGTGAGCTCTCGCAGTGTGAGCGACCATTTTCCCCTCGTGGCCACGTTAGATATATTAGCAGAGCGCAACGAAAGTCGTTTGCCGACGTCGTCGTCGACCACGCCGCGCGACACCTCTGTGTGGCGCACGCTTGTCTTCGCCGGCGGCGTCGCCGCAGTGTTGCTTCACAGCGCTCATTGAATGAATTATTAGGATTATAATACTGTACTGTAGCACTCGTTGTATGCGATGGGTTACGCAGTAGTTTGTGACGTGTTCGTTTCATTACTTATTGCTGCGGGCATCCGTTGGGTTGCGCATCTGTTTGGTTGGCGTCTGCCGCCGTCGCCGCCGTCGGCTTGAGCTTTTTAGCGTCTGGTTCGACTACGGCAACGACGGGCTCGGCGCGCTTCACCGGCGCGGGTTGCACGCGCACCGGCGCGGGTTGCACGCGCACCGGCGCGGCTTGCACGGGCAAGCTCGACGTCAGCTGCGGCGCGGCGAATCCGGCGCTTTCTTCAGCGACGGCGCTCGACGCGGGCCCAGCGTTCGCGCCCCCACCGATAGCCATGAACGCTTGCTTGAGCGCTTCGCGAGTGGAGTTATCCGCACTGACGAGTTCTTTAAGTTCCTCTTGACGCTCCTTCAAATCGGCGGCGACGCCCATGATTTGCTCCAACTCGCGCATCGTCGCCTCGGGGCTCATCTGTTCTCCAGCATTTTGAGACGCGCCCTTGCTGACGCACGCCGTGCCAGCCTTACACTCCGCGATTCGCGCTTCACAAATTTCAATCGCTCGCGTGTTCGCCGCCAAAGCCGCATCGTTGGCGTCCAACAATTGGTGCGCCATGGAGATTGAATACAACACGCTCGCCAACCGTCTATCCGTCGCGTCCAAATGCGTCTCTAACAACACCAAAGCCGCGTTATAATCCGTCAACGCCGCCTCAAACTGTGACTGCTCGGTGTTCAACTCCCCAAGATTCTCCAACACGTCCGCGAGCTCGAGAGGCGCGCTACCATCCTCTTCAAACATCACCCGCGCGTTCTCCAGCATCTTCCACGCGAGCTCCATATCCGTCTCGTCTTCGTCATCTTCCTCCTCCTCGCCATCCGCACCATCCGCGCCGTTCGCATCGGCGGCATCATCATCACCCTCACGCTCACTCTCGCACTCCTCCTCGTCTGCATCCTCCAACCTCGTCCCCTTCGCCCGCGCGTCCTCCGTCGCCTTGTCCCCAAACACCGTGTTCGCCGCGCGCGCCCCCGCGAACAAACTCTCCCCGTACACCGCGTGCGCGCGCGCCAACGTCACGTCATCCACACCGTCATTACCACCGTCACTCAATCGCACCAACGCCTCCAACGCCCGTGCGGACAGCGCGATCGCGCGCTCCACGTCCCCCGCGCCCCGAAGCGCCGCGCGCGCCTCGGCGCACATCGCCATCGCATCATCCATCGTCCTCGTCATCGTCGTCGTCCCATCGCCGTCGCACATCGCGCCGAACGCCGAACGCACACACGTACACGACCGCACACGCACACGCGTCCGCACCGAGTACGGTCCAACGTCACGCCACGCGTCTCGCAGTGCGACGCCGCGCCACATGGGTGCGTCGCGGCGATGGCCATTTCAAATACCGTGTGTGTGTACCGGTACATACACGCCATGTGGTCGGTCGGTCGGTCATCGTGTCCGACCGACCATGATTTTGGATGGACACGCCGAATGTCCGAACATCTTCGTCACCCCGAACCGTCGTGAACACGAGACGAGACTCCCTGCGTCCGACGTGCGACGCGCGAATCCGACTGCCCTTCACTCGCGAGCACCGTGACCGAGGAAGTTTCAGAGCTGACTTTAACCCCTGTGAAGCGGGGACGATGACGCACGATGTCTGATTCGGAAAACGAACCGTTTCATGAAGCACCGTGGCTTGAAGCCACGGCGCGATGGAGCTCCATGACGGGTTTACAACGGTTTGAAGATGACGAAGACGATGACGCCACACCGTACGCACCGTTTCCAACCCTTACAGAGGAGGATGATCTCGGAGACTGGATCGATTTCGAAATGCCGCGGTCTGACGCGCCACCGCTGTGGCAAGGTGTAATCGATGTCGTAGAGTTCATCGAGCGAGTACTCAGAGAATTGAACATTGACGATAACGACCGCAAGGCACAAAATTACGCTTATCACGAGCATTTCAGTATAGATCGGGCGGACGATGGCGCGTGGTACGCACGGTGGAATGGGCAAGACGAGCGCATCACCTTCGATTCAAACGACGAGGAAAAACTTAAAAACATCTTACTGGAATATATCCTTTTACGCTGTCCGACAAAAAGCCCTAATTGGACACAAAGCCTTAAATATGGATACTAAACTGGGAGCGCTGACGCGCGTAACTGGACGAGCCGAATGCATAGGGAAACAACTTTGTATGCGCGTGTATGTGTGACAAGTTGGAAACATCGGCCGTTACCTGCACGGTGCCCGCAAGCACTTACGAACGTCGGACCTTGTGTGAGAAGCACGCGGAGAAACAACATGCATGGCGTCAACATGCATTTGAATCTTTCGTATGCGGCATGCCCTCACACAAGTGTCGAATACGTCGGATGTGCGCGCGACGGTGCAGGTCGCACGTCGCGGCGCGGTGGCCCGCGTCGAGGCGCGCGCTTTTGATGAGGAACAAGAACAAGAATTAGACATCGGTGTTTTGTATAGTATCGTGGTATGTGTGTATGCTCGACATGACCTCAGACTTTGACTTTTAATAGCTACCTACCAGTTGGTACAGTGTGCTTATTCACTCCACTACAGGTACGTGCATACGTGTTACTCCATCTTCAAACGCAACGCCGAATGTCCGAACAAGGGTTTAGCGCGCCGACCCCCCCGCCGCCTCGTCGTCGTCGTCGTCGTCGTCACAGCGCGGTCGACGACGACGACGATGACGATGACGACGATGTCGATGTCGATGACGTCACCGTCGGTGCATGCGGTGCATGCGGCGCGCGTGCGGCGACGACGCGGGTGCGCGCGGCGCGCGGCGCGCCAGGGTGATGCGGACGATTATTCCAC
>Ga0181560_10006036_pt1 | contig 10688 bp, 12 predicted proteins | sample 011ome_20_FD_133751 | JGI IMG/M metagenome (GOLD analysis project Ga0181560, IMG submission 133751) | Coastal salt marsh microbial communities from the Groves Creek Marsh, Skidaway Island, Georgia - 011509CT metaG (megahit assembly) | ecosystem: Environmental > Aquatic > Marine > Intertidal...
AAGCTCCAGCTCGCGGACCACGCGCACCAGGCGTTTCACGTCGGCGGCGTCGGCGATCATCTCGCGTTGCTCAACGTGTACAATCAGGCGCGTTCTATCTCACACTGGTCCCGATACGACCGCGTTCGCGTGGTGAACGCCGATCCTTAAGGACTTTCTTTCCCGGCGCTTCTCTCCGCCCAGGGTCCCTCGCTTTCAATCCCCGCCCTCGGCGCCTTTCAACTCCGCTTCTTACGCCTATGAACTCCACCCCGACATCGCTTTGTATGGAACGACCCTCAGTGGGCGGACTGCGACTTCAGCACGCAGTGGTGCTACGAGAACTTCGTGCAGGTGCGAAGCATGCGACGCGCGCGGGATATACGCGATCAGCTGTTGGGTCTGCTGGAGCGCGTCGAGATCGAACTCGTGAGCGACCGGAACAACCTCGAGAACATCAAGAAGTGCATCACGTCGGGGTTCTTTTACAACACCGCCAAGCTGCAGAAAAACGGGTCGTACCGAACGGTGAAGAACCCGCAGACGGTCGCGATCCACCCGAGCAGCGGCCTCGCGAAGGAGCTCCCGAGATGGGTCGTGTACTTCGAGCTCGTGTTCACGACGAAAGAGTACATGCGTCAGGTGATAGAGATCACGCCGTCGTGGTTGATGGACATCGCGCCGCACTTTTACAAGCAGAGCGAAATTTCCGACGGCGCGGCGGGGAAGATGCCGAAGGGCGTCGGGAAGAGCGCGGGCGAGCGGTGAGGCACGGCACGGCGCCCACCGCCTATAGAACTACGCTACTTAAATCTAGACTACGAGAAGAAGCGCGCGCGAAGTTTTTGACGCGCGAAAATCAAATCCATCATCGCATGTTGAATCGGTGTTGTTTATTACAAACGATGCGCGTCTCGCCGCCGCCGCTATGAGTCGCGCGCCTTCACGAACTCCTCGCCCTCTTCGCTTCGCCCCCCTTCTCTTCTATCGCATTTATTTAAAGAATGGTGTTCCGTCGATGGCACCAACCTGCCCGTCGATCACGTTAAACGAAAGCCTCGACCTTACGCGCCGATCGCCTTGATCGCGGCGGCGACGGAGAAGAGCGTCGGCGGCACGACCAGGCACGCCGAGATGGTCGCGAGCGCGACGCCCGCGTCCTGCACGCCCTCGATCTTACCGTTCAACGCCTTCGTGACGGACATCTCCATCGCGGTGTCGATCGTGCCGTCGATCGGCTTCACGATGAAGGGAATCGTCCCGAGGCCGACGATCGTGGGGATCGCCTTGGAAACGTCGAAGCCGTTGACCTCGATGCCGTCGAGGTGCGCGAGAGAGAGCGCAACCGTCGTCGTGTTAACCATGACCCGGATGAACGACCCGGGCCAGAAGACGGACGCGAGGAGCTGCCACGTGAGCGTGTCGAGGGTCACGATCGCGCCGCGCTTGACCTTCTGGTCCTCGTCTGTAGAAGATCGAGAGAGAGGAGGAGGAGGAGGAGGAGGAGGAGTCAGACCGGCGAACGGAGTGGACTGAATGTTTTTTTTCGCGGGCATCGCATAAAAATAAAAAAAACACGCGAGAGGCGGGAAAAAACGATCGCTCCGAGGCGACGCGTGCGGTCGACGCGCGCGAGGCGGAGAGACGCACCGGCTTCGCCCTCGTACGCCTTCTTGCCCTTGTCGAAGGTGTCCGCGAACACGTAGAGCGCTGCGAGGAGGCGGCGGGAGGGGATCGCGCGTCAGCGAGGCGCGAGGGCGGCGACGTTTCGCGGTTGCCGAACGAGCCAACGCTATCCGTGCGCGGATAGATTTTCAAGATGAGACGCGCGACGGAGGACGCGAGCGGGGACGCACCCGCGACGCCGTAAGACGCGACGACGCCGGTCTCGCCGACGAACGCGGCGAACGCCTCGCCGACCTCGTTCGCGTAACCCATGTACCGCAGCGGGGAGTCGCGGTAGATGTCGTACGGCGCGTTCGGGTCCTTCTCGCCCGAGTTGGCGACGACCGTCATTCCGATCTTAGCCTTGGTGCTCTTGCGCGCGACGTGGCACGCGAGCGGGTTGAACTTCTTCGCGCCGACGTTCGCGCGGCGCGTGAGCGCGGCGGACGCGAGGGAGGCGGAGGCGGAGGCGCGGACGGCGAACATGATGCTGTGTGACGAGCGTGTGAAGTGCGCGTGTGCGAGAGCGGGAATGGAGCGAAGATTGAGCGAATGCCGCGTGACGTCAAAGCGCGCACGCGCGGAGAGCCACCCGATCACCGGCAACTGCGGACGACTGGGGCAGGGGTGCCGAGCGCGACGTCTGTAGCGCGTGTAGGTTTTTGGTTTTTTCTCAGGTTATGGGTTTTGGGTCTTTGAGGTTTTGGTCTTTTCACAGTCAAAAAAAGTTCACCGGTCCGTGTGAAAGGGGACGCGATCAAATGTTGAAACTGAGTGGTGGGTGAAGCGTTTGTGTAGAACGTACCTCAGATGACGCTTGAGACGGTCAGGTCGAACAGACCGCGAAGGGAGCGCCGCGGAGGGCAGTCGGCGCGGCGCGGCGGCGAGCGCGATGGCGACGTCGGACACGTGGGAAGACGCGGACGCGCTCGAGGCGATGATGGCGGCGCTGAAAGCGCCGTCGTCGTCGTCGTCGTCCGGCGGCGGCGGCGGCGCGACGGCGACGGCGACGGCGGCGGCGCCGAGCGCGCGCGGCGCCGGCGACCGCGCCCGCGATCGAGACGCCGCGGGCGCCGCGATCGCGGGAGGCGCCGCCGCCGCGTCGGCGTCGGCGTCGGCGTCGGCGTCGCGGCCTCCGCCGAGCGCGACCGCGCCCGCGGGCTCCGGCTCGTTCTGCGACCCGCGCGCGGACGCGGTCGCGCGCGCGAGGGTCGATCCCGTCCTCCGCGACGCGCTCGCCGAGCGCGGCGCGGCTCGGATGATCGTCCTCAAGATCGAGCGGACGACGCTCAGGCGCGTTCTGTCATCTCACACTGGTCCCCATACGACCCCGTTCGCGTGGTGAACGTCGATCCTTAAGGACTTTCTCTCCCGGCGTGTCTCTCCGCCCAGGGTCCCTCGCTTTCAATCCCGACGCGCCTCGACGCCTTTCATCAACGCCAACTGACGCCTTTCAACTCCACCCCGACGTTACGTTCGCTCGTACGGAACGACGCTCAGGTTCCTCAAGGACGGCGGCGGCGCGACGACGACGCGCGATGCGACGTTGACGTTCGACGGGTCGTCGTACCACCGCCTCCTCGCGCACAAGGTCGCCGCGCACTACGGCCTGTCGTCGCGCGCGATCGTCGGCGAGGACGGGCGCGATGAGGTCCTCGTCGAGAAGACGCGCGCGGAGGACGACGGAGGTGCGTTCTATACACTAGTCCCCATACGACCCCGTTCGCGAGGTGGACGCCGATCCTTAAGGACTTTCGCCGGCGCATCTCTCCGCCCACCCCTCGCTTTCAATCCCCGCCCTCGGCGCCTTTCAACTCCAACTGACGCCTTTGAACTCCACCCCGACAATCGCTTGTATAGAACGACCCGGAGGCGGGGGGGGGGCGGACGACCGATCGTGGAGAGACGCGATCCCGCTGGCGGAGATCGGGAGAGTGGAGGAGGAGGAGGAGGAGGAGGGGGATGACGCTCGCGGGCGCGGCGGCGGCGGCGGCGGCGGCGCGAGAGGAGGCTCGAAGCCCAAGGCGAAGAAGGTGATGACGCGGAACGGCGGCGGCGGCGACGGCGGCGGCGGCGACGGCGCGCGGGGCGGGAGGGGAGGCGGCGCGCGGCGCGGCGGCGGGAAGGCTGGGACGGCCGACGCCGTCGCCGACGCCGCGCCCGAAGCGGCGGCGGAGTGCAAGGAGGCTGCCTACGAGCGCGCGCGCGAGCGCATCTTCGGCAGCGCGGGCGCCGCGAGCAAAGAGGGCGGCAGCCCCGGGTCCAGTCGCGGGTCGTCGCCCCGCGGCGGCGGCGGCGGCGGCGGCGACGGCGAAGGGAGAGGCGGCCGGGGACGAGGCGGCGGCCGGGGACGAGGCGGCCGCGGCGGCATCGGCGGCGGCGGCGGCGGCAAGCCCGCCTCGAGGGCGATCGTCCGGAACGACTTCGCGGACCAGCTCGACCCGGACTTCGATCGCGGCGCGGCGAGGTTCGCGCAGCCGTCGGCGTCGTCGCGAGCCGCGCTCGGCGATCACGAGTACCGCGCGCGCGACGGCGGCGACTGGCCGGGGGCGCGCGAGTACGAGTACGAGTACGAGTACGGTCGCGCGCGGTACGAGCAGCAGAGCGCGCCGTACGAGTACGGTCACCAGTCGCAGCAGCAGTACTCGCATCGACGGCTGGAGAACGAGCGCGAGCGCGGGTACGAGCGCGACGAGTACTCGCGGCGGCAGCCGGGGGGGGGAGGGAACGGCTACGGCGGCGGCGGCGGGAGCGCGGATTTCCCCGCGCTCGTGCTTCCGACCGACCGCGGACACGGGATGAACCCGGCGCACGCGGCGCAGAACGCGACGTGGGGGTTCGACGGCGGCGGCGGCGGCGGCGGCGGCGGCGGCGGCGTCGCGCCGCCGCCGGTGTTTCACCAACCGCGGCGGTACCATCCTCCGCCGGCGCCGGCGCCGGCGCCGCCGCCGCCGCAGCACCCGCATCAGTACGGGAAGTATCAGCAGCTCGGCGCGGGGATGCGCGTGAACCCGGCGCGGGGGCAACACTACCAACACCAGCACCAGCAGCAGCGATAGACCGACGGGCGGGAGGAGGACGCGCGCGTACAGTAGTACCGTGTATCGGATTGTCATCACGAGTAGAGGAGTATCGTACGCACGTTCTTTTGGCGTCGTGGTATTACAGAGGGCGCCGCGTGCCTAAAACACGCCGGCGAGGTGGTGGGACGCGTCAGGTCCTGTCTGTCCTTAAGGAGTGAGTGACGGTTCAACGCGCCGCGGGGTCGTCGCATCGCGTGGGGAACGGTCGGTCTCGGTCTCCTCCATCGATCGATCGATTCAGGGCTGTTCTATACGAGCGAACGTCGGGGTGGAGTTGAAAGGCGTCAGATGGAGTTCAAAGGTGTCGCGGGCGGGGATTGAAAGCGAGGGACCCTGGGCGGAGAGATGCGCCGGGAAAAGTCCTTAAGGATCGGCGTTCACCACGCCGACGCGGTCGTACGGGGACCAGTGTAACCAGAACGCACCTCACTGATCGCACACGTTGAGGTGCCCCTCCGCGGCGATCTCGTCGATCGACAGCGTCTCCACGTCCCCGGTCGCGTACAGCACCTTCGCGCTCCTCGCGCGGTTGTTCAGCGACACCACCTCCGCGCTGTACCACATCCCGTCGTCCGGCCAGAACAGCTGTCGTTCGTCGGGAGAGGAGAGGGGAGGACGAGGGAGTTCGTCAGAGGGAATCGGACGGATGGATTTCTGAGATTTTGAGATGGATGAAAACATCGCGCGGCGAGTTTTTTTTTTGTTTTTTCGCGCGAAGCGGAGCGTTCGCTCGGAATCCGGCGACGGAGAGCGGGGGACGGACCTCGATGCGAGCGTTGTTCAGCGCGTTCAAGTTCCCGTCCGCGGGAAGGATGAACCCCGGGGAGGGTTTCCGGAGCCCGGCCGCGGTGACGACCGGGAGGTCGTCCATCCGCGCCTTCTTCGCGGGCGCCTGCGTCGACGGAGGACGGGAAGAGATGCGAAGAATTCGACGGTTAGCGCGGAGGAGCGTGTCTTCCAACGTGGGCACACCGCGGGAGACGCGCGAGATGGCGGGGCTCGGGCGCGCGCGACGCGGCGCCGAAGAGACGCGCGCGGGCGTCGTCGAGAGGAGAAAAGGGCCGAGAACCGAATCGGCGGGTCGGACGGAGGATGGGAGCGTCGCGCGCGCCCTCGCGCGCGCGAACGCGGAGGACGCCCGGCGCGCTGAATGAAATCCGTCCGTCCGCCCCGCCAGCGGGTCGAAATTCTCGACGACGCGGTCTCTCGCGCGGACGCACCGTCGCCGCCGCGGCCTTCTTGTTCGCCTTCGGTTTCCCCGCGGACGCCTTCCCGGAGAGGACCTCGTACACCGTGGGCATCGAGTTGATGCTCTTAAACAGCTTCTCCCTGTGAATTGCGTCGAAGAACGGAGCGCGTCAGCGGCGTTCGTGAGAACCTAAAGCGCGAAATGAATAATGAGCGCTCGCGCGCGCACCTCTCCTTCGCGTCGAACTTCGCGCCGTAGTAGAACGCGACCGCCATCAACCACGCGTCCGAGTGCACCGCCACGAGCGCGAGCCAGTCCTTGCGCTGTTACATCGGGAGATATCGAGGGAGATATCGAGGGCGTCAGCGGACCGCGCCGGGAGGAGGAGCGAGACGCGCGGATTTCCGATGGGACGGAGCGGGAAAAAAACGCAACAACGCGAGCGGCACGCGCCTGCATCCCGTCCCTGGCGAAGTTGATGCCGAGCGCGGGCTCGGGGAGCTCCGGCGGGACCTCCTCCGCGGGGAGCTGCACCTCCCAAGTCCCGTCGGGGTTGCCGTACAGGCACAGGTTCTCCTTATCCGGGTCGCATTGGTCGTAAAACGACGAGTTTTCTGCGCGGAGAGGAGAGAGGATCGAATGAAGATTTCGCGTGAGCGAGCGAGCGCGGAATTCGTTCGCGCCGGCCGGAGACGCGCGGCGACGAGAGGACGCGAGGCGCGCGCACCGGTGGTCAGGGCTTTGATGAGACCCTCCCGCCTCGCGTTGAAGTTATCGAACACGTCCTCGACGGTCCGCGGGGCTTCCATCGTGCGCGACCGGGTTCGAAATGACCGCCGAGCGCGCTATCGCCGGAAAATCATCGCACACTTGGCCGGGTTGTGTGAGCGAGAAGACTTTAATCTTTGAACGTTTTTCACCCACAACTCGGTTTCAAAATTTGATCGCGCCGCCTTTCAACTGACCGATGAACTTTTTTTATTATAATCGCCCTCAGTCACGCGGTGCAAACGCGCTCGAGCGTTCGTCTAAGTAGCTCCTCTCTCTCTCTCTCTCTCTCTCTCTCTCCGCGCGTCTCCGTCCATCGCGTCTACATCTGATGCGCGAGCAGCGCGTCCGCGGTCGCCTCTTTCCTGCACACGAGCCAAAAGTCCACCACGAGCGCGGTCCACCGCTGCGGCGGCAACCGGTTCGAAGACGCCAGCTCGCAAAACGTCCGAAGCGTCGCGCCGTCGAGCGGCTCCACGCCGGGCGCGTTCGGGAACCCTCCCGCCGGGTTCGAGAGCACGACGCTCGCGATCCACTGGTCTACGATCGCGCCGTACGCGCCGCGCATCGCGTGCAGGAGCTGCGCGGTCGGGCGTAAGAGGTGCCGCGGGCACGTGTCCGCGCCCGCGGCGACGACGGCGGCGACGACGGCTTCGCCGCGCGTCGACGCGAACGCGTCGACCGCGCCCTTCCCTCGACTCCACGTCGCGCTCGCGCTCGCTTTATCCCCGGGGGCGATGATCACGGACAAGAACGCGACCGCAGCGCGCACGGCGTCGCGCTCGAGCGTGCTGAGCGCCGCCGCGGCCATCTCCGCGAGCGGCGGCAGCGCCGGCGACGTCAAAAGAATCGCCGGCGCGTGCAGCGCAAACGCGCGCGCGAGTTCAAACGTCGCGCGCGCGAGGTCCGCGTTGTCCGACAGCGGCGACGCGCTCAGCGTCGAGTGCGCGGTCTGCGACGCGGTGAGGAGCGCAGAGGACAGCGCCTCCGCGACGGACGGGTCCGCGACGCGCGCGACGCCGTCGTCCGAGGTCGCGGACGCGGGCGCGGCGGATGTAACGACGCCGCCGGGGTCGCGCGCGGCGGCGAACGCGCCGCTACTCCCGCCGACGCTGAACACCTCGACGATCACCGCGAGGACGTCCAGGCACCGCGCGTTCGCGCTCGGCGACGCCGTGAACGCGTCCTTCAGCGCGGCGAGGACGTGAGGCAGCAGCGGCTTCGCGGAGCGCTTCGCGCAGAGCACCGCGCGCGTGTACACGTCGCACAACGCGTTTTGAACTTTCGGCACCCCCCGCCACGGGTCCCCGACGAACGTCGACAGCGTCGGCCACGCGTGCGATACCACCGCCATCGCGGGGTGGTTCGCCGCCTCCGCCTCTGCGATCGCGGGAAACTCGAGGAACCTGACCGCGGACGCGAGGAGGGAGAGCTCCGCGGCGAGGAGCGACGCGTTCGCGTCGGAGCCGCCGCCGGCGGCGTGCGCGACGGCGCGTCGCAGCGGCGGCTCCGCGAGCCGCCGCCCCGCGTCCGCGGCGACGTTCGCGTCGCTCATGGACGCGATCACGCGCGCGATGCCCTCCACGATCGCGGCTCGATCATCATCGTCGCCGCCGCCACCGGAAGAAGAAGAAGAAGAAGAAGCGGGCGGCGGGCGCGCCGGCGTCCGCTCGTTCGCCGCGTCCATCAACGCCGTCGCCGCCGCGACGGAGTTGAACCGCGCCGCGCACCGCGCGAGGACGTTCCGGAACGCCGCGCTCGCGTGCGCGAACGCCTCCGGCACGCGGAGCGCGCCGAGAAGGTACGTCACCGCGCCCTGCGCCATCGCCTGCCCCTCGCGCGACTGCCCGAGCCACGCGGCGTACGCGCCGATCATCCGCGATGTCGACGCCACCACGAGCGGATGCGACGTGAACGCGCCGCCGCCGGCGAAATCCCCCGCGTTGGCCGCGACGCCAGCCTCGCCGACGCGCTGGAACAGCTGCGACAGGAACGCGTGCGTCTCCGCCTCGTCCGCGACCTCGGACGGGTCCCTGGTGGTGGCCGCGCCACCGAACGCGACCTGCCCAGCCGCGCCGCCGCCCCGGTTCGATCGCCCCAGCGTCGTCTGCTTCAGCGTCGTTCTATACAAGCGAACGTCGGGGTGGAGTTGAAAAGCGTCAGAAGCGGAGTTGAAAGGCATCGAGGTGTGTCGGGATTGAAAGCGAGGGACCCTGGGCGGAGAGATGCGCCGGGCAAAGTCCTTAAGGAACGGCGTTCACCACGCGAACGCGGTCGTATGGGAACCAGTGTATAGAACGCACCTCAGCGGCGCCGCCACCGCCCTCGCGGCGAACACCGCCGCCTCCGCGTCCTGCCACGACCGCGCGCTCGCCAGCGCGCCGCCGATCTCGAGCAGACACCGCGACCGTATCATGCCGTAGCAGTTATCGAGCACGTCCGCGAGGATTTGCTCGCGGAACCGACCGAACGTGTCCTCGTCCTCCTCCGCTGCGTCCCACGTCGTGAAATCCGCGGGCAGCGTCGCGCGTCGAACGCACGCGCCGACGAGGCGCTTGAACAGCGGCTCCCCTAGCGACGGATGCCGGCTCGAGACGCTCACGGTGTTCAGCATGAGGAAGTAATCCGCCGCGGCCTCCATCACCGGGCGCGCGTGCGCCTCCGCGGCGCACAGGACGAGGTCGGTGAGGTTCAGACACTCCGCCGGCGCGTCCGGGCGCGCGAGCGCGCCGGCGTCCTTCTCGCTCACGGCGACGGCGACGCGGCAGACCGCGCGCGCGAGGTCCTCGCCCTCCTCTCCCGCCATCATCGCGTCCCTCTGCGCGCAGAGCCCGCCGATGATGGCCCGAAGCGCGTTCGATTCGTCCAGCGCGTCGTCGCCGACCGCGCCGGGCGAGAGCACCGCCGAGAGAAATTCGACGGCGGCGTCCGACGCGACGTCCACCCGCAGCGCGTCGACGGCGCCTCTGAGGTGCGTCGTTCCATGATACGAGCGATGATGTCGGGGTGGCGTTGAAAGGCGTCAGAAGCGGAGTTGAAAGGCGTCGAGGTGTGTCGGGATTAATGAGACCGTGGGGTGGGCGGAGAGAGACGAACGCCGGGAAGTAAAAGTCCTCAAGGATCGGCGCGCGCCGCGCGCGACGCGGTCGCACGGGAACCGGCGTAAATATGAACGCGCCTGAGCAACCCCGCGCGGCACCTCGACAGCTGTCCGGGCGACAGCGCGCACCCGCCGACGTTGTCCTCGTCCAAGCGCAGCCACGCGAGCGCGGCACGCAGCGCGGCGCCCCGCAGCCCCGCGAGCGACGCGTCGCGCGCCGCCGCGTCTAGAATCCTCTCCGACAGCCCCAACACCTCCACGATCCTCGGCACGAGCGCGCACACGCACTCCACGCGCGTCGCGCGGTCGAGCTCGCGGGTCTCCTCCGCGATCGCCGCCGCGATCTCCAGCGCGAGCGTCATCTTCGACGCGTCCGCGCTCGCGCACGACGCGAGCGCCATCGCGCGGTTCGTCGTCGCCGTCGCGGCTTCCGCGCCCGCGCGCGTCGACGCGCACGCGAGCGCGAGGCACATTCGCCTCGCCGCGAGCGCGCTCGCGGGGCCGCGCGACGCGAGGTCGTCGAGACGCGCGGCGACCGCGGTCGCGAACGACGCGCGGTGCGTCGCGGGCAGCGACGCGAAGTCGGACTTGACCTTGCCGTGGAGCATGTTGGCGCCGAAGTACTGCACGGATGGGTCGTCCGATCGCGTCAGCGCGATGGACACCTCCCACGCGTCGTTCGTGAGCGCGAACGCGACGAGGAAGTCGTTCGCGTTCTTCTGCGCGACGGGGTCCGCGCCGTAGAGCGCGGCGATCGCGGCGTGGACCTGCGCGGCGGCCATGGCGCGAGACTTCGCGGCGTGGACGGACGGACGACGACGACGACGACGACGACGACGACGACGACGACGACGACGACGACGACGACGACGACGACGACGACGCGCGCGTTCGTATTCGCGCG
>Ga0181560_10006038_pt1 | contig 10686 bp, 8 predicted proteins | sample 011ome_20_FD_133751 | JGI IMG/M metagenome (GOLD analysis project Ga0181560, IMG submission 133751) | Coastal salt marsh microbial communities from the Groves Creek Marsh, Skidaway Island, Georgia - 011509CT metaG (megahit assembly) | ecosystem: Environmental > Aquatic > Marine > Intertidal zone...
AACCGATATGCGCGATATGCTGCGGATCATCCTCTCGAATGTCTGGGATCTGTGCGAGGACGAGATCGGCGACGGCCCTCTGGCTGCTGCGCTGGCGATGGACGCCACGCTTGGCGGAGCCATGGGGCCGCGTTCGCCCGGAACAGTTTTGACCCTTCTATACCGCATGGCCTCGACCGGATCAGGCGGGGCAGGTCAGCGGTCAACGCCCATTGGCGGCGCGGCGGCGGTCGTCTCTGCTCTGGTCAAGGCGGCGGACTCCTCGGGCGCAACGATCCGCACTTCTGCGCCGGTGGCGCGTATCCTAGTGGATGACAGCGACCGCGCGATTGGCGTCGCCCTCGAAAACGGCGAGGGAATCCGCGCGCCGCTCATCCTGTCGAATGCGACGCCGCGGCGGACGCTCCTTGATCTTCTCGGCCCCCAGCACCTTAACGCCGAAGACGTCGCCCGCCTGCGCCACATGGCGACGAACGGCATGGTGGCGCGGCTCGATCTTGATCTGGCCGAGCTTCCCGAGGGGCTGAGCGAGGCCGACCTCGCGCATCGGATCGTCGTTGCCGGCGATATGCGTCAGGTGGAGCGGGCCTTTAACGCGGCGAAATATGGCGAGCTGCCTACCGCTCCGGCGGTCGAATTCACCGGCGGCAAGACGGACACCGGCTGGCGCCTCGCTGCGCTTGCGCAATTCGCGCCCTGCAACCTCAAGGGCGGTTGGAGCAAAGCCAAGAAGGACCGGCTCGCCAAATCCGTGATCAAGGTTCTGGACGGGGCCATTCCCGGCGTCAGTGGCAAGATCACCGGCGCGGACGTCCGCTCGCCTGCCGATCTTGAGGCGACCTATGGCCTCACCGGCGGGCATTGGCATCATGGCGAGCTGAGGATCGACCAGATGCTCATGATGCGCCCCTTTGCGGGGGCGGCCCAATACCGGATGCCGGTTGCGGGGCTCTATCTTTGCGGGGCAGGGGCGCACCCCGGGGGCGATATTTCGGGCTTGCCAGGATGGAACACTGCCGGACAGGCGATCAAGGATGGAGGCGCGAAATGAACAAAGCCTTGACACCCCGCCCGCAGATGCCGATGGGCGTTTTGAAAACGCCGTTTCACGAGCGCATGGCAGCCGAGAATTTCCAGCAAAGCTGGATGAACTGGAACGGTTACGCCTCGCCCGGCGTGCTCGACACCGCCGAGTTCGAATATTTCGCGATCCGCAATCAGGCGACGCTGTTTGATATCTCGCCCATGTGCAAATTCCGCATCAAGGGGCCAGACGCCGAGACGGTGATGAACCGGATGGTCACGCGCGATGTGCGCAAGCAAAAGCCGGGCCGCGTCAGCTATGTCATCTGGTGCGATGAGGACGGGAACGTCGTCGATGACGGCACCCTTTTTCGCCGCAGCGACGACGAATGCCTCCTTTTCTGCCAAGAGCCCCAACTTCTGTGGATCAAAGACATTGCATGGGGTTTCGATGTGGAAGTGACGGAAGTCACTCACGATCTTTCGGGCTTTGCCTTCCAAGGGCCGACCACTGCGGCCACCCTGCGCGATCTCAAGATCAAAGAGGTCGAGGAGATGCGTCCCTTCGACATTCGCGACATCAAGATCGCGGGCAAAAGGGTCATGATCTCGCGCAACGGCTTTACCGGCGATCTCGGCTATGAGCTCATCATGGCCCCCAAGGATGCGCTGGCGGTCTGGGATGCAGTCTATGCGGCGGGCCAGCGGCGCGGCGTGCGGATCATCGGCTATGAGGCGCTCGAAATGGCGCGGATCGAGGCAGGGTTCCTCTTGCCGCGTGTCGATTTCATCTCGTCCCAAACGAACCTGCGGGTGAACCGCGCGCGCAATCCTTTTGAGATCGGGCTCGACTGGCTCGTGACCTTCGACAAGCCTCACTACAACGGCAAGCGGGCGCTTCAGCGGCTTGCTGGCGTGGCCCCCAAGCGCAAGCTTTTCGCTATCGAAATCTCGCGAGACAAGGCGGCCCATCATGCCCTCGTCTATCATCGCAAAACGCGGGAAGTGGGTTTTGTCACCTCGGCACTCTGGTCGGCGACGACCAAGCGCAACATCGCCTACGCATGGCTCGAGGCTCCGTTCGGCCAGAATGAAAAGGATGATCTCTGGGTCGAGATCTACCTCCAACGCGAGATCGAATGGCAGCGCCGCATGGAGCGCGTGCAAATCGTCGAGCGCCCGTTCTTCGTCCACCCGCGGCGCACGGCAACGCCGCCGTTGGATTTTTGAGGTGACTATGAACACCGGAGAGTCAAACGTGCGCAGACAGCGTGGTGGCGGCCGGGCCGCGCGGCTGGCTCTGCGCGAGGCCGCGCCGCAGGGTGATCGCAAGCCGATCTGGGCTGGAATGGAGGGCGGCAGCTACAATCCACTCTCGCCGCGAGACGTCGAACGCATCCATGATGCCGCATTGGATATCCTTTCAGATGTGGGTGTCGGGTCTCCGACCGACGAGGCAATCGAGATCGCCACAGCCAAGGGCTGCACCGTCAACAGCAAAGGGAGGCTCATTTTTCCGCGCGCCCTGGTCGAAGACCTCCTCGCAGGCGCTGCACGGGAATACACGATCTATAGCCGCGATCCGACCCATTCCGATGTGGTCGTGGGCGGCAACAAGGTGAACTATTGCACCTCGGGCGAGGCTGTCTCGATGCTCGACTACGAGAGCCGGACCTATCGCCCCTCGACCCTGCGCGACCTTTACGACACCGCCCGCGTGGTCGACGCCCTGCCCAATATCCATCAGTTCGGGCAGACGGTCGTTCCGACCGAGATCGAAGACCTCTACGAGCACGATATCAACGTGGTATATGCGGTCTTGTCGGGGACGACCAAGCCGGTTGAGCATACGTTCAACACGGTCAAATCCATCCCCGCCGCGATGGAGCTTTACGCGATGGTCGCAGGCTCGGAAGACGCCTTCCGCGAGCGGCCCTTTGCGAGCTTCGGGGGCTGTCCGATTGTCTCGCCTTTGCGGTTCGCGCAGGAAAACCTCGATGTTCTGATCGAGACGAGCCGCCGAGGCCTGATCAACGATATCGCGATCGCGCCGCAATCGGGGGCGACAGCGCCGTCGTATCTTGCGGGATCGCTCGTTCAAGTGACGGCCGAGGCGCTGGCTTGCCTTGCGGTCGTCAACATGGTTCGGCCCGGCTGCCCGATGTCCTTCGCCGCATGGCCTTTTGCGGTTGATCTTCGCACCGGAGCCTTCGCCGGCGGCTCGGCTGAGGTTGCGGTGTCGATGGCAGCGATTGCCCAGATCGGCCGCTTCTACGATCTGCCGACAACCGTTGCCGCCTCTATGTCGGACGCCAAAATGCCAGATGCGCAAATGGGCTATGAGAAGGGGATCGCCTCGGTGGTGGCGGGCCTTGCCGGTGCCAACCGCATCCTTGAGTCGGCGGGCATGATGGCGAGCCTGATGGGATGTTCTATCGAGTCGCTCATCATCGACAACGATATGCTTGGCATGGCGCAGCGTGTGGTGCGCGGGATTGAAGTGACCGACGAGACCCTCAGTGTCGAGACGATCAAGGCTGCGGTGACGGGCGAGGGGCACTATCTTGGCGCGGCCGATACGCTGCGGTCGATGGAGACGGAGTATGTCTATCCCGAGACCGCTGATCGCGCCTCGGTGCAGGTCTGGAAGGCGGAAGGATCAACGACGATGGACGAGCGCGCCCATGCGCGGGCGGGAGAGCTTTTGACCAACCATTTCGTCCGCGCGATCCCGCCCGATATCGACGCACGCATTCGCGAACGTTTCCCAATCCTCTTGCCGGAAGAGGCGATGAGGCCGAAACCCTAGGCGGGTTTGACGGCGCGAAGATGGGTGGGGCAATGCTCGCCCTGATCCAAAACCGGGATCATCCTTTCCCAGATGCCGCAGTTCTCGGCCACGAAATCCGCGCCCACAATCTTGGCCGCCGCTTCGCCCACCGGCCCGCGCAGACGATCAAGCTCGGTGCGCGCGACCTCGCGATACCATGCGTTGCGGCTCGTGGTCTTGGCCTCGATGAAGCCGGCCGCTTCCATCGCCGCCCTGTAGCGCGAGGGCGAGGCCATGCCGAAATCGAGCCCCTCGGCGGCAATGTATTCCGCCATCTCAGGCGAGGGCTCGCCGTCATGGCCGATCAGCCAATCGGAGGCGATAAACCGCCCCCCCGGTTTCAAGACGCGAAACACCTCGCTCATGAGGGCGTGTTTCTCGGGGATATGAACGATCGAATCCTTCGAGAACACCACATCGAAAGTCTCTGGCGGAAAGGGCAGCGGGCCGGGGGCGACCTTGACCAGCCCGACCCGATCTTCAAGCCCCGCTTTGGAAACCAGCCCTCGGGCGTGGTTGAGAACAGTGTCTTCGACGTCAATCCCGGTGACATAGCCCGCGCCGTGCGTTGTTGCGAGGGCAACCTCGATGCCGCCCGCGCCGCAGCCGATATCGAGGATCGAACAGCCAGAAAGATCATCGTCGCCAACAAGACGGGCTACTTCGTCCGGCCCGCCGGGGGAAAGATAGCCTTCGCCCCAAATTGCCTCGAGCATCCCGATCATCTTGTCGTGGTAAAGTTCTCCGTCGGCGCTGGCTCCCATAGTCTTCCTCTGAGTTGGTCATTTGTTCTTGGTGGTTACGAGGAACAGCTTAGGTGAAAAACCGCACAGGTCTACAGCCAGATAGCTTCGTTTCAACGGGATATCGATTGGGCTTGCCGATGGCCGGTTTCGGCGGGCCCGATAGGGCAACGGGAACGGCGTCAAATACGCGAAATATTTTGATCATATCGGTCGGTTTTCCTTTGCCGATTGGTGTTTGCCCGATACTCTTCATTTTATTGGACAAGGATTTTGATTCCGGCGGGGGCTACGGTGTCGATGAACTCAGCCAGTGAAGGGCGCAAAGGGCTTCTGCTGATCAGCCCGACCTTTGCCTATGCTATCCTACTTCTGGCAGCACCTTTGATCCTCGTGATCATGTTCAGCTTCTGGACGCAGGACTACCTCGATCTGGATACAACCCCGACGCTCGCCAACTACAAAGAGGCGTGGACGGATCCTTTGTATCGCGAGTTGATGTTCCGCTCTCTGCGGATCTCGATCATGGTGACGCTGGTTACCGTGATCACGGCCTTTCCTGTGGCCTATTACGTTTCTTTCCGAGTGACCGAACGCAAGGCGCTTTGGCTCTTTCTCATCACGGCCCCGTTCTGGACCAGCTATCTCCTGAGGGTTTTTCTGTGGAAGGTGATCCTTGGCTATAACGGCGTCTTCAACTCTGCCCTTCTCTGGGCCGGGATCATTGACGAGCCGCTGCAGTTCATTCTCTACAACATCAACGCTGTGGTCATCACACTGGCCCATGCTTGGGCGCCCTTTGCGATCCTGCCGATCTTCGTCGCCCTTGAAAAGATTGACCGCTCGCTCTTGGAAGCGGCCGAGGATCTTGGCGATGGACCCGTGCGCCGGTTCTTCCGCGTGACGCTGCCGCTGGCGATCCCCGGCGTGATGGCGGCAACCCTCATTGTTCTGATCCCGACCGTGGGGGATTTTATCACCCCCAAACTCGTCGGCGGAACCGAGGGGCTAATGATTTCGAACATGATCCAGGTGCAATTCGGCAAAGCCAACAACGCCCCGCTCGGTGCAGCGCTGGCCGTCTCGTCGATGTTCATCGTTGGCGGTCTGAGCCTTTTGATTTTCTTGGGCAGTCGCCGTGTCGGCCGAGTGGCAGGGGAGTAGGCGATGGCAAAAGGTTCAAAAAAACTTGATTGGCTGCGCGGCTATGCATCGATCTATATGGTCTTCCTCTACGCGCCGGTCATCCTTCTGCCGATCTTCGCGTTCAACGATTCAACGGTTATCGCTTTTCCGCTCGTGGGTTTCACGACCGAGTGGTTTGCCTCGTTGAAAAGCAATTCGGCCCTGCATGATGCCTTGGGCAACAGCATGATCGTAGCGGTTTCCACGGCGATCATCTCGACCGTTCTGGGAGCGTTCGCTGCGCGCGCTGGGGTCCGCTATCGCTTTCCGGCCAAGCGCGGGATTATGGGGCTTATCCTTCTGCCTCTTGTTTTGCCCGAGATCATTATCGCGGTTTCCCTTCTAGTTCTGCTGATGCGGCTGGGGATGAGCCTGTCGCTTTGGACGGTGATCGTGGGACACGTTCTTGTCTGCGTGCCGTTCTCGATCGCGGTCTTGAATTCGGCCTTTGCCGGCCTTGACCAGAGCCTTGAAGAGGCGTCGTTCGATCTTGGTGAGACCTCGTGGGGAACCTTCAAACGGGTGACTTTCCCGTTGATCCTGCCGGGGGTGATTTCGAGCCTTCTGATCACTTTCACGATCTCGCTCGATGAATTCATCATCGCCTTTTTCCTGACCGGCACAGACGTGACCTTGCCGGTCTATATCTGGAGCCAGCTGCGCTTCCCCGCCAAATTGCCCGGCGTTATGGCGCTTGGAACGCTTCTTCTTCTGCTGTCGATCACATTGCTGATCTTGGCTGAATTCTTCCGCCGCCGGAGCGCGCAACGCCGCGGCCTCGATGCCTCTACAACCGAAGGGCTGATCTGAACATGACCGCCGCAAAAGCCGAGAAATCGATTATCACGCTCGACAATGTCACCCGAAGCTTTGGCTCGGTGCAGGCGCTCAGGGGCGTCAGCGCCGAGATCCGCGAGGGCGAGTTTTTCTCGCTTCTTGGCCCTTCGGGCTGTGGCAAGACCACGCTTTTGCGGATGATCGCCGGATTTGACGAGCCGACCACCGGCAGGATCACCTTGGATGGCAAGCCGATGGCCGGAATCGCGGCCAACCACCGCCCGACAAACATGGTGTTTCAGAGCTACGCGATTTTCCCCCACCTCTCGGTGGCCGACAACGTAGGCTATGGCCTGAAAAAGAAGCGTTTGCCGAAAGCGGATTATGACCGAGAGGTGGAAGAGGCGCTGAAGATGGTGTCGCTTGGTGGCTACGGCCCGCGCGCGGCGCATACGCTTTCGGGCGGCCAGCGCCAGCGGGTCGCGCTTGCCCGTGCGCTGATCATGCGGCCGAAGGTTATCCTTCTCGACGAGCCGCTATCCGCCCTCGACAAGAAACTGCGCGAGCAGATGCAGGTCGAATTGCGCCGTTTGCAGCGCTCTGTCGGTATCACTTTCATCCTCGTGACCCACGATCAGGAAGAAGCCCTGATTATGTCGGACCGTATCGCCGTCATGTTCGACGGACAGATCGCCCAGCTCGACTCCCCCGAAGCGCTTTATCGCAAGCCGCATACGCAGCGGGTCGCTTCCTTCATCGGTGTGATGAACTTCCTCGAGGCCAAATCACTTGGCGAAAAAGGCGACAAGATCAGCCTAGATATCCAAGCGCTCGGCAAGCTCGACATTCCGGCTTCGGCCCTTCCCGCAGGCATGACCGCTTCGGAGATTACCCGTGTCGGTGTCCGGCCCGAGATGATGTCGATCGCGCTGGAGGGGGCCAAGGGGACTGGCCACGAGATCGATGCCGAAATTGCCGAGTCCGAGTATTACGGCGATATGACCTACTATCAGGTGAAACTTCCCGGCAAAGACGAGCCGGTGACAATTTCGATGCGCAACACCGCAGGCCGCGCCGTGCTTGAGCCGGGAAGCAAGACCCGCGTGAGTTTCTCCCCTGAGTCGATTGTGGTCTTCCGGTAGGATCTCCAGCCACCCGGACGAAGAAAGGCGGGGTCCGACCCCGCCTTTTTGTTTTCCGAAAAAGGAAAGGCCGCCCGATGATGCGGGCGGCCCTCGTTCTCGTAGACCGGATCAGAAGCCGGCTTTGATCTTCTCGAACTCGGCGATCATCATCTCACGCAGGCGGGGGCTGACCGGAGCCTGCCAGAGGGTGCCTTCGCGCAGGGCCTCGCTCGATTCAAGGCCGACCGCAGCCAGATCTTCTTCGGCGATATTCGCCATCGCGGCGGCGTTCGAGTGGCCATAGCCCCAAGCCGAGACGATGTATTCGGCCGAAGCCGGCTCGAGCCATGCGTTGACGAAATCATAGAAGAGATCGTCGGAGGCGGGATGATCGGCCATCTTCACATAGCCGCAGACCCAGCTCGACGAGCCTTCCTGCGTTTCGCGCTTCATGGCGATCGGATAGCCTTCGGCGCTCATCGTCGCGAAGGTCTCGTTCCAAGCCCAAGCGAGATAGACCTCGCCCGACTGCATCATTTGCGCCAGCGACGCACCGTCGGTCCAATAGGCGCGGAGGTTCTGGTGAACTTGGCGGAGGAAGGCAGACGCTTCTGCAAACTGCTCGTCGGTGGCCTGCGTCCAGTCCTTCACGCCGATGGCGAGGAAGGCGAGGGCATAGGCATCGTCAAGGTTGTCAGGGATCGACACACGGCCGGCGTGCTTGGGATCGGCGAAGGATTGAAGGGTCGACGCGTCCTCTTCCGAAAGAAGTTCGGTGTTGTAGGTCACCGCCGTGTTGCCCCAGTCCATCGGGATGAAGTAGGGCTTGCCGTCTTTCCAATAGGCTTCGATATCGCGGAAGCCCGGCTCGAGGTTGGCCCATTCCGGGATCCGCGAGGGATCGACGGGCTCAAGCAGGCCTGCTTCCATCCACTTGGGAACCGACTGCGAACAGGGGTGGCCGGCATCAACCTTGAAGCCCGCCCGCATTTTCTGGAAGGCTTCCTCTTCATCGGTGAAGAACGAGAATGACGGGTCGGAGCTATGGGCATCGACGTAGGATTGGTAAAAGCCCGGGTCGTCATAGCCGGCCCAGTCGAACACGACGAGGTCGGAGCCGTCGGCATTGGCGACGCCCGCGAGCGCGGTGCCAAGCAGAAGTGCAGTTGCAAGTTTAAGTTTCATGAAAAGTCTCCCTGCTATTATTGGTTTCTCGTGCCGGATTGGGTTCGATTGCCGAGTCCGGCTGAGTTCAAGTTAACTGGTGTTTAATTTGAACATTATTTTGCAAATTCTCCTAGAAAATATGTCGATATCGCCGCGGAAAATTGCGGAAAACTGCTTGGTTTGCAGGGATTTGCGCCAGTTGCCTTGAAGTATCCGCCCGCCTAGCCCGCAAAGTGCAGGTTTGTAAATGACCTTGGCCCTAAGCCAGCTCAATCCTCAGCTTTTCCAGTTCTGGCCAGTCCGACGCCGGAAGGACTTTCGCCGGAAGGCGCACGTCCTTCGTCCAGCCGAAAATGCACAGAAATGGAAGCGGCCCAACCTTGGTCATGTGCGGCGCATTGGGCGGATTCCAAACCGGATCATGCGCCGGTTTGATCCTGAGCGGATCGTCAGGCCCAAAGCGCCAAACGTGGGGGCCCGTCACGGGGGCATAAAGTTCCGGCGCGGGGTGGTTGTGATCGCGGTAGAGAATGTCGGGCCCGATCAGAAAGAGGCCGAGGTCATAGTCTTCGGCGAATATCGGCGCTTCTGGCCCGACCATCTCGGTATAGGCGTGACCGGTTAGAAAATCGGCGCCGATCTCGTCGGGCGGGTATTCGCCATAGGTAATCCACTCAAGATCACCCGCCGAGGCCGCGATGGCAGCAGCCAGTTCGGGGTGGGTGGCCTCGAGTGCGGCAAGCGCTGTGCCGAGATGGGCGGCGACAACGGCGTTGACGCTGTTCTGGCGAGGAAGCTTCTCGGGATTGGCTGCGAGGGCAGGGCCAAGACCTGCACGGACTTCGGCAACGCCCGGTCCCGGCAAGGTGGACAGGTATTGGTCGCAGGCTTGGATCAAAGCCTTCAACCTCAGACCCCGAGCGGTATCGGTGTCTGAGGCATCGGAGGGCAGCGGCCTTCCCGCTGCGGTGAGAAGCGGCGCTGGATCCTCGTGGTCAAGTGGTGAACAAATACGATATATTTCAAGTGTTTGGGCATCAATTTCACCGGCCTGAAATAGTGTCATTGCGGCGGCGTAACGTTGCTTGCCCGATCCTTCGAGCCCCAAGGGAAGGGCAATTGCCTGACGCGCGCGGATCAGGCCAACGGTGGTTTGCGTCATCTTTGTCCGTCTGTTGTCAGGGCTTCATTTGCAGAAGCGACCTCGTGTTCACTCGGCGCCTCTTCAAGTGTCAGTACAGGGAGCACCTCGCGCAGACCATCGTGGTGAAGCCGCACGCCATATTCCAAATCTGAAAGATGGAAATCGTCAAACGCCTCGGAAGCCATTGATTCGTTCGACCAAATTGAAAGCTGCTGATCTTCGCCCGAGGTCTCGCGGTCGATGCGATAAGCTAGGTATCGAGCGGCCCTCATCCGGCGGGTTTCGTCCGGCCGCCGGTAGAGGCGCCCAGTCAGTGCCGTGTGTCCGGAGTTTATGGGAATCTCTTGGTAATACTGAATCGACTCCGGCGTGAAGGCGATGACAGCGTTTGGGAAGAGGCCATAGTAGGTCCAGCTTTTCGCCAGATGCGGCGGCAACCAATCCTGTGTCTCGTGATGTTTGAGATATTCCTTGACCGACCAGCGGCGCGCGGGGGCATCTCCGAACTCTCCGATCGAGACATTCAGGCCGTTGTCGAGATAAAGATCGCGATAGGTCCGGCCGTAGAGGTCCTGAAGCGCCGGATGGGCCATGGCGACGTGATAGCCTTCGTTGTCCACATCGCGGACCGACTTCCAGTTTACAGGAAGCTCTTGCGAGCCAGACCAGCCTGAGGCTGGCAGAATCTCGTCT
>Ga0181560_10006048_pt1 | contig 10674 bp, 10 predicted proteins | sample 011ome_20_FD_133751 | JGI IMG/M metagenome (GOLD analysis project Ga0181560, IMG submission 133751) | Coastal salt marsh microbial communities from the Groves Creek Marsh, Skidaway Island, Georgia - 011509CT metaG (megahit assembly) | ecosystem: Environmental > Aquatic > Marine > Intertidal...
AATCGCCTCACTAATCCTTCAATCTGCCTGTTTTGTGATATAGTCACAGTGCTGTCTGACCATTCAAGCTTCATCTGCAGAATAAATTCCACATTTGGTTTCCATGTGATCTCACACGTCTGGTTGAAGTGCTTAATGAATGCATCCAAGTATTTTTGATTGTTGTATCCGATGATGTAATCATCTACATGGACTGACAGTATGAAAGTGCAATCTTTTGTAACTTCAACAGCGTCGCGTCGTCATCACAACTCAAAATACTCTGCGAGCGCGAGTCGCGACGCGCGGCGGAACGCGTCCCGACGCCTCGAGCGATCATCAGCCGACGCGACGTTCGAGTGTCCTTCGAACTGTCGTCGCGCGGCGTCACCTCTCGCTTCGCGGCCGTCGGGCGCGTCGGCGCTCCCTCGCGACGGAGGGAGCGCCCGAGCCCCCGCGCTCGCGGCGTCCTCGCCCTTTTTTAGTTTTTACGGTATACCGCGTATACCTCCGTACTCCTTCCGTCCTTCATCAACCGTCGCGGCGCTCGCGGCGGTCTCTACGAGGATCAGGACATGAACGCGGTCCCGCCAGCCTCGAGCGCCGCGTCCGGCGCGCGACGAAACCACCGCTTCGAGTGCGCGTCCGTGCCCTCGTCGTACGGACGCCGCGTCGCGTCGAAGAGGTCCTGATGAAAGAGGGTCGTTCCATCGTTCAAAGCGACGAATGTCGGGGTGGAGTTCATAGGCGTCAGAAGCGGAGTTGAAAGGCATCGCGGTCGGGCGTTGAAAGCGTGGGGTGGGAAGAGAGAAACGACGGACGGCAAAAGTACTTAAGGATCGGCGTTCACCACGCGGACGGGGTCGTATGGGGACCAGTGTGAGATACATAGAACGCGCCTGAGCGACGCCGAAGTCGTTCGACCGCTTCGCCGCGTCGTAGGCTTCCACGAGCATCCACTCTCGCAGGACGTACTTCGGGTTCGCCGCGCGCAGGCGTTCGACGACGCCGTCGACGCCGCCGTTACTCTCCGCGTCCGCCAGCACCGCTGACCGCCACGCGCGCAGGAACGCGCGCCACCGCTTCGCTTGCTCTTCGTCCGGCGCGGCGTAAAATGCGTCCGACGTCGGCGCCATGACCTTCGCGTCTTCCGACACATCCTCGTCCGACAGTTTCACAACCCCGGACAGGTTACGGAACAGGACGATATAATCTACCTCGTTCTCCGCCATCAGCGGCTCTAACGTCTCCTCGTACATATCGCTCGCGGTCTCGGCGTCGTAATCCTCGGAGAAGCCGAGCTTGGCGCGTCGGACGTCGGACACCGCTTCGTCGAAATAGAGCCGCGCCTCCGCGACGAGCGCGTTCGCCTCTTCCTCCCCGTCCCGCAGCAGCGGCGCGACGCTCGAGGCGAGGACGGCGAAGTTGGCGAGGCCCGCGGCGGGCTGATTCGCGAACGCGAAGTGCTCGCCCGAGCCCGTCCACTTCGCGAAGAGCGGGTCGTACTTCGGGTCGACGGTCCCGTTCAAAGCGACGAACGTCGGGGTGGAGTTGAAGGCGTCAGATATGGGGTTGAAAGGCGTCGAGGTGTGTGCGTCGGGGTCGAAACCGAGGGGTGGGTGGTGGGTGGAGTGAAACGAACGCCGGGAGAGAAAGTCCTTAAGGATTGAAGATCACAACGCGAACGCGGTCGTATTGGGACCAGTCAGCGCGGGGACATGAGGCGCCATGTAAGGCGCGATGATAGAATAGAACGCGCCTTATCCACGAACCCGAACGGGCCGTAGTCCATCGTTCTCCCGCCGACGAGGCAATTGTCCGCGTTGAAGTTCCCCTGGCAGAACCCCACGCGGAGCCACCCGGCGACCATCGTCGCGAGGGCCCGCGCGGACGCGCGGAGGAACGCCGCGGCAGCCTCGGGCGGCACGCCCGGCGCGTCCTCGATCGTCTTCCACACCTGGTGGAGTTGAAAGGCGTCAGGTGGAGTTGAAAGGCGCCGAGGACGGGGATTGAAAGCGAGGGGTGGGCGGAGAGATGCGCCGGGCAAAGTCCTTAAGGATCGGCGTGCACCACGCGAACGCGGTCGTATGGGGACCAGTGTAACGATCGACTTCCACACCTCCGGGAACTCTCGAAAGATGGCGTGCCTCACGATCATCTCGAGCTCCGCGTGCGCGTCGCTGTTCTTCCCCGCCCTGATCGCGCGCCGCGCGAACAAGTCGACGTGCCCGACGCGCGTGAACGAAGGCGCGACGCGCGTCGTGATCGCGCAGCTCTCTTCGATCATGACGTCCGGGTCGCGTTTCTTCGCCTGGCCGTTCATCTGTCGCACGATCTGTCGCCGCGTCGCGGGCGGGAACTTCGCCAGCCGCGGATCGTCCTCGGTGAGCATGCCCGCGAACATCCCTGCGATGCGATGCGATTCAATTGGTTGGTCGGGGGTGAACGCGCGTCAGCGAATCGTATGTTTTACTGATGACCACGAGTCAAAACGTGAGGTCGACGCGCGACGTGCGAACGGGGACGCGTTGGGACCAGACCGGGAAACGACCAAACGTACCGCCCTTCTTGTCGCTCTTCGGGTTGTACCACGGCCGACGGACCGTGTCCCCGCCGTCGCTCACGACGAGCGACAGCGCGCGCGTCGTGCTCACCCCGAGCGCGTGCATCGCTTCGGACGCGAGGAACTCTCGAATGGACGAACGTAGCACCGCGCGGCCGTCGCCGCCGCGGCAAAACGGCGTCGTCCCGCCCCCCTTGAGCTGCATCTCCCACCGCGTCCCCGTCTTCTCGTTGACGATCTCCCCGACGCTCACCGCGCGCCCGTCGCCGTAGCCGTTCCCCGTCCCGAACGGGCAGTTCGACGACTGCCGCTGCCCCATGATCGCGAGCGCGTACGGCGTCGCCCACGACTCCATCCCCGGCACCGCCGCGGCGTCGCCGCCGAAGAAACGCGCGAACGTCTGGGTGGAGTTGAAAGGCGTCAGAAGCGGAGTTGAAAGGCGCCGAGGGCGGAGAATGAAAGCGAGGGACCCTGGGCGGAGAGATGCGACGGGAAAAGTCCTTAAGGAACGGCGTTCACCACGCGAACGGGGTCGTATGGGGACCAGTGTGAGATCAGATAGAACGCACCTCAGACTTGGCGTCCTCTTCGTCGATGCCCAGCTCCTCGAGCATGTCCGGCGATACCAGCGCGAGGCGCGGCTTTCGCAGCGGCGTCGGCGCGACGCGGACGTAGTGACCGCTGAAGACCTGCCGCGAGCTCTTGTTCGGGTCGTGCTTCGGCGCGTCCGGGTCCTCGCGGAGCTGCCACACCCACGAGTGATCCGCGCGGTCGCCGAGCGTGAGCACCGAGGGTCCGTCGACGCCGGGGCCCGACGGCGCGGCGCCGCCGCCGAGGCCGGACATGTTGAACCGGATCCCGCGCGCGACGACGGAGGAGGACGCGGCGGCGCACCGCGGCGACGGCGGCGGCGACGCGAGGACGCGACGGAGGAGTCCCGGCGCGCCCCGACGCATGCGGCGGTGGCGTGTTTCGACGACGACGACGACGGCGCCGGCGCGCGTCCTCGTCGCGGGCCACGACCGCGCGCCGCGGACGGCGACGCGGCCGCGGCGTTGGCTCGACGACGCGAAGGGCGCCGCGACGACGACCGGGACGGACGAGCGAGGAGACGACGCCGCCGCGTGCATCGCCCGCCGCGCGAGGCGAACAGTGACGTCGACGACGACACGTCGCGTCGTCTCGACGAAGTTTCGCTGACTCGATATGATGATGGCGCGGACGCAGATCCGCCCTCGCGCGACGCGCGCGGCGAAGGGTTCCGCGGCGCGTCGTGGTGCTCTCCTATACGATGTCCGCCGCGCCGCCGCGCCGCTTCAACGCCGCCGCCGCTTCAGCGACGCGCCGTCTCCTCGTGAACGCCGCGTCCGTCGTCCTCGCCCTCGCGCTGTGTGCGCCGTCGCCCGCGCGCGCGGATTTCCATCGCGGCGACCTCGTGCCGACGTCCAGACGCGCGCAGTTCCACGGCGAGCGCACGGCATGGCACGACCTCCTCGCGACGCACTGCCCGACGTTCGATCGCGACGGCGTCGTCGCGGTGCCGCTGCCGAGGCCGACGAACCTGAGCGACGACGACGCGTACAAGATACGACTCTCGTTCGACAGCGACAGACACCACACGGACTGGATGACGGTGATACCGGAGAAGAAGGTACGTTCTATACACTGGTTCCCATACGACCGCGTTGGCGTGGTGAACGCCGATCCTTAAGGACTTTGCCCGTCGTCTCTCTCCGCCCATCCCTTGCGGTCAATCCCCGCCCTCGACGCCTTTCAACGCCAACTGACGCCTTTCAACTCCACCCCGACGTTCGCTCGTACGGAACGACCCGAAGGTTTCCGCGGCGTCGAAGAAGAATACGAAGAACGCCGCGAAGAAGACGCGAGGAAGAACGCCGCGAGGAGACGACGACGAGGACGCGGAAGAAGACGGAACGGCGACGATCGACGCGGAGGAACCACCTGTGCCGATGATCGACGTCGCCTTCTACGTCGACGACGGACGCGTCGTCGCCGTCGCCGCTCAGGTCGTTCCACTCCCGCGCGCGTACCTCCGCGAACACCGCGCGCTCGTCGCGGAGCATCACGACCGCGGCGCGTGGCCGAAGCACGTCATCGTGAGGTATCGGTGGAAGAAGCGATTCCGCGTGGACGTGAACGGCGGCGCGGGGATCGGATTGACGCTTTGTCTCGTCGCGACGGCGGCGCTGGGATTCGGCGCGGCGAGAGACGCGCGGCGAGGGGGGAGCATCGCGGCGTTCGTGCACGTGCTCGAGAGCGCGGTGGGGCCCGGAGGCGACGGCGAGGGGGACGGGGAGGGGGGCGGCGGCGGCGTCGGGAGGAAGTTCGATTGACGACGGACGCGAGCGCAGTCGCGGCCGCGACACCTTCCAGCTTCGCGAATCGATGAAAGTAGCAGAGACTCATCCTGAAACCGTCGTCCAGTCGTCCTCCTCGCTCGACGTCACACACGATGCACCGGCTGCTCCGCGGGCTCGCGCGCGTCTCCGCAGCGTCCTCCGCGGCGCTCGCGCGTCGATCGCTCGCCGCGGACGCGGCCGCGACGACGTCGTGCCGATGGCGGTGGACGGCGGCGACGGCGACGGCGACGACGACGGCGACGGCGACGGCGACGACGCGCGTCGATCATCAAACCCTATTCGGTGCCGAGGCGAACGGGCGTTGGACGACGACGAGATCGTTCGCGTCTTCGTCCTCCGCGCGGGGCGACGGCGACGACGCCGCGTCTTCTTCTTCCTCCTCCTTCTCTCCCTCCTCCGCGAGGCCGAAGATGACACGGAAAGAAGAGGAGGAGTACGACGAGCAGATCCCGCGGAGGCTCCGCGGCGGCGGCATGCACGTCCTCGTGCGAAACGACGACGTCGAGCAAGCCATCCGAAAGTTGTCGCGCGCGGAGAGAGACGAGGGGATCGCGCGCGAGTTCAAGAAGCGAGAGTATTACCTGAAACCGTCCGCGCAGAGGCGTTTAGACAAGAAGGAGCGCGAGCACCGGCAGTGGAAGCGCGAGATGCGCAAGAAGCTCAACTGGATCGTCCACAGGAAAGCGAGAGGCTTCTAGCCATTGCATTGGACGAGAGCTTTTAGACGTAGCAGGAGGACGAACGACGACGCGACGCGACGCGACGAAGCCGAAAGCCTCGAGGTATTAATAAGGGTATCAAATCAAATCAAAACGTAGTCGACGCGAACGCCATCGCACACATCGCCCCCGCATATCGCGTCGCGTCGCTCACTGTTGTCCCTGTTCGCCCTTCGCCTGCTTCATCGCGGAGGACGGCCCGACGAAGAAAACCTTTTGCGTGTCGAGCATCTTGTCGAGCAAGTTTTCAAAGTCGCCCTTCTGTCGGGGTCGAGGGTCCATACGAAGCGACGTCGGGGTGTAGTTGAAAGGCGTCAGAAGCGGAGTTGAAAGGCGTCCAGGCGTGTCGGGATTGAAAGCGAGGGGTGATGGGCGGAGAGATGCGACGGGAAGTAAAGTCCTTAAGGAACGGCGTTCACATCGCGAACGGGGTCGTACGGGGACCGGTGTGAATCAGAACGCGCCTCCTGCCGCGTCAGCCCTCCCATGGACGCGTCCGAGACCTCCTCGCCGTTGTTCTCCTCCTGCGGGGTTCGAGGGGGTAGGGTGGGGGGTTAGGGTTTGTGTGTAGGGTTTAGGGTTCGTTCGGGGCGGTCGAGGAACGGACGCGCGAACGGGAGCATCGCGACGGAAGCGGTCTCGTCGCGCCGTCGTCCTATCGTCGTCGCACCTTCAACGCGACGCACTCGTCCGCGCACGCGGAGGAGCAGTAGTCGCCGCTCCCCGGCGCGATCTTCAAGCACTCGGACTCGCACGACGACTGGCACGACGCCGCGAACGCGTCGGGGGCGGTCGCGAGGACCGGCGACAGCGCCTGCGCGGAAGGGACGAAGCGGACGCGGACGAGGACGAGGACGACGGCGGGTCATCAGGAGCTCGCGACGCGCGGACGACGCGACGCGCGGACGGCGCGGAGAGGCCGCCCCCACGGCGACGACGGAGAGAGCGCGCGGGAGACTACCGCGAACGCGAGCGCACCATCGCGGCCGCGAGCGCGGTGGCGGCGAGACGCTCGCGCGCGCGTCGCGCGATCGCCGCGGTGCCGTCGACGCCGACGACGACGACATCCGACGTGGACGACGACGACGACGACTTGGACGCGCGACGCGGGCGCGTCGTCGTCGTATGAGCAAACAGTGAGGCGGCGCGCGTCGTCGCGGCGGCGCGACCGGCGCGCGTCGCGCGGCACGGGGAGGACGAGAGCATCATCTCGCGAGCGCGCGGTCGAGCTGCGCGCGGGGGGGTGTGGCGAGACGGAGGATAGGGATGGATGACAACGACACGCCCTGGGCAGAAGTTCGGTGCTGCGGCAAAATAAACATTCCGATGACGGCTACGGGCGCTCGTGACGGCTACTAGGACTACTGCACTAACGAGACGGGCGATCGCCGACGTGATGTCATCGCGTCACGTCGTCGGCGCGGTCGCCGCGCGCACGGTCGCTTTCTTCCCCTGCGTCCCGCGTGGCTTCGCCGCGGGCGTCGCCTTCTTGTCGTTTTTGGATTTCGAGTCCCCGGTCCACGGTTCCTTCGCCGGCGCTTTGGGCTTCTGAAAACGCTTCGCCCCCGGCGGTTTCTCCTTCGTCAGCTTCGGCCGCCCCGACCTCGTGTTCGCCCTCTTGTTCGCGGGCGCGGTGAGGCGCCGCACGCGAAGAAACTCGTCCATTTTACTCACCTCGCGCCTTCAGGGCCATTCCATACGAAGCGACGTCGGGGTGGAGTTCAAAGGCGTCAGGGGTGGAGTTCAAAGGCGTCGATGGCGGGGATTGAAAGCGAGGGGTGGGCGGAGAGATGCGCCGGGCGAAGTCCTCAAGGAATCGCGTTCACCACGCCAACGCGGTCGTATGGGGACCAGTGTGAGGAGAACGCGCCAGTACACCGCGAGCAGCACCGCGAACACGATCAGAAAGAATAGGATCCCAACGAACCGCATATCTCGCCTCTTGTCCACCCTGCGTCGCGTTCGAAACCACGTGCTCACCGCGACGACGTCCAGATCGAGCTGGCGCGCGAGCCGCGCTTCCGTTCGCGCGGGCGGGCGCGGCTCGAGCTCGTACACGCCCTCCAAGATTTTTTTGTGATGTTCGGTGACGCCGCTCTGTCGCGCCTTGATGCGCTGGACCTCGCCGAGGAAGTGCCTGCGGCGCATGCGCTTGGACGCGTCGTCGGAGCTGAGGTACGCCGCGTCGATCGCGCCCGCCTTGGACGTCATGACGACGGGAGGAGGGAGCGTGGGAGGTCGCGACGCGCGCGTTCGAACGAATGATGACGAGACGAAATCAATTTCGCCCGCGGCCTCTTCTGTTTTCAGATCTGACGGTGCCGTCTCCGCCGCAGTCGCGCGCGTCGCGATGCCCGCGTCCCCCCGCGCGGCGGCGGCGGCGGCGGCGTCCGACGACGCCGCCGCCGGCGTCGCTCTCCCCTGCCACCCCGGCGTCTTCCTCGCCGTCGTCGTCGCGCTCGTCTCCGTCGCCGTGTCGTGGCTCGACCTCGCGCGCGAGACGACGCTAGGGATCGACCTCGGCACGACCCACAGCGTCGCCGCGACGTGCGACAAGGGCGTCGTCTCCGTCGTGCGCGTCGACGGCGGCGTGCGCGCGGACGGGGGGTGGGACGACGGCGACGACGACGACGGTTTCGGCGGTTTCGGCGGCGGGCTGACGCTGCCGAGCGTCGTGCGGTTCGAGAGGAGGAGGAGGAGGAGGAGGAGGAAGGACGACGACGACGACGACGACGATGACTCGTACGACGTCGTCGCCATCGGCGCGCCCGCCGCGCGCGCGAGGGCCGTCGCGCCGTCTCGCGTCGTGTACGACGCGAAGCGCGTCATCGGGCGCGCGTGGGCCGACCCGGTCGTGAGGGAGGAGGCGGACGCGATGCCGTTTCGCGTCGTGAAGCGGCGCGGGAACGGCGACGACCTCGACGATCTCGACGACGGCGTCGCGTTCGCGCTGACGGACGAAGACGACGACGACGAATTTCTCGAAGACGTCTTCGCGATCGTCTCCCCCGAGGAGGTCTCCGCGCGCGTGCTGCGGCATCTGAAGCGCGCGGCGGAGGCGTCGATGTCGCGCGCGCGGCGCGCGTTGGGGTTCAAGTTCGCCTCCGCGACGATCTCCGTTCCCGTGGAGTTCGGAGCCGCGCAGAGGGCGGCGACGATTCGAGCGGCGGAACGCGCCGGGTTCGCTTCGACGCGGCTGATCGAGGAGCCCGTCGCCGCGGCGATCGCGCACGGCCTCGACGCGAGGTATAATAACAACAACGCCTCTTCGTCGGACGTTACTTCTTCTTCCGGTGACTCCCGCCTCGTCGTCGTGTACGACTTGGGAGGCGGCACCCTCGACGTCGCGGTGCTGCGGCTGGACCCGGAGACGCGGACGTTTCTCGTGATGGGTACCGCGGGGGATCCGCGGTTGGGCGGGGAGGACTTCGACCGCGCGTTGTTAACGCTCGTGGAGGGGCGGTTATCCAGGATATCGATAGCGAGCAGCGGTGCGGGGATGCGCGAGCGCGCGATGCGGGAGGTGGAGCGCGCGAAACGCGCGATCGGGAGCGGTTACGGCGGGAGAAGAAGAAGCGCCGCGACGATGCGCTTTTGCGGCGGCGGCGGCGGCGCGGGACCGGCGCCCGCGACCTCGGTGTCCCTGCTTCTGGACGACGACGCGAGCGGCAGTAGTAGCGGCGGCGGCGACGACCATCTTCTCTGCGAGGACGTGGTTCTGTCCGGTGATGATATAACGCTCGCGTCCGAGGCGTTACTTTCCCGCGCGACGACGCCCGTCCGCGACGCGTTACGCCGCGCCGGCGAGGTATCCCCCGCGGAGGTCGACGACGTCGTCCTCGTCGGCGGCGGCACGAGACTGCTCGCCGTGCGCGAGCGGCTCGGCGAGGTGTTCGAGGGGAGGGAGTTGAGGGACGGCGTCGATCCCGCGCTGGCGATCGCGATAGGCGCGGCGCGGTCGTACGCGTGTTAGCGCGCGCAGACGGGTGAAGATAGATTTTCTAACGCGGTACTTCCGTACTTTTTAGTTCGCTCCGTGCGTGTTCTCGTGTCCGTCCTTCTTCTTCTTCTTCTTCTTCTTCGTCTTCTTCGCGTCGGCGTCGTGTGCCCTTAGTCGTCGATCTCGATGGGGGCGTCGACCGCCTCCCCCGCCGTCCCCCCCACACCCGCGCCCGCCGCCGCCGCCTCCGCGTCGCGCGCCTTCTTTTTTTTTTCCCTCCGTCTGTTCGCGAACCAGAAGTGGACGTTGCGTTCCTCGATCGGACCGAACGCGCGGAGCTCGCGCGTTATTTCCGACTTTCGCTCCTCCTTCGGCACCGCGTCGTCCGTCTCGAAGAGCTCGTCGAGGCGCGCGCGCTGCTCCGGCGTCGCGCGCCATCTCGGCGCGGGCGGCGGGGACGTTTCGGGTAGCTCCGCCGGTTTCGTCTTCGTCGCCGTCGTCGCGTTCGCTTCGCCGACGCCGACGAGCGACGATAAAAATCCGCTCTCTTGGTCCGACTCCCCCGCGTCGTTCACGCTCCACGGGTCGCTGTAGTTCATCGGCCTAGTCGCGCGTCCCCCGAAGACGTCCCCGCCGCACGGGGTGTGGAAGCTGTCGACGTCGTCGTCGGCGGCGTCGACGTTAAGCGGCGGCGGCGACCCTTCGACGGCGCTCGCGACGCGCTCGACCAACCGCGTCACGATCGCGTCGATCGCCGCGGACGTCTCCTCCGCGTAGACGAGGTTTCTCTGCGCGCGCCACGCGGACGCGGTCGCGTGCCGCGGCGGCCAGTCGTGCCGCGCGTCGACGCCCGCGTCGGACGCGTCGTCGTCCGAGTCGTCCGAGCCGTCGTCCGAGTCCGCGAATCCGCGCGGAGGCAGCAGCCGCCGAGGGCCGCCGAGGAGCCGCTGCTTCAACACCGCGCACGCCGCGACCGTCGCCGCCGCGCGCTCCTTCTCCTCAATCGCGACGACCGCGTCGACGTACGTCTTCTCTCCGCGAAACGTCAGAGACGCGTCGTCGTCGCCGCCGCCGCCGCTTTCGCCGCCGCCG
>Ga0181560_10006059_pt1 | contig 10663 bp, 9 predicted proteins | sample 011ome_20_FD_133751 | JGI IMG/M metagenome (GOLD analysis project Ga0181560, IMG submission 133751) | Coastal salt marsh microbial communities from the Groves Creek Marsh, Skidaway Island, Georgia - 011509CT metaG (megahit assembly) | ecosystem: Environmental > Aquatic > Marine > Intertidal zone...
GGAGAGACACGCCGGGAAAAGTCCTTAAGGATCGGCGTTCACCACGCCGACGCGGTCGTATGGGAACCAGTGTATAGAACGCACCCGTCTCCCCCGCGCCGACGACGGTCGATCCCGGGATCGCGTTCCCGTCGATCCCCACTCTCCCGGCCACCACCGCGGCCTGCTGCGCGAGCTGCTGCTCGAACAGCTTCACGCCGTACGCGAGCTCCCCGTCCTTCCGCGCGTCCTCCGCGCTGCTCGCGCCGCCGAACCCTCGCCCGGAGCGACACAGCTGAGAGTCGTTCGTGCGAAGTGCGTTTTCGCGACGGCGGGGTGGAGTTGAAAGGCGTCAGAAGCGGAGTTGAAAGGCGTCGAGGTGTGTCGGGATTGAAACCGAGGGACCCTGGGCGGAGAGAGGCGAACGCTGGGAGAGATTTGTCCTTAAGGAATGAAGTTCACAACGCGAACGCGGTCGCATGGGAACCGGTGTGACCGGGACGCGCCTTCGTCCACTCCGCCTCCGCGTCCTCCTCGTCGCCGCGCGCCCACAGAAACGCCGCGGTCGCCGCGCGCGCGTCCCAGAACTCCGGATCTCTCCTGAGCAGCGACCGCGTCGCGCGCAGCGCGGCGTCGACGTCGCCGACCTGGAACTTCGCGAGCGCGAAGTTCGCGAGCGCGATGTCGCGGAGGTCGCGAGACTTGGACGCCTCCAAAAAATATGCCGCCGCGACGTCCCATCGGCCGCACGCGCCCTCCGCGTTCCCCAAGTTGTTCAGCGTCAGCGCGTCCGGCGCGTTCGCGTCCGGGGACAGGCCCACGGCCTTCTCGAGGTCGTCCCTGGCGTCCGCCCACCGCCCAGCCTGAAGGCGCGACGTCCCGCGGTTGCCCCACGCGGCGGCGTTGGTCGGGTCGATTTCGATGGCGCGCGTCCACGCCGCGTCCGCGGCGTCGTAGTCGCCCGCGAGCGCCATCGCGTCGGCGAACGCGCGCGCGAGGTTCTCGGAGGAGGACGAGGCGGCGGCGGCGGCGGGCGCGGCGGCCGTCGCGGGGAGCGGCGCGGAGGAGGGCGCGAGGACGGCGGCCGCGAGGGACATCGCGAGCGCGCGTCGTCGACTCGGATGCCGCGACGACGACGACGACGACGACGACGACGCGTCCGACGCGTCGGCCGCGCGCGAGAGGGCGGCGACGCGCGCGGGAGCGCGTCGCCGCGGGAGGCGCGGCGGCGCGAGCGCCGCACGCGCGATGCTCGCGGTCGTCATCGCGCGCGCGCGAGGGTGTGCGCGGCGCTCGCGTCGCGACGTCGGGTTGGAGCCACTCCGATGCAATGCCACGTCACATTCCGACAGCGCAGCGCGCTCGGGAGGCGTCGAGGGGGGGTTCCTCCCGCGCGCGCGTCCTCCGCGGCGCGGTGGATGCGCGCGGCGACGCGCGGCCGCGCGCCGTCCCACGCCGCGTCGGTCCCCGCCGCGCGCCGTCCGCGCGCGCGTCGGACGTCGACGCGCGCGTCGTCGTCGTCGTCGTCGTCGTCCGCGTCCGCCGCGTCGGTCCCCGCGATGACGACGACGACCTCCTCCTCCCCCTCCTCCTCCTCCTCCTCGCCGCTCGCGTCGTGGCTCCGCGCGAACGACGTCTCCCCCGACGCCGCGTCGCTCGTCCCGCGCGCCCCCGACGCCGCGGGAAACGACGTCGCGTCCTCCGCGGTCGCGTTGGGCGTCGACGCCTCGCAGATCATCAAATCGCTCGTCTTCGCGGTCGAGCACGGAGACCGCGACGCCCCCGCGCCCGTCTTCGTGTGCGTCGTCACCAACGGCCTCGAGCGCGTCGACGCGAAGAAGCTCGCGCGCCTGTGCGGCACGTCGAACAAGCGCGTCCGCCTCGCGACCGCGGAGGAGACGACCGCGGCGTGCGGATTCTCGCCGGGGGTGGTGCCGCCCTTCGGCCACGCGCCGCGTCGGCTGCGAACGTTCGTGGACGCGGAGATACTGGAGATTCCGCACGCGCACGTGTACGGCGGGAGCGGCGACGCGTCGCGCGAGATGAAGGTGGCGACGCGCGAGCTCGTGGGGCTGACGAGGGGCGAGGTCGCGGACGTGAAGCGGCGGCGAGCGGCGGACGACGAGGAGACGACGACGACGACGACGAACGCGAGCGCGAGCGTCAGGCGCGTTCTATCTCACACTGGTCCCCATACGACCGCGTCGGCGTGGTGAACGCCGATCCTTAAGGACTTTGCCCGGCACATCTCTCCGCCCACCCCTCGCTTTCAATCCCGACACACCTCGACGCCTTTCAACTTCAACTGACGCCTTTCAACTCCACCCCGACGTTCGCTTGTATAGAACGGCCCTCAGAGTCGAACCCCCGGTCGCGCCTTCTACCCCCGAGACGCCGTCGTCGTCGTCGTCGTCGTCGCGGGGCGCGCTCGTGGCCGCGCCGCACGAGGTCGACGAGCGCGTCGGCTCCGAGCGGAGGCTCATCCGCGCGGAGATGGCTTCGATCATGCGCGAGACGGCGGCGGCGGCGGCGACGAGGGTAGATACCTACACGACGGCGCGCGTGACGAGCTCGAGACGCGTCGCGAAGTACCTCATGTTCTGCACGCTCCGCGCGATCGAGACGGACGACGAGTCGGTGAGAGGCGCGAAGACGCTGCAGCTCATCGCAGGGCGGACGCTGATGCGCGCGCTGAGCGGCGGCGGCGGCGGCGGCGGCGGCGGCGGCGTAAACGAGAACGAAGACGTGAACGAAGACGACGGGAAGAGAGCGATGGACGACGTCTTACGCGCGCTGAAGCCCGGCGTCGTGGTCCGCGCGCGGGGGCGGGCGCAGAGTAACCCGCGACCGGGGGGCGTCGACGTCGTGTGCGAGAGCGTGCGCGTCCTCGTCGGCGAGGAAGAAGCGGCCGCGCTCGGGGCTTTAGCGGCGGCGGACGCGGCGGCGGCGGCAGGGGCGGGGGAGGAGGAGGAGGAGGAGGAGGAGGAGGAGGAGACCGCGACGACGACGACGACGACGGGGACGTCCGACGACGAGGCGGACATCTCCGACGCGCTGGCGCTCCTGCGCGTCGGCGAGCGCGAGGGCGGCGGGAAGACGACCGAGTTTCCGTCGCTTCCGGACGAGAACGTGCACTGGGTCTGCGACGTCGCGTCGATCGCTCGCATGCGCGCGGCGACTCTCCGCGACGACGACGACGAGGGCGAACGCTCGTACGACGTCGTCGGCGTGGACGCGGAGTGGCGCCCGGTCTCCGGGTCGCCCGTGTCCATCCTCCAGATCGCGACGCGCTCCGACGCGTTCCTCGTCGACGTCGCCGGCGTCATGGCCGCCGATCGCGACGAAAACGGAAACGGAAACGGAAACGAAAACGCGGCGGCGGCGGCGGCGGCGGCTGCGTTCGACGCCTTCCTCCGCGACCTCTTCGCGTCGAGACGCGTGCTCAAACTCGGGTTCGGTCTAGACCACGACCTGAAGCGGCTGCGGACGTCTTACGCGTCGCTGAAATCCGTCGCCGCCGTCGATCCCGCGACCGCGGAGGACTCCGAGCGCGCGCGCGGCGTCGGCGTCGTGGACGTCAAATCGCTCGCGCTCGTCGCGTTCCCGGAAAAAAAAGTGCTCCGCTCGCGCGTCGGTCTCGCCGGCGTCGTCGCGTCGTGCCTCGGGTGTTACGTGAACAAGGCGGAGCAGTGCTCGGACTGGGAACGGCGGCCTCTGTCGCCGTCGCAGGCGCGGTACGCCGCCGCGGACGCGCACGTGTTGACCGTGCTGTTCGACCGGTGCGTCGGGATCGCCCCGGAGGCGACGGCGGCGGCGCTGCGGTGCGTTCCTCACACTGGTCTCCATACGACCCCGTTCGCGTGGTGCACGCCGATCCTTAAGGACTTTTCCCGGCGTTTCTCTCCGCCCATCACCCCTCGCGTTCAATCCCCGACCCTATGACGTCTTTCAACTCCATTTGACGCCTTTCAACTCCACCCCGACATCGTCGCTCGTATAGAACGACCCTGAGCGACCCGACGTCGCCGCTGTCGCGCCCGCCGTATTTCGACGCTCCGCCGCCGCCGCCGCCGCGCGCGCGGACAAAGCGACGGGTTCAGGTCGCGCGGTCGATCCCGAGGCCGCCGCCGCGCGCGCCCGTCGCGGTCGACGCGATCCGCGACGCCGTCGGGCGCAGCTTCGACAAGAAGATCGACGTCGCGGATTGGCTTTCGGGATATCCTCCGTCGGACGACGCCGCCGCCGCGGCGGAGCGACGCGGCGGCGGCCGCGGCGGCGTCCAGCGGTGTGGGAACGTGCTCGCGCTGTTCGTGAACGTCGGCGGGAAGGCGTACGAGCGGCACGGGAACAACGCGGCGAACGCGCGGTACCCGAACCAGTGGTGGGTCGCGGGATCAGGCACGTTCTATCTCATACTGGTCCCCATACGACCGCGTCGGCGTGGTGAACGCCGATCCTTGAGGACTTTCTCTCCCGGCGCATCTCTCCGCCCATCACCCCTCGCTTTCAATACCCGCCCTCGACGCCTTTCAACTCCGCTTCTGACGCCTTTCAACTCCACCCCGACGTTCGCTCGTACGGAACGACCCTCAGCCCGCGGCGGCGCCCGCGGCGGCGGCGGCGGCGAAACCGTCGCCGTGAAGATGAGTTGGTTCGCGGGTCCGCACGCGCCTTCCCGCGGCCCACTGAGCGTGCGCGCCGTCCTCGCCGCCGCGAACGGCGGCGGCGGCGGCGGCGGCGACGACGCCGACGCCGACGACGCCGACGCCGCCGACGCCGCGGTGCTCTTCTTACGCGCGCACAAGGGTCCGTACGTGTGCGCCGGTCGCCTTGTCGACGCGCGCGCGGTGGAGGACGACGCGAACGGGCGCGCGGGCGCGAGGATGGACCTCGCGCTCGCGGACGCGGACGTTTTGGCGGAGAGAGGGCGGTTCGACGACCTCGTCGGCGCGAGGTTGAGCGCGGAGGACCGCGAGTCGTGGGACGGACGCGCGACGCGTTCGCAGAAAAGTTCATCGGTCAGTTGAAAGAGGACGCGATCAAATGTTGAAAGCGAAGGATGGGTGAAAAACGTTTTTTAACACTGAGGTCATTCGCGAGTCGTACACGTGCGCGTAGTACGCGTAAGTAGTACACTACTCTAACTACGTTTCCATACGCGAGCTGTTTCCCGCCTTCTTCGCGGTCGGCACACGGGAGTTCCGTCAGCGTCAGGTAGTTTCCCCGTGTCGCTCTCGCGCCGGCGCGACCACACCCGCACGCGCCGCGACGCCCTCGACGCGCCGGCAACCGCACGCATCGCTCGCACGTCAGCGCGAGCGTAAAAGTCGCATCGAGCGAAGCACGCGCTCGAACGCATCGCGAGTCGCGCGGCCGACGTTCGTCCGCGATCGACGCCGCTTCGATCGATCGTTTCGACGCGCGCGCGAGGGGAGGAGAAGGACGCGGACGGCGGCGATGGCGCGCGCGCAGATACAGACGCTCGTGAGCATCACGGGCCAGGGCGAGGACGACGTCGTGGCGATGCTCAAGAAATACGCGGGGGACGTGAACGCGGCGACGAACGCGCTCATGGACAGTGCGTGCCCCGCCGCCCCCGCCTCGCGCGCTCTCCGGCGACGCGCCGCGACGCGCGATCGGTCCGATCGACCGCTCGAAAAGCGATCGACGACGCCGGCGCGCGGGAACGCGATCTCTCCCTCCCCGCGACGCGCGCTGACGCCCTCTCCCCTCTCTCGTCGCGCAGTGGAAAAGTTCGAGGAGGTCTCTAAGAAGGGCGCGAAGAAGCCGGCGGTGCGCGCGCTCGAAGCGCACCCGCGCGCCGACTTTCCGGCGCGCGATCGCGCGCCGCGTCCTCTCCTCCTCCCGCGAGATCGGCCGATACTCGTCGCCGTAGTGCCCACTCGCGCTGACTGACCTCACGCGTCGCGCCCTTCGCCCCCGCGCTCCGTCGTTCGCAGGCGTCGAAGGCCGCGCCGACGAAGAAAGACAAGAACGACCGCGACCGCAAGGGCGGCGAGAGACGCGAGAAGCAAGGTGCGTCGACCGCGCGCGCCGCGCCGCGTCTCCGGAAGATCCCGCGCGACCACGCGGTCGAATCGATCGGTCCGTCCCGTCGCGACGACAGCTGTGTCAAGTGCAGCATCCAGTCGCCGGAGAGGATTTTTGTTCCTCCCTCGATTCCAGTCGCCGCGACGACTCACCGCCTCCCCCCCACCCTCTCTTCTCCCTCGCCCGCAGACCGCAAGGGCGGCGGCAAAGTCCCGCTCCCCGCGCCGCGCGCGGGCGAGGGCGGCCGCGAGCGTCGCGACCGCCGCGGCGACGCGCGAGGGCCCAAACCCGCCGCCGCCGCCGACGACGCGACGCGTCAGCCGTTATACTCGCGCGCGATCGGCGCGGGCGGGCCGACGCCCGGGCAGGCGCAAGCGCGCGCGGCGCCCGGCCCCGCTCCCGGCGCGTCGGCGCCCGGCCCGGCCGCCGCGGCCGCGGCCGCGGCCGTTGCGCCCGCGCCGAAGTGGGGCGGTGCCGGCGGACGCACCGCCGCGGAGATCGTCCGAGGGCCGAGGACGCCGGCGCCGACGGCGGCGGCGGCGAAATCGACGCGCGGACCGGCCGCGGGCGGCGCGCGGGGCGGGAAACAACAACAACAACAACAACAACAACAACAACAAACGAACGCGGGTCGACCGTTACCGCGACCGAACGGCGGCGGCGGCGACGTCCCGCTCGCGCGCGCCGGCGGCGGCGGCAAATCTGTCCCCGCGCCCAACTTTGGCGTCGCGGCGGCGACGGGCGCGGCGGCGGCGCAGCGGGGAGGCGCGCCGCGGTCGGCGCCGGCGGCGTCGGACGGCGGCTGGGGCGGACCTGGGCCCACCGTCGTTTCCGCGGACACGTTCGGGTACGGGTTCGACGGCGCGACGGCGCCGCCAGCGGCGGCGGCGGAGGCGCCCGGCGTCGTCGCCGCGGCGAGCGCGCAGAGCGTCGGCGCGAGCGACGGCGGCCTCGGGTTGCGGTTCGGCAGCTTCGGCGGCGCGGGAGTGGGTGATTTCGGATTCGCGCAGGGGCTCGGCGGCGCGTCCACCGCCGCCGCGTCCGCGGGCGCCGCGGACGCGGGCGCCGCCGCCGCGGGGTCGTTTTCGTCCTACGTCAACGACAACAAGCAGCAGCAGCAGCAGCAGCAGCATTCGCAGCAGCAGCAGCGGGCGCAGGGCGGGATGAAGCTGCCGGACGACTTGAAACAAGACGCATCGCAGGGCACCGCGGGGGGCACCTCGGGCGCGCCGGCGTCGAGCGCGCATCACTCCGCGCACCAGCACGCCGCCGCGTCGCAGCACTCGCAGCACTCGCAGCAGATGCCGTACGGCTACGGCGGCATGCCCAACGCGTACAACTACATGATGCCGCCGCAGGTGATGCCCGGGGCGGAGGCGTACGGCGCGTACGGCGCCGCGTACGGCGGCGGCGCCGCCGCGGGCGCGGGCGCGGGGTCGTACGACACGAACGACTACTACAGGAACCAGTTCGGCGGAGCGCAACAAACCGCGGGCGGGTCGACGGCGAGGTCGCAGCAGGGGCAGCAGGCGCAGGCGCGAAGCGCGCCGCAGGGCGCGAGCGGCGCCGGCGCCAACGTGTACGGCTCCGTCCAGAACAAGAGCGCAAACTCCAACGCGAACGCGGGGGGACGGGCGTCGGGCGGCGGCGCGAAGGAGTCCTCGGGCGCGCCCGCGCCGGCGGCGATGCAGCAGGCGTTCGCCGGCGCCGGCATGGCGGGCGCGTACGGCCACCCGGGTATGTACGGCGGGTACTACATGCCGCCCCCCACGGCGCCGTACGTGCAGTCGCCGTACTACGGGTATCCGCAAGCCGGCGCGTACGGCGTGCCCCCGAACGCGGGAGGGTACGGAGGGCAAAACGCCGGCGGCGGCGGCGGCGGCGGCGCGCAAAAGAAGACGTCGGCCAACAACGCCGGCGCGCAGCACAACGCGTACGGGCAACAGAGCTACGGACAGCCGTCCGCGAAGGCGACGCCCGCGCCACCGGCGCCGCCCGCGGGCGGCGACGCGTACTCCGCGTACGGTCAGTACGCGCAGCAGCAGTACGGCGGTCAGCACATGTATCGGTGAGCGAGCGACGACGGACCGGAGGATTCGCGACGACGGAGGATCTGAACGGCGAACGCGCGACGCTCGTCGACGCGCTCTCTTCGCTTCGCTTCGCTTCTTCTCGCTACTATTAAGAGGTACACTAAGAGTATGACGACGTCGACCGAAACGACCTACGACGCGCGCGCGTCGTCCCGTCCCGACCCCGCCCGTCGTCGCCGCCGCCGCCTACCGCCTGAATCCGTTGCCCGGCGGCGGGTGCAGCGCTGGATTGATCGTCTCGACGAAGTCGCCCGTGGGCGTTCGCCCCCTCGAGACGGCCGTCGACAGGTCCCTCGCGAGCGCGCCTCTCTTCGCGTACGGCGGGAACCAGTCCTTCGGGTCTAACGACGCGTCGTCGTCGTCGTCGTCGTCGTCGTCGTCGTCGCGCGCGTCCGCCTCCGTCGTTTTTTTTTCCTGTTCGTCGCTCTCGCGCCCGCCCTCGGTGGTCGCGGCGAGGACGCGTCGGCCGGGCATCGCCGCGCCGTCGCCGTACGTCTCCGCGTTCGTCTCGATCCTGTCGCACAGGAGCATTCTGAGGTGCTTCTGTTTGCTGTCGATCGCCTTGAGCGCGTTCGCCGGCGTCGCCGTGCGCGCGAACGAGGACATCGCGGCCGGCGCGGCGCGGAGTGCACACTGTTTTATTTGTCGGACTCGTCCAAACGGTCGCCCAACGCATCGCATCGCACTTCGCCCCGCGCCATGAGCCCCCCCGACTCGCCGTCCCCGGCCGCGGCCGAGACCGAGGTGTTCCTCACCCCCGCGACCGCGAAGGCGAAGAAACCGAGAGAGGCGGAGGAGGAGGAGGAGGAGGAGGAGGACGGCCGCGGCGCCGCGCGGATGGACGAGGCGGTGGCGCGCGCGGCGAGTAACCTCGGAGGCGACGGCGACGACGCCGCGGATCTCGACGGTCTCGCCGACGACGACGACGCCTTCTACCCCGACGCGGACGCGATACTCACCGAGGCGCAGAGGCAAGCGACGGAGATGGCGGACCAAGCCTCCGCGGCGCTCTCCGAGGGCGTCGACGCGCTGTCCGGGATGTTCGGGTGGAGCAGCGCGTCGACGACGACGACGACGACGACGACGACGACGACGACGAAGACCGCGGAGACGACGGCTCGGTCGACGACGACGCGACCGACGGACGCGGAGACGACGACCTCGTCGCGGGACGGCGTCGACGACCCGTTCGGGATCGCGCAAGGGATCAGCGAGCTCTGGAAAGGGATCGACTACCTCGTCGCGGACGCGACCGGCGAGGGCGGCGACGGCGAGGACGCGATGACGACGACGCGCGGAGGAGGAGGCGGAGGAGGAGGAGGCGAATGGGACGGATACGCCGTAGTTCGGAGACCGCGCGCGAAGCCGCCGTCGACGACGCCCGCGCAGCTCAGGGAGAAGTTTCCCGCGCTCCCGAGCGGGAGCACGCTGCTGGAGTGTTTCGCGTGCGACGTCGAGCAGCGGTACGCGCTCGCGACGGGCGACGCGAGCGGCGACGCGAGCGGCGGCGGCGAGCGAGGAAAGAAAAAAAAAAACGCGTCCGCCGCCGCCGCCGCCGCCGCTCCGGAGGCTCTGGCGACGACGCCCCCGACGATCGTCCTCCCGTTCGCCGGCGCGTTGTACGTCACCGAGCGACACGCGTGCTTCGCGTTCGAGCCCGCGCCGCTGTTGCGCGGTGACACCCCGGAGAGTTTCGTCGTCGCGCACGACGCCGTGGACGCGGTTGAGAGGACCAACGCGAAGGACGGCGGCGGCGGCGAGGGCGGGGGCGGGGGCGGGGGCGGGGGCGTGCGGGTGACGACCAAGGGCGCCGACTCGGGCGGAGGGAAGAAAACGGTCGTGTTCGGGGGGTTTCAGGGCGAGGAGTTGGAAGCCGCGCTCGCGCTGTTGGAGCACCTCGCGTCTTCCGAATGAGCCCGAGCCCGAGGAGGAGGAGGACGATTGGCGCCCCGCGCCGCCCGCGCCAACGAACCGCGGCGGCGGCGGTCGCGGCGGCGTCGGCGGCGTCGGCGGCGGCGGCGGCGCGCGCGCGATTACTTTCGCCGTCCCGACCGGGGGCGTGGTCGAGATCGTGCCGGGTATTAACCCGAAGAACCGTCGCGCGCACCCTGTGTTCGCCAAGGCAGCGACCGGGCCGAAGCCGGCTGGCGGGTACGTTCACTCCCACCGCGCGACGACGACGACGACGACGCGACTTCTTTTCATTTCAAATTTCTACCCGCGCGCGCGCGTTTTAGTTTTTCCGCCGCCGCGGCGACTAACCGTTCCCGCCCCGCCGCCCGCAGGCTGTGCGAGATGGGGTGCGCCCGCTCGCACGATCTGCGGAACACCGGTCGGTGGTACCGCAAGACTCTGAACGGCGTGGAGGTCCGCTGCTGCAACGCGTGCGTGAAGACGGTGAACAACCACGTCAAGTTCCCGCGCGGCGGCGTCACCGTGTGCGCGCTCTGCCCCGCGACGGAGACGAGCGAGTTCCGCGTCGTCAAGGGCACGGGCATCGTCTGCAACCCCTGCGCGTGCAAGCTCCGCAACAAGAAGAA
>Ga0181560_10006063_pt1 | contig 10660 bp, 6 predicted proteins | sample 011ome_20_FD_133751 | JGI IMG/M metagenome (GOLD analysis project Ga0181560, IMG submission 133751) | Coastal salt marsh microbial communities from the Groves Creek Marsh, Skidaway Island, Georgia - 011509CT metaG (megahit assembly) | ecosystem: Environmental > Aquatic > Marine > Intertidal zone...
GGGCTAGAGACGCCATGCGCGACGTCTTGAACGGCCATCGAGTGTCGGCGAATGGCGGCGGGAACGGTGGCCAGCAACGATGCTATGACTTTAGCGTTGGTCGATGCCGACGCGGTGATAGCTGCAAATGGGCGCACAACGTTCCACCAGGCCCGCCGGGTCCATCGCGAGGAGGCGATAGAGGGCGAGGAGGACCGAGTCGTGGAGGAGGTCCGCGCCGCGACGACAGAAAACCGTACAGTCGCCCCAACGATACCTGGGGAGCGATGGCGGACAGATTAGGATGAAAACGTATTATTACGCTGTGCATGTAATTGTGAATTAAAGCTCGCTGTTATCGTGCGCCCTGCGCGACGCAAATTCCTCAAACTCTCGCGTGCCTCGCTCGAGCTTGGCGCGTTCGCCGTTGTCCTCCATCGACGCGTGCGCTTTGCTCAAGATTTCTCGCGCCTCCTTCAGGCGCGATTCGTCGTTGCGATAAATGAAATGCACAAAGTCCAAAAAGTGGTCCGCGAATTCGGGTTCGTGTTCGATCGCCGCGCGGTAGTGCGCATCCACTTCAAGTGCCGCGACGCCGAGCAACTTTTCCTCGCACGTTGCCAATAAATGATACGCCTGTCCAAAGTTCTCCGCTAGCTTCAGCGCCTGTTGCGCGTCCTCGACGCACGCACCGTAATCCTTCTTCGCGCGATGCACCTTTCCTCGACTAAAATACAATCCAGGCGCTTGTCGAACCGCATTCAACGCCTCGTTGTACGACGCCAACGCGTCGTCCAATCGTCCATCCTCGTATTGATTCGACGCCAACGCTTCCCACGACAGCGCATCTCCCGGTTTCGCCTTTGTCGCGCGCGCGTAATACGTCTCCGCTCGCGCTCGATCTCCCCGAACCGCGCTCCATAGATCACCAAGCGCGATCGCCGCGTCCGCGTATTCTGGCCAGTGTCGAAGCGCGAGCTCGAAACTCTCTCGCGCGAGCTCAAATCCGCCCGGCGCGCGCCTCGCGAACGTCTCTCCCACTCCGTACAGCGCGGGCGGGAAATTCATCTTGGACGACAGCGCGGCGACGTAGCACGCGAGCGCGGTGTCGTGCGCGCCGCGCTTCAGGTGCGCGTTCCCGGCGGTGTTGGCGCGACGATGTCCGCTCTTGTGCTCGGGACATTTCGACACGTCCACGGTCGACAGCGCGGCGTGCAGGTTCGGAGGGAGGTTCGGGAGGTTCGGCAGCACCGGTGCGTGCGCGCGCGCGGTGCAGGCGAGCGCGAGAAGCGCGAGCGCGCACGCGAGGACGACGCGGAGGCTGCGCTGGGCAATCACCATGGCGAGGCGCGAAGTGACGCCGCGGACGACGGAACGTTCGACGCGAGACTCCGACGCGTGTGATCGTCGCGATGAAGCGTGATGAATATAGCTTGTGTGTGTCATTATTAATTTCAACGCCGCGGCGGGGCGAAAAGATTAGAGCACCGTGAGCTCGCGCTCCTTGGTGCGAACGGTTCGGTCCCATCGCTCTCGCGACATTTCCAAAACATTCGGATACCGCGTGCCGTCGCCGCTAATTTTGCAACCCGGGGTGAACCAGAACAAAACATTTCTACCTAGTATCTCTCGCAAGTTGGCGAGCAAACCGAGCGAGTATGGATGCTCGACGACGGTGGGGATGTTGTTGTATCTCGAACGCACGCCTTCGTAGTGCTCGATGGTCGTCTTGTTGTTCACCACGAGTCGCACGTGCCACACGAAGAGTGCGGCGAGGGCGATCGTGAGCGTGCACGTTACCACCAAACATCCGATGACGAGCGAGGAAGCTTTGTAGTCGTCAAACTTGGACCCGCGCGGGTTGAAGATTTCACTCGCCGCAAAATTTCCGAGATGGTACGCCGCTTGGCACAGCGAAATCGTGGCGTAAAACAAAAACAAGAAGAAACTCTTGTAATTATAGTGCCCCACGCAGTTATTCACCCAAACACAGTGATGATCCATGCGCAACACGCACCGCTTACACACGCGACAGTGATGCGTCCGCGGCGGTTTGTGCCGTTCGCACTTTTGACAAAATCGAAATCCCCCGCCTTTCCGTTTCGCCTCCACAAGCGCGTCTCCCTCCTCAACCTTGGGCACGTAATCCCCCGGAACCCTCCCCGGATCTCTCAACACCGTGCACGCATACATAACCATCCCCAGCCCCGCGGTGAGCGCGAAGACGAGCTCCGCCAGCCCTCCCGCGCGTCCTTCGTGAAACGCGTACGTCTTCGTCGTCTCGTACACGTAAGAGTACATCCCGAGCACCAGCACCACCGGCAGGTTCAGTTTCCCCACGCACCGTCGCGCGCACGTCCGCGCGCGTACTCTTCGGTTCATTCCGACGTTTTCCGCCATCACGTTCGTCCAATCCTCGCCGCGCGTCCCCTCTCGCCCGTCCCGTTCGCGCCGCGTTATCCACCCACGATCCCGATCGCGCGCTCGCCCGTCTACCGTCGCACGCTCCCGCACTTACAATTCGCTCCGCACTTACAATTCGCTCCGCACCGGCAATCCTTCCACGGGCACGCGCTCCCCGCGCTTCCGCACGCGCCGCGCGCGCCGCCACCGCTCGATTGCGCGCAACTCGCGTGCGGCGTTTGCGGCGCCTTGGGCGTCGTTTTCGACGACTTCGAGCCGCCGAACAGGTTCGCGAGGACGCCCATGTGCGTGACGCGCGCGCCGTTCGTCGCCCGGTCGCCGGCGACGCGGAGGTCGATCGAAGCGCGCGCGGCGATCGTCGACGAGTGGCGCTCGACACTGCACGTCGACGAGTGGCGCTCGACACTGCGCGACGGCGCGCGCGATGTCGACGGCGACGCGCGGCGGCGCGCGCGTGGCGCGCGCGGGGCGATGCTCGGGGCGTCGCGCGCGCGCGTCCGGGCGCGCGCGACGGTCGGGGGCGACGAAGGCTGGGGAAGACGATGCGCTTCGAGGGACGCTGGACGCGGTCGCCGTCGCGACGCTTCGCGCGCTCGGTGGCGTCGCGCGCGACGTCGCGGGAAACGCGAACGTAAAGCCAGCGCGATTTCCGCGAGGACCGCGCGAGGACGTGGCGCTGGAGTTGGTGTACGATCCGTTAAAGTTTTTGGAACGCGCGAGAGAGGCGCACGGCGACGCAGTCGGGCTGACGCTCGCGGGAGAAAACGTCGTCCTCGTCAGCTCGCCGGCGCTGGCGAGAGCGGTTTTGGTGGATCGGAGCGAATGTTTTCAAAAAGATGGCACGGCGTTCTTTCCTGGATCGTCGTTGGCGGGGAATGGGTTATTGGTGAGCGACGGCGAGACGTGGGCTCGACAGCGACGGTTGAGTAATCCGGCGTTTCGCAAGGCGGCGGTCGAGACGTACGCGCGGTGCATGATTGAGGTAGGTGAGAGGTTAGTGAATAAGACGTGGTCGAGGCGGGGAAGGCGGGACGTGTACGCGGATTTTAACGATGCAACGTTGGAAATTGTGGCGAGTGCGTTGTTCGGGGCAGACGTCGTCGGTGCGAGAGCGAGTAAGATTAATGGTGCGATTAAGGATAGCTTTGAATTTTTTGGTCGGCGAGCGGCGACGGGAATGATTATTCCCGAGTGGGCGCCGACTTTTGATAACGTGCGGTACAACGATGCGGTCAAAAGACTTGATGAGGAGGTGTACAGTATCATTGCCAAACGTCGTCGAGCCATGGCGAGTGGAGAACAAAATAATGAATTGGACTTGCTCGATCGTTTGTTGCTTGAAAAGGATGAGAACGAGGGTGACGGCAACGACGCAACGGGGATGTCGGACAAAGCCCTTCGCGATGAGCTCATGACACTCATGGTTGCGGGACAAGAGACAAGCGCAATTTTGTTGTCATGGGCGTGCGCGCTCATCGCTGAAAGGCCATATGTGGGCGATAAGATAGCCACCGAGGTCCGACAACACTTGAAAACCAAGGAAAATGCTGGCTCGTCGCTCGATGCGAGTGATTTCTCGAAACTTCCGTACACCGAAGCGTGTATCCTTGAGACGCTTCGCATTCGCCCGCCAGCTTACATGGTGGGTCGATGCGCCGCGAGAGATGTGGAGCTTCGATCTGATGTGTTCATTACGAAAGGAACCACTGTTCTGATCGCTCCGTATCTGATTCAAAGAGATTCGCAGTATTGGAACGACCCCAAAGCGTTCAAACCCGAACGATGGTTGGTGAAAAGTCCGTATTCGGAAGGAACGTTGGCGCGCGATGCGTTGAAAAATCTCGGACCAAATGACGCATACTTCCCGTTTGGAGGCGGCCCTCGCGTGTGCATCGGCACTGGGTTCGCTATGATGGAGAGTGTTCTTTTACTCGCACTTATTTGCAACGCGTGCGAACTACGTCTTCCCCCGGGATCGAGCGCGCCAAAGCCAAAAGCTTTGATTACCCTGCGCCCGGATGAAATCAAGCTTGACGTCGGACCGCGGCCAAGAAGCGTCTTTTAACCTATTACTCAATTACAACGCTGTTTGTAACTCTATACCTAGATCTAGCTAGCAGCTACCAACTGTTCAGTTGGACGACTCCGACGGATTTTGCGCGAATGTGATATTGCGTTCGAAGCGCTTCGCGAGCGTTTGACGATCCTGGATTTCCGCCGATCCATTCGCGATAGAGCGTCGACACATCCGCCATCGGTCGTGCGCGTGCGTTTTCCCTATACGTATCATCCAGTCTGTCGATCAATTCTTTGTTCGCAGTTCCCTCGCGCGCTGGGATTTGACCGCCGCCATTCAAGCATCCCGAAGGACACGCCATTATCTCGACGAAATGGTGCTTGCTCTTTTTTAATTTGATGCTTCGAACAAGATTTTGAATGTTTCTGAAACCATACGCGACAGCCACGCGTAGAACAGCTTCACCATTGATCGTTAGTGTGGCCTCACGCATGTCCGCGTTGCGCATCTTGACCCAGTCAATCTCTCCAGTTATCGGAGCATTGAACAACTCCGCCGCCGCGCGCCGGAAAACGTACTCGGCGTATCCCCCAGATCCCGATACCGCCGGCGCTGCGCACACACTTTCTGGTGCTTGTTCGTTTGTGCTCACGAATGCGTCAAAATCATTTGCCGGCGCGTCTCTCAAATGGCACAAACCAGCCTTTTCTAATAACAAAGCCACCTCGCCCGTCGTGAGCACGACGTCGACATCCTTGACACCGTCGCTCTCGAAATCATCGCGAGTCGCCTCGAGCTTTTTGTCGTAGCACGGCATCACGCTCACGTGGTACACGTTATGTGCTGGTACGCCAAGTTCGCGCGCGACCGCGCTCTTCACAAACCTTCCCATGATTTGCTGCGGACTCTTCGTCGTTGCCATGTGCGGCACCGCGAGTTCGCCGTGCGTCTTCTCCGCGTAACACACCCACCCCGGACACGCACTCGCCAACATCGGCGTCCTCGCGCCGTCTCGCATCCACTCCGTAAACTCTGCAAACGTCTCCACGAGCGCTATATCCCGACTAAATGACGTATCAAACGCCCTCGCCGCGCCGAATCCCGCCTTCAACAGCCCGCCAAGCCGCGCGCGCGTCTCCTCCACTCCCAATCCATACGCCTCGCTCAGGCTCATCAACGACTGCGGGCTGACGCTCGCGACGACGACGCTCGTTCCGTCGCTCCGCGCGCGCGCGCACGCCTGTGCGAACTCATCCACGGATTGTTGTTCCAGCAGCACGCTCTCCGCGCTCGTCACGCAACCGCTGCACGCCAAGCAATCGCTCAGCGACACCTTCAGCGCGTCGCCCTGCGTCATCGTCGGTGTGAAAGTCGACGTTGGCTCGGCATCCACGGCCATGGCGTCGTCTTCGCGCGGTTTACGTCGACGCAGGGCGACTTCGCCGGTGGAGAAGGCGTCTTCGGAAGACGCGCCGACGGCACCATCGTCGTCGAGTTTGAGCTTACCACCGTCGAGAGCGACGACGCAGTCCTGCGAGGGGGCGATGAAGTCGTTCAGAGCGTCGGGCGCGATCTTCACCGCGCCCGAGAACATGACGACGCGAGGTGTCGTGTGGCGCGGCCAACGAAGGATGGGTGGGTGCTCGGCAGTACTAAAACGTGAGTGAGTGTTATTGCGAATGTTTACTCTTCTTTCGGGCGTTCACGGTGGATTGGCAGTACGCTCCGATGAGATTTTTGATTTTTTCCTTGCGCTTGCTCGTCATGAACGCCTTGGAGGTGTCGTTGACGCCACCGGAATTGTCCAAAATTTTCTCTACGACTTTTTCTTCGAGTTTTTTGCACTCGGCTTTGGTGACGATTCCTCGTTCGCGCTTGTCTTGAAGCTGCTCGTGCACGTAATGACGCACTTGCTTTCTGATTCTAGCGAGATAGTCGTCAAGTGAAATTTCTGGTGTCTCATCGTCATCGTCGTCATCGTCGTCATCGTCGCCATCCGCAGCCTTGCGCTTCTTGTTCTTGGCGCGTTCACGCTTTGCGCTCGCTGCGTCGTTGAATGAGTCAAACGATGCGATGACATTCTTCTTAGACATGCGGACACCAGCCGTCGCCGCGATTTCAGCTTCGCGAGCGGCGCGCTGAGCTTCTTCGGCTAAACGCATGGCTTCCTTGACTTGTTCCGCCGCGCGTTCAGCCGCTTGTCGCGCCGCGAGCGCGGCTTGGCCCTCCGGTAAATCGTGCGCAGCGCTTATCATGGCATCACGTTTCGCTTGAATTTCCTCAGCGGTTTTCACCGGATCGATGACGTGTTTGACTTCGATGGTCTCTTCTGCATCGTCGTTGGCGACGTCCATTTGCTCGACAGTGGCGTTCCCAAGTAACACTGCTGCGCCGAGGTGCGATGGCTTCTTTCGCACCGGCACTACCTTCTTCTTCGTCTCCTCCTCCACGTCATCAATCGGCGGCAAACCAGCAGATTTACGGCTAAGTGCCTGCATCCACTTGTGGCCGCATTGACGTGCGAGTTGACGGACGCGTCCGTCTTGGTGCGTTTGGAAGCGATTCTTGAGCGTCCTCGGGATGCCGCTCGCACGAAGCGCGGCGAGATCTGACGGAATCACCAACAACAGCTCCAACATGCGCCTCATCAGCACTAAAGTCTCCGATGTCTTCGCATGATTCTTCGAATCAAGCATCCATTCGTTGAGAAGGGCCAAACCCTCGTGCTTCAGCGCCCAGTCTCGGCGATCGCTTGCGCTTACGTCATCAACCAAAGCGTTGATCATCGCTCTTCGGCCCGGAACGGTTCTCAATTTCAACATGACAGTGGCGAATTCGATTGGAACGTCAACTTTTTCGCCAGTTTCTACCGCAGACATAATGCGGTAAATGATTTTTGCCTCCTCTTTACCCGCATCGGCGAGGTAATCTTCTTGCGCACGTCGACGATACAACTCGCTCGGATCGATGACGTGGTCGAGCGCGTTCTCCTCTTCATCCAATGCGTACTCCACATCGACGTTACGCTTCGCGATCGCCGCGCGCATTTCATCCAAATTGAACACTTCATCGTGCACCTCTTTTCCGCGAGCGATCGCCAGCGCTTGACGCGCCGCACGCCAACCGGTGAGCATCGCACCGCCAACAGTGTCTGGATGTTCCTTACAGGTGTGTTCACCCGCGAAGAGCACGCGTCCTTCGGGCTTACCCAAATCGTCGTAATCAGAAGCTCCCTTCGAGCCAGTGGCAACGTAGGAGTACGATCCTCGCGCATAGGGATCGGACTGCCATCGAGTAACGAGAGATTGCTTCAAAGGAGGCATCTTCGACGGATCTTCCGGGAAACAGATTCTCGCCAGCGTCGCAAGAACAGATTTCACTATGGACTCCGAACCTTCGGTTTCAGCCGATTTCGCGGCGTCGCCGGCGATGAGAGAGATCAGCATGGGCTTGCCACTTACTGGCACTAAGTTCCAAAACATAAAACTTCGCCCGCGATTCTCTGCACTATCGATGGCGGAGCCAAAATAATCAACCGATTGATCCCAAAACGCCTCGTCAAATTCAAGGATAACTTTGTTCAAGTTTCCGTAGCCGAGACGCTCAACCGCGCTCGACTTCATATCTCCGAGCGGTGGGCTGAACTTCACGTCACCAGCCTTGAGACAACCAAGCGGGACGGTGACGACGACGGAAGCACCTTCAATCTGCTGCCCATCTTTCGTTTCAACGACAACGCCGTTTGCATCGTGACGCACTTCGGCAACAGGCATACCGAGACGAACATCAAGACCCTCCGCCAGTCGAGACATGATCGTTCCATAGCCACCACTAACCATGCAGTGTGCACCGCCGAACCCCCCGAACGTCTCGTCTTGGTTCCAGTGTGGTAACGAAATATCATTCAACGATGCGCTGCAACCGTACTCAAGATTAGCCCAGTGCCAATCGAGCAGGCGGCGTTCGGTCTGACCCATTCGAGCCGCCTGCTCGGTCCGTACAGCGGCGTGTGTCTCACTATCATCACTGTCGTTGCCGTCGTCTTGTACGAGCTTCAAAAAGTAATTCTCCGTCGCCTCCTTCAAAGCCTCGCCAAGCGAAGCGCCTATCATTTGGCTTTCCCCGCCCGCATCCACCTTGGCGCGAGCTTCATCCATGACCAAGTCACGGATGCGCTCTACTTTCTCGTCCATTTCCTTTGAAACTTGTTCACCAGTCTTGGTGTCGTACAGCGGACAGCCTTCACGAAGTTCGACGAGATTCAAGCCCAGCTGTTTGGCGACGACGCCGCTGGGATCAGCGCGAACGCCGAGCCATGGCATCCCAGTGCGTCGCTTAGGATCTTCACTCACGCCAGTGACGATTGACGCACCCAGATCTACGGGAGCGCTGAAGGTTTCTGAATCCGTGTACACACGCCCTCCGACGCGATCACGCGCTTCAAGAACGACGACTTCGCAACCTTGTCGCCGAAGCATCGTCGCCGCTGCGAGACCGGCGGGTCCGGCCCCGATCACGATCGTCGGTCGCGCATCCACAAGGGCCGGTCGCGATGGAATCTCAGCCATCGTAATCGTCTCTCCGGCGTCATCGGCGTCGTCCTCGACGTCCGCGAATTCGCTCGGATTGGCCAAAAACTTTTCAATCGTCTCGCGAATGACTGGTTTAAACTCCTTCAATCCAACACCCATGCGCGCCTCGAGCTTGTGACGAATCGCCTTCTCGGTATCCACCGTTAAATCCGCCGATCTAAGCACCGCAATCAACGCTTTCGTCACCCGCGCCTCTGTCGGCGCGTCCCCATCCTTCGCGTCCGCGTCCGCCTTCGTCTCGGCGTCGCTCTCGCGTTTCGCCGCCTCCTTGAAGATCCCATAGTTTATCCCCCCGTTCTCCTCCAACCACCGAAACAAATCCACCGCATACGCCACGTCGTCCGCCTCGCGCGCCCCGAGCGCCCGCGCGACGTCTTTTTCCTCGAGCGCCGTCCCGCACGCGCCGTCGATCGCCCATCGTTCCAATATCGCGTTCCTCATCCCTAGATACGCTCCCTCCGCCATCGCTCCCTTGGCGCGATCGCCGAACGCCCGCGCTTCCAAAAACGATATCCGCACGTGATCCACGCCCGCGTGCGCCGCCGCGTGCGCCTGCGGCGGTGGCAATCCGTCTGGGAATTGCGAAAACTCGTCATCGCTACCGTCGTCGTCCGAGTACAGCTCATCGAGGACGAAGCGGCTGTGTCGCCGGCGAAACGCGAACTTTGCGCGCGACATCGCGCGTCGCGTCGCTGGGTCGAGCCGCGATCGACGCGCGCGTCGCACGATGACGATGAACGATGAACGATGATGAAGACGAAGACGATGTCTCTCGCGTCGCGTCGGAGAGCCTTTGAGGACGCACAGCGCGACGCGTCGACGTTGATCTCGCCGCGAGCGACGCGCGCGGTCGCACGCGCGCGCGCGTCGCTCGGCGCCGCGCGCGAGGCGCGCGGCGCGGCGAAACCGCCTCGGGACCGACGCCCTCGACCGCGCACTCGGTGAAACTGGCAAACGAAATGGCGCGCGGACGACGCGAGGATGGCGCGGATGCGTCCGCGACGACGTCTGCGCCGAAACGAGAGCTTTACGAAGTGCTCGGGCTGGAGAAGTCGCCGAAAATCACGGGCGCGGACGTGCGCAAGGCGTATCACAAGTTGGCGAAATTGAACCACCCGGACAAGGTGTCGGGCGACGACGCGGCGAAGGAGGCGGCGAAGATGCGATTCCAAGAGATTGGACACGCGTATAGCGTGCTTTCTGATCCTGAACAAAGGAAAGAGTACGATGACATCGGGATGAAGATGTTTGAGGAGCCGGGGGTGTATGATCACTTTGAGGCGGAGCAAGCGAGGATGATGTATTGCGAGGCGCTCGGGATTCGAGAGTGCGTGGTGCGGGAATTGTGGTGCGATTTAGAAGAGTTGTACAGTGGATGTGTGCGACGAGAGGGAGTTATGGTGCTCGGGGTAGATGAGCGAACGCGTAAGGTGGTGCAGAACAGTCACGTTTTCACCGTGCGAGTGCATAGGGGCTGGCGAGAGGGGTTCGAGTTGAAGTTTACGCCGAGCGGGAACAATTTGCAGTCTGTGATGTTTGTCATTCGCGAACGACCGCACGCGAGGTTTGATCGCGTGAACGATGGTTGTGACATCGCGACGTGGGTCGCGCTCGAGCCACGGCAAGCGGTGAACGGATGCGTCATCAC
>Ga0181560_10006065_pt1 | contig 10660 bp, 9 predicted proteins | sample 011ome_20_FD_133751 | JGI IMG/M metagenome (GOLD analysis project Ga0181560, IMG submission 133751) | Coastal salt marsh microbial communities from the Groves Creek Marsh, Skidaway Island, Georgia - 011509CT metaG (megahit assembly) | ecosystem: Environmental > Aquatic > Marine > Intertidal zone...
AATGATAGAGCGTTACATTGGCATGCAGCACGCAATCTGCACCTATCACCGCCCTCCGGCCGATCACGGTACCAGGACCAACGAAGACATTATCACCAACTTCTACTCCGTCCTCGATCACCGCATTTGCGCCGACATACGCGCTGCTCGAAATCTTCGCCGAAGGTGAAATATAAGCGGTTTCATGCACACCGGGCTTGACGGTGGGTCTGGAGGAAAATAACTCGGAGGCGTAAGCAAAGCTGACGTAAGGTTGATCAGAGATGAGTACATTGGCCGGACTGGCGTCAGCGAATCGTTGCTCGACGATTACCGCCGAAGCCTGTGTTGCAGCCAACTGATCGATATAGGATTGGTTACTAAGGAAGCTGAGCTGTCCTGCCTGGGCCCCAGATAAGGTGCCCAGACCGGTAATCTCGCATCGCGAATCACCAACTAATTTTAGACCTAATTGGTTAGCAATATCACCGAGCGAGTAGCTCTTCATGTGTCACCTGACACTAATAGAGAAAAATCTCAAAAAATTATGCTCTATTAGTTACTTGAATTAGCGTTTGCTAACTTCTCATTCAGTTTGGCAGTTACCCTTGCAGTAATATCAAGCACCGGCGCATAGTATGGTGCGCTATCAGCGTTCAAAATCAGATCGAATCCACCTTCGGCCACGACATCTGTAACGGCAGAGGCAAGCTCTTCCTGCATGCTCGCCAAAAATTCCTGGTTCTTCTCTTGAATCGCCTGCTGTACCCTTTCCTGGATCAATTGCAATTGCACCTGAAGATCCTGCGCACTGGCGTTCATGCGTCGAATTTCATCTTCAGTCATTACTGCTTCGTTCTGCTGGTATTCTTCCTGTAGCCCCTGCAATTGCTCGGTAAGCTCAGTCGCTCGGGCTTCATCCACCGCAAACTCTTGCTCCAGTTCTGTTTGCACAACTTGTGCAGCATCTGAATTAAACAAGGCCTGCAGGGCATTTAAAACACCAATCTTGGTATCCTGCGCCGATGCAGTCTGTGCAAACAGCACCAGGAACATGCCAATGATTAGACTCTTTCTTGTATTCACTCTTTATCTCCAAGTTCTAACGAAACCCATGCCGGCTTTGGCGCATGGGAATTAATTCTGATTGTCTGACGTACCGCCGTTTAAGTAAGCGATCAGAATACGCCGACAGTAAAATCGAATGACTTGGTGTCATCCCCCTCCTTGCCAAAAGGTGCCGCCAGGTAGAATGTCAGCGGGCCAAATGGGGACAGATAGGTTATTGCGACCCCGGCCGAATAACGTATCTCGCCAAGATCGAAATTTGTGCAATTTTTGAGCAACCGCTGCCGTTCAGTGCAATTTGACGAGAAAACATTTCCAGCGTCAATAAAAAATGACGACCGTACCTGATTCTGATTTGGCACAAATGGCAGTGGAAAAATAAGTTCCAGTGTCGCCGTGGTCAGTATGTTACCACCGAAACTGTCAAAATCCTCATCGAGGAAGAAATTTTGAACAGCCAGCGCGACTTCCGGATTCCCGTTTGCATCCAATATCACATTACCATTGGCATCCAATAACGCCTCGGTTTGATAGCCAATATCTCTGGCAAACGTCGCATTGCCCGCGATATCGGTAATGATGTTTCCGTCTTCATCCCTTAGCAGGCTGATCGGGCCTTCTGTCAGATATCGTGCGCCAGCCGTGCTTTGCGGTCCAAGACTGTTTTCCTCGAACCCCCGTACTCGGCCACCACCCTGAATCAGGCCGCCAGCGAAGAAATTATTGAAGAACGGCATCTCGCTATTGTCGCCATAACCAATGCCGTAACCCAGATTGGTTTGCAAGCCAACAACCCAGGTACGCCGGGAATTAATAGGCCAGTAGATTTGATTGCTGTAATTGATACGGGCGTACTCAAGGTCACTGCCCGGCATGGTGATCTCGATTCCTATGTTGTGCAAAGAGCCGTCGGTTGCCAGCTGACCCCGGTTCAAGGTGTTTCGGAACCAGCGCCCGGTAAGAGAAAAATTATCAAAAGTATCGCCAAATCTGTCCACGAAACCTGGGTCAGTCGGTGCTCGCAACTGATCGGGGCGCAAGTTAGCCACGTCACCCAGCAACGCATCTCGAACCGGCGCGTTAAAAGGATTCGCATTCGCCGGTTCGATTACGTACTGATTGATGCCGTCAAATAATTTCGGGCTGCTGATGATTTCCTGTACGGAGCCTGTTCCGGTTCCCAACTCCGTGTGGGTATACCCGAGATCAAAACCCAATACTTCAATTTCGCTCAATGGGTAACTAAAACTCACAGAACCACCGAATGAGGTTGTATTGAAATTCGACACATTAAACGGTGAGTCGATCTCCCGGGCGAATAGATTAAAACCCCTTGACACACCGTCCGGCGTAAAGAAAGGATCGACGTATTGGAAATTCAGTCCCTGTTGGAATCTGCTGCGATTCACGCCGATGCCAACGGTTCGACCCGTGCCGAGAAAGTTTTGCGCCTGTAAATTGGAGCTCAGAAAAAAATTGCCGCCACCACCGGTTCCGACCTGAAAGCTTACGGCACCAAAATTCTGCTCTACCACGTCATAGTTCACGTCGATCTGATCTTCGGTGCCTGGCACCTCGTCGGTCTCAACTTCCACCGTCTCGAAATATCCCAAGCGCTCAAGGCGCACTTTGGACTGTTCAATCTGGATACTGGAAGCAGGGGCACTTTCCAACTGGCGCATTTCTCGTCGCAGGACGTCGTCAGCGGTCGAGAGATTCCCGGAGAAATTAATTCGGTTCACGTAAGTTCGATTTCCCGGCTCGATGAAGAATGTCACCTCAACCGTCTCATCCTCATCATTGACTTCCGGGACACCTGTCGCCTCTGCAAAAGCATAACCAAGGTTGCCCAGGAATTGCACCATGATTTCTTCAGTGCCGGTTACCAAACCCTGAGAATAAATTTGACCGGGTTGTACGAAAATAGCAGCGCGCAACAGTGCCTCAGCGTCCACCAGATCACCCGCCAGATCAACGTTGCTGACGGTATATTGGTCACCTTCATTGACATTGATGGTGATATACACTTCTTTACGGTCTGGCGTAATGGAGATGGGCGTGGAATCCACACTGAATTCAACGTAACCATTATCAAGATAAAAGGACTCGAGTCGCTCCAGGTCACCGGAGAACTGCTCTCGCGAGTAACGGTCTTTGCGACTGAGAAACATGTACCAGGGCTTCGTGCCTAACTCAAAGAGATCGAGAAGCTGCTCTTCCTCGAAAGCCTCATTACCGACGACATTGATATGACGAATCCGCGATTCTTCACCCTCGTTGATATCAAGGCTGATCGAGACTCTGTTACGTGGCAATTCATCTACAGTAACTTCGACCGATGCCCCGTATCGCCCGCGAGATGAATAGACTTCCTGAATGCCCTGCTGAATCGCTTCCAGTGCGGCACGCGTGAAAATTTGCCCTTCAGCGATATCCGCCGACGCCATATTATCAATAACGTCTTCCGTCTCTAGAACGCTGTTTCCCTCTACTGTTATTTCAGCAACGGATGGTCGCTCGAGGACAGTAATGACAAGGATGTTACCTTCCCGGGCTACCTCAATCTCGTCGAAGTATTCGGAAGTCACCAGAGCACGAATAATTTCAGCAGGAGTGCGTTCGGTAACCACGTCACCGATTCCTACCGGCAACAGATTATAGATAATGCCGGGCGAGATGCGCTGATAGCCATCTACAATAATGTCAGCAATGTTGAAGTCCTGCGCTTTGACAACAGCAGGTAGACCGAGCGCCAACAGGATTGCGATCGCCAGTTTTCTCATGACAATATTTTTAATCTCTACTTCAACGAATGTTTCTAGTGGCGGGCAATTTTAAAGCTTCTACAACAACCGACTGACATCATTATAAATGGCCAAAACCATAATCCCCGAAATCAATAACAAGCCTATCTGCAGCCCCCACATCTGAATCCGTTCCGGAACGGGTCTTCTAGTTACTGCCTCGATTGTGAAATACAACAGGTGTCCCCCATCCAAAACCGGTATTGGTAAGAGATTGAGCACTCCCAATGAAATACTTAGCAGCGCAAGAAACCCCAGATAGATATCAAGACCGTAAGTCGCTGTATCCCCCGCTACTTCCGCAATTGTTATTGGGCCATTGATATTCTTAACTGATATCTGGCCGATTACCATTTTCTTGACCGAATCGAGAACAAAGATCGATTTATTCCAGGTTTCCTGAATCGCGGGTTGGATCGCGGACAACACACCGAATTCAATCTTGCGCTGCACAGAGGCGCCGATACTGCCTATCACCGAACCATCGGCTAGCTCGGACCGCTCCGGAGTAATTTCCAGCCCCGTTACTGATCCCTCCCGTTGGACTGCAACATCGAGGAAGAGTTCCGGGCTGCTGCGGATTATATCCACCCAGTGGGTCCAGCCGCTCACTGCTTCGCCGTTGACTGCAAGAATCTCATCGCCAGCGAGCAAGCCCCCAGCTTCGGCGCGCCCGCCAGCGATAACGCCGCCTATACGAGCTGGTATTTCAGATTGGACAATCCCAAGATTTGCTACCGGATTGGGTTCGGTCTCGCTCCCCATCCAGCTCAGCAGAGGAATACTCACCTCCCGGGTCGTGCTGGAGCTTGCCGGGTCGATAGTCAAATTAAGCTCGCCGGTCTCGCCCAACCGAGCCAGCATCTGGAGCGTGACGTGCTGCCAAATGATCGTCTCTTCGCCATCTACCGCCAGAATTTCATCGCCTTCCCTCAGCCCCGCTGCGAAAGCCGGAGAGTCTTCGACCACACCCTGTATTACTGGGGCTATGCCGCTGACGCCGTAACCAACGTGAATAATCCAATACACGAAGATGGCCAACAGGAAGTTTGCAATGGGGCCTGCCGCGACAATTGCCATGCGCTGCCAGAGCGGCTTGTAGGCAAAGGAAAGATGACGTTGACTTACCGGTACATCGCCCGTCTCAGCCGCATTAGTATCTTCCTGGCCCAGCATTTTCACGTAGCCACCAAGTGGGATCGGCGCAATGACGTATTCCACTCCATCCCTGCCTATCCAGGATTTGACGGCCTTGCCGAAGCCAATAGAGAAGCGCAACACTTTGACGCCACAGCGCCTAGCAACCCAAAAATGACCAAACTCGTGAATCGTGACGAGTATGCCCAGGGTGACGAGCAGTGCGATTACGCTAATCAAAAAATCTAACATATGTGATTACTTTCTAGGCCCTTTCGGCTTTCTCGGGCTAAGTCTAAATCCCTTTTTATATCAATTCCTTAGCTGCAATTCTTGCGAGCATGTCAGCCTCACGAATAATAGCTAGAGAAGACGCCGCTTCACAAGGTATTTTCGACAATACCCCGTCAATGATGCGAGGTATGTCCAGAAATTGTACTTTTTCCTGCAAAAACGCCTGTACAGCCACTTCATTTGCAGCATTCAGCAGTGTGGGCCCGGTGCCGCCCGCTTCCATGGCAGCCCGACCAAGGGCAAGACAGGGAAACCGCTGAAGATCGGGATGCTGAAACTGCAGCGGCTCTTGGCGCGTTAGGTCCAGCGCCTCTGCCCCTGAGTCCATGCGTTTAGGAAAAGCCAGACCGTAGGCTATTGGCACTCGCATATCTGGATTAGCCATTTGTGCCAGCACAGAACCATCCTGATAATAAACCATGGAATGTACGATACTCTGGGGGTGCACGAGCACCTCTACAGCTGAGCTAGGCAAATCAAACAGGAAGCATGCCTCGATTAGCTCCAGCCCTTTATTCATTAATGTGGCGGAATCCACAGATATCTTTCGTCCCATGGACCATTTCGGGTGTGCGCAGGCCTGATCTGGTGTCACCGTTTCCAATTCATCCTGAGTCGCACTCAAAAATGGGCCACCTGACGCAGTGAGTATAATTTTCTTCACGAATTGGGTATTGGTTATGCCGGAATCCACATCTCGCGTTTCGGCCAGGCACTGAAAGATTGCATTGTGCTCGCTATCAATTGGGATTATTTCAGCCCCGTGGTCTCTGGCAGCATTTGTGAAAAGCTGACCGGACATAATCAGGGACTCTTTATTAGCGAGTAATAATCGCTTACCCGCGATGGCGGCCGCCAGTCCAGAGGGCAGACCTGCCGCCCCGACGATCGCAGCCATGACGGTGTCTATCGATCCATGGGAGGCAATCTCCTCCAGGGGGTTTACCGTATCAAGCAATACCGTGTCGCTACCGACCTCTTTCAGTAGCGCTTTGAAACGATCGTGAAACGAAGGATTTGTCACCACCGCAAAGCGCGGATTGAATTGGGCACACTGCTTTGCGAGTAACTCGACGTTGGTGTGGGCACTTAGTGCGAATACCGATATCTCAGGACATCTGGACACAACGTCCAATGTATTGCAGCCAATGGAACCGGTAGACCCAAGAATAGATAAGCTGCGCGTGCCACTCACTTTCTAGCTGCCACCCTGCAAGGTTAACAGCAGGATAATCACGCTCGCGGGCGTCACTGCCAGGATAGCATCGACTCGATCCAGAATGCCGCCGTGTCCAGGCAAGATGTGCCCGCTGTCCTTAAGATTGGAATTTCGTTTAAGCATGCTTTCAACTAGGTCTCCAACCACTGCGAATACCGTAATCACAAGGCTACTGAGTAACAGCACGATAGTTTGCCAGGTATTGAGCTCAAACAAGTAACTGTGCATCCCCCAAACAAACAGGGCACCAACAGCACAACAAGTCGCCAGGCCTCCCCAAACGCCTTCCCAGGTTTTCTTGGGGCTCAGGCTAGGTGCCAGGGGCCGAGATCCAAACGCTCTGCCGGCAAAATAAGCGCCAACATCGACGGCCGCCACCATGATAACCAAACCCAACACAAGAAAACCCGACGGCAAAAGGTATTTGAGCACCACGATTCCCACCCAGGTCGGAATAAGCGCCAGCAAGCCCATCAAGCCAATTTTTGATTTATCGTTCCACTGCCTCGCGTTATCGGGATAACCAAACAACATCAGCCACGCTATCGACCACCAGACTAGTCCGAGGCTAAGCACCATCAAGGCGCGGATAAGGTCAATCCTTTCCGTGCCGGGCTCCAATCCTAGTAATAGTAATGCGCCAATTAACATTAAGATCATCGTCGCCAGGTATGCTTGGCGCGACTTGCTATCAGTCAGACCAATCAGCGCTACCCACTCCCAACTGGCAACCAGCACCACAGCAGCGATAAATAAAGCAAACCAGAATGGGGGGAACAGTGTAGTTGCTGCGATCAGGCACAATAAAAGAATAACGGCTGTAATAATTCTTTGTTTAAGACTGTCACTCATTACTGGACTCGCCGTGATCATGGCCGCCAAAGCGACGTTGGCGCTGAACATAGTCATCCAGGGCCTGCTGCAGTGCGGCGTCATCAAAGTCTGGCCAATAGCAATCGGTAAAATAGAGCTCGGTATAGGCAAACTGCCACAGCAGGAAATTACTGATGCGGTGCTCACCGCCAGTTCTTATGCACAAATCAGGATCAGGAAAGTCGCTTAGACTGGTCCTACTATGGAGAAGATCTAAATCTATATCAGCCGCAGCAAGTTTGCCTTGCTCAACCATGACTGCCAATTTAGCAGCAGCCTCAGTGATATCCCAGCGGCCGCCATAATCAACTGCCACAATCACAGTTGTTCCGGTATTGTTGGCAGTAAGTTTTTCAACTTCTTGCATATTGCGCAGCAGCTTGGGCGCAAAATCAGTGCGCTTGCCGATAAATTTTAGACGCACGTTATTCTTGTGCAGCTGTTTGATTTCATTGCGCTTGAGCACAGACAGGAATAGCGCCATGAGCCCCTGGACCTCGGTCACTGGGCGCATCCAGTTCTCGCTGCTGAACGCAAACAGGGTCAGGAAAGGAATATTACGCTTTACGCAACTATTGACTATTTCGCGAGCCGATTCCGTGCCATGGCGATGGCCCGATTTGGTAGGAAGCCCCCGACTTTGGGCCCAGCGGCTATTGCCATCCATGATAATGGCAATATGTTGGGGCAGTTTTTCGATGTCAGGTACCATGAATTGCCTATGTTACTCGCCATCACCTGCAAGGGAATTGTGCTTCCAAAGATTGGAAGTAACTAGAAGGATAGGAGATCCTGTTCCTTAACCTGATAGGCAGCCTCTACCTCGGCAACATACTTGTCAGTGAGCTTCTGCACCAGATCTTCTGCACGCCGCTGCTCGTCTTCTGAGATCTCTTTTTCTTTTTCCAGGTCTTTAAAATCTGAATTAGCATCGCGTCGTATATTGCGAATTGCGATCCTCGCATTTTCAGCTTCGTTTTTGGCCTGCTTGGTGTACTCTCGCCGGGTTTCTTCAGTAAGAGGAGGCATGGGCACTCGAATAGTGTCGCCATTATTGGAAGGATTTAAGCCCAAGTCAGATTTCATGATCGCTTTTTCAATGTCGCTGATGATCTGCTTTTCCCAGGGTGAAATTAGCAGTGATCTGCCCTCTTCCACGTTCACGTTGGCTAACTGATTGAGGGGTGTATCATTGCCGTAATAAGAGACCATCACGCTGTCCAGAATGCTTGGGTGGGCACGTCCGGTCCGAATACGCTTAAAGGCATCATCAAGCGAAGCAAGGCTCTTGGTCATTCGCTTTTCAGCATCTTTTATAATTTCATCAATCATGTTTGTGCCTCATTGGACTTAATTAGCCGCCACGCTGTCCCTACTGGATCATGGTGCCGTCGGGCTTGCCCATCACATTATCCAGCAATGCGCCTGGACGGGTCATATTAAACACTTTGATTGGAATCTCATGATCGCGACTTAAACAGATCGCGGTGAGATCCATCACGCCAAGTTTCTTCTCTATTACTTCGTCATAGCTGAGAGTTTCGTACTTCTCTGCATCCTTGTGAATTTCTGGATCAGCAGAGTACACGCCATCAACCTTGGTTGCCTTCAGGACCAGATCTGCATCGATCTCGATACCCCGCAGGCATGCTGCTGAGTCGGTGGTAAAAAAGGGATTACCGGTGCCAGCTGAAAAAATCACAACGTCACCTGCATTCAAATGGCGAATCGCATTCCTGCGGTCATAGTGCTCCACTACACCACTCATCTGGATTGCTGACATCACCCGCGTAGCGATGCTGGCACGCTCCAGGGCGTCGCGCATCGCCAGCGCATTCATCACCGTTGCTAACATGCCCATATGATCACCAGTAACCCGTTCCATGCCCGCGGCATGCAGCAGCGCGCCGCGGAATAAGTTACCGCCACCAATAACCATACCTACCTGCACACCAAGCCCGATTAACTGACCGACTTCGACCGCCATACGATCCAAAACCTTGGGGTCGATACCAAAGTCAGCATCGCCAGTTAAGGCTTCGCCTGAGAGTTTCAACAAGATGCGGTTATATTTTCGTTCTCGCTGAGGCATGCTCATAGTCCAGGTTTCAATTTAGTTAGATAACTGTGCGGCAACTTCCGCGGCGAAGTCTTCTTCTTCCTTCTCGATCCCTTCACCTACTCCAAAGCGCACGAATTGCACGATGTCAGCACCTGCTTCTTTAAGCAGTCCCCCAACCTTGGTGTCAGGGTCCTTCACAAACGGTTGCTCCGTCAAGCTTACCTCTGCGATGAATTTGCGGAGGCGGCCTTCGATCATCTTCTTGACGATTTCCTCTGGCTTACCACTCTCTTTGGCTTGCGCTGAATAGATTTCAGATTCTTTTGCCAGCACTTCCTCAGGCACGTCTTCCGCACGCATTACCATAGGGTTCACTGCGGCGATGTGCATCGCGATGTCTCGCGCCAGAGACTCTTCGCCACCAGTGATCGCAACCAAAACACCAATCTTGTTATTGTGAATGTAGCTTTCTACGATACCTGCATTGGCATCCTCGAACTCAACTCGCTCAACTCGGCGCAGATTAATATTTTCACCAATTTTTTGCACTAGCGCCTGGCGCGTATCTTCCAGACCACCTTCCAGCAGCGAAGCGACGTCGGCTGACTTGTTGTTGAAAGCCACATCCAGCACCTGTTCGGCAAAGTTCAGAAAGTTCTCGTCCCTCGCCACAAAATCAGTTTCGCTATTTACTTCAATGAGGACGCCATAGTTGCCGTCGTCGGCTATCTTGGTCATTACCACGCCTTCCGCAGCGACTCGGTTCGCTTTTTTAGCCGCCTTCAGGCCGCTCGCTTTGCGCAAATCCTCAATTGCCTTCTCCATATCACCATCGGCTTCAGCCAATGCTTTCTTGCAATCCATCATGCCAAGGCCGGTGCGCTCACGCAGCTCCTTAACCATGCTTGCTGTAATGTTTGCCATTTTCAGTGCCTCGTAAATGCTTTGTATATTGATCAGAAAAAGCGCGGAGCTCCTTCCAAAAATTAGAAAAAAGGGGGCTTCTAAGGCCCCCTTTCTCGCTCCCTTGGGAGTATTCGCTTGGTTGAAAGCTATCGGGCTAATCTTTGCTCAGACTTACCCTTCAATCCTCAGCGCTGTCAGCTTTTTTAGCTGCGACCTTCTTGGCGGGCGCCTTCTTCTTAGCCGGTGCTTTTTTCTTGGCTGGAGCCTTTTTCTTGGCCGGAGCCTTCTTTTTGGCCGGAGCCTTCTTTTTGGCTGGAG
>Ga0181560_10006067_pt1 | contig 10656 bp, 8 predicted proteins | sample 011ome_20_FD_133751 | JGI IMG/M metagenome (GOLD analysis project Ga0181560, IMG submission 133751) | Coastal salt marsh microbial communities from the Groves Creek Marsh, Skidaway Island, Georgia - 011509CT metaG (megahit assembly) | ecosystem: Environmental > Aquatic > Marine > Intertidal zone...
AGGAAGTCGCCGAGCTGATTATGATCACTGACCTAGAGCGCAATGACCTCGGCAAGATCTGTGTGTTTGGAACTGTCGAAGCCACAGAGTCGCTGAAGCTCGAGCGATTTGCCCAGGTCTTTCATCTCGTCTCCACGGTAGAAGGAACTCTGCGCGAAGAGGTAGACGCCATCTCCGCCCTGCGAGCCTGCTTTCCCGGAGGCAGCATCACCGGTGCTCCGAAGAAGCGCGCTCGAGAAATCATCGAGGAGCTCGAGCCCATCAAGCGCGGTCTCTACACGGGCGCGATTGGCTGTTTCGGTTTCAATGGTGAAAGCCGTTTCAACATCGCAATTCGCACCGCCATTCGGGAGGGAGAAACTCTCCACTTCCACGTCGGAGCAGGTATCGTCGCTGATTCAAATCCGGAAAAAGAGTGGGAGGAAACGCTTCACAAGGCGGCAGGAATTCTCCAAGCCGCCGAGAGCATGTCGTGAAGTTAAGCAGGATTACTTCGACCACCCAAAAGGGTCAGATGTTCGACTCAACCCTGTTCACTCAGGAAGATAGCTTCTCTGCCAGATTGGCAAAAGCTCCGGAAATCGCATTGTCCGCCAGATCTTCCAATGCCACAGGCTGACCGGAATCAGCACGGTCCCGGGTCGGAACGTCGAGGGGAATCTCGGCGAGCAATGGAACGCCTCGTTCCTCTGCTTCCTTCGCGCCACCCCCTTCACCGAAGATGAAGTATTTCTCCCCGTGGTCACATTCGAACCAAGCCATGTTTTCGACAATGCCGGCAATGGGAACATTGACCTTGGCAAACATGCCAATCGCTTTTCTCGCATCGATCAGAGCTACCTCCTGCGGCGTCGTGACGATGACAGCCGCATCAACCGCGACGGTCTGAACAATGGTGAGCTGGATGTCACCAGTACCAGGAGGAAGGTCGAGCACGAGGTAGTCCAGTTCACCCCAGAGGCACTGTCGTAAAAACTGCTGTGTGTATCGCGTAGCCAAAGGACCACGCACGATGACAGGAGAGTCCTCGCTGAGAAGAAATCCCATGGAGATGGCTTTGATACCATGAGCCTCGATCGGAATGATCTCGTTCTGTTCCGTCGCCATCGGCTGCTTATCCTCGGCCCCGAGCATGAGCGCCACGCTGGGCCCATACAAATCACAGTCACAAAGCCCGACCTTTGCTCCGGTTCTTGAAAGTGCGATTGCAAGATTGGTCGCAACGGTCGACTTACCAACCCCGCCTTTTCCACTGCCCACGGCGATAATTTTCTTCACACCGGGAATGCTCGACTGCCCCGCTGCAGGATCACCTCCCGTCACTGGCTCGGGTGGATCCTGAATGTCGAAATCGACAGAAACTTTGCCCACTCCTTCGAGAGCAGAAAGAGCCGCTTCGGTGCCCTCGTGGATTTGCCGAGGCACATTAGGGTCGCGTGTCGCGAGGCTGATCTTCACAGTGACATCGGAGCCATCGAGGAGAACCTCCTTTACCAGGCCAAAGGACACGATGTCCCGACTGAACCCCGGATAGTTCACTTCTCCCAGTTTTTCCCGCACTGAATCTTCTGTAATCATTTCGCTATTTTTGCTCGTCTCTTGTTACGCCATTACGGATCAAAGTCCAACACGGAGGCATGCCAATTCGGAAATCACCCTTCACTTTATTGATCGACTGAATCTTCCACCGCCCCGATCGTGTTGAGTGCACTGGTGTTTGATCCGTGATTTTTTTTCTCCGCCTCCTGAATCGCCTCCCGGCTGATCGATGGCAGTTCACGGGGCCGATCGCTGAGCTTGGGCGAGGACGCCAGAAATTCGCGCGTGTATTGCATCTCCGGTGATCGAACCAAGTCAGCCGCTGGCCGAGATTCCAGCAGTCCCCCTTCGAAAAAGACGGAAACATGGTCTGCGAAGCGCTCCACTCCCCTGAGATTCCCCATTGCCATCACAATGGTTAGCCCATGACTTTCCCGCAATTGAGCAAGCAACTCGAGAAACTGATTTTCTGCTACCCGGTCCAGTCCGGCCGTCGCGTCATCGAGAATCAACAGCCCTGCTCCTGAAATCAAGGTTCTCATAAGGGCCACCTTCTGAACCATGAATAGACTGAGCGACTCGATCGGGCGTGGCAGGATTCGCTCTGGCTCGATATACCAACGCTGTAAAAAACGTCACTCCAGTCTTTTTCATCAATCACCCGATCGCCCATTCTGCTGAGCCGACTGAACTCGCGCAATGACTGGAGAACCGTTCTCTGCGGATTAAAAACCTCACTCGGGCCTCGTCCGATAAATCCGAGCTCGCGGCGACGGTGCGCTCGTCGCGCCTGATTTCTCATCGAGAGGAGATCCTCTCCATCTATCAGAATGGAACCACTGAGAATTTTCGCATGTCGCTCCAATGCCCCGAGAATGAGACGACAGAGAATCGATTTCCCCGATCCTACTTCTCCGCCGAGCACGTGAATTTCGTTCTTCTCAACTTCCAGAGAAACCCCGCGAAGCGCTACACCTCGTTCACCAAAACCGAGAGACCGCTCTACGGTGAGTGAATCAATCTTCAAAAACACTGTTGGTTTTTCATCCATTTATTTGCTTGGGCCCTCTATATCCATCGCGGCAACCGTCCAGTCTTCAAGGCAGTTGAGGAAAACCATCCTAACAGAGACAGAATCACAACGACGGCGGTCGCGAGTATCCCTGGTGCCACAGCCATCCACGGGGCTTCGATAATGACATCCTGCCCATGGGCAACAAGATCACCGCAACTGAGGCGATCTCCGGCAAAGCCTAAAAAGGAGAGGCTCATCTCAACGAGAGTAATAATGGGAATAAGGCAGGCAAACACCCCAATGAGACGTCGCAGCACCACGGGCACGACGCGATTTGTCACAATCTCCGAACGAGTCAGTCCAAGAACATATCCGGCCTGGATCCCCTGCCCTCCTTCCCCTTCCTCAAACCATTTGGCAACTGTCGGGGCGAGGTGGAAAGCGATCAGCACAATCAGCGTCAGCCCCGTCACGAGCATGCCTCCGCCCGCTCCTCCAGCAAGAATCACTGGCGCAAGAAATGCCGGCAACAACCTGATGACGCGACCAATCCTTTTGAGCAGCGTGAACCGCCGCTCCCCCGGGTCAAAGGAAAACATCATCACATAAAGAAAGGTGAGGCCTACTCCCAATCCGCTGATAACAACAGAAATTGCGACGGTGGTTGCCATCGCGATACGAGTTAGTTCGAAGAGATCAGTCCCGTCACCAGTCGTTCCAAACCAGTGCTCGGAGTCGGGCCTTTCCCAAAGCGGATCGTTGGGTATGGCGAGGATTTCCGATGGCCGAATATCGGCATCACGACCTTCTGCAAACAACCAGACGAAGAGGAACAGGTAGGCGAATACCAATACAAGGACGCGACGAATCTCCCAGATCTTTGCAACAACTCGCTGCGCCCCATCGGCCACTTTCGACTGCCTGCGGTTTGCCATGGCTCTACGCGCCCCTCCTTTCTTCCTGGCAAACCAGCTCCCTGACCACCTCTGCAAAACCAATCAAAACAGCCGACCACATTCCCGCGATGAAAATCCCGAGGTAGGATGCTGACTTCACCGCATCAACGGCGAGCGCGCCCATTCCTTCGTAATGAAACGCCCACTCCGAAACGATGAGACCGCCGAGAATGACAGGCAGGGTCTGGTCGAACAGACTGATGAGTTGCTTTCCGGATCGCTTTGCAATATTCCGATGGAAAATGTCCTCGTCTTGATAACCGGACAGGAATAAACCGGTCACAAACGGTTGGGAGGCTTCCTTTTCAAGAACTCCTGCGACCGCCCTTAGTTGCCACGAAGCAGCGACGGCAAGTAAAGGCAATGCAACAACTGCCGCATTCCACCACTGCAAAATATCCGGTCCGGTCTCAACGACTAGATCGTCAGCAAAGCCGGGGCGCTTCCACTGAAAAAAGGAAAAGACCGCAACACAAACGACGAGCCAGAACGCTGGAGCGCAGGCAAAGATGGTCCACGGCACGGCGAGGATGAGTCGCGCCCGAAATCGACGCAACCTAGCGCCGAGAATTCCCCAGGCGTAACCAACAACAACGGTCCCTCCATAGGCAATTAGAATCACGAAGCTCGACTGCAGAATTCGTGTTTTCAAATTAGGGACGAATTCACCGTCAGGAAAAACACGATCGAGATCCTCGGAAATGGCGATCTCCCAGACATGAGTATCGGATCCTCCAAAAACGCAGTATCCCACCTCGATAAGCGTCATCAGAATGATCGCTGCAATCGCGAGGCGAATGCAGAAGACGATAAGGCGATGGAGGACGTACCGTATCATTCTCCCAGTAACTTTTTCTCGTTTTCCGTCCACTCCGGGCTTCGCCGGATCCACCATGCTCGAGCCCGCTCCAGCCCTGCCTTCCCGATTCCCGGCTCGACACTTGTGTATTCTCCACCGCCAATTGGTCTGGCCAATTCAATCGCCCGTGTCCGTATCCAGACAATCCGTCCGGTCTCGCAAACAAAAAAGCAGGGCTGCAAACCGGCTATCTCCTCCTGCAATTCATGAGCAGCTGAAGTGACGGACGTGTCATCCGTTTCCTCCCTCAGCTTGAGAAGGAGCTCGTCGACGACCTGATTGCGAAGGCCGAAAAGATTGCCTCCACCTTCTTCAATCGCATTCGAATGTAAGGTGGAATATCGGTCCTTTTCCAAGGGCACTTCCCAACTCAGCAGGACGCCGTCAAAATTCCGGGAGACAAGGCGATCCGTCAGGATTTCCTGCCAGGGTAGTTCCTGCACCTCGACAACGACACCTACCCCGGACCAGTGGTCGGCAAGAGCCCTCGCGAGTCGAATTTGTTCAGGATTCGCCTCGTTCACAATCAGCGTCAGCATGAGAAGGTTTCCTGCTTTGTCGACCCGAGTGCCTTTTTCTTCGCTGTAGGTGTAGCCTGCTTTTTCGAGTCGGCTCTCGGCAGAGCGAGGATCATAGAGCGGCAATGGCATCGACTCAGTGACGAAGGGACTCCCGGGAAAAAAGAGACTGTTCACCGATTGCTGATACGCGGTTGCCGAGTCTTCGAGCACGGTATCGAGATCGACCGATTCGGCGAGGGCGAGCCTGACTTCCACGTTGTCGAGCGGAGACGCTTGCAGGTTCCAGGCTACGAGATGTTGGATGCGAGGGAGGCAACGAATCTGACGGACTGCTCCCGGATTTCGCTGTGCCCAATCCCGAAAGCGGGAATCGGGAACGAGCGTGTCGATAATTCCGGACCGCAAGGCAAGCAGCTTCGACTCCAGAGATTCAAATTTCCGATAGACCAAGCGCTCCTGCTTGGGCTTGCCTCCGATGTAGTCCGGGAACGCTTCGAGGATGATGCCTCCGTCGGAGAGCCGTCGCTTCACCTGATAGGGACCCGTCCCAATCGGTTTCTCAAAAAACTCGGCGTAAGATTTGGAGTTGGCTCCCGATGGAAAACGATGCGCAGGCAGGAGAGGTAATTTTTCCCAACTCTCCATCATGATCGCTGGGGTCTCTTGACAAATGATCCTGATACGGTAATCGGAGACCGGCTCGATTGATTCGATAAAATCAAAAGACGATTGAAGCGGCAGGGGCGAATCCGGCCCAGTCAGCTCCGTGTAGCTGAAAAGCAAATCCTTTGCCGTCACCGGAGTGCTGTCGTGCCATTTCGCATCTCTCCGCAAATCGAGGATCAGTTCCTGAGAACTCGTATGGCATTGCGGCCCCATTACCTCGATTTCCGGTTCGAGGACAAGGTTCGATTCGTAGTAGAGTTGCAACTCCCGAAGGAACAGGTCAGTCTCCCCTTTCAGAAATAAGTAGGCAATCCGGTCGCCTTCGTAATCGATCATTTTGATCTGCCCTTTCTCCACGGAGGTGGACAAAAAAGTGGTAAAGGAATCCCGGATCGAATGGCTCAGCGTGAGACGCACGAGGAGGTAGTCGCCCCGGTATTCCGGCTTCACTTCCCGCATCAACTTTTCGACAGCTCCTCTTTCGAAGCCGTCCAGCGCTACCGTCAAAACGCTGTCGAGGCGATCTATCGCTACTATGGACTGATCCTCTGCGAGCCACTCTCCAGAACGCAGCATCGCTTCTGTTTCTCCCGCAGCCTCTTCGCTGGAGCAACGAATCGTGATGAGCGTCTGCTCCTGCCAGGCTTCTATAATATGAGCACGAAGACGTAGATCGTCATCGCGAATCAAGACAGGATCAAAAACAAGATCCCGAACTTCGCGGGTCACCCCACTCACCGGAAGCAAAGGATTAAGCGGCCCGATCGACTCGCGAATCGAACCAGTCATTGCGTCGCCAATACTCGGCAACTGCAAACGCCCGACCTGAAGGAAGAGCGTCACCGCAGCAAATACCAACGCCAATGGCGTAAGGTAAAAAAGAGCGCGAAGGCCGAACATCATTACGAAGATAGTCGATTGGGAAAATATTCCAATCGGACAAATTCGTAACCCTACCTCTGACCTGACAGGGTAGGATCACAGACCTGAGAGAGTATGATGATTCATCATACTTCTTTGAACCGGTGATTCGGTCACCCACGCAGATCGAGGCACTTCAGCATGGTCTGACCGCGCACGATGAGACGCCCGTGCCCCAGAGCCATTGGCGACCACATTTTGTAGTCCCTCAGCTTAATGACGTCCTTGTCCTTCTGCTTTTCGATGAGTTCATCCACTTCTGCCTTCTTTCCAAAGGCATCGGCAAAGGCGACCTCTTTGTAACCTTTCGGAGACGGCTCGACTACCCGTAGAAATCCGACCTCACCGTCCTGAATGATGAGGTGCCCATCGACAAGGATCATATTGCCACGACCCATAAAAGGATCATCACCGGTGTGCCAGAGAATTTTTCCATCAAAATCCATACACATGAGACCGCCCTTCGCACGCTTCTCTCCTTTGTGATTGGAGTTCTCATTGGCGAGGAAGTAAATATGATCGTCGATCACGAATGGCGGGTGAACCTGCGTGCCCTGGACCATGTCGAAGACCTTTTCCACGTCCCAGGGACCGTCATCGTTCTTCTTCAGCTTGACCATGGCACTTCCACAATCGTATCCACCCGTGAGAAAGACGAACTCTTCCGTCACTTTCGTGGGAAACGGAATTGGAATGCTGTTCATGTAAAGATCGGTCTTCCAAAGCACTTTTCCATCGGTCGGGCTTACGCTGATCGTGGTTCCGACTTTCTCTCCGTCGATATTGTTGACTGCTACGTATACAACCTGCTCAACTCCCTGCAAATTAAGCACCGCAGGGTTGGAGTGCGAATTTCCGAATCCTTCGGTCTCCCACTTCACCTCGCCGGTTTTCTTGTGCAACCCAACGAGACCAACTTTCTCTCCGTGAGCTGGGACGATCAAAATATCGCCGACTACGACGGGACTCTGCGCCCATCCCCACTTCGGAGTGCCTTCTTCGACCCCGTATTTCTCACGGAACGGAACCATCCAATCCTGCTTATGCGTTTCGCGATTGATGCGGAATACCTGACCGAATCCGGAAATAAAATACACAGCGTCGTCCTCGACAAGAGGAACGCCACGGCTGCCGTGAAAGGAGAGCTTGCCTGGAAAGTCGAAGGAGAAACTCCAATTTTCCGATCCATCTTTCAAGGAGAGGCTGAGGAGCTTGTCGGTCTCGCCAATATCGCGATCAACTAGGAAAACTTCGTCCCCCACAATCGCAGCCCCACCAAATCCCTCGTTCAGTTCTTTCTCCCAGAGCACAGGAGGCTGATTGTCGCCCCACTTGAGATTCAAGCCAGTTTCCGAGGAAATCCCCAGTCGATCCGGCCCTTGAAAGTTAGGCCAGTCGTCAGCGGATGCCGAAAAAGAAAGGAGCGCTGATAGCGAAGCGAAAAGAAGCAGGTTTTTCATCGAACCAAAGATGCCCACGCCTGCCGGTTATTCAAACGCGAAATTACGCCATGTTTTAAAAGATCTCAATAACTCCGCCGCATGTGGCTCGGGAGGATATTGAGGGCCTCACGATACTTTGCGACGGTACGGCGGGCGATCTGGATCCCCTGCTTGTTCAACTCTTTCACGATCGTCTCGTCACTGTAGGGCTTTTTGGTATCCTCTGACGCAACCAGATCAGCCAGCGCCTGTTTCACGCTTGTGTTACTCATCTCCCCCCCGTCCGTAGTCGCGTAACCTGTCGTGAAAAAGTATTTCATTTCGAACACCCCATGGGGCGTCGCCACGTATTTTCCGGAAACAGCGCGACTCACTGTTGTTTCGTGCACACCAACCACATCGGCAACCTGAGCCATATTCATCGGCTTCAGGTGCGCTGTTCCATGATCAAAGAAGTCTTTCTGCCTTTTCAGAATTTCCTCGCCAATGCCCCGAATCGTATCCTGCCTCTGGTGAATGCTTTTAATCAGAAATTTGCCGGCACGGATCTTGTCCCTAATGTAGGCCCTTGCATCTTTCCCATTCCCACTCGCCATCAGGTCCTTGTAGGAATTGCTGATTCGAAGACGCGGAATCTGTTCGTTGTTCATCGAAACGACCCAATCGTCGCCGACTTTTTCCACCGTCACGTCGGGTGTCACGTAGGTATTGTTGTCCGTCCCAAAACGACTACCTGGCTTCGGGTCGAGCCGTGCGATATGAGCGGCGGCCTCGGTAATCTGCTCGGGTGAGACACTCAATTTTTTCGCGATCTGCGGATACCGCTTTCTCGCCAAGTCATCGAGATGGTGATCGACGATGCGGTATTCGAGGCTGTGATGTTTGCCCATTCGCTCGAGTTGAATCAGCAGGCAATCGCGCAAATCCCCTGCTCCGACGCCGACGGGATCGAAGGATTGAATCAGGGCAAGAGACTCCTCAAGCAAATCATACGGGATAGCGAGGTCGAAACTCATTTCCTCGAGATCGACCTGGAGAAAACCGTTTTCGTCGATATTGCCAATGAGATTCGCCGCGACTTCGCGCAGTTCGCCCGAGATTCCGGAGAGACTGAGTTGATTCAACAAATGCTCCTGCAAGGTGACCGGTTCGACAATGGAATCGATCACAAACTGGTGCTTTTCGTCTGCGTCATCCCGCTTCGGTACTGCGCTTCGTGACTGCGCCATATATTCCCGCCATTCCTCATCAATCTGGGAGAGCTCCGCGAACTCCTTTTCAAAATCATCCTCTTCATCGGGGCTTGAAACCTCTTCCAGGGAAACCTCTGTTGATTCCTCTTCGAGAGTGGGATTCGCAACCAACTCCTGCTGAACCAGATGCCGAAGCTCCAGCGTCGGAGCCTGCAGCAATTGCAGACTTTGCTGCATTTGTGGCGCAATGGTCTGCTGTTGCTGCAGCGACTGAAATTGGTCAAATCGCTGTTCTGGCATGGGGGGAATGCGGAATTGCACCGCTTTGAAACCGATCCTAGCACAATTCCTGCCAATCCATCAAAAAAAGTCATTTATCGGAACAAACGTTGCTTCTGGGGGAGGGATTTCTTCGGATTAAACATCGAAAATCTTATTAAATCAGATCATAAATAGATTTTTTCATTATGATTATTATGGAATATTAAATAGTTAAATGATGCAATTTCACGAATTTTTTTCCTCCATGAAGACACTTTTCCCATCTTTTTCCTCATCCTTGTAATGGTTGGCAGCTCTCTCTCGCAATAGCAACGCCTGCGTTCGCGAGGCGGAGATATCTCTCCAGGCAGCCGACTGCTAGTAGGGACCAAGGCCAATTGCTTCCGCGAAAACAATCCCGGAGAAGATCGCGCCTCCTGCCGACTCGAATCGATGCACATGCCGCATACTGGCGAAAGCTCCAAGCATCATTTCACCGACAAAGCAATTCGGTCGATCCAACTCGGATATCCTACTCGGATATCCTACTCTTCAATCTTTGCCGAATGGCAAGATGTCGAGCCTACCATGTCACAGTTTCGCCGAACTCGATCAATCCAATTGTCCTACCGGCGATAGCACGTTCGCCTGTTCCGCCAGTGGACGCTGCATGCGCCTAGATGCTTCGAGCCAGATCAAATATTCGGGTCGCAGCACATCGCCACGCTGAGAGTATGAAGAAGAGCAGGATTACGAGTAAGGTATCTTCTGACCGATCAATCCCCATCGATCAACCGGCCCAACCCACCAAGCACACTGCCCTCCCCTTTCGCGCTCCCACCTGCCACCGGAGCAGAGCGGATAACTCGATCGGCCAGACGTGAGAACGGCAGGCTCTGCAAATACACTCGACCGTGCCCACGCAGCGTAGCCAGAAACAATCCCTCACCTCCGAAGAACATCGATTTCAGATTTCCGGAACGCTCGATACTGTAATCAATCCCTGGAGAAAAGGCGACGATGCAACCTGTATCGACCCGCAGCGTTTCGCCTTTCAACTCTCTCTCGATCACCGTCCCGCCAGCGTGAAGAAAGGCTTTTCCGTCGCCTTTCAGCTTCTGGAGAATAAATCCCTCGCCACCAAAGAAGCCGACTCCGAGTCGCTTGTTGAATGCAATCGTCACCTGGGTGCCCTTCGCGGCACAGAGAAAAGAATCCTTCTGACAGGTGATCTCCCCACCCACTTGTGAGAGATCGACCGGGATAATCTTTCCGGGAAAAGG
>Ga0181560_10006073_pt1 | contig 10651 bp, 13 predicted proteins | sample 011ome_20_FD_133751 | JGI IMG/M metagenome (GOLD analysis project Ga0181560, IMG submission 133751) | Coastal salt marsh microbial communities from the Groves Creek Marsh, Skidaway Island, Georgia - 011509CT metaG (megahit assembly) | ecosystem: Environmental > Aquatic > Marine > Intertidal...
ATTTGGCCAAGTGCTCAAAGAGGGCGTTGGCGAAGATCAAGCAAATCAAGAACGTATTCTCAAGCTCCTTCGTTTTGCCAGCACCCTTACTGATTCGGCTGAGCAGACAGTATCTTTGGCTGAATATGTCTCGCGTATGAAAGAAGGCCAAGACAAGATTTATTATGTCACGGGTGAAACTTTCAACGCAGCTAAAAATAGTCCGCATTTAGAGATTTTCCGCAAGAAAGGCGTTGAAGTCCTCTTGTTATCTGACCGTGTTGATGAGTGGATGCTTTCCTTCATTACTGAGTTTGATGGCAAACAATTAGCATCCGTTGCTAAGGGCGGATTGGATTTAGGAAGTCTAAGTGATGAAAAAGAAAAGAAGGAGCATGAGGAAACTGAGAAGCAATTCAAAGACTTGGTTGAGCGCATGAAAAAAGTCTTGGAAGATAAGGCTAAAGATGTGCGGGTGACCTTTCGCTTAACGGATTCTCCAGCCTGTTTGATTGCAGATGAGAATGAACTGTCTGGCAACTTGCTGCGGATGCTAAAGGCTGCCGGTCAAAATGCCCCTAATATGAAGCCTATATTGGAGATTAATCCAGAGCATCCTTTGCTATCCAAGCTCAAAAGCGATGATCAGCATTTTGATGATTGGACTAATCTCCTATTTGATCAGGCTTTATTAGCAGAGGGTGGGCAGCTCAATGATCCAGCCAGTTTTGTAAAGCGCATGAATCAATTGCTGTTGAATTAAGTTTATAAGACTCGTCTCTATTGCGGGTGTCGTATAACGGCTATTACCCTAGCTTCCCAAGCTAGAGACGAGGGTTCGACTCCCTTCACCCGCTCCAGAAACTTAACAGGCGTTACACAAGATCTCGCTTGTTCATTAAGGAATGTCCATCAAGCAAAGGGATACTAGGTGGATTCACCACATATGGATAAAGCCAGCCCTCGGGTTGGCTTTTAACCGCTGAAGAAACATCTAGCCGTTACAATTTGGATATTGTTCATTAACTGTTTCTAGCTCATATTTAAGGCTTATTCATGACCAAAATCCCAGCATTTTTACTCGCAGCATTTACCTTCCTGCCATTTGCCGTACAAGCAAAAGAGATTAAAGTTGCCGCTGTTGAGTTTGCTGCAAAATCACCTGGTTTTGATGTAAACCTTCCTGGAATAGTAGATGCGGTTACAGTTGCAGCCAAAAATGGCGCAAAGTTAATTGTCTTGCCTGAAGGTGCTACAACTGGATTTGCTTACACGGATGCAAAATCTCTGATGCCTTATGCAGATACAGTGCCTGGCAAAACTACAGCCGCACTTTCAAAAGTAACCCAACAATACAATGTCTATGTAGTGGTAGGCATGATGGAGAAAGATTTAATTACCAAAAAAATCTATAACGCTGCAGTATTAATCGGGCCAAAGGGTTACATCGGCAAGTACCATAAAAATACCTTGGCAACTGGTGAGGGTGTTGCAGTAACCCCGGGTAAATTAGGTTTTCCTGTATTTGATACGGATATTGGCCGCATTGGATTAGTAATTTGCTTTGATGATACTAATCTTCAGAATCTTCTGCTGCCGGTATTAAGAGGCGCAGATATTGTGGCGCAACCAATTGGCTCTAATAAGATGGCTAGTATTTATGCTGCGAGCTATACAAATCATTCAACGATGGCCAATATGTCAACCGCAGTGAGTTGGATGGCATCAAATGTGATTTCAAGTAATTCGACTGGATCTGAGGGATTTGGTCCAGTGCAGATTGATTTTTTTGATGGAGCCTCATCCATTTGGGATAACTCAGGTAAGCGCCTAATTTCAGCGCCTCTATCTTCGCCAGCCAACCCAACCAAACCACAAACTATTTACGCAACGATTAATCTTGATAAGAAGAGCGATCAAAAATCATACTGGTTTAAACATCGTCGTCCGGAGCTGTATCAAGATATTAATAATTACCGTTATCCAGATGATGGGGCTGCAACCTATGCCCCAAAACAGGTTTCAGCTGCGCTGATCCAATACGAGCCTAAGCTAGGTAATGTTGATGAAAACTATAAAAAGGTTGATCAACTTATTCGGGAGCGTTCTGGCGTTTTTAACTTAACAGTTCTGCCATTTAACTCATTCTTGGGGCCTGTAGGTCTGAATAAAAGTAACGTAGCCCAATACGCAGAAGAGCTCAATGGCAAGAGCTATCAGATGGCTGCAAGTTTGGCAAAGAAATATAGCTCTTACGTTTTATTTTCTATGCCTGAGAAAAGGGGTGACAAGTACTATGAAACTGCCATTCTATTTAATGGAACTGGTGCACAAGTTGGCCTCTATCGTAAGTCGCATTTAAATGATGTTGAAAAATCTTGGGCAACTGCAGGAGACGAGCTCCCTATTATTAGAACCTCTGATTTTGGCAATATTGCAATCATGTTGGATGATGAAGTGCGTATTCCAGAGTTAACTCAAATGTATGGCATCTACCGAGCAGACCTCATATTGGTACCTACTGCTTATAACCAAAAAGATTATGGTGGGCCTGTTGATATACCAAAAGGTGTGGTGCTAGATGCTAGCAATAAGGGGATGTCGATGTGGTACAACATTGCGAAGTATGCTCAGGCTTACACTTTGGTGGCTAACTACATTGGTGGCGAACATCGTGATATTGGTGATAGTGCTGTTTATGCCTTGACCCCTGAAGTGGGCTACTATCCACCGAATATTGCGCCTAAAAAAGAGCTTGCTCACCTGGTTGATTTCACAACGCATGCCAATAACACCGTATACATTGATCAGGAACGTTTAATTGCTAGCCGTCGTTGGGATGAGGCAGCCCCTTTAGCTCTGGATATGGATAGCGCTTGCTTTAAAGAGTGGAGAGCAAATCCTGAAAGCAAAGAGTTATGCCCTAAGGCTATGGGCATTAAATAAGCTCTGGGTGCAAGCGACTGTCATTTAAAAAATTAAAAGCTAGGGCTTGGATAGATTTGTTGAGATAAGAACTTGCCATTTTTATCTACTTTAGCTAGCACCATATCACCAACGTTAACAACTTTCCCAGTAAAGGCTTGGATATTCACGTGGTGTGTGACTAGGATGATGGGTTTCTTGGGATTCTCGTTTAACTGAGCTTGAATGAGTTTTTCTAGATTTCGAGTTTGCTCTTTTTCCATGCTCATATCGTCAAAGAAAGAGCCGAGTGCGGGGGCGATGGTAACTTGCCCCTTGTTCAGTAGTTTTGCAGTGTCAATACAGCGACACCAGGGGCTGCTCAACACTTTTGCAGAAGTAATCCCTTGATTACTCAACCACTGGCCTATCAGTATTGCCTGCTTCTTGCCTCGATCACCCAGATTTCTTTGGGTAGAGCACCTATCTAGTTGATAGCCCGCAGGATCTCCATAGCCAGGCGCATCAGCATGACGCATCAGTAAAACATGCTGTCCATCGCTAAGGCTGCTTGCAAGGTTTGCACTTGCTGGCATGGCGACAATGGTAAGTAATGCACCTATAAAGAAGTAGAAGAAAATTTTCATGATGATTAATTTTAAAGAGAATCGCTTAAGATGGTGGACATATGAAATTAGTCCGCAAAATTCGAGAGCTGTATGATGAGATTCTCAGTTTCATACGAGCTAATTTACGTTAGTCAGCTCTTATCCCTCATGCTCCTGAGGGCGGTGTTGTCCAAGGAGAGTCGAACGCCTAGTGAACCAGATCCTGCGCATACAGGCAGTTTTCTGAGTCCAATTTCAAGAGACTCAATTTCGGGGTATTTAGAGCAGGCTTGAGCGATTCGAGTCATCAGTCTTTCTTGCGTTTCATAATGACCATCGCCTGCTAATCGATCAATCTCAACGACTAAGGGGTCATAGTCAAATACATTTTCCATGGCATCTTCTGCGATAAGCACAAGTTTTGGATCTATCCAAAGAGTTAAGTCGAGAAGATGCTGTTTTGGAATAATAGCGCCTGGACCATAGGTCCCGATTTGCGTTTGCAGTTTAAGATCTTTTAATTCAATACATGCTATAGCCATCTTTTTTCCCTTTGGGTAATAGATTATTTCTGAAGTATTTCAATTTGGGAGGCTAGTTCATAGCCACTCAGCCAGGCGCCCTCGACCCTTCCTCCGCGAAGCCAGTCACCACAAAATCCTAACTTGAGATCTTGATTGATGATGGGGCCGGAGGCAGGATTAACGTGGCCACTTGCGTAACGCCAGCGATGTATAGAGACTTTAGAGTCACCAAAGTCTAGACCAAGTTTTTTTGCACAATCTAGAATCAGTTTTGCTGCTGCATCCCTATCTAACTCAATCCATTCCTGGCTCCATTGAGGAGTGGCGTGAATTATCCATACTTCACGACCGATACGATTTGGCTTAGAGTTATTCCTAGAAATCCAACTAATAATCTCGTTATTGACAAACGCAGCATCAAAATCAGTATTGAGATTTTGATTAGGACTAACAATCACGGTCCAGCAGCCCTGCATATTGGCATTTGATACCCAGCCCTTAATTTTTAAGTCCATTTGTTGCGTGAGGGCTAATGCCTGAGGCGCAGGTAGCGCTAAAACAAGCCAGTCAAATTTTTTCTGAATGTCACCTCCCTCTATGCTATGCAGTGACCATTTACCTTTTTTAATGGCAATTTGATCAATAGTTTGGTTGAGCTGGATAGAGAGATTTCTGGCTAAAAATTTTCCCGGCGCAGTCATATTGGGGGTGCCAACATAGCGATTTTCAGAGCTGATACTGTCGTGCCACTGGCCTTGTTTATAAACTTTTAGACATGGATTCCAGATACTCGCTGCTTCACTCTGAATCCAGTGATTAAGCTCTTCAATGAAAAGGGGATCTCTTGCTGTGAAATATTGAGCTCCATGGTCTGCATTCCAACCATCTCCATTGCGAGTGCTCATGCGCCCACTAACTCCGCGACTTTTCTCATAGACCTCAACCTCAAACCCAAGTTTTTGTAAACGAGTAGCGCAGCTGAGGCCAGAAATACCTGCGCCGATGATGGCAATACTGATCTGCTTTGAGTGGGTTTTACTGGTCATTGGGAGTAATATTTCTGAAGGTCAGATTAATCCGAGGTTCATCAATCTTTTTGGTTTTAAGTAGGGCATGGTGCCAATGCTCTTGGGTGGGGGAATGCATGATGAGAGCGCTGCCATTTTCTAATAAAAGAGAGTGTGTTGTTTTGTCTTTCTTATGTCGAAAAGCAAACTTTCGTGTGGCGCCAAGACTAAGGGAGGCAATGGGCGATTTTGCATCCAATTCTTTTTCATCATCGCTATGCCAGCCCATGCCATCAAGGCCATCATGATAGAGATTGAGTAAGCAGGAATTAAATTTTGACTTCGTGAGATCCTCAAGTTGACCCTTAACCAAGAGTAGTTCGGCAGTCCATTTTTGGGACTGTCTCTTGATTCCAGAATAGGTATAGTCACATTTAGGGTCACCAATCCAAACTACTTTTCGACGAGTGGTTACCACTTTACCGAACATCAATAATCGATCTTCCTCCCAGGGCAGTGACTCTACGAGTTGTGTCATTAATTTAGCGCTACTGTGGTGACTTATAAATTCTGGGTAGTAATGGGCAGCCCCATCCTTAGGTAATAGGTTCTGCCTAGACTGCATTGGATCCGCGCGAAATAACGAGCTTTGCTTCATTGAGGGGGTTTGACGGTAAGCGCTAATTGAATAAAAACTCTAGAATAGCGTTAATTCCTATTTGTGTTGTGGAGGCCATCAGAACCAAAACAACTTACACAATATTCGTTCTCTTAACAAAGGCTTGATTATGAAATCTCCAGATAAGCGTTGCTGTGGATCAGGCGTCTGCATTATTAATGATGCGGGTGAGTGTTGGTGTGGCCAAGTTTGGGATGGTGAAAAAATGGCAGCCCCTAGCCTGAATTTGCAGTCAGCCAAAGATAAAAGCCCAGCAACGAATTCTGATGAGCCTAAGTCTGAGTAGTAGACCCGGGTTTAAGACAGGCTTTACTGGCTGAATCTTCTGCAGATTTAAGCCATTTTGGTGATTTATTACCTTTGCTCAATTCTTCTAATTGCGTCGAGCTAAGATTGCTCACGAGTTGTTTCGCAGTGCATTCGCAATACGCTCGGAAATCATTTGGGGTAATCTCCTTAATCTTCTGATGTGCCTGAACCTGGCTTTGAATACAGCTTTCAACATAGCTTGGGTTCAAAGATTTGCCTGCATTGGTCTGAGCGCTGACCGGGCCTGCAATGATTATGGATAGCAAGGCAAAATTAATTGGACTTCGTATTTTCATGATGAGATCACCAAAAGATAGATAAAGGAAATCAGCTGGAATAGGTTGATGACAACGCTGGCGCCATGAAGCACATGAAACTGTCTATTTTGACCGCTATCTTTGGCGTGATTAATTTTTCCGGTGAGATAAAACAGAGTAAAAGCAAATAATGCCGCGCAGATTGCAAGCAATAATTTGTTGCTTGAGTCTTGTTCGGTAAAGATGCAAATTAGAGTGATGAGACCCAGAGTAGCGTAATACTTTGGGAAAAAGTTTCTAACATATTTGCTTGACCATTCCACTGGCAAAACTTTAAAAACGGTTGGCGCAACAACTACTGTAAAAAACAGCATGATGCCAACCATGCCGGACAAGAGGTAATTAGTCATCATGTTCACTTTCTAAAAAATCATCCATAAACTCTACGAAGGGAATGGGCAGCAACCCCATCCTTCAGGGCTTCACGCACAGGGTATGCGATGAGGTCGATACTCTTCCGAACTGCAAGACGCTCTAAATAAGTGGGCGTTGGTTTTTTAATAATCGGGTACACCCAGTCAGGAAGATTCAGAAACCCTGCACGACTAATGAGTTTGATAAAGGGTTTAGCTGCTACATTGCTTGGGAAATGATCGAGCAAATCAATAATGCTTTTAGCTCGGTCGCCAAAATAGAGCTCTGGTATGTAGGCTTTAATGGCGCTCTCAGTCTCCGCATAAGTGTTTGGAATACCAGTGGCGCCCATTCTTTCGCCAAGAGATTTCATTTCTAAAAAATATTGATCTTTCTCTTTTGGGCTTAATTTTTCCTTACGATAAACCTCAAAAGAGCTCATGAAGCTGCGCGTTTCTGTGAGATGCACCCAAGCTAGTAAATGTGGATCAGTGGCTGAGTATGGTTTTCCAAATTCATCGAGGCCAGTAATTTTGGTATGAATCTGATTAACCTTCTGAATGATGTTGTCTGCCATATCGGTAGGACCGTATGTAGTAGCTGCAATAAAAAAGGCCGTTCTACCAAGGCGACCCTTTAAGTCTTTTCTAAATGAGGAGTGATCCCAAACTCCGGCTAAGGCTTGTGGATGCAGAGCCTGCAAAATCAATGAGCTGATACCGCCAATCATCATGGAAATAAAGTCTGCATGTACCTTCCAGGCTATTGATTCGGGGCCAAATAAACCACGATCACCTTTGGGGGCTAAGAATGCTACTGGTGGGCCGCTACTGCCCACCATTTCTCGAATCGTTTTCCGAATCAGCTCATCCAACATGTGCTTAGTGCATCTTCAGATTTCTTAAATCATCATCCTCAATGATTTCGGTAATGAGATCGAGCCTAATCCGTGGATTGGTTTGGGCTAAGAGGTGATTCTTTTGTGCAAGAGAAATTGGTAAGAGTTCAGCAAGGCGATTGGACACCCAGCCGCAATCATCAGTCTTAAATGGCTTTTTGAAAGGGGCATCACCTAACAAGTCTTCACTTTGAATGACCGAAATAATCTCATTGAGTAATTTAGCGACCCCTTGATGTTCTTGAGGAATAGGCATGAGTGGATCTTTATCCAGCAGCTCTACTTCACCAACCCATAGACCATTGTTTTGTTGGGTGCTATTTAGTAACTTAAAGCGCTGTGTGCCGCATGATTTAGTCATATACAGAGCAGGTTGCACAGGGTCAAAGTCTTCGATCAACGCTAGGGTCCCAATGCTGGCAAAAGTAGGGGGTTCGCTGTCATTGGCGTTATTGGTATTTTTGATGATGCTAACCACGCCAAACTCAGTCTTCTCGCGCAAGCATTGTTTAATCATGTCCAGGTAGCGGGCTTCAAAAATTTTGAGGGCGATAACGCCATCCGGGAAAAGTACTGTTCCCAGGGGAAATAACGGGATTTTTCGTGGGGCGGAGTTAGGTTCAGTCATGTATTCAATGTAATGGATTTGGATGCTTTTTGCTGATGACCAACTCACTGCTGAAATCCCCTCATGTTTGTATCCACGGCCAGCAATAAACCCAATTTCCGTTTACATTAGAGAATCAATTCTTGGAGATCCAAAATGGTTCAAAAAATACGCATCAAGCTCGCCCGCTGGATATTAGGTAAGCATTGCCCGTGCTATCAAATGGGTTACCACAGCATGGTTGATTTTCAGCAAAGAAGTGCTGACCAGCTTGCAAAAGCCCAAGAGCGAAAAAACAAGTAAGTGATCTCCTGTAATTGAGTTTGCTATGAAGATTTGGCAAATGCGCAGAAATTGCGCCTTGACTCCGAAGCAGCTACTGCAGTTTTACATTGTCTTGGTATGTCTATCTTTTGTAGTGGCAATTGGATTTTTATTATCAGGCGTCTGGGTTATTCCAATTTTTACGATTGTTGAGATAGGTGCGGTAACGATCGGATTTTTGATTTATTGCAGGCATGCGCTTGATAGCGAGACGATTGAGATTGATGGCAAACGTCTGATTGTTAAAAAGTTTATCGGCTACAAAGAAAAGGTTTATGAATTCAACACTCAGTGGGCAAAAATAGAAACCCCTCTTGAGGATGCAAAAACCTTCTTTATTAGCCAATCAAACTTACGTGTGGAGATTGGCCAATTTATCAGGCAAGAGCAGCAGTTACCACTGATTGCTTCAGTAAGGCGCCACCTGGGTTGAGCGGGGTTTGCTAAGGCGCCATGCCATTAACCCGCAGCAAATCATCTGAGTGGCTACCGAGACAAAAGTTAGTCCATTCAAGATTGCAAAATAATTGGCAAACGGTGAGAGTGCTACGGGCATGCCATCTAGTAATGCAGTCTCTCGCAAGAAATCCATTCGAGGTATTAATAGAAAGCTGCTTGTTGCGGTGACTAGGATCAGTACAAGAGCCGGCATACGAATTACCCTGAGACCATATTGCTCTCTTTTGATAAGAACATTGGCAAGACTTAAAGTAATAAAAGTGCAGCCCAATATGTAATAAGACAAGTGCTGTATCAGTATGTGCGCTAGCATACCCGCTGCTTGTGAATCGCTAATGATCAAATAGGCAGTTAAGCAGCTAAAAAATTGCGCAATGACTCCGCCTAACAATAGGTATGAGCTGAATCGTAAAATTCGGTAAGCTAGGCGATATTGATCTTGAAAAGTTTCAACCATGAGCTAAATAGGGTTAAGAAGTGCGCTGCAGCAAAAAATTTGAATCAGACTGATACTAGTTCCAATCTAACATTTCTGCTAAGTTCAAAATGGACCTCACCAAAGCAGCAAAAGCGGCTCTTAATACCCTGGTAGACATAGCCAGTCATTCCGTTAACGGCCAACCAGTGCCTGTTCCTGAGCTTGCTAAAAGGCAAAATTTATCCATCAGTCGGATTGAGCTTTTGTTGCGACCATTAAGGGAGTCAGGTTTTGTTAAGGGCACTAAAGGTCGCAGAGGGGGTTACGTATTATCTCAAGATCCTGGCTTGATTACGATAAAGGATATCGTACTTGCCATGAATCTCATTAAAAAGCGCAAGGTAGAGTTATCCGATATTGCCAAAGAGCTTTACCAATCCTTAGAGGCCTATATGCTCAGTTGTATGGCCAACGTCACCTTGGCATCCACTATTAAAGATTACGTTCCCAGCTTTAGTGATGTCAAAAAAGCACCCGAGCGGACATCCTACGTTCCTCTTGATTCCAAAAAAGAGAAAAGACAAAAGGGTGAGGTTCAAAAAGTAGTGAAGGCGCAGTTTAAAAAAGTGGAAGATGTCCCGCGTGGGCCTAATTCTGTATTTGACTTTGCAAACTTCCTGGATCGTAGTCCAACTTAAAGCTTAGGTTGAGGGGGGGGCTAGTAAACCCCCATTGCCTGATTCTCTAATGATATGAATAAGCAATCGATCGATTATCCAACTCTTGCTTTTATTGATATCGAGACAACTGGTTCAAATTTTGACAGAGATCGTATTACAGAAATAGGCATTAAAACGCTTTCCAATAACGGGGTATCTATCTGGGAGAGCTTAATCAACCCCCATGTATATATTCCGCAAAATATTCAAAGACTCACTGGGATCTCCCCGCAAATGGTCTCTGACAAGCCTAGTTTTGAAGAAATTGCCAGAGACCTAAAAGCAGAGCTCGAAGGTAAGATATTTGTTGCCCACAATGCGCGCTTTGATTATGGATTTATTAAGGCCTCTTTTAAAAGAATGGGTGTGGATTTCAAGCCCAAGGTCTTATGTACCGTCAAACTCTCAAGACTCCTATTTCCCAACCAAGCTCGTCACAACCTAGACACCATCATTCGTGAGCATGGTTTGACTGTCAGTGCTAGACATAGGGCGCTTGGCGACGCAGACTTACTTTTTCAGTTTTGGCAAATATGCGAAAGAGC
>Ga0181560_10006074_pt1 | contig 10649 bp, 4 predicted proteins | sample 011ome_20_FD_133751 | JGI IMG/M metagenome (GOLD analysis project Ga0181560, IMG submission 133751) | Coastal salt marsh microbial communities from the Groves Creek Marsh, Skidaway Island, Georgia - 011509CT metaG (megahit assembly) | ecosystem: Environmental > Aquatic > Marine > Intertidal zone...
CGCCGCCGCCGCCTCCCCATCCGCCGCCGCCGCCGCCGCCGCCGCCGCCGCCGCCGCCGCGGAAGTCGCGCCCGCCGAAGCCCCCTCCGCCGCGCTTGCCGCCCCCGCGCCCCCCCCCCCCGCCGCCGAACCCCCTGCTGGCGAACCCGCCCAGGAACGAGGGCACCTCCTGCCCCGCCTCCTCCATCAGCTCCATCAGGGGCCGCGCCAAGGCGCCGTCCTTGTCGGTGAAGAACGCCGTCGCCAACCCCTTTTTCCCCGCGCGCCCGGTGCGGCCGATGCGGTGCACGTAGTCGTCGATGTCGCCGGGCAGGTCAAAGTTGATGACGTGCGTGACGTGCGGGATGTCCAGCCCTCGCGCGGCGACGTCCGTCGCGACCATGATGGGCGCCTTGCCGCTGCGGAACTGCTTGAGCGCCCACTCGCGCTCCTGCTGCGTGCGGTCGCCGTGGATGGACGTGCTCGGAAATCCCTGCCTGCTGAGCCAGTCCTCGAGCTGGTCGGCGCCGCGCTTCGTCTCGGTGAACACCAACGTGAGGCCCTGCACCGCGGACACCAGGTCCATGAGCATGGACTTCTTGTCCTCGTAACCCTGGATGTACTCCACCTGCTGCGTGATGAGGTTGTGCGACGACCCGACTCTACCCACCGTGAGGAAGATGTAATCGTGCAAGAAGTCGCTGGCCATTCTTTGAATCTCTTTGGGGAACGTCGCCGAGAAGAGCATGGTTTGGCGGTCGCCCGGAGGCGGCATGTCTCTTTGCTCGACAATCTGGCGGATCTGCGGCTCGAAACCCATGTCCAGCATACGGTCCGCCTCGTCCAGCGCGAGGTACGCCACGTTCGAGAGCGAGATCTTGGCTCGGTCCACCAGGTCGATGAGCCTTCCGGGCGTGGCGATGAGGATGTCGCACCCGCGCTCCATCTCGCGAAACTGCTGCGCGGCGGGCGCGCCGCCGTACACCACCACCGACCGAACGCCCGTCTGGTACGCGAACTTCCGGCTCTCCTCGTGGATCTGGATCGCGAGCTCGCGCGTGGGTGCGATCACGAGCGCGTTCGGGAACGTCTTTCGTCCGCCTCTCGGGCCGCCGTTCAAACCGCGCGTCAGGATGCCGTGGATGATGGGGAAGCAAAACGCCGCCGTCTTCCCCGAACCGGTTTGCGCGCACGCCATGAGATCCTTCCCCGCGCGCGAGATGGGGATGGCGTACTTCTGCACGGGCGTGGGGTTCTTGAACTTGCACCGCTCGATGTTTTTGTTCACCGCGGCGCCGAAGTCGATGTCCTGGAACGTCTTGATGGAGTCCTCCCACGGCGGCGAGCACTCCACCGGGATGTCCTCGTACATGTCGAAGTCGATGCCGGTGCTCTCGCCGTACACGGGCGCTTCGCCGTCCGTTCGCGTCACGGAGATGGTGCCCGCCTCGCCCATCGCCTCGTTCGCGGCTTTGTCCTCAGCCTCCTGCTTCGCGAACGGGTCGTCCTCGCGGTTGAACCGCCCGGAGCTCGCCCACCCGCCGCCGCGCGGTCGGTCGTCGCGGCGGCCGTAATCGCCGCCGCCGAATCCGCCGCCGCCGCGGTCGTCGCGGCGCCCGCCGAATCCGCCGCCGTAATCGCCGCCGCGGTCGTCGCGGCGCCCGCCGAAAGAGCCGCCGTAGTCGCCGGCACCGCCTATTTACGGTCGTTCGTCAAAAACGCGCGTCGATCGATGATTGGGTTTGGACGGTCAGACGGCGCGCTTCGCGTTCGGCGCGGCGCGCGCGAAAAAAAGCGCGAAAAAAAAAGCCGTCCGACAGACGCTTCCCTCCGGAAGCCACGAAACGCACAGCGAGGTGCCGATCCCGCACGCGCGTTTTCGCGCGCGTTTAGGGTTTGCTCGGACCCACGCACGGCGATGTCGCGAGCGGCATCGGCGCTCGAGCGCGCGGGAGAGTCCTCGTGCGGTGTGTCGCATCGCGGCCGCGGGTCGCGTCCGGAGGTGGCGTCGCCGCCGGGGCCGATCGCGCGCGATTCCGTCGCGCTCGCAGGCGGAAAAATGGAAAATCGCACCCGCGGCACTTCGTTTCCGTGGCGCTCTGTGGGCGGCAAACACGTCGGGCACGTCGGGCGGAAAAAGTGCGGAGCGCCGGCGTCGGGTGACGTACCGCCTCGCCTGTCGTCTCTGCCGAAGTTGCCCCCGTCGCGTTGGCCCGCGGGGCGATTGCGGGCGTGCGGGGGCACGTACGCGGGCTTGCCTCTGCGCGCGTGAAAGGGTCGAGGAGCGTGGTCAGCGGCGCGTCCGGCGCGGAAGCGTCGGCGGATGGCGAAAGCGATCCCCGCGAGACGTACCCGGAAGGCGCGGCCGCGGGCGCGCTGGAACCGCCCCCCCCGCCGGACATGGGGGGAGGGAGGTCGCCGGAATCATCTGCCCAGTTACTGGACATGTGTGATGTGTGTGTCGAACAGTCGCCTCGGTCGGGGCGCTGCGTGCGTGGAAGTGCCGGGGCACCGGGCGCGGGGAACACGGCCGATCGGCCGGCGGAAAAAAGAGATTGGCCAATTTTCCCTGGTCAAAAGGGTCGAGCCGCTCGAAGCAAATCGATGAACCGCGGGAAACAGGTTTGAATCGAATCGGATTCGGTTTCAACGTTTCGACGTTGGAAAACACGAGAAAAGTCGACTCATCATCAGCGTGACGGCGGCTCACATTCGGCGACGCGGACGGCGCTCTCGGCTCGACGAGGCGCGGAGGCGAAGCGCGGACCACACCGAGGTCAGCGCTCGACGGCTCTGCGCGGCGCGTCAGCGGGGCACCTGGACGAGCGGGACGGCCGACCGAGGAGTGCGAGGCGAGCCTCCGCGTGAGACTCGGAAACTCAAAACACACGCCTCGAGAGCCGTCGCGATGGGGCCTAAGAAACGCAAGGCGGAGTCCACGGGTCTGGACGAGATGGACCGGGAGCTGTACCAGCGGTTCCGCGCGGCCGCGAGCTCCGTCTCCGCCCTGTACACCTCCAGTTTGAACCTGCAGAAGCGCGCGTTCAACGGCGGCGCGAGGCACACCACGGAGAAGCTCTTGCAGTGGGCGCTCTCGCAGCAGGCCAGCGGGGAGAAAACCATCAGCGCCTCGGACCTCATACAAGCCTTGCAGGCGGAGCTGGTGGTGCTGGAGGGAGAGGACGCGTGCCTCGCCGCGGCGGGGGACTCGCCGGGAGGCGTCGCGCCGTGGACGCCCTCGGATCGAAACGCCGGCGCGACGGGGAGGACCCGCGCGCACCTCGCCGCGCTCGACGCCAACTCGGTACGTGCCAATCTCGCGCAACTCACCTCGCCCGCACGTGGGTTTTCACGCGACGTGCCTCTCGGTCGCTCGTCCGTCCGTCGTACCGGGTCTCGTCGGGTCCCCTCGTCGGGTGGGTCCCCTCGGTCGTTTTCTTTTCCTCCAGAGCCCGGCGGCTGACCCGAGCTCGCGCACTCCTCGCACTCCTTCGACGCGAACAGGAATACGAGCAGGGTCTCGGCGCGAAGCTCGGGCAGGCGTTCACGCAGCACGCGCACTCTCCCGGCGCGCACACCAGGAGCTCCGGCCAGGCGGGCGCGCACAACGCGCCGTCCCCCGGGACGCGCGCGATGGATGACGATTAGCGACGCGAGTTTTTTTTACTCGCGTCGCGGACGCCGGCGACGGGAAACTCGCGCGCCGACGAGAGCGGTGACGCGAAAGGACGAACGAAAGGACGCGAGGCTGAACGTCGGACCGCGCCCTCGATTGTCGCGAACGCGACGATCGAGGGCGCCTTTCACTAGCGCGCGAAGAGTCAGTCGTAATAAGGAGACGCGAGATTCTGCAGCCGATTTACTCACATTCACACGTCGGCGCTTTCCCCGCGCTTTTCCCCGCGATTTTCCGCGGCGAAAAATCGCGACGGCGCTTTTTCGTACGTACCGCTTTTCGTCCGATTGCGCATTCGCGGGTGCGCCTACCCGCATCCACGGGCGTGGCTGGTCGGCGCTCGGGGAGTCGGGGTTCGAGGCGGGCGCGTCGTGGACGACGGCGCGGACCGACGCGGCGGCGCGCATCCGGAGCGCGCGGCGGAGGAGGTGGGCCTCGCGACGCGATCGCGAAGGGAAAAAGCGCCCCGCGTTTGTGACGAAGGAAAACAGCCGGACGCCTTTTCAGAGCGTCCCGTCCAGCGCGTCCGCGTCCCGCGCCTCCCGAACCCGTGTCCGCGCGGAACACCGCCCCGTCCCGGACCGTCGGTGTCATGATCCCCACGCCCTCGGACTCGGCGGGCGGCTCCACGCACGCGGGCGCGGACGACGCCCCGGGGAACCCCGCGGCGCCGCACGCGCAGCCCGCGCAGGCGGTGCCCCACTTCGCGTTGGGAATGGGAGGGTTCGCGCAGCCTGCGCACTCGCAGGGCGGTGGCGGCCCGCACGCGCTGGGCGGCGCCGTCCACGCGCAGCCCGCGCACAGCATGCAGAACAGCGTCTTCACCGCGCGGCGCTGGGACCGCGCCACCGGGAGCACGAGCACGGTGGGCGGCGTGCGCGAGAAGAGCGAGGACAGCGCGGGCGACTCGTGCGGCGGGGGCGCGTCGCACGGCGGCGCCGTGGACGGCCCCGTGGACAGCACGCAGGCGCAGCACAGGGCCGGCGCCGGCGCGCTCAGCGGCCACGCACTTTCGCTTTCGGACGAGGACGGCGAGGAGGTGGAGGGGGGCGGCAGGCGGGGCGCGCGCGGAGCGCCTCGGGTGGCGGACAGCGCGGCGATTGCGGCGACGAGCGGCCAATTCCCGGCGCCCGGCGCGATCGATCGATCGATCGCGCCTCTCGAGACGGGTCCCGCCGCCGTGGACAGCGCGCCGCCCGAGAGCGTGCGGTTCCCGACCGCGGGCATCGGCGACGGGTTCGTCGAAGCGGAGTCCGGGAAGTTCGGCATAAACGCCGCCATCGCCGGCGGGTTCGCCGTGGGCGCCGCGCCCGCCGGCCGCCGCGCCGCCGGCCGCGGCGCGCGCCGGCGCGCCGGCGCCGGCAAGCTCTCCGGCTCCGGCTTCAACGCGGGCGGCGGCGGGACCGGCGAGAGCGGCGACGCGCCTCTGACGGACCCGAGCGACGCGTACATGAGCCGTCAGCCGTGGGAGCTCAGCGCGGAGGAGATGCTCCCCGCGGCGCGCGCGCTGCGCGCGCGCGGCGCGAGCCACCTCGAGCGCGGCGACTTCGAGCACGCCGAGCGCGCGTGCGAGCACGCCCTGCGCTTCGTGGAGTACGAGGACGCGTTCGACGGCGCGGAGGCTAAGGCGGACGCGCGCCGGGTCAAGCTCGAGTGCCTGGTGGACGTCAGCGCGTGCGCGCTCGAGCGCGGGGACGCGCAGAAGGCTGCGCGCGTCGCGGAGGCTGCGCTCATTGTCGACCCGAGCTCGGCGGACGCGACGCTGCGGCGCGCCTTCGCCTCGGCCGCCGCGTCGGCGTTTGACGGCGCCGTCGCCGACGCCGAGAAGGCGGCGGCGCTCGCGCCCGGCGACGCGCGCGTCGCCGCGGAGCGCGCGCGCGTTTTGGCGATGCGGGACGAGGCGTACCACGCGTTCGCGCCGAAACTCGTCCCGGATCCTCTCCGGCCGGCGGTTTCGGCGCCGCTGAACAAACAGCCCGTGCCTTTGTTTCACGCGCGGATTCCTAAACCGCCGCGCGAGATCAACTCGCCCGTGCCGCCGGGCACCGCCGCCGCCGCGCGCGCGCTCGCCGCCGAGGAGGCGGAGGGCGAGTGCGAGGCGCACCGCGAGGGTTTAGGGCTGGGCGGGATGGACATCGGCGTCGAGGCGCCCGGCGACGAAAGCGCCGAGCGCGCCGAGCACGGGTACGCGCCAGCCTTCTCCGAGGAGGGCGTCTCCGGCGACTTCGGCAGCCCCGGGGGTTCCGGCGGGGTCTCCGGCGGGATTTCCGGCGGCGCGCGCGGAGCGCCGATAGGTGTGGCGGACAGCGCGGCGCTCGCGGTGGGGTCGGACGGCGCGCCGGTCCAGAAACCGACGGAAAGAAACGCCGGCGTCTCCGGCGGCGGGCGCGGGAGCGGCTCGCTCGGGCACGTGCCCCCCAACCACCCGGCGCGGCCCGCGGTTTCCGGCGCGACTCCCGCGCGGGACTTCTCGGGGCAGCGCGGCGGTCTGTCCGCGGGCCCCGCGGACGGGTCCATGGACGTCATGGGCGGTGGCGGCGGCGGGCAGAGCTTCGGGAACGAGCTTCGGGAACCCAATCCGTTCGGAACCCTAGACGGAACGACCCCGAGCGCCGTCGTCTCCGGCGCGCGCTCGATGCAGAAAAACGCATCGATGCCGCCCCTCGACGTCGGGCCGGGGCGGGCGCAGTACGGCGAGGTGGCGCTGGGCGGGGACGAGTCCGAGGAGGACGGCGAGGAGATCGGCTCGAGGAACCCCGCTGGCTCGCGGCAGGGGGTACCGACAGCGGACGCGGACGTGCAAAGCATGCACGACGACGACGCGTGACGCACCGGGGGAGAGACGGACCGTTTTTTTTTTCGCGCGCGAACGACGTACCGCCGCGGCGGCGATCATTGAACACTTTTGTAGTGAAACGAAAACGTGCTCCGAATAAATACGTCAATCGCCGTCGGGCGCGATGGACGCGCGCCTCGCGCCCGCGACGACGGCCCACCCGTTCTCCTCGCGCACGGTCATGTCTTCGAAGAACGGCTCGTACGCCTCGAGCACGTCCGGCGTCTGTGTGGTGAGCACGCCCGACAGACACACGCGGCCGCCCGGGGCGCAGTACTCGGCAAACAGAGGCGCCAAAGAAAGCACCGGTCCGACGAGGATGTTGGCCACCACCGCGTCGAATTTTTCCTCGCCGGCGCCTCGCCCGGCGGGAAGCGCGCCGCCGCCGTCGCTGCCGTCCGCGAGAAACAGCTCGAGGTTCGCCTCGACGCCGTTCAGCGCGGCGTTCCGCGCGGCGGACTCCACGGACTGCGCCTCCATGTCCACCCCGCACGCGCGCGCGGCGCCCATCAGCAGCGCGCCGATCGCGAGCACGCCCGACCCGGTGCCGAAATCCAACACCGATCCGCCGCGGAACGCGTCGGTTTCGTCGCGGAGCCACGACAAGCAGAGACGCGTGGTCGGGTGCTCTCCCGTGCCGAACGCGAGCCCGGGTTCGAGCGTGACGTTCAAGCACCCTTCCGACTGGTCCTCGGTCTGCTCCGTCCACGCGGGGACGATCCACAGCCCGTCCGCCACCTTCGTCGGCGCGAACGAGTCGAGCACGACGTTCACCCAGTCGTCCCCGGGGATGGTTTCCTTTTCGTACTCGATCTTCGCGCACAGGATGTCCATCGCGTCCGACATGACCCCGTCGATGTCCGTCTCGGGCGCGAACATCGCCGTGACGTCGCACGCGTGCCACACCTTGGCGTCTCCGGCGTACACCTCCCGCTCCGCGTCCGTGCCGAGGTCGGCGTCCTCCACGGTGCAGCACGTCGAGCCGAGGCTCAACAACACGTCCGAAAGCGCCCCGACGTCGGACCCCTCGATGCGGGTGACGCGCACGCAATCCACGGCATCGTTCGCGCCGGCCGCTTCCAGGGCAGCCGCCGCTAGGGGGCGAGCGCGAAAGCGCTCGAGCCGCGTGCTCTCGCGCCTCGCGCTCGTACCGCTGAGCCCGCGGAAGCCTCGACCGCCGACGGGCGATGTTCGCTCGGCGGCGGCGGCGGTGCGCGACGCGCGACGCGAACGCGCACACGACGACGCGGGTGAGACGCCCCGCCGGCACGACGCGGGCGAAGCGCGCGCGAGGCGGTGTAGCGCGCCGGACAGGAACCCTCGGACCAGCATCGTGGCGGGCGGCGGGTGGGGAATGCGCGAGACGTCGCGTGGACGGTGCCCAAGACGCGCTACGAAACATCGTGCACTGCTGCGATCGACGTGGAGTCGACGACTGAGAACTGACAGTTTTTTTGTGTTTTTCAGGCGCGTCTCCCTCAGCCTACTCGGCCTCTCTTCGCGTCGCCTCGAGCGGTCGATCGTCGGAGGGGAAGCGCGGGGCACCGCCGGCGCATGTCGGCGTCGGCGGCGCGCGCGTACACCGCGCGCTCACGGGTTGGGGTTGGCCGGCGCGGCCGGCGCCGGCGCCGGAGGCACGCCGGGGCGGCCGCCGCCTGGGAACATGCCGTACCCAGCCGCGGCGGCGGCGGCGGCGGCGGCAGCGGCAGCCTGCATGGCTTGCTGCTGCGCCGGCCCGCGGCCTCCGGCCCCGCCGCGCGCGCCGGCGCCGGGAAAGGCGCCGTGCGGCGGGAAGACGCCCCTGGGCGGGAAGCCCGGCATCTGCGGGTACTGCGGGTAGCCGCCCATCATCATGGCGGGGGGCATGCCGCCGGGGAAGCCCCCGGGGTAGCCCCCGGGCGCGGCGCGCGGCGGCGCGGCGGGCGCGGCGGGTTTCTTCGCGAACGATGGCGTGAACTCCGCCGCCTTCGCGCTGAGCGAGAAGGGCTTCGCCGAGGCGCTGAGCGTGGACTTGGGCTTTTCCTCGCCTGCCCCGGCGGCGGCGGCGGCGGCGGCGCCCGTCGCCGAAGAGCTCGGCGCCTTCTTCGCCTCGGCGGGCGCCGGCGCGGGGCGCGGCGCCGGCGGCGACCCGGAACGCTTGCGCTCCCGGTCCGCGAGCGCGCGCACGCCCTCGGGCACCTTGGACGAGCCCCACGCGGGTTTGTTGGGAAGCACGGCGCCGCCCTTCCCGGCGGCGTGCGCGCCTCCCGCGGCGGCGCCGGTGCCGACCACGGCGCCGTACAGATCCTCCTCGTCGTAATCCACCGTCATGCGCTGGCCGCGTTCCTCCTGCATGTGCACGTTGGCGGAGACGCTGCTCTGGATCTCGCGCGCGATGCGCGCCGCCTCAGCCTCGGAGATGCCCCCCGCGCTCTTGTCGATGGAGGTGGTGTACATCGTCTCGTCGAAGGACGTGTCCACGCCGAACATGGACTTGTTCGCGGCGAACTGGTCCCACTGCGCGGCGGCGGCGCCGCCGCCGCCGCCCCACCCGCCGCGGCCGCCGCCCTTGGCCTTCTTTGCGGGGTCCTCGAGCAGGCCGGCGCCGTCCTCGATGCCGCCGAGCGCCTCCTCGCCCGCCGCGGGCGCCCACGCGACGAGCTCGCGCTCGCGGTGCTCGCCGCGCGTGATGCCGCCGTCGATGAACCCGTCGGCGTTGGAGCGGCTGGGGCCGACGGCGAGGTCCGTCATGCCCACGTCGCTCGCTTTCAGCGAGACCAAGTCGGCGAGCGCATAGCGCGCGGAGGGCGCCGGCGCCGAGCGCTGCGCGCGCCCCGCGCGCGTCGCCTTGAGCTCCGCCATGCGCAGCTCGATGACGAGGTCGTCCTTCTTCCACTGCGTCGTGCGTTTGTTCGTGTGTATCGTGGGATGGGTTCGAGTCAACGCGGCGCGGCGAGCGCGAGCGTTTTCGTCATTCACGTTTTTTTTTTTAGTGAAAGAAAAACCGTGGACGAACGCGTGACGCGAAACACGCGCGTTCGTCTCGTCGGTCGTCGCGTTCGCGTCGCGAGGGTACGAAAAGACCGAGACGGGGGAAACCGCGCGTACCTCGGCGTCGGACGGGGCGGCGGAGTGGAACACGCCCTCGTAGACATCGCCGGACTTGAGCTGCGCGCGGAGAGAACGGAGAGGCGAGCGACGGGGGTTGGATCGGGCGTCAGGATTCTTTCCCGTGCGGGCGCGAAAAAGAAGCGGAGCGATCGAGGTGACTTCTCGCGGGATCGCGCGCGCGGGTTCGGGCCCGGGACGCGAAGCGCACCGTGACTTCGACTTGGTACCCCACGAGCACCTCCGCGACGAACGCGAGGCGCTCGCGGCCGGCGGCGAGACCCGCGGGCGGCATGGTGTCGAGGCTGCGAGCGACGCGGATCGAGGTTGCGTAACCTAAGTCACGCCGAGACTAGCGCGAAGGCACTTCTCCCACCGAGAGGAGAGGGGGTCACTGTCTCACGCGGCTGCGTGGACCGGTCCTTAGGTACGACCGCGTGCGTGCCGCGCCTGTTCGCGCAACACCCCCTCCCTCCGTGTGCCCACCTGGCGCACGTCGGATTGGCGGAGCTCTCGGCAAGTCGCGCGAGCCCAATCCATCCGCCTTGGCCTGCACGCCGAGGCGGACAGTTTAAATTTTCGAACCCGTATGGGCATTCAGTCTCAGAGCGCGAACGCATCTGAGAAAAAGCACACCACGAGCGGTTTCGTACACGTCAAGCCTGAAAAACAATCGATGGTTTATTACAGTAGTACGTCTTCGCCGCCGGCGCTCACCGTATCAACGCGTGCTTGATGTCGTCGTACACCACGAGCTGGATGACGATGACCGCGGCGACGTGCGCGAGCCTCTCTCGCCACCCCGCGTACAGACCGCCGAACCCCAGCCGAGTCGCCGTCTCCGCGATGCCGGGGCGCCGCGAGGACGTCGAGAGGTCGTTTTCGTCATTCCCGAAAAACGCTCCGGCGTCGTCGCGCGCGCCGCCCGACGCCGATCCCGACGCGGGTCCCGCGTTCGCCGCCGCGGACGTCTCCAGCGAAGGCGACGTCTCCAGCGCGCGAACGGACACACCGAGCGGCGCATCGACTGGCGTCGTTGTCTCTCCCTCGCTTGGGCGCACGAACGCCGCG
>Ga0181560_10006076_pt1 | contig 10646 bp, 9 predicted proteins | sample 011ome_20_FD_133751 | JGI IMG/M metagenome (GOLD analysis project Ga0181560, IMG submission 133751) | Coastal salt marsh microbial communities from the Groves Creek Marsh, Skidaway Island, Georgia - 011509CT metaG (megahit assembly) | ecosystem: Environmental > Aquatic > Marine > Intertidal zone...
GGACAGCGCGCAACTTCAATCTTGGCTTAAGAACGGCCCCGCTCCCGGGGACGTTGCCGTGTTGCGCGAGTTTGTCGAGCGCTATCCCTACGCCGGACCGCTTCGGATGATGTTGGCCAAGGCTTCCGAGGAAGCCCAAAACCTCGAGCGCCGCGATCACCTCCTGCAAGCGGGTGCTCACGTGCCGTCGCGTCGTGCCTTGTTCGCCTACCTCACCGGCCCGGCCTTGGTGGAGGCGGCCCGGGCGGTGCACGTTGAAATTGAAGCCGCCCCGGAGGTGTCTGAAGAAGAATTGGTCGGCCTGGTATGGCACGGTCAAGAGGGCACCTCGCCGGCCAACGATCCTGTCGACGTCCCGACTGACGCTGCGCCTCATTCGCCGTCCGAAGTGGATATCTCGGAGTCGGAGCAGGAAACTCCGTCTTCCGAGGCCGACACACGAGATTCCATGGTGGCGGCCATCGCCTCGGTCATTGAACAGGACGTTCAGGCCTGGACGGCTGAATCGGGAGAGGGTTCGGCCGGGTCTGAACCTTCCGTCGTCGGGAAAGTTGCCGTGCCCGGTGTGAGTTCCGCGCCCAAACCCATCAGCCTGTTCGCACAATGGTTGGCCCAGCGAGCCCAGGATACGGGCTTTGGTTCCCCTCAACTCGCCGAGCAGGGAGCTGCTGCGCTGATCGACGCCTTCCTAGCGAAGGGCGACGTCAAAATCGGACCGGTCCGCGACAGCTTGGAAACCACGGAGGAATGGGCCAAGCAGGGGTTGGTAGAAGACTCAAGTTTGGTCACCGAAACCATGGCGAAACTCTACGCCCAACAGGGCCAAATGAGCCGCGCCAGGAAAGCTTACAAGCTTCTCGCTTTGAAATACCCAGAAAAAAGTGTTTATTTTGCGGCCCAGCTGAAAAAGCTGCGTAACTCTTGAACATCTGAACATGATCACCTTTCTGACCGTCGTCATTTTGATTGTCTGCTTCCTCTTGGGGGCAGTGATTTTGGTCCAAAACCCCAAAGGAGGAGGACTCGCCACCGGATTCCAAGGCGCCAGCCAAATCGGCGGAGTGCAGCGCACCACCAACTTCCTCGAGAAGGCCACGTGGTACCTCGCGGTTGCTCTCTTCGTGCTGTGCATCGTGGTCGGCAGCTTCGCCGGGAACGGTTCCCTTGACGTGGGTGTAGACGAGAGCTTCGCTCCGACGGCTCCCATTGAAGCCGCTCAGTAAAGGCACCTTCCACCTCTCAGCGCCCCGTGCGCGCAAGACACCCTGTCAGAATCGCTGACAGGGTGTCTTGCTTTTGGTCGCGGTCTGACACCTCTGTCAGGGTTCTTTCGCCCAGAAGCAGTTGGCACGGAAATCGCCAAAAGCGTGATGTGCTTCGGCACCTCAAACGAAAACACAACAACTGCACAATTCATGTCTGTCAACATTCGACCTCTGGCTGACCGCGTTCTGGTAGAACCCGCAGCCGCCGAACAGACCACCGCGAGTGGCATCATCATCCCTGATTCCGCGAAGGAAAAGCCTCAACGAGGCACGGTTGTGGCCGTGGGCCCCGGCAAAAAAGACGAGCCAACCACGGTTCAAGTCGGTGACACCGTGCTCTACGGCAAGTACTCCGGTACGGAGCTTCAGTACGAAGGCACCGATTACATGATCATGCGTGAATCCGACATCCTCGCGATTCTCTAACCTTCGGACCAAACCTCAACACTGAACAAATACAACCATGGCGAAAGACATTCAATTCAACAGCGAAGCCCGGGCCAACCTCAAGGCAGGCGTGGACGCGTTGGCGAACGCAGTCAAAGTGACCCTCGGTCCAAAGGGACGGAACGTGGTCATTGACAAGAAATTTGGCGCTCCCTCCGTCACCAAGGACGGGGTTTCCGTGGCCAAAGAAATCGAGCTCGAGAACCCCGTAGAGAACATGGGGGCTCAGATGGTGAAGGAAGTTGCTTCCAAGACCGCGGACGTGGCCGGCGACGGAACGACGACCGCCACGGTACTTGCACAGGCACTCGTTGGCGAGGGACTTCGCAACGTGGCGGCCGGCGCCAACCCCATGGACCTCAAGCGAGGCATGGACAAGGCAGCAGAAGCCATCGTCGCGGGCTTGCGTGAAATCAGCCGTGAAGTCGGAAGTGACAACAGCAAAATCGAGCAAGTTGGAACCATCTCGGCCAACAACGACAAGACCATCGGTTCGTTGATTGCAGAGGCGATGAAGGTGGTGGGCAACGAAGGCGTCATTACGGTCGAAGAAGCCAAGGGCACCGAGACGGAAGTGAAGACGGTGGAAGGCATGCAGTTCGACCGCGGCTACCTCTCTCCCTACTTCGTGACCAACCCGGACAAGATGGAGGCCGAACTCGACAACCCTTACATCTTGATTCACGACAAGAAGATTTCCAACATGAAGGACCTTCTTCCCGTGTTGGAACAAACCGCCCAAGGCGGTCGTCCTCTCTTGATCATCGCTGAAGATGTGGACGGCGAGGCTTTGGCCACGCTCGTGGTGAACAAGATCCGTGGTGCGTTGAAAGTGGCGGCCGTGAAGGCCCCCGGGTTTGGAGATCGCCGCAAGGCCATGCTCCAAGACATCGCCATCCTCACGGGCGGCCAAGTCATCTCGGAGGAAACCGGTTTGAAGCTGGAGAACACGACCATTGCGGACCTTGGTACGGCCGAGAAAATCACCATCGACAAGGACAACACGACGGTGGTGAACGGTGCCGGCGACAAGGCCGCCATTGAGGCCCGTGTTGGCCAGATTAAAGCCCAAATCGAAACCACCACGTCCGATTACGACCGCGAGAAGCTTCAAGAGCGTCTCGCAAAGTTGGCGGGAGGCGTCGCGGTGCTCTACGTCGGTGCGACCACTGAAGTGGAAATGAAGGAAAAGAAGGACCGCGTGGACGACGCTTTGCACGCCACCCGTGCGGCGGTGGAAGAAGGCATTGTTCCTGGAGGAGGAACAGCTTACATCCGGGTCGCTTCCAATCTCACGAATTTGGAAGGAGACAACGCCGACGAGACCACAGGCATCAAGATTGTGCTTCGTGCCATCGAGGAGCCCCTCCGTCAAATCGTGGCAAACGCTGGCGGCGAAGGCGCGGTGGTGGTGAATGTGGTGCGCGAAGGCGAAGGTGACTTCGGCTACAACGCACGGACGGAGGTGTTCGAAAACCTCTACGAAGCGGGCGTCATCGACCCCACCAAGGTGACTCGCGTGGCGCTCGAAAACGCGGTGTCCATCTCTGGCATGGTCCTCACGACGGAGTGTGTAATCACCGACATCCCTGAAGAGTCGCCAGCTGCTCCCCCCATGGGCGGTGGCATGGGCGGCATGATGTAAGAGGTCGCTCCACGACGTTTCACGACGAAAGAAACCGCGCCCGGCTTGGGTGCGGTTTTTTTTGTGCCCGACCCGCCGCGGGCGGTACCTTCGCGTCATGTCCATTGCGATCGAAGGCGTAGAAAAGCGGTTTGGCGAACAGCGGGCCCTGAAGGGCGTGAGCTTGCGGTTGAATCGTGGAGAAGTGGTGGGTTTGCTCGGCCCCAACGGGGCAGGTAAGTCCACGTTGATGCGCCTCATTACGGGGTATTTGCCTCCCACGGCGGGACGCATTGATGTGTGCGGGCACGACGTGATGGAGGCTCCTTTGGAGACCAAAAAACGGGTCGGCTACCTTCCTGAACACAACCCCCTTCACGAGGACATGTACGTCCGAGAATATTTGCGTTTCGTGGCCGGCATCCACGGGGTTCCCAACCGCAATGCGCGTGTGGAGGAAGTGCTGAGCGAGGTCGGCTTGTTGCCGGAGGTGCACAAGCAAATTGGTCAACTGTCCAAGGGGTACCGCCAGCGGGTTGGGTTGGCCCAGGCGTTGATTCACAATCCAGAGGTGCTGATTTTGGACGAGCCCACGTCGGGCCTTGACCCCAACCAACTCGTGGACATTCGGGCCTTGATTCGCCGTCTGGGGGAAGATCGAACGGTCATCTTGAGTACCCACATTATGCAGGAGGTGGAGGCCATGTGCGACCGGGTCGTGCTGATCCGGCTGGGAGAAATCGTGGCGGACGCCCCGCTTGCCCAATTCGTGGCCGCCGAAGGGGGCTTGGAGGCTCAATTCAAAGCTCTCACCTCGTGAGCAAAGGCGTCGGCACGGTGCTCCGGACCACGGGGTCGTGGTACGACGTGTTGCGTGACGGAGGAGAAGTGATTTCATCGCGGCCTGCCGGTCGCCTTCGCTTGGAAGGCTTTCGATCGACCAATCCGGTGGCCGTGGGCGACCGGGTGGATTGGGAAGAGGTGGAGGACGGCACAGGCGTCATCACCAAAATTCACGAGCGCAAGAACTGCATCATTCGGAAGTCCGTGAACCTGTCCCACGAAAGTCATGTGGTGGCGGCCAACCTGGACCGCGCGTTTTTGGTGGTCACCATGGCGGCACCGCGGACCAGCACGGGATTCATGGATCGCTTTTTGGTCACGGCCGAGGCGTACGGCATTCCCACCACGGTGGTGCTCAACAAAATCGACGCGTTGACCGACGAGGAACGTGAGCAAGCTGTGGCCTTGGCGGAGGTGTATCGGGACGCGGGCTACGGTTGGCTTGAAGTGAGTGCACAAACCGGGGAAGGCCTCGACACCTTGCGCGCCGAGTTGGCCAAAGGCATCCACGTCTTGTCCGGCCACTCCGGGGTGGGCAAAAGCACGTTGATCAACCGGCTCATTCCTGGCTTGGAATTGAAGACTGCCGAAGTGAGCGAGTCGCACAACAAGGGGCGGCACACCACGACGTTCGCGGAGATGCATGCGCTCCCGGAGGGAGGGTTTTTGGTGGACACGCCAGGGATCAAGGGGTTTGGGCTGGTGACGTTGGAGCGAGATACACTGAACCATCACTTTCCGGAGTTTTTCCGGCGACTTCCCGACTGCAAATTCCACAACTGCGTGCACCACAAAGAGCCGGGGTGCGCCGTCCGTGAGGCGGTTCAGGACGGCGAGGTGGCGCAGAGTCGGTACCGCAACTACCTCGAGATGCTCGGGGAGTTTGACGGAGGGCCGTACCGCGACTCCCTCTACCGGTGACGCGAATCAAACGCGGGAGCAGCGCAGGCCGGTGACGCGAAGCGACGGTGAATTGTACTTCAGGCGCTCGCCATTCAAATCGACCACGTCGATGTTCATGCCACGAAGGATCGCGTCGCCCGAGGCACAGTCCCATTCCATGTACGATCCGGTTCGGGCGTGAATTTCCGCATCGCCCGTCGCGAGCAGGCAAAACTTCAGGGCGCCACTGATGGGGCGGGCCACCACGTCGGCGGGGTCGATGTTGGGCGGGACGAGGTCCGTGAGTTTGGCCTCCTCCATCCAGGATGTGACCAAACGATACGGGCGTTGGATGGCCGAGGGGTGCACCTGCCGGACCGTGGAGCCGTCGAGGGGTGCGACTTGCACGGGAACCCCGACGCCGCCGAGGTACATGCGGTTCGCCAGGGGGTCGGCCACAACACCAAAAATCGGCCCCGTTTCGTCGCAGAGGGCGATGTTCACGGCAAACCCCGAGCGGCTGCGAAGAAAGGATTCGGTGCCGTCGAGGGGGTCGACGAGCCAGAATCGGGGCCAGTCTTTGCGAACGTCGTAGTCCGGGGCGGCGGCCTCCTCGCTCAGGACCGGGAGCCCAGCCGAGGCCAGGTGTTCCTGAATGACCTGCTGCGAGGCCATGTCCGCGTCGCTGACGAGCGATCCGTCGGCCTTCTCAGCGATGTGCAAGTCGCTGTCGCTCTTGGGCAGGGCGCTCAACAACACACGCGCAGCTGCTCCGGCTGCGGCGATGGCGGCTTGCTGTTCAAGAGGTGTGGCTTGCGACGGGTTCATGGGGTCTTGTTCGAAGGTACGTTACATTTGCAGCGACGCAGGGGTGCCGAAAGGCTGAGATGATACCCTCCGAACCTGCCCAGGTTATGCTGGGAAGGGAGCGACAGACTCGCCGTGCGGGTCATTGGGGCCGGTTTGGTCTCCTGTGTCAAGGAACAAGATCAACGCCATGACACAAGGTTCATCCACTTCTTTCTTTTGGGGACAATACCTACTCACCTTCTTGTTGGCTTTCGCGAATGCGATGGCTTTCGCGCAACTCGACGTCGACACCCTCACCGTCGCCACTGCGACTGTTTCCGCCGTCCAGGCCGGGGAGCAAGATCCGTTTGCCGTCACTGATTTGAGTGGGGAGGACATCCAAAAACAAGACGCCGCGCAAGACGTGCCGTTTTTGCTCCGTCTGACTCCCTCTGCGGTGGTGACGTCGGACGCCGGACACGGCGTGGGCTACACGGCGCTGCGCATTCGTGGCGTCGACCAAAGCCGCATCAACGTGACCGTCAACGGGGTGCCGCTCAACGACGCGGAATCACAAAACGTGTACTGGGTGGACTTGCCTGATTTGGGAAGCAGCATGACTGGACTGCAGATCCAGCGTGGTGTGGGAACGAGCACCAACGGCCCTGCGGCGTTTGGTGCCACGGTGTCGGTGAACACGCTTGGGACGATGGCCAAGCCGGGCGTTCGGGCGGTGCTGGGGAGCGGGGCGTTTGGGACCAACCGACGGACCGTGTCGTGGAACACGGGCATGCTTCAGGCAGGGTGGTCGCTCGAGGGTCGAGCTTCCCGCATCACTTCGGACGGGTATGTTGATCGGGCGACAAGCGACCTGAATTCGCTCTACGGACGTGTCGCCAAACGCTGGGAAACGGGCCGCGCCTCCCTCACCACGACCCTCGGTCACGAGCGCACCTACCAAGCGTGGTACGGCGTGCCCGCGATTGCTCTTTCGGACACCGTGGACGCCGACGACCTGCGCGCCTGGGCGGCGAACAGCTACGAGTACAATTACGTGGACTCGAGTTATTCGTCGGCCTACGATTTGGCCCGGCTGGAGGATTTGGTCGCCAACCGACGGACTCACAACTTCTACCAATACGAGAACGAAGTGGACGACTACCGCCAAGATCACCACCAGATTCACCTCGATCAGCAGGTGGGGAATTGGGACCTTGGTGCGGTTGCGTACGCCACAAAAGGGGCGGGGTTCTACGAGCAATTCCGCCAGGATGAAGATTTCGCGGACTACCAATTGACGCCGTTCATCCTCGGCACGGACACGGTGAATTCCACCGACCTGGTGCGTCGGCGTTGGCTGGACAACACGTTGTTGGGAACGGCGTGGACCTTGGGTCGGCGTTCCGAGGCGCTGAACCAGTTGTACGGCATTTCGGCTTCGTCGTACGTGGGGGATCACTTTGGCCGGGTGATTTGGATGGACGTGGCTTCCGGGGCATCTCCCGACCACGAGTACTACCGTTCGGTGGGCCAAAAGCTGGACCTGAGCGGCTTCGCCAAATGGTCAGGCGACGTCGACGACGTTCGTTGGCACGCCGAGGCGCAGGTTCGTCACGTGAACTACGAAACGACGGGCCGAGACAACGACTACAGCGCAATCAACATTCAGGACACCCTCACCTTTTTCAACCCCAAGGCGGGATTGACGTGGACGCCTTCCGACGACGCCCAGGCGTTCTTGTCGTTAGCTGTGGCCCACCGCGAGCCTGCGCGGTCCGACTACTTGGACTCACCTCAGGACGCGCCTTTGCGTCCGGAGCGACTGGTGGATTTGGAAGCGGGCGCTTCGTTGCGCGGGAGCAATTGGGCCGTGGCGGCGACGGTGTACAACATGCAGCACCGAGATCAGCTCGTGGCTACGGGTGCATTGAACGATGTGGGCAACGTGGTTCGCGTGAACGTCGAGAACAGCTGGCGCCGGGGGATTGAACTCGAGGCAGGATGGCAAGCCAGCCCGTGGATCCGTTTGGACGGGAATGCGACCCTGTCCGACAACCGCGTGGCCCAGTTCGAGGAAACGGTCTACGACTACGCGGGCCCCTCCTACGAAAACCGCATTCAGCACAGCAACACGGATTTGGCCTTGTCGCCCAACGCGGTGGCGATGGGGATGTTGACCCTGGAACCCCCCAAGGAAAGCCCCTTCGCCGGCGTGTCGCTCAGCTTGATTGCGAAGCACGTCGGCCGTCAATTCCTGGACAACACGTCCAACGAAAACCGGATGCTTGACTCGTTTGCGACCGTGGATGCGGTGTTGCGCACGGAGTCGGTCATGCCGAAAGGCCAAACCGTCAGCGTCTCGCTCTTCGGCAACAACCTTCTGGACGCGATGTACAGCGCGACGGGGTGGACGTACAGCTATTGGTTGGGTGGTTCGGAATCGGAAATTACCGAGACGTACGTGTATCCCCAAGCGGGGCGACACGGGTTCATTACCCTTGCTGTGGAGTTCTGATCGAGCGCGTGAGCTCGCCGAGAATGGCGGGGTTGCGTTCCACTGCGGAACCGACCACCACGCAGGTCGCACCGGCCTGCCATGCTCGTTCGAGGTCGGCCTGGGAGGTCATGCCTCCGCCCACGATGAGCGGGACGTTCACCGCTTCGCGAATCGCGGCAATCGTGCGGGCGGGGACGGGTTGCCCGGCGCCGCTCCCTGCGTCGAGGTACAGGCATTGCAGCCCGAGCATGACTCCGGCCTGTGCGGTGGCGACGGCGAGCTCGGGCTTGCCGGACGGGATGGGAAGGCTGTGCGACATGTACGCCGCGGCGGTCATTGGCGGGTCGCCAATCAGCATGTATCCCGTGGGCACCGTTTCGAGGTCCATTCTTGCGATGCGTGGTGCGGCTTCGACGTGCCGTCCGATCAACAAATCGGGGTTTCGACCCGAGATGAGGCTGAGGAAGAGCAGGGCATCCGCGCCCTCGACGACTTGGCTCGGCGAGCCAGGAAAGAGCACGACGGGTTGGGTGAGAGTGCGCTTCAATTCCGTCACGACACGTTGGGTCACGTGCTCCGTCACCAAACTGCCTCCGACAAAGACGTCCGTGGCTTCGCTGGTGTCAATGCGACGAACAAGGTCGAGCCAAGGCCCGCCGGAAGGAGCGTCTTCAGGGTCCACCAACACGGCCAGTCGTCGGCGTCCGTCAGCGTGAGCTGAGCGCAAGGAATCGAGCCAGGGCTTGAGGTTAGGAGACGTCATCACGGGTGGCCAAGATAGCTTGGACAATCCGTTTCACCGTTTCGGGGTGCCGCATGACGTGTCCGCATTCGATGCGAAGAAAGTGAACGCGGTCGTTGGCCAAGGAGCGCCAGGCTTGGGTCCATGCCCAAGGAATGATGGCGTCACGTGTGCCAAAGATGGCGTAAACCGAGGTCCCTCGCTGCGATGCCTGGCCCCAGGCTTTTCGAGAGCCTGCACGTGTGGGCCAAAACGCGCGATGTGTCTTCCATGTTCGAGCCACCAGGGTGCGCATGGCGTGATCTTGGGTGTGGTGCAAAGCGAAGTGCTCGAGGTGTGCAGGAATGATTCTCATTCGGCGAATGCCTCGGATCCACGAACGCACAGTGCTCGCGTTTCGGTCAGTCCAAGCCCACGTTGCGCGGCCCAGACGAGTCTCGACGGCGAAACGGTACATGGGGTTTTTCCGGAACCCGTCTGGCGCGAGCAAGATCATGCCGCTCCACGCGTCGGGGTTCCTCTCGAACAGGGTCAAGGCGATGCGCCCGCCGAGCGAATATCCAAGCAACGCTCGGCCAGGGCGATCGCCCTGCTCGGGAATCAGGGAATCCACCCAGGAATCGAGTGCGCGCTGGAACAACTCCGGTTCAAGTTCAGGCGCCTCGTCACCCTCAGGGGCTGTGCTCCCGTTTTGGTGGCTCAGTCCCACTGAAAGCATCGCGGTGCCTTCGGAATACAGGGGCAGGTAATTCCCCATTTCTTCCGTCGGGCGTCCAAACCCATGAAACGCGACCACGATTTGGCGAACGTCTGAGTTCGGAGTCAACCAAAGCCCATTCCAGGTCCACCCAGCGTGGGTCCAAGACGTGGAGGAGGAGGTGTGTGAGAGCGGAGGCACGACACAAAGGTCGGGTCGTGGGTTACTTGTGGAAAACGCAGGGCCGCAGGTGCCTTCAGGTGGCGTGACTTCGTGTAATTTTGCCGCGTCCCACAACTTTGGTACGCTCTCTCTTGCCCGAATGCCAGGTCCTCAGCAAGGAAAAGGCGCTCGGATAAAAAAAAAATGCCCAAAGACAACAGCATCAAGTCGGTCCTCATTATTGGAAGCGGACCGATTGTCATTGGACAAGCCTGTGAATTTGACTATTCAGGAAGCCAAGCTTCTCGAAGCCTTCAAGAGGAGGGCATCGAAGTCACCCTGATCAACTCCAACCCCGCGACCATCATGACCGACCCGGTCATCGCGGACAACGTCTACCTCGAGCCGCTCGAGCCCGAGTCCATCGTGACCATCCTCGAGAAGCACCCCAACATCGATGCGGTGCTGCCGACAATGGGCGGTCAAACGGCGTTGAACCTTGCCATTCAATGCGAGGAAATGGGCATTTGGGAGGAGTACAACGTGCGGATGATTGGCGTGGACACAAAGGCCATCGACATCACAGAAAACCGTGAGGCCTTCCGCCAGTTGATGGGCGAGATTGATGTGCCCATGGCTCCGCAGGCGACCGCGAAGAGCTTTTTGGAGGGCAAGGAAGTGGCGCAACAATTCGGTTA
>Ga0181560_10006082_pt1 | contig 10638 bp, 8 predicted proteins | sample 011ome_20_FD_133751 | JGI IMG/M metagenome (GOLD analysis project Ga0181560, IMG submission 133751) | Coastal salt marsh microbial communities from the Groves Creek Marsh, Skidaway Island, Georgia - 011509CT metaG (megahit assembly) | ecosystem: Environmental > Aquatic > Marine > Intertidal zone...
ATCATGCCGAACACGCCAATGGGAACACGCATTTGACCCACGCGAATGCCGCTGGGCTGCTCGGTCATGCCCGAGATTTCTCCGATCACGTCAGCCATGCTGGCCAACTGCTCACACCCCAGCGCGCAGGTTTCCAAAGCAGCATCAGACAGCTTGAGCCTATCCACCATGGGGGCATCTAGCCCGGCTGCTTGGGCGGCAGCGACGTCAATTGCATTGGCCGCTTGCAAGGACTCACGCTCTGCGCGCAGGCGCTGCGCCAATGTTCTCAAGGCCGTGGCCTTGCGCTCTGCCGTGGCACTCGCCATCGCCGTGCTGGCGCGGCGGGCACGTTCGCCATAGCCGCGCATGAGGGTGGAAACATCAACAGAATTCATGCCTTCATTGTCGCACTGTGTGGCGACTTTCGCAGAACCATCCGATCAGCCCTTGCGGCCCCAAATGAAGGCCGGCTGCATCAACGTTGCTGCACTGCAACATTTATACGCAATGTCACCTAGTGAAGCTTTGCAGGGGTGCACAGATTGCCTTGAACGCGCACAATCAGCCCTGATGAAACTCTGCCCCCGCGACGCTGGCCATTGATGCCATGTCTGCCCGCTGTGTCCAACGCAGTGGGTCACGGGGGCTATTTATTTGTGCAAAAGTCTTCTTCTTCCATGGCGACCCTCACGCTCGGTGCACTGGGCGTGGTCTACGGTGACATCGGCACCAGCGTGCTCTACGCGTTGCGCGAGGTCTTTGACACGGGATTGGTCGCGTTCAATCAAAGCAATGTGCTGGGCATTTTGTCCCTGTTCTTTTGGACCCTCACGGTCATCGTTTCGCTCAAGTACATCACACTGGTTTTGCGTGCGGACAACCACGGCGAAGGTGGCTTGGTGGCCATGTTGGCGCTGGCGTCTCAAGCCGTCAAAGACAAGCCCCGTTTGCGCAATGTGTTGATGATGGTCGGGATTTTTGGCACGGCACTGTTCTACGGTGACGGTGTGATCACCCCGGCGATATCTGTGCTCTCAGCCTCTGAGGGCTTGGTGGTCCTCAATGAAGACCTGCACCATTGGGTCATCCCCATGACGCTCACAGTGCTCTTCACTCTGTTTTGGGTTCAAAAATATGGCACGGGTGGCATCGGGCGCTTCTTTGGGCCGTTGACCCTGATTTGGTTTTTGGTGCTCGCCGGCCTAGGCACCTACCAAATCGCGCAAAACCCCAGCGTGCTGATGGCGCTCAACCCAGTCTACGCCTTGACTTTCGTTCGGGATCAGCCAGGCGTGTCGTTCTTTTTGCTGGGCGCATTGGTTTTGTGTGTGACCGGCGCTGAGGCGCTTTACGCGGACATGGGCCACTTCGGGCGACGGCCGATACGTTGGGCTTGGTTTGGCTTGGTCATGCCCGCACTCACCCTCAACTACATGGGTCAAGGGGCGCTGCTGCTGGCTAACCCCGAGGCACTGGAAAACCCATTCTTTTTGATGGCGCCCACTTGGATGATATTGCCCTTGATTGTGTTGGCCACCTTGGCAACCGTCATCGCCTCGCAAGCGCTGATCAGCGGCGCATTCAGCGTGACCAAGCAAGTGATACAGATGGGCTTTTTGCCTCGCATGCACATCGTTCACACCAGCACCAAAGACACAGGTCAGATCTACATCGGGCTGGTCAATTGGGGGCTTTTTGCAGCGATTGTGTTGGCTGTCATGATGTTCCGGTCCAGCGAGAACTTGGCGGCCGCCTACGGCATTGCCGTGACCTTGGACATGTTGATCACGACGACTTTGACTTACTTCGTCATTCGGTTTTCGTGGCGCTACCCCTTGTGGTTGTGCGTTATGGCAACCGGCGCGTTTTTTGTCATTGACCTGCTGTTCTTCTCGTCTAATTTGCTCAAGTTCATGGACGGTGGCTGGTTCCCAATCGTGATTGCTTCGGTTATTTTCGCGCTGATGCTCACCTGGAAACGAGGCCGCGAATTGATGAGCCAGCGACAACGTGAAGACGGCATTGATTTGCCAACCTTTCTCGATGCGGTGTTTGTGTCGCCACCCACCCGGGTATCTGGCACAGCGGTGTTCTTGACCACCGACAACCTGACGGTGCCACCGGCCTTGCTGCACAACCTGAAGCACAACAAGGTGCTGCACGAACAGAACTTGTTCATCACGGTGCTGCACCACGAGGTGCCGTGGATTGGCATGGACAAGCGCGTCAACATCGAAGCCCTGGGGCACGATTGTTGGCAAGTGGTGCTCAACTTTGGCTTCAAAAACGACCCCGATGTGCCCAAGGCGCTGAGCATGGTCAAAGGCTTGGGCTATGAGGTCGACCCCATGCAAACCTCTTACTTTTTGTCGCGCGACACCATCACCCCAAAACTCGGCGGCGATATGCCTTACTGGCGCGAGAAGATTTTTGCCCAAATGCACCGCAACGCGGCGGGTGCGGCAGACTTTTTGCGCTTGCCCAACAACGCCGTTGTCGAGTTGGGCAGCAAGGTGGTGCTTTGAAGCAGGCGCCCACTGGCAACGCAAAGGGGTGGGGTATTGCACCCAGCGACACCCCCCTGACTTCGTTTTGGTGACAATACCGCCATGACCGATATCCTCTTTGTCGCCGACCCATTGGCGACCTTCAAGCCACACAAAGACTCCACCTTCGCCATGATGCAAGAGGCCCAATCGCGGGGCCACGGCATTTGGTTTTGCCACCCCCGAGACATAGGCTGGGAAAGTGGCGGCGTGGTGCAGGCCCAAGTACTCGCCATCAGACTGGGCACCCCTCAAACGGGCGGGTTTGGGGCCAACGAGCCATGGTTTGACGCCGTCGAAGAGCGCACCCTAGCGCTGCGTCACTTTGGCGCCGTGATCATGCGCAAAGACCCTCCATTTGATGCCGAGTACATCTACGCCACGCACTTGCTTGAACAAGCCCAGCGCGAAGGCGCCAAAGTCTTCAACGATCCGCGCGCGCTGCGCGATCACCCAGAAAAGCTGGCGCTGATGCAGTTTGCCCAGTGGGCACCACCGACCTTGGTGACGCGCCAAGCTGCAGATATTCGGCGCTTTCATGAGCAGCACGGTGACATCATTTTGAAGCCCTTAGATGGCATGGGCGGAGCCGGTATTTTTCGGGTCAGCCGAGACGGCATGAACTTGGGCTCCATCATCGAGACGCTCAACCAAGGCGGTGCGCAAACGGTCATGGTGCAAGCCTATCTGCCGCGCATCAGCGAGGGCGACAAGCGGGTCTTGGTGATTGGCGGGCAAGCCGTGCCTTATGCACTTGCGCGCATTCCGCAAGGCAATGAGGTGCGGGGCAATTTGGCCGCTGGTGGCAAGGGCGTGGCCATGCCCCTGACCTCGCAAGAGCAAGAAATCGCAGCGGCAATTGGCCCCACGCTGATGGCGCGGGGGCTGTTGTTGGTGGGCTTAGATGTGATTGGTGGGCGCCTCACCGAGGTCAATGTCACCAGCCCCACTTGCTTTCAAGAAATCACGCAGCAAGCCGGGGTGCCGGTAGCAGGCTTGTTCATGGACGCGCTGGAACACGCCATCTCTTTCGAACGCCCCTAGCGCTGTCTAGTTCGGACAGGGCCGCGGTGACATGCGCGCTTGTATCTCGCGCGTGGTCTGGTCGATCGTCGCCAAGGTGGCTGGCGCCAACTGCGCACGGGCGCGTGTATAGGCGTCTAGACCATCGTGGTGCGCTTGGCACTTGCCGCCTTCAAACACCCGCAATTCGTGGGGGGCGAACGCCACCCAGTGCTCATCGGCCGTCAACGGGGAAGTGACAATCACAGCCACTCGATCGTCTGCAGTGGTGTGTTGCGCGAAGTCAATGTGCCAGTCGTCATCTGCCAGTGTGGCCTCGCCGAATGGGTGCGCGCGCTCCACATGGTAAAGCTGCGTGGAGCCGTGCGCCCACATGGCGATGCCGTTCGAAAGAACCATGTTGAACGTGCCATGCCGACTGACCTGTGGAATCAACTCACGCAAGGTCAGGGTCAACTCTTGGGTGCTGGGCATACCCGCGTGAGATTTGGCCAACTCTTGTAAGAGCCAACAAAAAGCTTGCTCGCTATCGGTTTGTCCCACGGGCTGAAAGCTGCCATGCAACTTGGGCTCAAACGCGGTCAAATGACCGTTGTGCGCAAAGACCCAATGGTGGCCCCACATCTCGCGGCTGAATGGGTGCACGTTTTCTAAGCTTGTACCCCCAGATGTGGCCTTGCGCACGTGGGCAATGATGTGGCGGCTCTTGATCGGGTAGAGGCGCAAAAACTCAGCCACAGGTGAGTCACTCGCGCGCTGATGGTCGACAAACAGCCGCAACCCCTTGCCTTCAAAAAAAGCCATCCCCCAACCATCTGTGTGGTCGCCCGTGCGCCCACCCCGTTGTGAAAAACCTCTGAAGCTGAACGACGCATCCGTCGGGTTAAAACAGTTCAATGCCAGCAATTGACACACAGTGACTCTCTCCAGACTAAGTAGGCTTGGGCAGGCTGATGGTGCGGCGCTTGACCCGCCCACCGCATCATTGGCGTGCCTCTGGCGGCTCACCAGGCATCGGCTGTGGTTCTGGGGCTCCGCTCGTGCTGTCAGCCTTGGCCACCGGAAAGCGCTTGGCCAGCCACCATGCCAAGCCGCACAAAAGGCCCAACAACGTGAAGACCTCGTGATAAGCAACCATGCGCTCGGCTTGCGTGGCTGTTGCGTCCACCTCTCCCAAGCGCCAGTCGAGCAAAACCCCGACCAAACCAATACCCACTGCGCCGCCCAGCATGCGCAAAAAGTTAACCGCGCTAGAGGCATAGGACAGCAAGCCCTTATCCAGTCGACCCAATGTGGCCACCTGCATATTGGGCATGGTCAAACCCAGGGCAATCCGGTTGCCCACAAACAGCAAGGTCAGCAACGCGATCGACACCGAGATGTGCATGAACCACATGCTGGTGAAGGCGAGCATCAAACCAAAGAACCCCACCTGCAGCATATTTGACGCCTCAAATCGCCCACTGAAACGCCCCACCACACCCATGGTGAAAGCCAACATCAAGCCGGCCGGCAACATCACCACGCCCACCAAACTGGGTGAGTAGCCCAAGGCCGATTGCATGTAGACCGGCATGAGGTAGGTCGAGCCGTACAGGCTGATGCCGTAGATCAGGGTCACCCACGAGCCCAAGCGAAACGACAGATCGCGAAAGATGTCCAACTGCACCAGGGGTGCAGGTCCTCGGCCCGTGGCGTTGGACGACAAGCGCCGCTGCCACACCACAAAGGTGACCAACGCCAGCGCCGCCACCGCCAAGCGGCCCCAGGCCACCGCCGCTGACTCAGTGTGCAAAGCCACCACCCCACTCAAGAGACTGACGGTGAACACACCAGCCATGAGCAAGCCAGCAAAATCAAGGCTGCGACTTGATCCCGCCGCGCCACCACCGGGTGCGGTGACGGGTACAAATCGCTTGGCGGCCCAAATCGCGGCAAGGCAGAACGGAACCACCATGAAAAAGATGGCTCGCCAGCCCCAAGCATCCACCAAGAGACCACCAACCGATGGGCCAATCGCAGGCGCCATCACCACGCCCACGCCAAAAATACTGGTGGCTTTGCCCTGCTCTTGGCTGGCAAATGCGCGCATGATCACCATCGCCGGAATCGGCATGGTGACGCCTGCAGCCATGCCCTCGACAACGCGCATCACCAGCACCCAAGTCAAGTTTTGCGCCATGCCACCGGCCAACCCACCCAGCATCAGCAGACTCAATGCCCCCACGTAGGTTCGCCGATAACCAAAGCGATTCAATAGCCATGGCGTGGTCAACATGGACAGGGTCATGGCAATCATGAAACTGCTCGACAGCCACTGGGCCTCAGAGGGGTTGAGCGAGAAATGCTGGCTCATGTCTGGCACAGCGACGTTGATGATGGTCGAGGACATGATGCCCGCGACCGTGCCCACCATCAGCGTGTACAAAAACCGCCAACGAAAACGCTCTCCAAGGCGCGCCTGCAAATCAGCCAACGAGCCAGGAGGGTGCGTGGACATCATTCGCCCATCTGACGGCGGCTGCGCAATGCCAACACCACTCGCCAACCCAGCACGAGCAAGGGCAGGGTGTGGAACAGCCAATCAAACCAATCAATGGGGCGTGACAACTCGCCGTTGAGCAGCAGGCGCCACTTTTCTAGCAAGTGCGGCTCAGGCTGCACCGGTGCGATCGCCAGCCAACCAGCGATCAGCACGAGCCAAACCAAAGGGATTTTTTGAACCCACTTGTTCACGCGATTCGCCTCACACCACGGCACCAGAGTTGGGGTCTTCGCGATCGAGCTCAACCTTGTCCGTGATCAAGTCTTCGCGCTTGATGCCCAGCCACATGGCAATCGCTGCCGAGACAAAGACAGATGAGTAGATACCAAACAAAATACCAATGGTCAAAGCCACCGCGAAATAGTGCAGGGTAGGGCCACCAAACAGCAACATCGATAACACCATGACTTGCGTCGACCCGTGCGTGATCACGGTGCGGCTGATGGTGGCCGTGATGGCGTGGTTGATGACTTGCTTGGTGTCCATTTTTCTTTGGCGGCGAAACGTCTCGCGTATGCGATCAAAAATCACCACCGATTCATTGACCGAATACCCCAAAACGGCCAGTACCGCGGCCAAAACAGCCAACGAGAACTCCCACTGAAAGAAGGCGAAAAACCCCAGAATGATCACCACGTCGTGCATGTTGGCAAAGATGGCGGCGACGGCGTACTTCCACTCAAAGCGGATCGCTAGGTAAATCATGATGCCAACGATCACCAGCCCCAACGCGATCAAACCGCTGGTGTAGAGCTCATCACCGACTTGCGGCCCGACAAACTCAGTGCGGCGCAGGGTCACGTCTGGGTTGGCTGTCTTGAGGGCGCTCAGCACCGTCTCACTTTGCTGTGCAGACGTGTTACCCGGCGACACGGGCAAGCGCATCAACACCTCGCGCGAGGTGCCAAAGTTTTGCACCTGTGCGTCCGCATACCCGAGCCCATTGAGAATTTCGCGCACCTCTTGAACGTCAGCGGCTTGCGTGTAACCGACCTCCATGACGGTGCCACCCGTGAACTCAACCGACAGGTTCAAGCCACGTGTGACCAAAAAGAAAACCGCCAACACAAAGGTCAGCGTAGACACCACGTTGAGCGCCAGAGCATGGCGCATAAAGGGGATGTCACGTCGAATTCGAAACAATTCCATCTCTGCTTCCTTTACCGCTTATGCCACGTCTTTTGATTCATTGGGGGCCTTCCAGACCGTCCCGATGGCCACCGATTTCAGTTTCTTGCGTCGGCCATACCACAGGTTGACCAAGCCGCGAGAGAAGAACACCGCAGAGAACATGCTGGTCAATATGCCGATGCAATGCACCACGGCAAACCCACGCACGGGGCCAGAACCAAACAAGAAAAGGGCAATACCGGCGATGAGTGTGGTCACGTTGGAATCAAGAATCGTGCCCCACGCGCGGTCATAGCCGGCATTGATGGCGGCCTGTGGCGTCGCACCCGAGCGCAACTCGTCTCGAACCCGCTCATTGATCAATACGTTGGCGTCAATGGCCATGCCCAAAGTCAAGGCCATGGCAGCCATGCCAGGCAGCGTCAGGGTGGCTTGCAACATCGAAAGCACGGCCACCAACATCATCAAGTTAAACGCCAACGCAACGCTGCTGAAGGCACCAAACAACAGGTAATAAACGCACATGAAAGCGATCACCACCACAAAGCCCCACATCACGCTGTCAAAGCCTTTGGCGATGTTTTCGGCGCCCAATGAGGGGCCAATGGTCCGCTCTTCCACGATTTCCATGGGCGCGGCCAATGAACCTGCGCGCAGCAGCAATGCCGTGTCGCTGGCTTCTGTGGTTGTCATGCGGCCTGAAATCTGAACCCGACCGCCGCCAATTTCGGTGCGGATCACAGGCGCGGTGACCACCTCTCCTTTGCCCTTCTCAAACAGCAAAATCGCCATGCGCTTGCCCACGTTGTCACGCGTGACCTCTTTGAAAATGCGCGCACCCTTGCCGTCTAAACTGAGGTGGACGGCAGGCTCTTGGGTTTGGCTGTCAAAGCCAGCTTGGGCATCGGTCAAGCTGTCCCCCGTGAGCACAACTTGGCGCTTGACGATCACGGCGCGACCTGAGCGATCCAAGTAACGCTCGGACCCAAATGGCACCGGACTGCTACCCCGCTCGGCCGCTAAGCCTTCAGCACTCTCGTCGACCAGGCGCACTTCAAGTGTGGCCGTGCGGCCCAAAATATCTTTGGCCTTGGCGGTGTCTTGCACTCCTGGCAGCTGCACGACGATGCGATCAAGCCCCTGCTGCTGAATGACGGGCTCGGCCACGCCAAGCTCATTGATGCGGTTGTGCAAGGTCGTCATGTTTTGCTTGAGCGCCTGCGTCTGCACAGCCAGTCGGGCCGGCTGTGACAAGCGGGCGCTTACTTCATAGCCATCGGTGGTCGGCTGCATGTCCACTTGCAGATCGGTGTACTGAAGCCGGATGGCCTCAAGCACTTGGTTGGCCACAGCCTCAGAGGCCGCCCGCACGACCAAGGCTTCGTCGTTGCGGTTGACGCCACCGTGGCGAATGCGTTTTTCGCGCAACAAGCTGCGCAAGTCAGCCGACATGGCGTTGAGCTTTTTGAGTACAGCCTCGTTCATGTCGACTTGCAACATGAAGTGCACGCCGCCGCGCAAATCCAAGCCCAAATACATCGGTGCGGCGTTCAGCGCTTGTAGCCAAGCGGGCGTGCGCGCAACCAAGTTCAAAGCCACCACATAGGAGGGCGACTCGGGCTGGGGGTTCAGCGCTTTTTCGATCACATCTTTGGCGTTGATTTGCTCGTCTGCAGTCGCAAAGCGCGCCTTGATGGATTGGCCTTCAAAAACCACCATCTCTGCATCGATCTTGGCCGCCAACAAAGCAGCCTCGACTCGCTTGACCGTGCCCACATCGACCACGGCGCTGGTGCGCGCCGGGGACACCTGAACAGCAGGAGCCTCGCCAAAAAAGTTGGGCAAGGTGTAGACGGTCGCGATCAACAAAGCGACCAACATCGTCAGGTATTTCCACAAGGGATAGCGATTCATGGCCTGTCCATTTAAACGAAAAAGGCGGCCCTGGCCGCCTGTGGGTTGTGCGCAGCCTAGGCGACCGCGCGCAATCCACTGATTACTTAACCGTGCCCTTGGGCAACACTTGATTCACCGCTGAGCGCTGAATTTGAACTTCCACGCCATCAGCCACCTCAACACTGAGGTATGACTCACCTGCCTTGGTGACCTTGCCGAGCAAGCCACCAGCGGTGACGACTTCATCGCCTTTGGCCAAAGCCTCAACCATGGCCTTGTGCTCCTTTTGGCGCTTCATTTGTGGGCGGATCATCACCAAATACAAAACGCCGAACATCAACACCAATGGCAAGAAACTCATCAATGCGGAAGGGGCATCACCACCAGCGGCGGTTTGGGCAAAAGCACTTGAAATCAACACGTTTCACTCCTGAACAGTTCGAAATCTGGCGCCTCATATGGGTCGCACAGGTCACCTGACATTGTAGTGGCAGCTTGGGCAGGTCCCAACACGGGCGACATACCCTCAGACTTTGCTGCGGTTCACGGCAGAGCGCCATTGGACCATCAACTCGTCCCATCGCGGCCTCACCGCAGCGAGGTAGCGCAGCTTGACGTGACCGAAGCCACGCACGCGCTCAGGCAAGCGCGCAATTTCTAAGGCCAAGGCGTGGTTTTCAGCGCTCAGTGTCGCCAACAACTCGCCCAACGTCGCTTGGTATTCAGCCAAAAGGGCGCGCTCGGTGCGCCGCTCTTCGGTGTGTCCAAACACGTCAAAAGGTGTTCCGCGCAGGGGCTTGAGCCACGCCAAAGCACGAAAAACGTGGCGCATCCAAGGTCCAAACGCCGTCTTGATGGGCTCACCAGCGGCGTTTCGCCGCCCCATCAAGGGCGGCGCCAAATGAAACACGGGTTTCCAGTCCCCTTCAAATTGTTGGTCCAAGCGGCTCCAAAATTCAGGGCTGCTGTGCAAGCGCGCCACCTCGTATTCGTCTTTGATGGCCATCAAACGGTAGAGCTGCTCTGCCACGGTGCGCGTGAGGGTCAACTCAGACAGGCCCAACTCTCGCTCTTTGGCGCGGGTTTGTTCGACCCAATCCACATACGTTTCGGCATAGGCCTCATTTTGGTAGCCCTTCAAAAAGCGCTGCCTCACGGCGATCACGTCGTCTAGGCTTTGGGTTTTGTGCACAACGACAGTCTGGGTCGGCGCCAGCAAAGTGCGCACCGCGTCTGCGTCAACGGCACAGCAGCGCCCCCATTGAAACGCCGTCCAGTTGGCCTCGACTTGCACGCCGTTCAGTTCGAAGGCGCGGCGCAAAGACTCGAGCTCGAGCGGCACCCAACCCATTTGCCAGGCGTAGCCTATCAAAACCGGGTTGGTGAAAATGCTGTCTCCGACCAACTTGGTGGCCACGGCGTCTGCATCAACCAAACCAACACCCTCTGGCCCGACTTGTTGCTCCAAGCGCTGACGACATGCATCAGCGGGGTTGCGCCAGTCGGTGTCTTTCA
>Ga0181560_10006083_pt1 | contig 10638 bp, 7 predicted proteins | sample 011ome_20_FD_133751 | JGI IMG/M metagenome (GOLD analysis project Ga0181560, IMG submission 133751) | Coastal salt marsh microbial communities from the Groves Creek Marsh, Skidaway Island, Georgia - 011509CT metaG (megahit assembly) | ecosystem: Environmental > Aquatic > Marine > Intertidal zone...
CGCCGCCCCAGCCCCCCCCCCCGCCGCCGCCGCCGAATCCGCCGCGGTCACCCGGCGCCGGCGTCGTCGCGTTCGACCCCCCCGTCATCCCCGACGACGGCGCCTGCCCCGGCAGCGGCACCTCCCCGTCCTCCGGCGCCGCGTCCTCCGCGATCTTTTTCTTCGCGTCGCCGTGCTCCTTCAGCACCAGCTTCAGCGATTTCACCTGCGCGTGCCGCTCGGACTCTCGGCGCGCGAGCTCTTCCTCCATCTTGCTTCGCTGCTCCGCGCGCTTGCGCTCGCGCTCCTGCAGCGCCTTCGCGCGCGCGTCTTGCAGATGCTCGCTCTTCGCCCTGATCGAGGACTCCTCCTCGCGTAATTCGCGCTTCAAGCGCTCGACGTTCTCGCGCGCGTCCGTCGCCGCGTCCCTCGCCGCGGTCGCCGCCTCCGCCGCGGACGCGTGGCGGTCCGCGCACTCGCGCTGCCGTTCGCGCGTCTTCGCGGCCGTGAGCTCCGCGCGGATCGCGCGCACGTCGCCGAGCGCTTCTTCTCTCTTCGCGCTCGACGACGCCGTCGCCGAGGCGGTCGCCGTCGCCTCCGCGAGGCGCTTCTTCAGGAGCGCGAGCTTGAACGCCTGGAGCGACATCGCGTCGGGGGCTTCGTACGTGCGCTTGGCCATCCACGGCGACCACGTCGCCTGGTCATACTCGCCTTTCGTCGCCATCGTGCGCGCGGCGATCTGTCCTCCGCGCTCCGCCCTAATTTTGTGTGCAGTTCGCGGCTTCGCGCGACGAGCGCTCCTGGTTATTAAGAGACGGAACCGCGGTGAACGTTTTCCTTTCAAAAATTTCGATCGGTCGATCTGGGCTCAGATTTCATCGCACACCGGTGGAAATCTCTCTCACGCTCCGTCGCCCCCTCGTCACCGCACCCACGGCGACGCGAGCCCGAACGGCGTCAGCGCGTCCATCACCGCCTTATTCGCCGCCCTTCCCAACACCACCTGCATCTCGTCCGCGCGCACGGGCAACACCGGATGCGGCCCACCGACGCCGCCGCGCGCGCGAACGTCCGCCAGCGCGTCGCGACTTCGCGTCAACGCGTTCGCCGCCTCCAACCCGGACACGTACGCCCTCTCTTGACACAAACCCTTCGCGCCGTGCTCGCGTTCGCCCATCCGCACCCAATCCCCCGCGCAGACGACGTTCGACAGCGACGTCTGCAACGGCGGCCGGGATTCGAACGACCCGGGGGAGAACCACGTCACCGCGCCGGGGCATCGAACGACGTGCGAGTCCAGCGCATTCGCCTCCGCGAACGCGGGCACCGCGGCGGGGAGGAGCTCGTCCATGAGTAACTTGATTATATCCTCGTCGGACATGCACGCGACGGCGCCGCCGTTGTAAAAGTCGCACGCGAGGACGCTCCCTTTCGGTTCTTCCCCGCCCCAGAGCTCGACCTCGTGTTCGCGTTGCAGCATGTCGAGCATAAAAAACGTCCCGCCGGCGCCGCGCAAGCCGTCGAACCGCGACAGCACGTTCGCGGGGTTCTCCACCCGCACGTACCTGTCCAGCCATATCCTCGTCGTAACGACGTCGATGCCGCCGAGAGACGCCGCGCGAGAGAGCTCCGGCGCGGCGCGCGCGAGCCCGGGGGACGATGACACGACCGCGCGCGTGCCTTTGGCGCCGAGCGCGAGAACGACGGCGTCGACGTCGTCCAACGCGCGCGTCTAGTCGGGGTGGAGTTGAAAGGCGTCAGTTGAAGTTGAAAGGCGTCGAGGTATGTCGGGATTGAAAGCGAGGGATAGGTGGAGAGATGCGCCAGGAAAAGTCCTTAAGGATCGGCGTTCACCACGCCGACGGGATCGTATGGGAACCAGTGTGAGGATCTCCACCCCGACTAACCTTCCCCGTCGCGTTCTCGACGTACGTCAACCCCGTCGCGACGCCTCTCGCCTCGTCCACGGTCACCTCCTCGACGCGGCACCCGCCCAACACTTTCAACCCGTGTCTCTCGACGAGGCGCTCCGCGAGCGGGCGAATCAGCGACGACGTCACCGTCCCTCTCGCGATCCACCGAACGTCGAACGAGTCCTGATGCGCGAGCGCGTAGTAGTACAAGAGCTCCATCGTGACCGCGGCGCTGAGCTCCTCGGGGGGTTTGAACAGCCCCACGAGCAACGTCGGGCGGATGAAGTCGTCCACGAGACGTTTACTCAACCCCATGCGTATGAACAGGTCGTGCGCGGTCATTCGATCGTACGCGCGAAACGTCGCGTCGTCTCTCCCGAGGTCGAGCGTGGCGTACAGGAGGCCGACCATGGACGCGCGGTCGCTCAAGGGCAGGCGACGGAAGTTATCGAACGTCGCGAAGACCTGCCCGAGCGGCGAGGGGAGTCGCGGGAACTCGCTCGCGCTGAACACCGGCGCGGTCGCCTCCAGACCGTCCGGGGAGAAGAAGCTCGACGCGGTGAACGGCGTGAAGACGTCCTCCTCTCGCACCCCAGTCTCCGCGAGCATCGCTTCGATGTTCGGGTAGTCCTTCCAGAACCCGCGCGTGCCGTACTCGAACGGCTTCCCCGACGGCGTCGTCGACGGCGTCGCTCCCGTGGGGTCCGGGATGCCGTCGAGGAGGGTCACGTCGCATCCAGCCTCACAGAGCGCTTTCGCCGCGCCGAAGCCGCCCCATCCCGCGCCGACGACCGCGATCTTCGGTTTGCGATCTTCGCGCGTCGGCGATCGGTCGTTTTCCGGCGTCGTCGTCGCGGGCGACGCCGCACGCGCCGCGCGGACGCGCGCGATGGAGCGCGAATGCGCCGCGGCGCCGCGGGTTCTCTTGGACCACGACGACGAAACGCGCGCGCGCGACGCGAGCGCGGACGCGGCGCTCATGACGTCGGACGCGCGACGCGGAGTGCGCGGGCGTCGCGCGGTTCGGCAGTGCCGAGTGGGTGGATGACGTGGACGGATCTCGCGTCATCAGCCGCGAACGCCCGCCGCTCGCCGCGTCATCTCAGACCCCCGCGCACCGCGCGACCTCGCGCTCCTCGACGCGCCGCTCCGCAGCCTCGCCGCTCGCGAACGCCATGCCGCTCGCGTCGTCGTTGACGAGCGCGCGCGCGCTGCGCGGCGACGCCGCGGCGGCTCGCGCGTCGTCGCGGCGACGACCCTCCGCGCGCGATGCGTCGTCGTCGTCGTTGTTACCCTCCGCGCGACGCATTGCGCGCGGAAGGTCGTCGCCGGCCGTCCGCGCGTCCGGGTCGCCGTTCGACAAGCTCGAGATCTGGGACGCGGAGCGCGCGGAGTGCGCGCTCGCGGAGGGCGGCACCGCGGTCGTATCCTTCGGCACGACGTGGTGCGGCCCGTGCGCGGTCCTCAAGCCGGAGCTCGAGCAGCTGGCGCGCGCGATGGACGACGTGCGCGCCGTCGCGGACGTCGTCGTCGCGAAGCTCGACGCGGAGGAAGCGCCCGCGCTCGCGTCGGCGCACGCCGTGGGCGCGTACCCGACGACGCTGTGGCTGCGCGAGGGCGCGGAGGTGCACCGGCTGGAGGGGTCGCTGCCCGCGAGCGCGCTCGTGCAGCTCACGGCGATGCACTTGCTCGACGCGGAGGCGGAGGAATTTTTGCGCGCGGAGCAGCCGAAGTGGTTCGCGCCGACGCCGCTGGAGCCGATGGAGATGGCGTCGGCGTCGCGCGCGGCGCCGGGGATGTTGATATGACGACCGCGGCGGACGCGTCGCGCCGTTCGTTCGCGACGCGCGAGCGCGAAACCTGTTGTAAGTCTACTCGTACTCGTGATCAGATCGCTCTATGCTATAATTCATTCAATTCGGCTACGCGTCGTTTCCTCGAGCGCCGAGTTGGTAAAACCGGTGCTCGCGCAGGAGCTCCTCCATCGCCCTCCCCAACGTCTCGTACGTGCACGCGCCGTCGCCGCCACCGAGCAGCCGCGCGTCGCCGATCGCAACCTCCTCCCGCGACCCCGCGCTGAGCTTCGCGGCCTCAGCCTTGATGAACCCCGCGTGGTTCGACCTCGCGAAGAGCGCGCGCTTGTATCTAACGATCGACGCCCTTCGCGGGTCCCTGCGGCTCCCCGGCGGGAGCTGGTCGATGAAAACGAGCTTGTGCAGCGTCGAGAGGATCTGCGACAGCGGGTCCGCGACCGCGCGGAGGCGATCGGGGGCGATCTTGAAGCTACGACCGCTGTTCAGACGCGGCGTGGAGGCGCCCGAGCCGGAGCGCGCGCCCGAGCCAGAGTTGGTCGCGCGGTCGCCGGCGGCGGCGGCGTCGCCGTCGCCGGACGCGTCCGTCTCCGTCTCGGACACGTCCCCGGTCGCCGCGCCGCTGCTGCCGGCGCCGTCGTCGTCGTCGTGCGCGAGCCCCGTGAGCTTGCGAAGCGCCTCGCGTTTGCGGCGTTCTAACGTCGAGTCCGCGGCTCGGCGTCTTCCCTCGCGAATCGCGTCTTCTCTCAGCCGGTCGTTATCGCTCTGTATCTTATCCATCGATCGCATCAAGTACGGCGCGGACGCGGCCGCGACCTCGGAGATGCTCGGTCGCTTCTCCTTATCGATCGTCATGAGCCGACCGACGAGCCCCACGAGCGCGGCGGAGTACGGTCCGCCGGAGCCTTTCCGATCGCCGCCGCCGATGCGCGCGACGAGCGGCTCCAACGACGGGTACCGCCCCTCCACGATCGCGCTCGCCATCGTGATCGGGTTGCTCGCGTCGAACGGCGGTCGAAGCGCAAGCATGTGGTACAGGACGCACCCAAGGGACCACACGTCCGCTTTCGCGCCGTACGCCTCGTGCATTATGATCTCCGGACAGCTGTACGGCATCGTCCCGACGGCGCTCTGCATCACCTCCGCGTTTCTTCGCTCCCGCGGCGTCGCCGCGGGCGCCGCGGGGACCGCTCCGAAGTCGCGCTCGTACGCCTTCGCGAGGCCAAAGTCCGCGATCTTCACCCTTCGCGTGTCGTCCTCGAGGAGAATGTTATTCGGGGTTAAATCGCGATGCACGACGTTCTTCTCGACGTGAATGTAATGCAACGCGAGAACGACTTGCAGGAACACGTTCCACGCGGATTCCTCGCTCATTCGTCGCCCCTTCTCCGCGGTGGACGTCAGGTGATCCAAGAGACTCGCGCCCTCGACGAGCTCCATGACGATGTACAGCGTTCCGGACTCGTTGAAGGACTCGTGATAGCGCACGATGTTCGGATGCGACAGCCGCGAGAGGATGTTGACCTCGCTCGCGACGCGTCCGACAGATCGCGTGATCTCCTCCGGGGTCGTCCCGAACCGCGTCGGTTCCTCCTCCGGGTTCAGCGCCTTCATCGCACACATCGTGCCCTTGCTTCGCTCTTTGTGAACTCGGTACACGCTCCCGAACGCGCCCGCGCCGAGAAGCTCCTCGAGGACGTACCCGCGAACGATCTTTTTCTCGGCGCCGACGCCTCCGACGCGGTTGATGTCCTCCAGCGCCTTCCGCGTCGCCCGCACCGCGTCCGCTCCGAGCTCGCGCCAGCGCGCCGCGAGCGGACGGTACATCTTCACGTCGGACTGGTAGTGCCCGACGTCTATGAACGCGGCGAACAGCGCGGGAGGGAACAGGCGCTTGAAAACCTTCCGATTCCTCTCGACGCTGAACAGGTACCGCATCGCTCGAAACGCGTGCGCCTGGACCTCGTCCAGCGGCCGCGGACCCTCATTTGCGCTGCCGTCGCTCGAGGACGTCGACGTCGACGTCGACGCCGCGTGCGTGTCAGTGAGAAGCCGTCCGAGGAGGTACACGCCGTTGCACTGCCGAATCTGCGCGCCGCCTTCGTCGTCGGACGCCAGCTTCGTGAGCGCGCCGCACAGCAGACACGTCACCGCGGGCGACGCGACGGTCGACATCCCGCCGCCCGACGCTTCGTCTTCTCCCCCTAGAGATCCCAGCCGTTTCAGTTTCATCCTGCCCCCGCCCCCGCCGGTCCGCGCGTCCGCGTCCGCGGCGAGCATGGAGACGAGGATCGGCACGCCGCCGACCGCGCGCGTCTCCGCGGCGGCGGCGGAGTCGCTCAGCAACCCTCCCAACACCCTCAGGGTCGTTCCATACAAAGCGTCGTCGGGGTGGAGTTCATTGGCGTCAGTTGGAGTTGAAAGGCGTCGAGGGCGGGGATTGAAAGCGAGGGGTGGGCGGAGAGAGACGACGGCAAAAGTCCTTAAGAAACGGCGTTCACCACGCCAACGCGGTCGTATGGGGACCAGTGTATAGAACGCACCTCAGCGACGCCTCGAGCGCGATCTCGTCCCCGCTCGCCGCGTGCAGCGACCCGAGCACGAGCGTGACGCCGCCTAAGCGCCGAACCTCGCGCCGACCGTCGCGGAGGCGGCACACGAGGTGGAGTAAATCGCCCGCGAGGTGCTTAAACGGCGGGGCGTACTCGAGGAAGATGTGCAGAAGATGATCGAGCCCGTCCGACGCGAGGAGCGGGACCGCGCACTCCTCGGACGCGGCGACGAGGACGCACAGCGTCACGAGCGCGCTCGCGAGCAACGACGCGTCGCGCGTCGGCAGAAGCCCCGCCGCCGTCGTCGGAACCGCGGCGTCGTGCAGGACGCGCCACGGGCACGACTCGCCGTCGCTCGCGAGCTTCTTGAAGACGGACGCGAGCTCGCTGAGGATCTCGACGCCGAACGCGCTCTTCGCGCGGTCGCCGCGGTCGTCGCGCGCGCGCTCGTCCTTCTCCCCTCCCGCCGCCGCCGCCGCGTCGTCGTCCGCGTCCCAGTGCCTGACCGCGTACGCGCGGTACTTCCCCCCCAGCGCGGCGACCGCGCCGTCCACGGCGACGAGCTCGCGCACGAACCATCGATCGCGAAGGAGCAGACGCGCGCACTGCAGGACGCGCAGGACGCTCTCCGCGCTCGCGGCGCCGTCCTCCCCGGGCGCGGCGACGTACGACGGCGACATGAGGCGCTCGGTGACGAGCGCGCGGAAGAGCTCGCGCATCGCGCTCACGGAGGCCTCGGACCCGGCCGCGGGATCGTGCCCGGACGCGAGCGCGACCGCGAGGCCTTCGAGCCCGCGGGCTTCGTCGAGACTGTCCGCGGGGGACTGCGCGTCGGGGGGGGCGCGGAGGAGACGCGACAGCGCCTCCACGGCGTCGGAGACGCTCGGGGGGGGCGCCGGGGAGGTCATCGTCCTCGCCTCGACGTCCGCCGGGCCTCTCCGCGCCGCGGCACCTGACGGGAGGGCGTCTTGCGGCGGTTGACTTTTCGCGGGAACCGCGGGAAGGGTCGACGACGATTTTTCTCTCGTTCGCGATATGGGTTCAATAGGGCTATTTGATCGCGGCTCCTTTCAACTGACCGATGTAGGGCCTACTTGTTTCGTAGGCCATGGAACGCACCCGCGGCCTCTACTCCCGCGCTCATCACGCCTTCTTCCTCCCTTTCATCCCCTTCAGATCGTCGCCCACGGCGACGCCGCAACGCTCCAGGTACCTCGCGATCGCCACCTTCGACCGCAAGTTCGCCTGCGTCTTCCCGACCTCCTCCATCCCCTTCGGATCCGTGTCCTCGAACGCGCCGCCGTCGCCTCCGTCCGCGGTGAACCGCCGGTACGACTCGTCCACGTGATTGCCCGTCGCGCGCTTGAGGTACTGCACGTACACGTCCCCGGCGTAGTACAGATACCCCGGGCCGTGCGCGTCCGGCTTCGCCTCGAGCGGCCACCCGGTGGGCGGCTCGCCGACGATCACCTTGGGGTGCCCGACGCGGCAGACGCGACTCTCTTCGATCGCCCCCGGGCCCGCCTTGGCGCCGCCGCCTCGCTTCTTCCCGCCGCCGGGCTTCGCGGGCTTCTCCTTCTTCGGGCGCGCGCGTTTCTTCTTCTCCTTCTTCTCGTCGACGTTGAGGCGGACCTTGAAGCTGTTCTTCTTCTTTTTCGTCTCGTCGCTCGCGTCGTCGTCCTCGTCGCTGTCCGTGGCGTCTTCCTCCTCGCTCTCCGACGCCGACGTCTCGTCCTCGTCCTCGTCGGAGTCCGAGTCCGAGTCGCTGATCTTCCCGGGGATGTCGTCGGGATGACACCTCTCGTAGTGCATGAAGTAGTCGTCGTACGCCTTCTCGAGCATCTTGATGTCTTCGGGATGCCCCGCGCGGTAGTTCTTCTTCAACCCCCCCCTCTCGTAGATGGTCTCCATGGTGCCTGCGTCGAGCGCTTCGAATCCCCCCGCCGTCGCGACCGAGCCGTAAAACCTGTACGACTGGAACGGGTGCGCCGACCACGGCACGAGCGCGTCCAGTTCCTTTTGCGCCTCCTTATGGTCCATCCCCAGGCACGACTCTAAAAAGTCCGACCAGTTCTTCGTGAAGTACTCCTTCCCTCCCGCGGGCTGGCTCCTGTCCTTCATGACGACGCCGGGCGGCACCGGCGGCGATCGCGGCGGCGCTCGCGACGCCGCCGGCGACGGCAATCGACGCTTCTTCCCTCCGCCGTCGTTCGACGCGACGCCCTCCCGCGCGCGCTTCTTGTGTTCGTCCGCGGACGGCGGCTTCACGGGCAGCCCCTCGGTGCGCTTCCGCGCGCGTTCGGCGATCTCGGCTTCGGTGAGGCCGATCGCCGTGGCCTTCGCCTGCGGGCCGCCGCCGCCGCCGCCGCCGCTCGTCGGCACCGCGACCGCGATCTTCGGAGCTTTGCTTATGCTCCCCAAAAGGCTCATGACGCTCGGCGCCGGCGCTTTCGCCGCCGCCGACGCGCCGACCGGGTCCATGCGACGCGGCGGCGCGGTCGGCGGTTTGATCGCCGCCGGCGGGGGCGGCGCCGCCGCCGCGGTCGACGGCCCGGGCCGATCGCCGCCGTCCGCGCCGCTCGCGCGCGGCTCGTCGCGGCGATCGCCCCCGTCTCCGTCCGCGGTCGCGTCCCTATCCCTCGCGCCGTCCCCGGCTCGGTTCCCGGCGCTTCCGCGGCCGCGGTCGTCGTCCGAGTCGTCGTCGTCGTCCGAGTCGCTGTACGCGGCGTATCGGTTACCGGGCGCGCTCGTCGTCGCCGCCGCGGCGGCGGCGACGGGCGGCGCGGGCGCGCGCGTCGGCGGCGGCGCCGCGGGAGCCGCGGGCGCGCGCGTCGGCGGCGGCATCGCCGGAGGCGCGGGCGCGGGACGCGGCGCGACCTCGGGGGGGCGGTGATCCGGCGGACGCGACGACGACGACGGCGGCGGCGCCGGAGGTACAGCTTGCGTCGCGGCGGGTCCCGCCCAATCGCCGCCGTCGCCGGTTCGCCATCGCTCGTTCGTTCCTCCGCCGCCGGGTCCGTACGGCGCTCTGGCTTTTGCCGCCCCCGGAGGATCGTCGCGAATGCGCGAGCCGTGATTTTGCGCTCTCCACGCGCCGCCGTGCGAGCCGTGCGCGGGCGCGGGCCACCCCTCGGACGGCCGATGTTGAGGAGGACGATGAGATCCCGACGACGGCGCGGCGTGCCCGCGGTTCCCCGCGTCGCGCTCGGGTTCTCTTCGCGGCGCGCTCGGCGGCGGCGGGGGATTCCACAACGGCGCGTCGCGGTCGCTCATGACGCGCGACGACGTGACCTCGCGTCCTCAATCGCGTGCACGTGCGGCCGCGCGCGGCGTTTGAACGGCATCCTAGATCTGGCACGCGTACGCGAGCGAGACGCGATCGCGATGACTGGACCGGACCTACGCGAGTGCTGACGATGACGTCTCGACAACGCGATCGTCGCGACGACTCCGCCAGATATCCGCGCGCCGTCGACGCTCCCGACGACGCCGTCATGTCGACCACGACGTTCGCCCCTCCCCGCGCGATATCCTCCGCACGCCGCGCGTCGCGCGCGCGCTTCGCGTCGTCGTCGCGTCATCTCGCCGCGCGCGCGAGCGCGGCGCCCGAGATCGAGCCCCCGCGCCCGGCGCACGCGTCGTCGTCCACGACACGTCGCTCCTTCTTCGGCGCCGCGCTCGCGGCGACGCTGTCGACGTTCTTCGTCGACGCCGCGTCCGCGGCTTCCTCCGCGACGACGACGTCGTCGTCCGAGGCCGCCGCGGAGGCGGTCGCCGCGCGCGCCGTCGGCGGCGGCGGCGGCGTCGAGCTGTTCGCCGTCGCGGAGGCCGCGCCCGGGACGGAGATTTACTTCGGAAACGGGTGCTTCTGGGGCCGACAGCACGAGTTCGTGGAGGCGGAGCGTCGACGCGGCCGAAGCGACGCGGAGGTCACCTCCCTCGTCGGATACGCGGGCGGGTACTCCACGAAAGGTCCGGACGGGAAGGTGTGCTACTACTACGGCGCCCCCGACACGGTGTACGAGCGACTCGGCCACGGCGAGGTCGTCCGGACGAGGCTCAGCGACGACGGCGACGCCGCCGTGGAGGACCTGCGCGAGTTCGCAAAGTGAGTGACGAACGAACGATCCCCTCTCTCTCTCCTCTCTCTCTCTCTCCTCTCTCTCCTCTCTCTCTCTCTCCTCTCTCTCTCTCTCCTCTCTCTCCTCTCTCTCTCTCTCCACTCTCTCTCTCTCCTCTCTCTCGCTCTTCTCTCGCTCTCTTCTTTCTTCCCTCTCCCCCGCCCTCTCCCGCCTCCCGCCTCCGCGACGACGACGACGACGACGACGACCGACTGACTGACCGACCGACGCCGCCGCCGACGCCGACGCCGACGCCGCAGGA
>Ga0181560_10006087_pt1 | contig 10629 bp, 7 predicted proteins | sample 011ome_20_FD_133751 | JGI IMG/M metagenome (GOLD analysis project Ga0181560, IMG submission 133751) | Coastal salt marsh microbial communities from the Groves Creek Marsh, Skidaway Island, Georgia - 011509CT metaG (megahit assembly) | ecosystem: Environmental > Aquatic > Marine > Intertidal zone...
AGCTTTCGTTTTCGTGATTTTTACATGCGACGCGCCAGACGCATACTGCCCGCGCTCTATTTGACCCTGATGATGTGTACAGCCTTATCTTGGTTTATCCAATTTCCTTCTGAATTCGAGGATTTTACAGACGCACTTGCTGGATCAGTGCTATTTCTTGCAAATGCCGTTTTGATGAACCAGAGCAGCGGGTACTTTGCGACGACACTAGAGAATCACCCGCTTCTACATATGTGGAGTCTGTCAGTTGAAGAGCAGTTTTACTTACTGTTTCCTCTGTGTTTCGTGGGTTTGCTCGGAGTTTCCTCACGGTTTCGAATTCCAATCTTGATTTGTGTGGCAGCCGGGAGCGTTGCTTTAGCTGAGTGGTACTATGCAACGAGTCCGTCTGCAACATTCTTCCATCTACCTGCGCGGTTGTTTGAATTTATTATTGGCGTACTTGCATTTGAATTTCGATCACGTGTGTCGAACATCCCTGAGCGAGTGATAGCACCTTTACATGTTTTTGGGTTAACTCTGGTCGTTGGGTCGATCGTCTTCATGACAAAAGCTACGCCTTTGCCATCGACGCTGTCATTAGTCCCATTGATGGGTGTGTTCTGCATACTCGCAGTCCCTCAGTCTTCAAAAGATTCCATCTTGGTAAATCCTGGACTCATTTTTGTTGGTGGTATTAGTTTCTCCTTGTATCTTCTGCATCAACCAGTTTTTGCTTTTGCCCGCCTCAGCGATTTTGACTCACCATGGATATTAAGTGGCTTAATCCTCTTGCTTTTGCCTTTGGCCACGATCATGAAACAGTTTATTGAGGACCCTTTCAGAGATCCTAAACGTGTCTCAACCAGGTTTTTTTTAGGTTCTGTCGGTCTAGTTACGGCAGGTATACTTGCTTTATCGTCCTATTCCAAAGAGGCTGATGGTCTTCCTGAGCGATTCTCTGGCCCCGTCCGATCTGCTGTAGAAACTGCTGTTGGATCGCCAGTTCGTGAGAAGTGTTCGACTGATGGGAAATATTATATGCCTCCTGAAAAAGGATGTTGGTTCCGTCCTGATCAGCCAAGTTGGGTCGTTTTTGGCGACAGCCACTCGAATGAACTGGCCTATGCTTTGCAAGATCACTTGAAAGACAGTGGACAGGGCGTTTGGCAATTGACGTTCAGTGGTTGTAGTACCGCTTTCGGACAAAATCAGCAGGATCCCTGCAACGCCTGGACGAATGACGTGCTTGATGCCCTTGAGAAGAATCGCGAAAAAATAAAAGGTGTCATTGTATCGATGCGGCTGCAGTCTTCGTTGCATGGGCGTCATGAGAAAATTTATCCTGAGATACCGAACCTGGTAGATGAGGTCATTACCGCTGAAAGGTGGGACAAATTTGTTCATTTATTGCAGAGCTTTGACTCAAGGGTGGATCGAGTGGTTTGGGTTAGACAAGCTCCGGAACTTGACACTTCTATGCGCGATAAGCTGAGGCAGCTAAATCATCCAAACAAAGATTCTGTTCAGGGCGTTCCAAGAAGTTGGTGGGAGAAACGACGGGAATGGTCAACAGCGCGTGTTAGTGAAGCTGAACATTTTGCTGTAGTCATTGACCCTGCTGATTTTTTTTGCTCGTCAGACTATTGTCTCGCGATCAAAGCTGGAGAATCTCTGTATCGAGATATGGATCATATGTCTTTATCAGGAGCAAAACGAGTCATAGAAGGCCTTCGATGGCAGTGAGTAGTTGAGTTTCTGGAAATCCTGTTTGTAGAAGGTATAAATTCGTTCCAACGTATGATTTTCAGGTTTGAGTGGTAAATCATTTGATTTGTTGTCGGTCGGGAATTCTTTGAGATCCACACTAAGCATTTCTGACAGAGACTGGCGTAGGTCAATCAAGTGGTCCTCTAATCTAAAAATCTGAATGTTAGGCACGTTTATGAATTCAGATTGCGGCCGAATGTGGTTGCCTAGATAAAACGGGTCGTCGTGGAATTTCGTAAAACACTTAGTCGTCCACGCAGAGAAGTATTTGGTCCTTTGAGTTTCACTCATATGGGAGATAGGTTTGCGAATCAGAAAACTAGGAGCAATACGTGTGGATCGTATTGGCTCTCGATGCCGATATCTGAACTCAGATATAAATCTTTCAATTGGGTTACGGACTACGGCAAAAATGTAGTCGACGGAAGCCGGATTTAAGTACTGTGAGATCAAATCGGCGTGATAATGCTGCGAAGCGCAGGAATAGTTGTCAACGTAATGATCATATGGGGTAATCAAGTCCCCAATCATTTGCAGATGGTTATGAATTGAGAATCCTGCGGCTTTAGGAATGTGTATGAAAAGTACTAATTTATTTTTGATTCTGTAAAGCGGCATCGTCCACTCCTACACTAAGATAAATGAGCCTTAGCCAACCAGAGTTCTACTCTAGTGGTTCTATTTTTCCCATCAAGAATATTTACAATTAAATCAAAATCTTAAGGTCATTTTGGTGTTAATTAGATTTTGTTATCAGTCGATTCGAAGCCCGGTTTTATTGTTGCTTCTTTTGGATAAATTAACAATGGTACACTAAAGGCGCGAACGTAAATTTGTTAGATGACGAGTAGGATATAACATTAGCGTTATGCCGATATCGTTAAACGTAAGTCAAATCTTGGCGCTATCATTTGTAAGACAGGGCTTCATTGTAATTATTGATCGGGACTTAGTATGAAGAACAATAACCTAGGATCCGTAAAACAGATTGATTGGACTAATGAGCAGATTGCGTTTTTTTGGGACTGGAAAGCTCTTAACCACAATGATTATTTCACTGAGACCGCAGGCCTTGGGATTTTAGAAAGGGCAAAGTCTCTATTCCCGCGACAAACAGCAGATGTTCTAGATTTTGGTTCGGGCCCAGGGTTTCTGACTAGATTACTTGTTGAGTCTTTTGACAAGGTTTACGCGCTTGATAATTCAGAAGCCTCCCTCGAAGTTTTAAGGGATAGCATTCCGAATCTGATGGGAGCCTTTAATTTTAGAGACTCCTCGGTGATCGGGGATTTAAAGGTAGATGCAGTCTTTCTCATCGAGACTATAGAACATCTAGACCATGAAGCGAAGAAAACTGTTTTTGAAATTATAAAAAGTGTATTGAGGCCGGGTGGATTTGTTTTTGTGACCTGCCCGAACTCGGAAGATCTAATAGCAAATACCGTTTGCTGTCCAAACTGCAGAACGGAATTTCATCGTATGCAGCATGTTTCGACATATTCCGAGGCCAAGCTAATCGATGAATTGGTGGGCCTTGGAGTCGGGGAAGTTATAACCGGAACGACAAACTTCAGATATCGGCTAACACAGCAGAAACTGAAAGGTCTTTTGGCAAGATTTACGGGACGAAAACTACCTCATTTGTATGCCTGTGGCACCATGAATAAATAATGTGAACGCTGAAACAAGTAATGCTAATTTGGTATTCGTTACCAGTAAACCTGCAGCAGGCGGGGCGGAAAAGTCTCTGGTGAGTATTGCCGAATTATTCGCTGAAAAGGGGAATCAGGTTCATTTATTGTTTCTCTCTCCCGGCGGACCTCTAAGCCTTAGTCATTCAGTTCGCAGTATTTTCTTAGCCGACGCGGAATTAGTCAGATTTTCATTCTTTAAAAAGCTAATTCTCGCCTACAAGCTTAGACGCTACGTCAATAAGATAAAAGGCGCGGTAGTCGTATCAACTTTACCTGTTGCAGATGAGGTTGTGGCATTGAGTGGGTGTTCGCCTACTATTTTCCGGATCGCTAATTTGTACGGAGTCGATGTCGATGCGCAGACTAACGTGCTAAAGCGAGCAAAAAGGTTGAACCGTTACAAATATTTGTATGGCAATCGTAAATTGGTTTGCACGACTAGTTTTATGGCCGAGCATATGAGAGATGCATTTGACTCAAAAGACATAACGATTATTCATAATTTTGTAAATAACTCTCTAGAAATGGCGGTTCCTGATCCGCTCTTAAAAGCGGACTACTGCATCCATATTGGAAGGTTTGTTCCGCAGAAGCGGCATATGTTTCTCTTAGAGGTTTGGGCTATGTTCCCAACCCTTCCTGATTTAGTTCTGCTCACTCAGCCAAACGAGTTTTTAGAGCGGGTGATAGAAAGTCTTAATTTAAGGGGGCGCGTGAAGGTGGTGAGCTATGTACAAAATCCAATGCCCTTGATAGGCGGTAGTAAGTGCCTGGTGCTGTGTTCGAAGTATGAAGGATTTCCATCGGTGATTATTGAGGCCATGCAGGCACAAGTGCGAATAGCGACAGGATCTTGTGGGGGTGTGGCTGATGAAATATGCAGTGACATTCCAGAGGTGATTTGTGACGATTCCTCAGCGGACGCATTTGGTAAAGCACTGGTCCGAATTTTAGATAGCCCTACACCCGATTATCACCTCGCTCTATCGCGATTTTCTAAAAGCCGCGCCATCGATCTCTGGTCTGATTTAATACGGCCGCTAAAATAGTTATGTGCGGTGTAATAGGGACTATTGGTCAGGCTTGTAAGGACAGCGATTTAAATCTAGCGTTCCGGTGTATCGAAAGCCGTGGGCCGGATGATCGCACACTATTAGATTTAGGTGGTTGTGTATTAGGCCATACGCGTTTGAGTATCATTGACATCGATGGTGGTGCTCAGCCTTTCAGGTCGGATTGTTTCAGGTATGCACTGACATACAACGGCGAAGTATATAATTACCAAGAAATCAGAGGTGAACTCAAAGCACTCGGCTTTAGCTTCAGGACCTTGTCAGATACCGAAGTCGTTCTGAAAGCACTAATGGCCTGGGGTGTGGATGCTCTGCAAAGATTCGACGGCATTTTCGCATTCGGATTTTGGGATGCTGAGTCTAAAAAATTGTTGCTCGCAAGAGACCGATTAGGAGTTAAGCCACTATTTTTTTGTGACGATCATGAGGGTTTCAGATTTGGATCTACAGCGCGCAGCGTTGTAGCCTTGGCACCTAGTAGAAACTCGCTCTGCCCATACTCGGTGGCCGATTATTTCACTTTTCATACAGCGTTATCGCCGCGCTCGATATTCCGGGATATCAGACAGGTAGAACCCGGCGCCTACGTTGTTTATGACCAAACCAGATGTCATAGAGACGAAGTCAAATATTGGCGTGTACAAAGGGCGGCCGCCGATGAACAAAGACTCTTTCCTGAGGAAGTCTCAAAGTTGGATACCATTATGGGTGAGGCCGTTCGTCAACAACTGAAGGCCGATGTACCTGTTGGTATTTTTTTGTCGGGAGGTGTGGATTCGAGTCTAATCACGCATTATGCAAGCCAGCATGCGGCTCATCCTCTGCAAACTTATAGTGTGAGCTTCAAGGGAACCGCGGTCGACGAATCCTCAGTTGCTGCAGATGTGGCAAGGTTCTACGCAACAAATCATACCGAAATCCCGCTACCTGATATTGACGCTGATGTCTTTGTCGCTGCGATTGCCTCACTGGACCAACCCCTGTCTGACCCTGCCTATATCCCGATGTATCAAATGAGTAGGTGCGTTACGTCTGGCGTCAAGGTCGTATTATCTGGAGATGGTGCTGATGAACTTTTTGGTGGTTATCAAAGATATCTAGAGATATCGCAAGGTTCCCAGACAGCCGATTAAAGCAGTTGATGCGAGTGGCTATTGCATCAGGTTTAGCTCCTGGATCACTTGTTCGTAGATCACTTTATGGAAGAGACGCATTACGATACTTGAAAGTTGATCTTGATCATCTGAATGGAGGGCGTAAGGCCTTCACGTCTTGGTTTAACAATGATTTTCTTAGCCAGATTTCGGATTATGTGGTTATGGAACATTGGTGTTCAGAAATCGATCGACTGGGTGGTGATATTGAGGGCCTGATGAAATCTGATTGGACAACATATCTTTCGGAAAATTGTTTAGTTAAAACCGATCGATCAACGATGGCATTTGGATTGGAGGGACGGGTTCCTTTTCTTGGACAGTCTGTTGTTGATTATGCGGAAAGCTTAACGAGCTCGGTAAACTTCGCTGCGGGGATGAAATCATTGCCGACTGCGCTGGCAAAGCAGTACCTGCCTGCAAGTGTTTGGGATCGTCCGAAACATGGGTTTACGGTTCCTGTGGCGCGGCTATTTCGCTCTGCTTGGAGAGATTTAGTCATTGATATGGCTTCTAACATTGGTCGGCTCGCGCCATTTATCGACGCAAATAAAGGCCGGACGCTTCTTCACGATGCAGTATCTGGATCAGTTAGGCATCAATCACTAGCGTACTCATTACTTGTATATCTAGTTTGGTCAGATTTTCATTCAGTGAAATACTCGGACAATTAAGGGCCAGTTGATGGCACAGCGAATCAAATCCCTCCTGCTACGACTGAGCTTAAAGCTTTTGGGAAAAATTGGATGTTTTGATCAGGGTATCAGGAACCGGCTAGGTAAAATGGTTGGTCTACTGATTTATCGTCTCGCATCTCGGCGACGCCTGATTGTCCAAAGAAATCTTGATGTCTGTTTTGGCGAGGACAATTCAAGTGACCGAACCCAACTTGTGCGTCACTGTTTTCAAGAATTCGGGATTGGTTTGATAGAAATGGGTCGAGCTTGGAATGCGCCAAAGGCAGAAATTTTAAGTGAGCTTGTGTTGGGTGGAGAGCAGCTTTTAGCTGAGGCAAAGGCCGAAGGTAAGGGTGTGTTAATTTTGTGTCCACACTACACCTCGCTTGAATTAGCAGCGCCATTTATCGAGGCCGCGATCGGGCGGTTGGTCATCAGTTACCGACCACATGAATTAAATGATCTGGAGTCGGTGTTAAAAACTGGGAGATCAAGATATGCAGACCTTATCAATGTTCGATCAATTCGGAATCTGTTGAAAACCCTCAAAAATGGCGATGTTCTGTGGTTTGGCCCAGATCAAGATATGGGTCGTAAGGGATCGGTATTTGCCCCATTTTTCGGACATCCCGCTTCCACTGTCACGACACCCTCGTGGCTTGCCAAAAAGACCGGTTGCGCTGTCTTCTTTCTGGCGATGATCCGGAAAGAATCAGGCTACGAGGCGCGATTTATTCCGATGCCAAAGGGTTATCCATACGATGATGAAGTAGAAAACGCAACTGTTCTGAATCAGATGATTGAAGATGCGCTTCGGGAAAATCCCGCACAGTACATGTGGATGCATAAGCGATTTAAAACGCAACCAGATACCCCCAGGTACACCCTATATCAATAAATACAGTTCTACGAATGAGGCTTAATATCGCCGACGTGTTCTTTCGGTTGTTGGAAGAGGTCGCAGTCGAGCGAGATCCAACCATCGTTCGGATTTGATAGCGTGATGACTCTATACAGGTTTCCGATATCGCTGCTTCGATACAGCTTTACGTAGGTTTATCAGAGTTAGGTGGGGTGATTCAATTCATCGATCCGGTTAGTGGAGGGCGTGATTTTGCTCCAGTAATTGGCGAAACCCTTGATCTTACCGCTGTATTACTTGGCGATGTCGATGGGTCTTGGTCTCCGGAAATCATTTAGTTCCGACTAAGCGCTTATTCTCGCCGCTCCAATCTCAACACTTGTTAAATCAGTTGGTTTTTGGGTACGCTCCACGGCCCAATCGCGACCATTCTTTGAGGCGTGGTTCCCCAAGAGATTTTTTTGAAAAGGCTCAAGCGGCATGAATCTGACAGAAAAGCGTTCTAACTTCGTCGTGGCAGACATTGGCGGCACGAATGCGCGGTTTGGAATTGTCATGCGGGATGGTGTGATTAGTGAGATCGAAGTGTTGCCATGTCAGGAATATGTTGGGCTTCGAGATGCTTTCATTGACTATATTGAGCGACGAGATCTTAGCGCGACTCGATTGGCTCTTGCCGTTGCTTGCCCTGTGGATCAAGAGCAGATTCGATTTACGAACAATCACTGGTCGTTTGAAAAATCAAAGATCGCGAGTAATTTAGGCCTTGAAAAAGCTATTCTTGTTAATGACTTTACGGCGCAGTCATTAGCGGTTGCCTTCTTAAATCCCGATGGTTATCGGACTCTTCAATTAGGAGAGGTTGATCGTAGCGAGAGGCCAATTCTGGTGATTGGGCCTGGTACTGGGCTTGGCGTCGGCGGTCTGGTTTATGGCCCTGATCAGCAGTTGGTGATACTAGATGGAGAGGGTGGTCATGTTACCGTGACCCCGAAAACGGCGCTGGAATACGAGATCATTAAATATCTAGAAAATCGTTGGCCGCATGTTTCGGCTGAACGACTTGTGAGTGGTCCAGGGTTGTCGAATATCTACGAGTCTCTTTGCGCTATCCGCGACGTGGTTCCATCTGTCGGCTCTCCATCCGAGATTAGTGCGATCGCTGATGTGGACCCGCTGGCCAGGGAAGCACTTGACATATTTGCTAGTTTTTTCGGTACAGTCGCCTCGAATGCTTGCCTGACGATGGGAGCAAGTAGTGTTGTGATTGCTGGAGGTGTGATACCAAAGCTGGATCATCATTTTAAGGACGACATTTTTTTGTCACGGTTTTGTGAGAAAGGCCGATTGTCAGAATTGCTCTCAAGGGTGTCCATCAAGATTCAACCTGATTCAGAGGCTGCTCTTGTGGGCCTGGCCAACGCTTTTGATGTTAATAGCCTCAAGTCCAAGGTTATTTCGGCCTGAGAGTTCGGCTAAGCCAACTTGATACCTAATTTTTGTCCTTCTTCGGCGATAAGAAGTTCTTGACTTTCATTTTTGAAAGCGGTTTCATAATGCCCATAAGTATAAATTGTCGAAGGTATCTTGATGATCAAACGCTTGAGTGAAAGGTGTTCAGACCTGTTCGTGGTAGGTCTAGTTTTGAGTTTTGCTCCGATGACTGAGGCGAGGAGAGGATCTGATTTTCCGATCGAATTCCAGGGCGGGAGTCTTGTCGTTGAAAGTATCCAAACCCGATACGAGACAATAAATCCAGACGCGACTAAGTCTCGCGTGGCAAAGTCTGATGGACAGTCGTTGTGGTTAGATTTTGGTTTCAATGCTGCTGGGTTTGCTGGAGAGTTTACTACCAACATAATTGCTGGCGACCTTGACAGCGACTTCAAGTATCGCTACGGCGACAGAATTTTTGATGAAGGCGGCGATAGGGCCGAGATCTACAATTTTTCGGCAACTCGTTTAGGTGATGACTACGATCTTAATTTGTTCTATCACATCCCCCGTTATCATTGGGGAGAGGAAGGTGATTTTTTCGGACTGATGTACGAAACCACCAACATGTACGATCAAGACATATGGAATGAGAAGGCCCCATACGGTGTCGAATTCATCGGGAAAGATCGACTAGATGGTCTGAAGGTTGTCGCTGGCCACGAGATCTATTGGGGTGCAGACCCAATGACGCTGATCAAATACCAGTTCGGTGAAAACAAGCAATACTCAGCCATCGTCGAATCGGATATTTCTAAAGATCACGAGCGTAAACGATTGAGTTTGCAGGGCGCTTATAGCTTAAATGACAGTACCGTCCTCAAGGCAGGCGTTCTTCGGTCAGGATCCGAATTGGCTGACAACGAGTATCAAGTCGAGAGCGATGGGGTTCGGTCAACACGGACACTGTCTAACACCGATGCTTTGGCTTACAGATTGCGTTTAGAAAAAGATGTCGGTACTTCTTCGCTCATCTACGGAGAGTATAACCACGCAGGTCTGGTGGCAACCAGAGGTGAGCATCAAGAAATCTGGGAAACTAACATTCCATACTCCCAAGCTGGTAATAAGAAAACATCTGAGGTTGGGGGGCGTTTTATTTCTGGTAATTGGATGGTGTCGCCTCGTCTGTTTTATCGCTATAACGCGGTTTCAGCGCTATCTGTTGCTGCTCGTAACGCAAACTCATTCCGCGACCAGAACAGCGATTTTGCGGTTCACGATAACCGTGAAGCTCGAGCCGCTGAGGTATTTCTCACTTTCGATCCGACACCGGGAACGTTTTTCTATGAGTGGGATAATTATTTAAAAGAAGACGCACCGTTCGCCTTCAATGTTGGATTAACTCGAGTTGAGTACCCCAAGCGGACCGATGTCAGAGAGTGGGATTGGGGTAGAGACTGGGGTCGGAGCGCTGAGAATATTGAAAAAATCTTTAGTCGCTTTGTGATTAATCCAACAAATGACTTAAAAATTACCGGCGAGTTGGAAGCAGGTCATCAACAACCGCTGTTTGGTGGCGATGTGGATCCGAGTGATCCGACCAACACGATTAGTAACATCACCCGATTTACTTCATTGGATATGAAGTTTGTGTACAAACAAAAAAATGTGATCAGCATGGTCTACAAAGAAGATGCGTATGGAGAATACGACTGGTATGCCAACTATGGGACCAGCTACCCGGAGCAGTTAATGCTCGGATATGAGCGACTTCTTGATGACCGATCAAGGCCAAGCAAGTTGGGAGTCACTGCCTATAAGAGAAGTATGGATGCGAACTCGGGGGGGGATTGGCAAAGTGGAGCTAATCGCGATATGAGCGAGATTCAATTGTATTACTCGTATAGTTTTTAATCCGTTCAATAATAATCAGCCGAATAGGAAGGTAGATATGTCTGTGCAAAATAGTCTTTTCAGTCGGAT